>Ga0326727_10008290_pt1 | contig 26525 bp, 19 predicted proteins | sample MB2enrmetagenome_FD_207643 | JGI IMG/M metagenome (GOLD analysis project Ga0326727, IMG submission 207643) | Lab enriched peat soil microbial communities from McLean, Ithaca, NY, United States - MB29MY | ecosystem: Environmental > Terrestrial > Soil > Wetlands > Peat | place: USA: New York...
ACTTCTGATAAAACTCGGTGAGCGCGTCGTTGCCTGTCTGCTTGCCTTCCTCGATCTCGTCGAGTTCTTCTTCCAGCCGCGCGGTGTATTGGAAGTCGAAAATGTCCTTGAAATTCTCGACCAGCAGATCGGTGACGACCAGGCCAATCTCTGTAGGCACGAACTTGCCGCCGACCTTCTGCGCGTACTGCCGCTCCTGGATGGTGCTGAGAATCGTCGCATAGGTGGAAGGCCGGCCAATGCCCCGCTCTTCGAGTTCTTTCACCAGCGAAGCTTCATTGAAGCGCGGCGGCGGTTCGGTGAAATGCTGCTCTGGGAGCAATGACTTCAGCGTCAGCCGCTGCCCGGCTTCCAGCGGCGGCAGCTTGTGCTTCAGTTCCTCATCTTCCTCGTCCTTGCTGTCCTTGGACTCTTCGTAGACTTTGAGAAAGCCGTCGAACTTCATCACTGATCCGGTCACGCGGAACCAGAAAACGTCGCTGCCGGATTTAGCGTCGATGTTAACCGAAGTCTGGTCGAACACAGCCGGGTTCATCTGCGAAGCGACGAACCGTTGCCAGATCAGCTTGTAAACCTTGAACTCGTCTTCATGCAGGTATTTCTTGATCTGGTCGGGATGGCGCATCGCCGAAGTCGGCCGAATGGCTTCGTGCGCCGCCTGCGCTTCTTTCTTCTCCTTATATGTGTTGGGAGAGCCGGGCAGATAGTTCGCGCCGTACTCGCTGGTGATGTATTCGCGAACCTCGGTAATCGCTTCCGGCGCGACCCGGGTCGAATCAGTTCGCATGTAGGTGATCAGGCCGACCAGTCCCTCGTCCCCGAGTTCGACACCTTCGTAGAGGCGTTGGGCGATCATCATGGTGCGCTTGACGCTGAAGCGCAGCTTGCGCGAGGAATCCTGTTGCAGCTTGCTAGTGGTAAACGGCGGAGTAGCATTGCGCCGCCGCTCTTTCTTTTCCGCTGAACGAACGACCCAATCAGCCCTTTCCAGCGCCAGCCGGATTTTCCCCGCTTCTTCGGCGTTAGGGATCTCGATTTTTTCTTCGCCCTTGCCCAGGAAGCGGGCGTCGAATGCGGGAGGCTTATTGGCGGCGAGATGGGCGTCGATCGTCCAATATTCTTTTTTCTCGAAGGCTTTGATTTCGCGTTCGCGATCAACGATCAAGCGGAGCGCGACGGTCTGCACCCGTCCGGCGGAAAGGCCGCGGCGGACTTTGTCCCACAAGAGCGGAGAAACCTGATAACCCACGAGACGATCGAGCACACGGCGGGTCTGCTGCGCGTCCACCAGATTCTTGTCGATGTCGCGCGGATGCTCGAAAGCGGCCTTGACGGCGCGCTGCGTGATTTCGTTGAAGGTCACGCGGCGAATGCGAGCGCCGTCACCGATGTCGTCCGTCTTCTTCTTGCCAGTCTTCTTCCCCTTCTTCTTCTTGCTCGAGTCTTCGCCAAGTTCGTCGGCAAGATGGGCGGCGATGGCTTCGCCTTCGCGATCCGGATCGGGCGCAAGGTAGATGTGGTCGGCCGAGAGCGCCAGCTTCTTCAGCTTGGCCAGCACCTTCTCTTTTCCCGGAATGACGACGTATTCGGTTTCGAAATCGCTTTCGACGTCAACACCCAGGCTGCTCTTGGGCAAGTCTTTCACGTGTCCGTAAGAAGCATCGACCGTGAACCCTTTGCCCAGATATTTCTGGATCGTTTTCGCCTTAGCCGGCGATTCGACAATGACTAAACCTTTGGACAATGTTCTCCCCAGTTGGGCGGCAATGGAATTGAAGCTAGCACGAATCGGCGGATTGCAACAACTGTGCGACCCCGTTTCGACCGCTGACAGCTAAAAGGTTTTCACAAAATTCTTCCCCGGTAACTGTCTCACTTTCCCATTCAGCTCCAGTTCGAAAAGCGCTGTGAAGATTTCAGAGGAGGACATTTCGGCTTCCAGCAATTCGACTAGTTGATCGATATGGGTGGATTCATCGGCCTTGAGCAAACGAAGGATCTTCTTTTCATGGGGCGAGCTCACCTCGTCCGGGAATAGAGATGCGGTTTCGGGCTCGGGGGATTCATTCCGCATGGAACTGAGCGCGGCCTGCACTTCCGCCGGAAGCTCTTCCCAGACGTCTTCCCAGGTGGCGACGAGCTTCGCGCCCTGCTTGATCAGCGTGTTCGGACCCCAGGAATTCCGGTTGGTCACGTTGCCCGGAACGGCGTAAACGTCGCGGTTTTGTTCGAGGGCGCAGCGCGAAGTGATGCGCGTGCCGCTATATTCCGCGGCTTCCACCACCAGCACGCCGGCCGACATGCCGCTGATGATCCGATTGCGAATGGGAAAATTTTGCGGCGTGGGAGAGGTTCCGACTGGAAACTCGGTGATCAGCGCGCCTCCCAGGGCCAAAATTTGTTCCGCGAGCCGCGAGTTTTCCCTGGGATAGATCACGTCAATGCCGGTGCCGAGGACGGCAACGGTTTTTCCCTTAGCTGCGACCGCGCCGCGATGCGATGCGGTATCGACGCCGCGCGCTAGTCCACTGATGATCACCAGCCCCCGAGCAGCGAGGTCGGTCGAAAGCCGTTCGGCCATGCCGCTGCCGTAGGGCGTAGGATGACGCGTCCCCACCATAGCAATGCCCGGCTGCGCCAGCACCTCGACGCTTCCTTTCACGAACAGAATTACCGGCGGGTCGTAAATTTCCTTCAGCCGCGACGGGTATTCAGGATCGCTGAGCGAAATAATTCTGGCTCGCGCCTCGGCTGCCTTCTCGCATTCCTGCTGCGCCAGTTCGAGCGACTTTCCCGTCGCAATCGATTGCGCGGAAACGGCGCGCATTCCCGAGGCTTCGAGTTCGGTCAGGCTAACCTGAAAGACGCGTTCGGCCGTGCCATAGTGTTCAATGAGCTTTCGGATGCGAGTGGGGCCGAGTCCCGGAGTCAAAGCGAGCGCAAGCCAGTAAATGCCCTGATAAGAAGCGGGGTTGGGGGCGGCAACGGCTAGATTGGACATATGGCGTGACCCTATCTCCCGGCCGAAAACGCTGTCAAGGATGGCGCGCACATCACTTTTGGTAGAATTCGTAACTTGATGAGCCGGTTAAAGATTTCGGCCATTTCCTACCTGAACACGGCGCCTCTCATGTGGGATTTTGAGCATGGAGAGCCGGGCGCCCCCGCCCGGCAGGACTTCGACATTTCCTACACCATCCCTTCGGCCTGCGCCGAAGCTCTCGGTGCGGGAACAGCGGATATTGGCATCATTCCAGCCGCAGCTTATGCCACGGTCCCGGATCTCATCATCATTCCCGACGTGGCCATTGCAGCGCGGCGAGCAGTCCGGTCGATCCTACTGGTAGGTCGGGTGCCCCGCTCCTTGCGTTTTTTGCAAGGGGCGGGTGTACCCGTCGATACATCGTCGAACTGGGCATGGTTAAAGAACGTCCGCACCGTCGCGCTCGATACTTCTTCGATGACCTCGGTTGCGCTCGCCAAGATTCTGTTTGCCAAATGGCTGGGCGGAGCGCGCGACTATAAGCCCATGGCTCCCGATCTCGATGCCATGCTCAGCCAGTGCGATGCCGCCCTGCTCATCGGAGACCCGGCGCTCCAGGTTGACCGCAAGCGCTACTTCACGCTCGACCTGGCCGAGGAGTGGGTGGCGCGCACAGGAAAATCATTCGTCTTCGCTTTCTGGGCCATTCGCAAGCAGGCGCTTGCCGGACGAGATGCAGCGGCGATTGCGAAAACCTTCCAGAAATCGCGCGATCATGGCCTGTCTCCGAAAAATCTGGAAGCCATAGCCCAGGAGTGGGCGCCGCGCCTCGGCCTCACCGTCGAGGCCGTTCGCGTCTACCTGACCGAGAACATCCATTATTATCTCGACCCTCCGTGCCTGGAGGGGCTTAAGCTTTACTACCGCCTGGGCGCGGAAGTAGGGGCGCTTCCGCCGGCGCCGGGGCTAGAGTTTGTGTAAGAGTGCCACACTAAAGACGACGATCGCGCGCCAGGAAGCTTGGCTTTTTCAAGCTGAGTAGAACTAGTCTTTGACATTCAACTAAACTATTTATTTACAATAATATGGACAAATCATTAGTTATCTTGATTAATCATGATTAATGGGCTAGGATAGAGACGAATAGCGAAGAGAGGGATCATGCCAACCACGACAACCAAGAAGTTCACTCCCGAGATCGACGCCCAACTCTACGATGAGTTCGTTGCGGTTGCCAAACGGAATGGGCAAACGAAGCGGCATGTTCTGGAAGAAGCGCTCCGGTTCTACCTCCGCAATGTCGTTCCGTCCCAGCACCTGGTCCGGCCGGAGGTGATTGAGGCTTTTGAGCAGTCGGTGGCTCGCAACCGCGACCTGCTGCAGCGTCTCGCAAAGTAAGAAGCCAAATGGCGGATTACCTTACGGTCGCGGAAGTCTACCGCATGCAGCATTGGCTGATCGAGTTGTTCGGCGGTCTCTCTGGTGTCCGCGACAGGAGCGCGGTTGAGGCCGCCGTTTTTCGTCCGCAGACCGGCTATTACAACTCCATTGAAGAAGAAGCGGCCGCGCTGATGGAGTCGCTCGCCAACAACCTCGGCTTCCTCGACGGCAATAAGCGCATCGCTTTCATCGCCACCGATGTCTTCCTGCGGCGGAACGGCTTTTACATCGAGGTCGATGGCTTGGAAGGACACGCCTTCATCGTCGGCTCGATGGAGCGGCACGAATTCCGTTTTCCCCAAATCCTCGACTGGATCCGTCAGCACATCAAGCCCCTGGTTTAACTCGCCCTTTTCTCCCCCACCCTCGCCTCCACCCCCTCCCACCAGCTAAAATAGCCACTACTGTGGGGTAAAGAGGATGTCCCTGACCAAACAGCAGGCTTTGGAGATGTTTCGGTCCGACGATCTGATCGGGATTGGCATGGAGGCGGACGCGCTCCGCCGCAAGCTCCATCCCGAAGGCACCGTAACGTACATCATCGACCGCAACATCAATTACACCAACTTCTGCACCGAATATTGCACCTTCTGCGCCTTTTATCGTCCATTGAAGGGACCGGCGGCAAAAGAAGGTTACATTCTCGATTTCGACACTATCTACGAAAAGATTCGCGAGACTGTGGAACTCGGCGGTACGGGCGTGCTGATGCAGGGCGGCCTCCATCCCGATCTCAAGATCGACTGGCACGAAAGCATGTTGAGCGGCATTAAGCAGCGCTTCCCGAAAATTCATTTGCACTGCTACTCCGCGTCGGAAATCTTGGCGATTGCCGAGTACAGCAACCTCAGCGTGCGCGACACGATTGCGCGGCTGCGCGATGCGGGCCTCGATTCCATCCCAGGCGGCGGCGCCGAGATCCTCGACGACGAAGTCCGCTACAAAATCGCGCGCCTGAAATGCCTGACCGCTGATTGGCTGGAGGTGCATCGCACCGCGCACCAGTTAGGCATGAGAACCACCGCAACCATGATGTTTGGCGTCGGCGAATCCTTCGAACACCGCATCAATCACTTGCAGGTTCTATACGACTTGCAGCAGGAGACGGGCGGCTTCACGGCATTCATCCCGTGGACCTTTCAGCCCGCCCACACCGCTCTCGGCGGTCGCCATTGGGATGAGGCTACGGCGGTCGAGTATTTGAAAGTGCTGGCGATTTCCCGACTCTATCTTTCGAATTTCGTGAACGTGCAGTCCAGTTGGGTAACGCAAGGCTTGAAAGTCTGCCAGATGGGCTTGCGCTTCGGCGGCAACGACGTCGGCTCGGTAATGCTGGAGGAAAATGTAGTCCGCGCCGCGGGCGTCTCGAATTGCACAACCGAAGAAGAATTGCGGCGCATCATACGCGATGCAGGCTTCCGTCCGGCGCAGCGCGATACGTTGTACCGGCAATACTTTCTGAACTGAATCAGGTAGGGATGGCCGCCCCCGGCCGTCCAGCGGGGCGAAGCCCCGTCACGTTGCTGATTTTCCTATGACACGCTCACTCGCCATCGCCTTCGTGCTCCTCAGCGCCCTACCGGCGAGCGCGCAAGACGACGCGCGGGCGACGAACGCGACCATTGCCGGCGCGGTAGTCAAGGAACCGGGCAGCCAGCCGCTCAAGAAGGTGCTGGTGCAGGTCGTCGCGGAAGACCAGAAGCAGGGTGGAAACTACAGCGTCACGACCGATGCCGACGGCCATTTCCGCATGGAAAACGTCGTGCCCGGACGTTATCGGCTTTTCATGGAGAAAGCCGGGTTTATCGAGGTGAACGGACGCGGGCTCAAGACTGACGCCAACGTATTCACGGTTCAAGCCGGGCAGGCGATTGAAGACCTTCTCTTTCGCATGTTGCCCTCAGCCGTCATCAGCGGCCGCGTCACGGACGAAGATGGCGACCCAATGCCCGGGGTCAGGATCATCGTACAAAAGAAGAAACCAGGGAAGTCAACGCGCGAAAGCGTCGGAAGCGAGTCCACTAACGATCTCGGCGAATACCGTGTCTCTGGTTTATTTCCCGGTCAGTATTGGATTGTGGCGATACCGGCTCCGGACATGCGCGATTACGAAAAGCAGCCGGAGAAACCTCCGCTGGGTGATAACCAGAACGAGATTCAACCCGACACCCGCTACGTCACTACCTACTATCCGGGAACTTACGACGGCTTGCAGGCCTCTGCAGTGACGCTGAAGGCCGGAGACGAAATCCCGGTCAACCTCACGCTGGTGCCGGCAAGAACGTATCGGGTTCGCGGAATCGTAACTGGCCTCACAGCCAGCCAGAAAGCCGTCGTGGAGTTAGTCTCTAAGGCCGGCGATTCTATCCGGGCCAATGAAGTGGGACCGGACGGCCAGTTCGAAGTGCGTGGGGTCGGTCCGGGATCATATGTGGTGGGTGCGGCGGTCGGCAACGAGTCGCAATCGCTTTCGGCGCGCCAGGATCTCAGCGTCGTGGCCGCTGACGTCGAAGGCATGAAGCTGACTCTCCTGCCCTCCTTTAGGCTCTCCGGTCATCTGCAAATCGACGGCAGGGTGCCGGGAGCGACGCAATACTCCGTAAACCTGCGCCAGGCTGAGTTGCCGGATGATCCGGGCTTCTTCATGTCGCAGGATTTCTTCGGCACGAACGCGCCGGTCGACCGCTTCGGAAACTTCGAGTGGAAAAACGTGAACCCCGGCAACTATATCGTGCAAGTGTACGGGGGCGATGGCCAGGGTTTCTTCGTGAAGTCGGTAACACTCGGCGGACGAGATATCTCCACCGGATTCACGGCCAGTGGGCCCGCGACGCTCGATGTGGTCGTCAGCACCAAGGGAGGCGCGGTCGAGGGAGTAGTCGTTGAAAAAGAGAAAGATGTGGACACCGATCATGTAAACAATGATCATCCCGTAGCCAACGCCACCGTGGTCGCCGTGCCCGAGGAAAAATATCGCAAGCTTTTCGACCGCTTCGGGATGGGATCGACCGATCAGCAGGGACGCTTCACAATTCGCGGTGTGGCTCCCGGCAGCTACACGCTCTATGCCTGGCAGGATCTGGAAGAAGGCGTCTGGCACGACCCCGACTTTCTAAAGTCCCAGCAAGCGAATGGCACGGCCGTCAAAGTGGAGGAAGGCTCGGATCAGAAAATTGAGCTAAGACTCAGTCCGGCCGGTGAGGAGTGGCGATAACGAGTCGATAGTCGTTAGTCGTTCGCAGGCTCTTGCCAACGACTAACGACCACCGACCAGCGAGCAACGACCGTCAGGTACAATGTGAATCTGCTGTGTTCCTTTTATTTCGCGGCCCTGTTGACTTCATGGATTTGACTTTCACTTCTTCCCCGCTGGCTATGGCCCTCCTGCTCGCCTCTAAGGGCTGGGGCGCCTACCTTCGCCATCATTTTCTGGACAAGACTTTCCAGGTCGGCGCGGGAGGGGTCACCCTGTATCAAACCAATGCATTCGATCTGGCGCTGCTGATTCCCTATTTCATCGTGCTGATTATCCTGGCGGCCTATGGCGGGCACCGCTATTGGCTGGTCTATCTTTATTACAAGCACCAAGCGAACAAGACGACGGAGCCCGCAGCTCATTTCCAGTTGCATGACCTGCCCCGCGTCACCGTGCAGTTGCCGATCTTTAACGAGCAATACGTGGTAGACCGGCTGCTCGACGCCGTCTGCCGCCTCGATTATCCACGAGAAAAACTCGACATCCAGTTGCTGGACGACTCGACCGACGAAACCGCAGAAGTTGCCCGCATTTTGGTGGAGCGCTATGCCGCCTTGGGAAATCCCGTCGTCTACCTGCATCGCGATAATCGCGAGGGCTTCAAGGCGGGCGCGTTGGCGGAAGGATTGAAAACCGCGAAGGGCGAATTCGTTGCCATCTTCGACGCCGATTTTGTTCCACCGCCCGACTTTCTGTTGAATTGCATTCATCACTTCACCGATCCCAAGGTGGGCATGGTGCAAACGCGCTGGACGCACATCAATCGCAACTACTCCGTGCTCACCCAGGTCGAAGCCATTCTGCTCGACGGCCATTTCGTGCTGGAGCACTCGGGCCGCTCCCGCAGCGGGGTCTTCTTCAATTTCAACGGCACCGCCGGAATGTGGCGGCGCCGCGCCATTGACGAAGCCGGCGGCTGGGAACACGACACGCTCACCGAAGACACCGATCTCTCCTATCGCGCCCAGCTCAAAGGATGGAAGTTTCTTTATTTGCAGGACGTCGAATGTCCGGCCGAGTTGCCAATCGAGATGACCGCATTCAAGACGCAGCAGGCGCGCTGGGCCAAAGGATTGATCCAGGTTTCCAAGAAAATACTTCCGCAGGTATTGAAGAGCGATGTATCGAGGCACCAGAAAATCGAAGCCGTGTATCACCTGACGGCCAACATCAGTTATCCGCTGATGATCGTCCTTTCGGTGCTGCTGATGCCCGCCATGATTATTCGCTTCTACCAGGGATGGTTCCAGATGCTCTATATCGATCTGCCCCTGTTCATGGCTTCGACGTTTTCGATTTCCAGCTTCTACTTGGTTTCGCAGAAGGAACTGTTTCCGAAAAGCTGGCTGCGATCGCTGCTTTACTTGCCTCTATTAATGTCTTTGGGAATCGGGCTGACCATCACCAATACGATTGCCGTGCTGGAAGCCTTCGTTGGCAAGCAAACCGCCTTCGCCCGCACTCCCAAGTACCGCGTCGAATCGAAGAAGGACAGAGTCGGCGCGAAAAAATATCGCAAGCGCCTGGGATGGGTTCCATGGATTGAACTGCTGATCGGGGCTTATTTCGCGCTGGCGATCTTTTACGCCATCGACAACGAAAATTACTTCACCGTTCCCTTTCTGGTGTTGTTCGTGCTCGGTTACTGGGTCACAGGACTGATGTCACTCCTGCAAGGGCGGTTCGCCGGACTCTCGGTAGGCTCGGAAACCCACAGTAAGCCCTTCCCCGTCGGCGTGTAGAACATTGACTCAATGATTTGGTTCAGGAAGTTTGAAGTCAATCTTGATCGCGATCTCGTTTTTCACCGGTTTTCCGTCGAGTTCAAAAGGCTTGTACTGCCAGTGCTCCACGGCATCCACGGCGGACGGGACGAGGATAGGCGAGCCCTCAATAACCTTGACATCGCTCACCGTGCCATCCTCCATCACGGTCGCGGCCAGAATGACCTTGCCCTCCAGGCGAGAAAGAAGAGCCTCCGCGGGATAAACCGGCTCAACCCGGCGCAGGAGTTGGCCGCCTGAAAACTTTCGCGACACCGGCGCAGAGGGTGCGGGCATCGGTGACTGGGCCTCGGCGGTTTCGGGGTGCGTTCCGGTCTGCGAACCTGGAACCTCATGGCGAACGGTAATATCGGCAGCAATGTCGGCGGGCAAAAAAGAGCGATCCGCCGGAATCTTCTTTTTCGCAAGCACGTCCACCTTTGACGCAAGCCTTACCGGAGCCCCGGCGGAAGGCTTTGCGCTCAAGGGAACGAATGACTCGCCAAAGGGATTCGGCTTCGAGACCTGGCCATTGTCGGGAGGATGTGCAGTTGCGGTGTTTTCGGTTGCGGCAGTGACAGAAGCGGCGATCGTCGTGTGCGCCTTGCCACCGGTTTCATCGGGCTCGCGCCATCCCAGCCAGATCACCAGGGCGAGCAGCGAAATTGTCCCCACCCCGATGGCCCCCAAAACGAACGGTCGCACTCGGTTGCCGACGAACGCAAGGGCCACATCCCCGACGCGATCCGAAGCCGGCAGCAGGCCGGAGCGTCGCGGTTTCTCCATCGCAGATGAAAGTTCCAGCGCGACCGGCGATGCATCATGTGGTCGCGATGCGCGTGCCCGTGCCGCGAGCGCCGCCAGGCGCTGGAGAAGAGCAACCTGCGTTTCGCTGAAGGCCGCGGGGTTGGTAGAAAAAACTTCGAGAATTCCGTTGACACTGCGCCAGCCCTGAATCGGCAAAGCGGCAATTGAGCGCAAACCGAGGCTGCGGCAGACTTCCACATCAACCAGCGGGTCGTTCTCGGTATCTGCGCAATGCTGAACTCTACCGCTGCGCAAACACTCCCCCGAAATTCCTGTCTCGGCACTCAACCGCGCACCCAGAGCTGGAGCTGTCTCGCCACTGCGCGCGCGGCATACCATGACGCCGTCCTTCCACATCGCCAGCGCAGCTCCAGAGGCGCCCGTCAGTTGCCGGGCGGCGTCGGTGATCGTCTCGAGCAATGGGTCGAGGCCGTGGTCCCCGGCTGCGATCAGCTCCTTCAGGGACGAAAGCGTAGTGCTCTCGTCAAGGTTGCCAGAAAGGTTGCCGGACCGGCTGGAAGAAGTCTCCGGCAAAGAATCGCGATCCAGAGCGCCGCGTGTTTTCCCGAAGCGAGACGGCTTGGATCGAGGCACAACCACAGATCTTTCTCAGTCGTAGATTGCCGACAAAAGATTGCCGGACTAAAGATTGCCGGACAAAACCGGCAGAACGCAAGCGGCGCGGGCAATTTCGCGAAGTATGAGCCAACGCCACCAGCCTGTCAACACTGACAAGTGCCTTGTCATCGAGGAATCGGATCATCGGGCTAGGTTCATCTTCCCTTGCCCCGGTGTTCCCGATGACCCGATGGCCAGATCGCCCGATGCTTTTGCTTGCACCAAACTGGCTAACAATCGAGTCGCGGGGCGATGCTACGCTGGTACCGCTCTGGTTTCTCGCAGGCGCCTCCGCAAGAGGATTGCAGGGAACCAATCTCAAGAAGCTGTTAAGAACAGTCGAAGCGCTGGCGGATTTGGGGCCCGAACTTACAGCGGACCGCGACTTCCGCCAAACTGCTCACGCCATGCTGACCGCTGTAATGGAAGCGGCCGGCACGCGCGAGGCTGTCCTTTTTTCGTTCGGCGAACGCCCTTCCTTGCTGACCTCGGTCGATGCGCAGGGATTCGCGCTGCTGCCGGAACCGTCGCTGATTCCCCTGCTTCCCCGCCACGTGCACACCCTGACCGCGGCCGCCGGCCCGGTGTTGCTTAACAGTTCCACGTATGACGTATTTCTGAGTGCGAACGGCAACGTCGCGCCCGAACTGTTCAAGTGCATTTGCCCGCTGAAAGTCCGGGGAAAGCTCGTAGGCGTAATCGCCCTGGGACGCCGGCAAGGCGAAGCGGTGTACGAAGAAGACGCGCTCGATGCCTTTGAAATGCTGAGTCACTACGTGGCGCTGGCCATTCAGAACCACACTCTCGGCCAGACGCTGGCGCAACGGATTTCCGAAAACCTGCGGCTGCTGGCCTCGCTGCACGGCTTCTACGACAACGCTCTCGAGGCCTTCGCCACCGCCATCGACGTCAAACACGTCAACATTCATGGACACTCGCTGCGCGTGGGCCGCTACTCACAGGCCATCGGCGAAGCCATGGGGATGGATCCGGCCGATGTTGCGTCCTTGCGCTCGGCCGCCTATCTGCACGATATCGGCATGGTTGCCGTCGACAAGCGGCTGTTCGGAAAACCTGCCGCGCTCGACGCGGAAGAATACCGCGAGGTGCGGGACCATACTGTCGTCGGGCATCAGATCGTCAGCCAGGTGCAGTTTCCCTGGCCGCAGATTCCGGAAATCGTGCGCTGGCACCATGAGCGCGTAGACGGGTCGGGATATCCGGACGGCTTGCATGGAAACGAGATACCGCAAGCGGTGCGCATCGTCGCCCTGGCCGAAACCTTTGACGCCATGATCAGCGAGCGCCCTTACCGCGAACGCATGTCCGTTGGGGCCGCCCTGCAGGACTTGATCCGCATGACTCCGCAGAAATACGATTCCCAGGCGCTACAGGCTTTACTGATCCAGGTACGGCGGGATGCCGTCGGAAGCAACCGCGTCCCCATGCTGGACCCTGACCTGATGACCCTTTCGGCCGTGGACGTGGACCAACTGGCGTCCACTCTGCAACACCGGATCAGTCAGGACAAACTCTATCTCACCTGAAATTCGTATCTCATGTTAGTTGCAATTGACAACGCCTGCAGCAAACTTGATAATTTCCGCATTAAATCGTTTTAATCAAGTGACCGGCCGCCGCAAATGTGCTATATATCACTTATCCGCCTGACAACGAGCTTCAAGGGGATTCGGTCCGGCGCGGAGGATGAGGAAATCACATGCTTGAAACCAAATTAACCGTGCCCTTTTACGGTCATGTCCGCCAGTATCACAACCTCAAGGCGGAAATCGACGCCAACATCAAGGAAGTTCTGGAAAGCGGCCAGTATGTTCTGGGCCCGATGCTGAAGAAGTTTGAGGGCGAGCTGGCCCAGTTCCACGGGACGAAGTCTGCCATTGGTGTGGGCAACGGAACCGATGCCTTGTGGCTCACCTTCAAGGCCTTGGGAATTGGCCCCGGCGACGAGTGCATCACCACCACCAACACCTTCTTCGCCACGGCGGAAGCCATCTGGTTCACGGGCGCGACGGTTGTGTTTGTCGATTCCGATCCCCGCACGAACTGCATCGATCCCGCCAAGATCGAAGCCGCGATCACGCCCCGCACCAAACTGCTGGTTCCCGTCCATCTGTATGGCCAGTGTGCCGACATGAAGGCCATCCGCAACATCGCAGACAAGCACAATCTCAAGGTGGTCGAGGATAACGCGCAGGCCATCTGCGGTCGCGGCAACGGCTTCAGAATCGGAGAGCTCAGCGACGCGGCCACCATCAGCTTCATCATCCAGAAGAACCTGGGAACGTTCGGCGACGGCGGCGCCATCGTCACCAACAATGCCGAGATCGACCGTATCGTGCGCAAGCTGCGCAACCACGGCTCGGAGAAACGCTCCTGCCACAGCATGGGATACAACAGCCGGCTCGACGATCTGCATGCCGGAATCCTCAGCGCCAAGCTGAAGCACATCGCGGAATGGAGCGATCTGCGCCGACAATGGGCGGCACGCTATAGCCATGGTCTGGCACGCGCCAGGAACATCACGCTGCCTTATGAAAATCCCGGCTACTATCACGTGTACCACCTGTACGTGATCGAGACCAAACAGGCAAACCATCGCGATCCCCTGCTCCAGTTCCTGAACGACGCGGGGATCGACGCCAAGTGCCACTATCCGATCGCCATTCACCAGCAGGAAGGCTATCCGTGGGGCCATGAGGCGCGCATCGCCGGTCCGATCCCGAATTCGGAGCGCAATGCGGCCTGCTGCGTTTCTCTGCCCATGTTCCCAGAGCTGACCGCAGAGCAAGTGGATTACACCGTCGACAGGGTCCTGGAATGGGACAGGAGCGCACGATGAGCGCAATTAAAATGACAACGCCCCGTAAATACCGGGTCGTGGTCGTGGGCATGGGCAAGCGCGGAATGCACCATGCCCAAGCTTTTCAGGCGAATGGCCGCTTCGAAGTGGTCGGTGTCTGCGACATCGACCCTGCCCGTCTCGACGCGGCCGCGGCCAAATTCGGCGCGGCCAAGGGCACGGACGCTCGCCAGGTCGCTTCCACGGTGAAGCCCGACGTCTTCTGCTTCTGCACTCTTCCCAACCTGCGCAGCGAGATGATCCGCGTCGGCATCAAGAGCGGCGCTCGCCTGATCGCTTTCGAAAAGCCGGTGGCGTTGAACACACGCGAGGGCTTCGAGGTCAGAAAGCTGCTGGCGGAAAGCGGAGTCAAAGCCGTCGTCAGTCATCAGCATCGCTATGGTGTGCATTACCGCAAAGTGAAGGAGATCGTTGCCAGCAGCGCGCTCGGACGCGTCCACACTGTTTACGGCACAGCGTCCGGCTGGATGGTGCACATGATGTCGCACCTGATCGACTACATGCGCTGGTATAACAATGAATCGCCGGCGCAATGGGTGATGGCACAAGCCGCCGGGCGCGGGAAGTTGGCCGACTTGCATCCTTCACCCGACTACATCGCCGGCTTCATCCAGTTTGCCAACGGAGTGCGCGGAATCGTGGAGTGCGGCGCCGGCGCCCCGGATGTCCCCGAGGTCGATTACTGGTGGCGGAAGTGCCGCATCGGCGCACAAGGCACTGAGGGATTCGCTGAGGTTCTGACCGGCGCCGGCTGGCGAGCTGTGACCAAGGCGGGCGCTTCCTCGGGCGACGGCTGCATGAATTACGACTTGGATATGCCGCCGTACGTCCAGGAAATGGCCGACTGGCTGGATGACGATAGCAAAGTGCATTCATGCAATTTCGAGAGCGCCTATGCCGGATTTGAAATCATGATGGCGCTCTGCCGCTCGGTGGTTCACGGAGGCCAGGTGGCCCTGCCGCTCACCGATGCCGCCGATGAAATCGAGTTGCTGAAAGCGCGCTTGGCCGACCGCAAGGTCCTCCTCTCCACGCCTGCAAACGCCAAGGAATACGGACAGTAGAGACGGGGCGTGCCCCGTTTCGGAGTGCCTGAGAATCTTGGTTGGCGCCGGTCTTGGATAGGGCATGGCTTGGGGCACATGGCTTTGAAAGGGCATGGCTTCAGCCATGCCGTCAGAACCCGCTCCACAAGCGGCTTTAGCCGCTGAGGTCCGCTAGTTCCCTGCATTCAGTCTCGCCCGCGAAGTCTCGGTGTAAAATCGCAGCTTGGCCGTCTCGTGCCGTTTTGTTCTCCGATCACGATGTAGACTTGGGCGAATGGCACGCGTGTATCCATTGGGCGCCGATTTCATCTAATTTGGCAGTGGGGCAATTGCAAGCCAGTTTTGCGAGGAGAGAATTGATGGCAGTCAGTGACCAATCTGTTGCCGCCACCAGTACGCAACTCGATCAGTTGTGCATCAACACCATTCGCACGCTTTCGATGGACGCGGTGCAGAAAGCAAACTCCGGCCATCCCGGAGCGCCCATGGGATTGGCTCCCGTCGCCTACTGTCTGTGGCAGCAGTTTCTGCGCTATGATCCGGAAGATCCCATCTGGCCGAACCGCGACCGCTTCGTGCTCTCCAACGGTCACGCCTCCATGCTGCTCTATTCCCTGCTGCATCTGACCGGCGTGCGAGAAGTCAGCCCCGACGGCAAAGTTCTTTCGACCCCTGCTGTCTCGCTCGACGAAATCAAAAATTTCCGCCAACTAGGCAGCAAAACGCCCGGGCATCCCGAATACGGCTTGACCTCGGGAGTTGAAACCACCACCGGCCCGCTCGGTCAGGGCGTCGGCAACAGTGTGGGCATGGCGATTGCCGAGCGCTGGCTGGCAGAGTATTTCAACCGTCCCGGATTCGACCTGTTCAACTACAACGTCTGGGCAATTTGCGGCGATGGCGACATGATGGAAGGAATTTCCTCAGAAGCCGCTTCGATTGCCGGCCATCTCAAGCTTTCAAATCTGTGCTGGATCTACGACAACAACCACATCACCATCGAGGGCAATACCGATCTCGCATACGACGAAAACGTAGCCGCCCGGTTCGCAGCCTATGGCTGGGATGTCCAGCACGTCCACGATGCCAACGATCTGGTTGCGCTCGCCGATGCCTATAGCCACGCGCTCAATGTGAACGACCGCCCCAAACTGATTATCGTCGACAGTCACATAGGCTACGGCTCTCCTCACCGGCAAGACACAAAAGAGGCACACGGCGAGCCCCTCGGCGAAGAAGAAGTCAAACTGACAAAACGCGCCTACGGTTGGCCGGAAGACGCGAAGTTCCTCGTGCCCGATGGAGTGCGCGAGAATTTCCGCGACGCAATGGGTAAGCGCGGGCGGCAATTGACCGGCCAGTGGAATGCGCTGTTTGCGAAGTACAGCGCGCAGTATCCCGACCTGGCAGCCCAATTCGTACGCATGCAAAATCGACAACCCGCAGACGGGTGGGACAAAGACTTGCCCACATTTGCGCCCGATGCGAAGGGACTCGCAACCCGCGATTCGTCCGGCAAAGTTCTCAACGCAATTGCCAGGAACCATCCCTGGCTGATGGGCGGATCGGCCGACTTGTATCCCTCGACCAAGACGCGGCTCACCTTCGACGGCGCCGGCGATTTCGAAGCCAATCAGTACAATGCGCGCAACTTCCACTTCGGCATTCGCGAGCACGCGATGGGAGCGATCGTGAACGGCATGGCGCTATCGAAAATCCGTGCCTACGGTTCGACGTTCCTTATCTTCAGCGACTACATGAAGATGCCGATCCGCCTCTCGGCCATCATGGAAATTCCCGCCATCTGGATCTTTACCCACGATTCCATAGGCGTCGGCGAAGACGGACCGACCCACCAGCCCATCGAGCAACTGATCACCCTGCGAGCGGTTCCCGGGCTGATGACGTTGCGTCCCGCCGATGCCAATGAGGTAGTCGAGGCGTGGAAAGTCATCATGTCGTTGCGGAAAGAACCCGTGGCGCTGGTCTTGACGCGTCAGGCGCTGCCGACGTTCGATCGCACGAAATATCGGTCCGCCGCGGGCGTAGCGCACGGCGCCTACATCATGGCCGACGCCGAAGGGGGCAAGCCGGAGGTCATCCTGATGGCCACCGGCAGCGAGGTCTACCTCTGCATCGACGCCTACGAGAAACTGAAAGCGGAAGGCATTCGGGCGCGCGTGGTCAGCATGCCATCGTGGGACTTATTCGAACGTCAGGACCAGAGTTACCGCGATGAAGTGCTTCCGCCCGATATCACCGCCAGGGTCGCAGTCGAAATGGCTTCGACTTTCGGCTGGGCGCAATACACGGGACAAAAAGGACGCATCCTAGGCATGCATACCTTTGGAGCGTCCGCGCCGCTCAAGGATTTGCAGAAGAAGTTCGGCTTTACGACCGAAGCTGTGATGCAGGCAGCGCGCGACCTGCTTGGAAAATAGCGTTGACGTGACGGCTGTATGGACTGTGACAACTGGGGCTTCGTATCAGGGCATCGCTTTAGCGATGCCGCAGGTTGCTCAAAATCAGATACCCCTTTAAGGGCTGGGCACCGTAACCGTGTATTAACGTCAGGCCATTATTCTGCGCCGTAGGAGATGTTTATGAATCCAGTGGACACGCTCGAGACCCCAAAGGCCACGAATCCTCTCATCCAGCTACAGACTTTCGGCCAATCCATCTGGCTCGACTACATCCGCCGCGACCTGCTCAGGAGTGGCGAACTGCAGCGCCTGATCACCGAAGACGGCCTGCGCGGGATGACCTCAAATCCCGCGATTTTCGAGAAGGCCATTGCGGGCTCGACCCTGTATCAGGATTTTCTCGACGAACTGGCCAGCCGCACCGACCTCGATGCCAAGGGACGTTACGAACTGCTGGCCATCCGCGATATTCAGGACGCGGCCGACATACTCCGTCCTGTATACCAAAGCACGAAAAAACGCGACGGCTACGTGAGCCTGGAGGTGTCTCCCTATCTGGCGCACGATACCAACGGCACCCTCAACGAAGCGAGGCGGTTGTGGAAGAGCGTAGCCCGCGAAAACCTGATGATCAAGGTGCCGGGCACGGTCGAGGGTATCCCCGCGTTTCGCCAGTTGATCGGCGAAGGCATCAACGTCAACGTAACCTTGCTGTTCGCCCAAGATGTGTACGAGCAAGTCGCCGCTGCCTTTATTGAGGGAGTTGAGAAGTTCGCTGCGACCGGTGGCGATGTCAGCAAGCTGGCCAGCGTAGCGAGCTTCTTTATCAGCCGTATAGATTCGCTGGTCGATTCGCTCGTGGGCGACCAATTGAAGAAAGAGACGGACGCGGCCCGCAAGGCCAAACTGCAGGGCATTCTCGGAAAGGTAGCGATCGCCAATGGCAAGCTGACCTACGAAGCCTATCAGCGCATCTTTTCTTCTCCGCGCTGGAAAACCCTGGCCGCCAAGGGCGCGCAGACGCAGCGCGTCCTGTGGGCGAGCACCAGCACCAAGAATCCGAATTACCGCGATGTGCTTTACATCGAGGAATTGATCGGGCCGGACACCGTCAACACCGTCCCTCCGGCCACACTCGATGCCTTTCGCGATCACGGCAGGCCGCGCCAGAGTCTGACCGAAAACCTGGACGGCGCCCGGAAAACGATGGCCGATCTCGCCGGCGTGGGCATTGTCATGAAAGACGTGACCGACAAGCTCACGACCGATGGCGTGAAATTATTCGCCGACGCCTTCGACACGCTGCTGGCCGCGGTTGAAAAAAGTACCAAGCAACCGACCACACCGCACGTCAATCAGACCGCAACCCTTCCGGCCGCTCTCGATGCTGCGGTAAAAAAAAACCTTAACGACTGGCGAGCATCGGGAAAAGTAAGACGTCTCTGGCAACATGACGCCTCGCTCTGGACCAATGAAGACGAGGCCAACTGGCTGGGATGGCTCGGCATCACCGACGATCAACTCGCCAACCCAGCCAAGCTGAAGACGCTCGCGGACGAAATTAAGAGTGCCGGCTTCTCCGACATTCTCCTGCTCGGCATGGGCGGATCCAGCCTCTGTCCGGAAGTGCTCGCGCTTACCTTCCCCCAAACACCCGGCTTCCCGCGCCTGCACATACTCGACTCCACCGACCCGGCGCAAATTCGCAGCATCGAAAAAAGGGTCGACCTTGCCAAGACGCTCTTCATCGTTTCCAGTAAATCCGGCAGCACGCTCGAACCCAACATCTACAAGCAATATTTCTTCGAGCGCGTGCAGCAAACCATCGGCGCCGACAAGGCGGGTAGCCGCTTTATCGCCATCACCGATCCGGGTTCGAAGATGCAGCAGGTTGCCGAGCGCGATCATTTCCGCCACATCTTCTACGGCCTGCCATCCATCGGCGGGCGCTATTCCGCACTCTCGAACTTCGGCATGATTCCCGCCGCAGCCATGGGCCTCGACACCGGTAAATTCCTCCAGCGCACAAAAGAAATGGTCGAGGCCTGCAAGGCATCTACTCCCGTGGAACAGAATCCCGGAGTGATGCTCGGCCTGATCATGGGAACCGCCGCAATTCTCGGCCGCGACAAAATTACTCTCGTCACCTCGCCCGGCATTGCCGACCTCGGCGCGTGGCTCGAGCAGTTGATCGCCGAGTCCACCGGCAAGCTTGGCAAGGGCATCATCCCAGTCGATCGCGAAGACATCGGCGCACCTGACGTGTACGGAAATGACCGCATCTTCGCCTACCTTCGCCTGGAGACCGCGCCCGACGCAGCACAGGACGCCAAGGTCGCCGCGCTCGAAAAATCCGGGAATCCCGTAGTGCGCATCGCCGTATCCGACATCTACAGCCTCGGACAGGAATTCTTCCGCTGGGAAATTGCAACCGCGGTCGCCGGTTCGATCCTCGGGATCAACGCCTTCAATCAGCCCGACGTCGAAGCCAGCAAGATCGTCACCAAGCAGCTGACGTCTGCGTATGAAAACACCGGCTCGCTTCCTGCTGAAAAACCAATCCTCGAAGAAGCCGGATTCAAGCTCTTCACCGACGACAAGAACGCAGCCGCGCTCGCCCAATCCGCCGGCTCCGCCCCCAGATCCGATGGGGCGCTCAAGAACTACTTGCGTGCGCATCTCGGACGTATCGGCGTCGGTGACTACTTTGCCGTGCTCGCCTATGTCGAGATGAACGGGGAGCATGAATCTCTGCTGCAAACCTTGCGCATGGCCGTGCGCGATCGCAAGCGTGTGGCTACCTGCCTCGGCTTCGGGCCGCGCTTCCTGCACTCCACAGGACAAGCTTACAAAGGCGGACCGAACAGCGGCGTCTTCCTGCAAGTGACGTGCGACGATGCCCAGGACTTGCCGGTCCCAGGACAGAAGTACACTTTCGGAGTGGTGAAGGCGGCCCAAGCTCGTGGCGACTTCCAGGTCCTGGCCGACCGCAATCGCCGCGCGCTGCGCGTGCACATCGGCAGCGACGTCAAAGCAGGGCTAACGAAGCTCGCGGAACTGGTGAAGCAGATTGTGTAGTCGAGGGTCGTGTGGTGATGGGCCTCTGGCCCGTCTAGTCCAGGCGAAGCTCAAGGAGCATGAATGCAACTGGGAATGGTAGGTCTCGGCCGCATGGGCGCCAACATGACGCGCCGCCTGATGCGCGGCGGTCATACGATGGTTGTGTCCGATCTGAGTGCCGATACCGTGAAGGGTATCGCCGGCGAAGGCGCGGTCGCTTCTTCTTCACTTGACGACTTGGTCGGCAAGCTGAACCCGCCACGCGCCGCGTGGATCATGGTACCGTCGGGCGATCCCACGGAAAAAACGGTGCAGGCTCTCCTCGGACGCATGCAGGCCGGCGACACCATCATCGACGGCGGCAACTCCTATTTCAAAGATGATGTCCGCCGCTCCAAGATCTGCGCCGCCAAGGGTGTGCACTACGTCGACGTCGGCACCAGCGGCGGCGTCTGGGGACTCGAGCGCGGATACTGCATGATGATCGGTGGCCCGAAAGAAGCCGTCCAGCGCCTCGACCCGATCTTCAAAACACTGGCCCCCGGACGCGGCGACATCCCGCGCACTCCCGGACGCGAGAAAATGGCGGGCACTGCCGCTTCTACTGCGGAAGGCGGCTACATCCACTGCGGCCCGTCCGGCTCCGGACACTTCGTGAAGATGGTCCACAACGGCATCGAATACGGCATGATGCAGTCCTATGCGGAAGGCTTCGATATCTTCAAAAATGCGGCCAGTAAAGAATTGCCCGAAGACATCCGCTACGATCTCAACCTGCCCGATATTGCCGAGGTCTGGCGGCGCGGCAGCGTAGTGAGTTCATGGTTGCTCGACCTGACGGCGATGGCGCTGGCCGAGAATCCCACGCTCTCCGAGTACAGCGGGTTCGTGCAGGATTCGGGCGAAGGCCGCTGGACGATTCAGGCGGCGATCGAAGAGGCGGTTCCGGCCGAAGTGCTGACGGCAGCCCTGTACACGCGCTTCCGCTCGCGGCAGGAACATACCTTCGCGGAGAAGATGCTCTCCGCCATGCGACAGAAATTTGGCGGTCACGTGGAACCGAAAGCAGCGGCGAAGACGAAGTAACAGCGGCTCAACATAAGAGGCAACCATGGCGCAACTAGAAGCTCTGCCCGCAGCAACCAAACCGCGAGTCGGGCGCACGGCCGATCCGTGCGTCATGGTAATTTTCGGCTTCACCGGCGACTTGACCCGGCGCAAGCTGGTTCCCGCTCTCTACAATCTCGCCAGCCAGCAATTGTTGTCGCGCGAATTCGCCGTGATCGGCGTGGGCCGCAGTCCCATGAGCAACGACGATGCGCGCAAGAAGCTCACCGAAGACTTCAAACAGTTCGCCACTGGCGCCATTGACAACGATTTGTGGGAATGGTTTGTCCGCCGCATCAATTACGTCAATGGAGATTTCGACGATCCCGCTACTTACGAAAAGCTGAAAGAAACCCTGGCCAAGGTTGACCAGGAACACAACTCCCACGGCAATTATTTCTTCTATCTCGCCACCGCGCCCAACTTCTTCGGCGACATCGTGGAGCGGCTCTCGAAGGACGGCCTGATGACCGAAGAGGATGACCATTGGCGGCGCGTGATCATCGAAAAACCTTTTGGCCATGATCTCGATTCCGCCAAGGCCCTGAACCAGCAACTTTTGAAAGTTGTTTCCGAACGGCAGATCTACCGCATCGACCATTACCTCGGCAAAGAAACCGTGCAGAACATTTTGGCGCTTCGCTTCGCCAACGGAATTTTCGAACCCATCTGGAATCGCCGCTACATTGACCACGTGCAGATTTCGGTCGCCGAAACCGTCGGCGTCGAAACCCGCGGCGGCTATTTCGATGCTGCTGGTTCCCTGCGCGACATGGTGCCCAACCACATCATGCAACTCATCACTCTAACCACGATGGAACCGCCGATTTCCTTCGAGGCCAACGCGGTGCGCGATGAGCAGGCGAAAATTCTGCACGCCATCCAGCCCTTCAGCTCCGAGGACGTGCTCAGTAAAACCGTCCGCGGCCAATATGGAGAGGGCATTATCGACGGCCAGCGCGTGCCCGCCTATCGCTCCGAAGTTGGCGTGCCGCCGGACTCGCGCACCGAAACCTTTGTCGCCATGCGCCTGCTCATCGACAACTGGCGCTGGGCGGGAGTTCCCTTTTATCTGCGCACCGGCAAGCGCCTGCCGGGCCGCAATACCCACGTAGTGATTCAGTTCCGGCGCGCGCCCTTCATGCTCTTCCGCGAAACCCAGGTTGAAAACATGATGCCCAACCAGCTGGTGCTGCACATCCAGCCCGAAGAAGGCATCTCGCTGCGCTTTGCCGCCAAAACTCCCGGGCCCGCCATGCAACTGGGCGAAGTGAATATGGACTTCAACTACGCGGATTATTTTGGAACCTCATCCGCCACCGGATACGAACGCCTGCTGCATGACTGCATGATCGGCGACGCCACGCTCTTCCAGCGCGCCGATATGGTCGAGGCTGGTTGGAGCATTGTCAATCCCGTGCTCGATGTGTGGAAGGCGCTGCCTCCGCGCAATTTCCCCAACTATCCCGCAGGAACCTGGGGCCCGAAAGAGTCCGACGAACTGATGGAACGCGATGGCCGGCGCTGGAGAAATTTCGAAAAATGAAGAATATTTGTAATTGGCAATTTGTTAATTCACAAGATTGTTGGGTGCCCCATCCTAACGTCGCGTTTTGTGCGACGTTAGGGTGGGATTCCACGGACGCGGGGCCCTGGGGATTTTTGCCTCCGCTGGTTTAGCCCGTAGCTCGCAGCTTTCCTACATGCTTTCGACTAGCTCCATCATAGTGCTTCCCACTGCGGCTGATCTCTTTCACGCTGCCGCCGAAGAATTCGTGAGCGTGGGCCGCGCCGCCATCGGCGCCCAGGGACGATTCACGGTAGCGCTCTCTGGAGGCTCGACTCCCAAAGCTCTCTATTCCTTGCTGGCTTCGAATTACGCCACCTTCCCCTGGAATCGCGTCTTTCTGTTTTTCGGCGACGAGCGTCACGTTCCGCCCACCGATCCCGAAAGCAACTATCGGATGGTCGAGGAATCATTGCTGACGAAGGTTACGATTCCACCCGAGAACGTCTTTCGAGTGCCGGCCGAGAATCCCGATGCCGCCGCCGCGGCAGCCGACTATGAAGCCCAGTTGCGCCGCTACTTCAAGATCAAGCCCGGAGAGTTCCCGCGCTTTGACCTGATTCTTCTCGGCATGGGTCCCGATGGCCACACCGCATCGCTCTTCCCCGATTCCGCGGCGCTAGACGAGCAGTCGCGACTGGTGGTAGCCAACTGGGTAGCGAAGTTCAACACCCACCGCATCACCTTCACTTTTCCGGTCCTCAATCACGCCGCCGAAGTGATGTTCCTGGCCAGTGGCCCCGACAAAACCGAAATGCTGCATCAGGTTCTAGAGGGCAAGAACATTCCGCCGCTACCCTCGCAAAGAGTGCAGCCATCCGATGGAAAATTGCTGTGGATGCTGGACGAAGCCGCCGCCGCAAAGCTGACTCGATGAAGCTGGTTCTCAGTTCTCAGTTGTCAGTTTTCAGTAAAAGCCGGGTGCCCCATCCTGACGTCGCGTTTTGTGCGACGTTAGAGCCTGCCCTGAGCGGAGCCGAAGGGGTGGGATTCCACAATCGTGTGCGCCGGAGGATTTTGCCTCCGTTCCACAAAGCCCCACAAAACATGTCATCCTGAGGGAAGCCGAAGGGACCCCCTACGAACTTCTCGTCGGTCAAGGAAGCTCAAGGGGATTCTCTCCGTGACACGCAGGATCCCACGTCTCGAAAACCGCGAGAAGTCGGCCACCCGCCTACTTGCAATCGACCTTGTTGTCCTGCGAGGCAGCGATCTGCCACTTACCGTCGCGCTTCAACCAGATATCGGTCCAGACCTGGCACTGCTTCGCGTCGGGATGCGTTTTGTCTTTGCCGATGGCGTGCTCGCTGCCGTAAATGATGGCCACGTTTTCGCCGAAGAAGCGCACCTTGGCATCGTCGAGCCCGCAGCCGTGGGCCGAGCGCGGGCCTTTTTCATCGCGGAGCTCATCCGCCTTGTTGAAGCGCTCGCCGCGAGTGTTGGTGCCCTGGAAATCGTCGGCCAACAACTCCGAGACAACTCCATTATTCGTGCAAACGTCTTCGGCCCATTTGCGCTCCATGTCGATCATGAACTTCGCGATTTTGTCGTCGGGTGTGGCCCAATGGCTTGGCTGCGCATAGGCGGCGGTCATAAGGACTACGACGCACGCTACGAGGCACATCAGGTGCAAAATTCGGTGACGCATCGTCCCTCCAGTATTTGTCACTATACAGAAGCCGGGCGCCCCATCCTAACGTCGCGTTGTGTGCGACGTTAGAGCCTGCCCTGAGCGGAGCCGAAGGGGTGGGATTCCACAACCGTGTGCGCCGGGGGATTTTCCCTCCGTTCCACAAAACCCCACAAAACTTGTCATCCTGAGCGGAGCCGAAACTTCACGAAGTGAAGTTCCGGCGCAGTCGAAGGACCCCTACGAACTTCTCGTCAGTCAGGAATACCCAAAGGAACTCTCCCCGTACAATCGCGCTTCACCGAGAAGCCGGGTGCCCCATCCTAACGTCGCGTTGTCTGCGACGTTAGGGTGGGATTCCACGGATGTGTGCGCCGGGGGATTTTCCCTGAGTTCCACAAACCCCAAAAGAAATGTCATCCTGAGCGGAGCCGAAACTTCACGAAGTGAAGTTCCGGCGCAGTCGAAGGACCCCTACGAACTTCTCGCCGGTCAGGGACGCCCAAGGGAATTCTCCCCGTGCAGTCGGATTTCAACGAATGACACGGCGGAATCCCACGTCTCGAAAAAAGCGAGACCTGGGGCACCCCGGCGAGTAGTGTGGACCAATGGAGGCAAACCTTTCATGCGCGTCGACGATAAGGTTCCTTTTGAACAAGTTCGTGTCACCTTCTTAAACGAGAATCCGGATCCTACCTATCGGGCAACCACATATACTTCAGGCCTTCTTGATGAGGCGGAAAGACAGTTTGGAGAGTGGCACAGGGCCGTCCTCGCCTCGGAGGATATCCTGGGCGTCATGCTCCCGTGGCACGCCCATGAGGGATTTGAACTGGTTCCGAAATCCGGTTTGATTGTCTCCGACGCGGTAGGAAGACTTGAACTAGCTGCTCCTTCTCACGAATGTAGGAGGCAAATTGAGAGTCTCTCCCAAGCCCCGCTGTCGACTGTTTTCCTAAGCACCTTGCCCCTTACTGATAATCAGGACTATCGAGAACTAGCCCGTCGCGGTTACAAGGGCCTCATTCACCTTGACGGTCTGCATCGCCTCATTGCGTGGGCGAGCTCAGGCCGGACAGGAGTCGTGGCCTATGTGGCAGGGACGCTTTCAAAACTAACGCCGGGTTTGGTGCGCCGACCCGAGTAGAATAATGCTCTCATGTACCGCTTCACTCGTTGCCGCCGGCGCCTTCGACGATCACTTCTTCATTTGAAATTATTGGTGGGAGTTTACCGCCGGAGAGTTTCGTTTCAATACCAAAAGCACAAGAAGAGTCTCCATCTTCTTTTCTGCATCGCTCCTCTCATCTTCTTGAGCTATCTTCTTGGTTCTGAAATTATCCGCTATAGATCCGCTCTTAGGATGCACACAGAAACGCTGAGCGCGGGCGGCATAATTCCACAATTGGGTATCGCTGTGGGGGCAGCGATGCTAGGCGTAATTGGTATCGTTTTTTCGTTAAGCCTATTCTCAATACAACAGGTAGCGGAACGAGGAACCAGTCTCACCCTCCGAGAATATGCCAACGATTGGGTTCTACGCATCGTGTATGGCAGCTTAGCTCTTTTCACAGTCTTCGCAATGGCCGCTGCCCTTCTGAAGAGGGAATCGGCTGCCCTCGCCATACTTGTCAATTTCATTGTGTTGGTCGCCACACTCTTCTTTCTAAAACTTTACTTTAATCGGACCATTCGGTTCTCCGACCCGCATTTTATTGTTTCGAAGATTGCTGGACGTGCGAGGAAGTCCTTAAAGACGATCAAACGAATGGAATATGCCATGGAGCGAGAAGTGAGGTATAGACGTCGAAAGGGATAAACCTGAGCAAGCAACGTATAAATTGGCGAGAACTTAGGTTGACCTGCGCCCCATCTTTAGTCCAGGGATAATGAGACTTTCTCCGGTTTTGGGTTCTCCAACACTACACCTGCAATCACACTCTC
>Ga0326727_10008291_pt1 | contig 26520 bp, 17 predicted proteins | sample MB2enrmetagenome_FD_207643 | JGI IMG/M metagenome (GOLD analysis project Ga0326727, IMG submission 207643) | Lab enriched peat soil microbial communities from McLean, Ithaca, NY, United States - MB29MY | ecosystem: Environmental > Terrestrial > Soil > Wetlands > Peat | place: USA: New York...
AACACTATCAGGGCATTCATCCTGAACAGCTCTGGCAGAAAGAGGTGGAGGCCCCCATGTTGGCCTACGTCTCCTACCGCAAAGACAATCAGGTGTACTGGACCGATCACAAAGTCAAGATTGCGGCCGGCGAATCCGTACTGACGGACGGAGTTAATCTGGTGCGTGGCCGCTGCGGAAACCGCATTGCTTTCCGCCGGCCTACTCCGTTGGGCAAAGTCTCCACCCCGCCGGAAGCGCCGCCTCCGGATATTGTGTTCGAAACTCCCCTGCCCAAACTGCTGCCGCCTACCATCACTGAGCCGCTTCCCCCGGAAGTGAGTCTCGCTCAACGGGTTATCGATCATCGGTATTGGCAGCCGCCCCTCTGGTGCTGCTCCGCTTCCGCACGCAATTATCACCCCCCTTCTACGGTTCCGGAACCGGGTACGCTGGCGTTGGTCGGCACCGGTCTGTTCGCTGCTGCCGCGCTGTTCCGCCGCAAACGGTAATAACCAGTTTCGAGTTTCAAGTTTCCAGTTTCGAGCTTCCAGCCTCCAGCTCAGCCGATTGTCGGAAGCTTGGCCTTGGGCATCTTGAAACTTGAAACCTGAAACTTGAAACTCGAACTTGGTACTATAACCACAAACATTTTGCGGGGGCGGCCGTCGTGGACATGGTTTTGAACGATATTGAGACTCGCGTGCTGGGATCGCTGGTGGAAAAGGACGTTACCACGCCGGATTACTATCCGCTTTCCCTGCATGCGCTGGTCAACGCCTGCAACCAGAAGTCGAATCGCGATCCGGTGATGAACCTGGATGAAGAGGCGGTACGGCAGGCGTTGTTCTCGCTGCACGATCATGGCCTGGCCGGGCCCGCCGGCGGCGCGGACAGCCGCGTGAACAAGTACGAGCATCGCCTCCAGGAAGCCTTCAATTTTACGCGCGCGGAAACCGCCATTCTTTGCGTTCTGCTGCTGCGGGGGCCGCAGACCCCGGGCGAACTGCGCGGCCGCACGGAGCGCATGCACGCCTTTGCCGATCTCACGGAAGTGCAATCCGGATTGCAGCGCCTGCTGCAGCGCGAGCCTCCCCTGGTCAAAATGCTCCCCCGGCAGCCGGGCACGAAGGAATCCCGTTACGCGCATCTGCTTTCCGGGGATGTCGAGGGCTGGGAGCCGCCCAGTCCTGCCGTGGTTTCCGGCGACTCCGTGCGCATTGCCCAACTCGAACAACAGGTGCAGGGCCTGGAACAGAAAATTGCGGACCTGCAACAGCAATTCGCCGGGTTCCGCAAGCAGTTCGAGTAGACCAGTCGCTAGTCGCTAGTCGCTTGTAGCTGGTAGTTAGGGACCCGCGCAGCCAAATCAGGGCGCGAGCGGTACTCTGCGCGCGCCGGGTTAGGCCAATGGCTAATGCTCAGTTGCCTGTCCGGCTGCAAACTGTAAACTGAAAACTGTAAACTTGCTGGCGGGCGAACGTTTCCATATGCAGCGTGTAACGCTTCAAGAACTCTCTCAGGAGTTTCGTCGGGTTCTGGATAAGTCCGGTTTCACGCCGGAGAAGAGCGCCTTATGCGCGCGTATTTTCACCGAGAACACGCGCGATGGCGTGCTTTCCCACGGAATAAACCGGTTTCCCGCGTTCATCGATTACGTGCGGCGGGGACTGGTGAAAACCGACGCCGAACCCATTTTGGTGGAAGCTTGCGGCGCCTTCGAGCGCTGGGACGGCCAGCAAGGACCGGGAGTGCTCAATGCCCACCGGAGCATGGCGCGGGCCATCGAGCTGGCGCGGATGCATGCCATCGGATGCGTGGCGTTGCGCAATACCAACCACTGGATGCGCGCTGGAACTTATGGCCTGCAGGCCGCCGACGCCGGTTGCATCGGACTGTGTTGGACCAATACTACGGTGCTGATGCCTCCCTGGGGCAGCAGCGAGCCCCGGCTGGGCAACAATCCGCTGGTGATCTGCGTTCCGGCCAAGGGCGACCATGTTCTGCTTGATATGTCCATGAGCCAGTTTTCCATGGGCCGGCTGAACATCGCCGCAAAATCCGGAGAGCCGCTACCGGTGCCCGGCGGCTTTGACAGCGACGGCAACCTGACCGGCGACGCGGCGGCCATCCTGCGCTCGCGGCGCCCGCTGCCGATCGGATATTGGAAAGGGTCGGGGCTGGCGCTGCTGCTCGATTGTGTGGTTTCGGTGTTGGCCGCGGGGCAGGCGACCTTCCAAATCGGCGCCGAAGGTGACGAAACTCGCATATCGCAGCTCTTCGTGGCCATCCATCTCGAAAGGGCCGGCTGCGCGGAAGCGGGCGCGCAACTCATCGAACAAATCCTCAACGATCTCCATTCGGCTCAGCCGTCGGACCCGGACAGGCCCGTCACGTTTCCCGGGGAGCGCACCAGCCGGCGCCGCCAGGAGAGTGCCGATCACGGAGTCCTGGTTGATACCGAAATCTGGCAGGCGATCAGGAAGTTGTGAGTGACGAGTGGCAAGATCGAAGTCTTCACAACTGCCGAAGCCTTGAAACCTGAAACTCTTCCTACTCTTTGATCCCGTTCTGCTGGGCCTTCATTCGCTGGCCGGTAAGAATGGTGTAGTGAATTCCGGAGAGCAGGGTCAGGACGAATACCAGCCATAACAAGCCGCGGCGCGTCCAATCGACCCAGGGGACAACCACCACCTGATCCACCAATACGAAGAACAGAGCGGCCACTTGCGCGGCAGTATTGGCTTTCCCGAAAAAGCTGGGGCGGAAATCATTGTAGTTGGCGACGGTATACAACAGCGCCGCCGTGAGCACAATGCAGATATCGCGGCTGAACACCATTACCGTGTAGCGCCAGGGAATGCGATGCACCATCGACAGCACCAGGAAGAGGCCGCTCAACAGCAACTTGTCGGCGATGGGGTCCAGGTATTGGCCGAGGATGGTTCGCTGATGCAGCAGGCGGGCGAGTAATCCGTCCAATCCGTCACTGATCCCCGCCAGAACGAACAGGACCAGTGCGGCCCACCAGTGTCCGTCGAGCACGCAGATGACGATAAACGGTACGAAGATCAGTCGCAGTAAGGTGATCTGATTGGGCGCCAGCAAGAGATCGCGAATCACTGGCGGTTTACGCTCCTGGACTGTACTTTACCGAGCAGCCTGAATGCCGGCTTTCCCGTGGCCGTCAGAAAACGCTCGGCGACGGAAGGGATGCCGCCGTTGCTGAGATCGGTCTCGATCCGCTCCACCCGGTGCATGGGAAAGAAGACTTCGCAGGGGCCGCAGGCTTCGCCGCTCCGCAACATGGAAACGTAGTCGTCGAAGGAGTTCAGCTCGATGCCCCGAATACCGAGCCCCCTGGTCGACAGGTCCAGAATTGCGCCCCAGAACTTCTCGCGCGGATTGGTCAGGGACACCACCACTATGGTTCCCGGGGCAAAACAGGCTGCGGCGCTCCCGCCGGATACAGGGGCCGCCTTACGTTTTGGCGTTGCCATAGACTGCGATTGTCGCTGCCCGCGCGCCGGATTGCAACTGCTATTGCGGTTTGCCATCTGCCCGCTTCGCCAGGGAGAGGATGCTGCGCACCTTCTGGGCCAGCAATGTGGGGGTGAAGGGTTTGGACAGGTAGGAAACTCCGGGGTCCAGGACTCCCTGGTGCACAATCACGTTCGACGTATAGCCCGAGGTGAACAGCACTTTCATCTCGGGCCGTATCTGGGCCAGCTGTTGTGCCAGTTCGCGGCCGGTCATGCCCGGCATCACGACATCGGTGATCATCAGATGAATCGGTCCGGCATAACTTCCGGCCTCTTCCAGCGCCTCGGCTCCATTCGCGGCGCACAGGATGTGGTATCCGAAACCTCGCAGAATGGAAACCGTCAGCAGTCGGAGGTCCTCATGATCCTCGACGACCAGGATGGTCTCATCGCCGCCCACCACTTCGAGCGTAACGGCCGGTCCCGACGCTGCCTCGGCCTGGGCGTTCACCCGCGGGAAGTGGATTTTGAAAGTCGTCCCCTGGCCGGGCTCACTGTAGGCCCAGATGGAACCGCCGCTCTGCTGAACGATGCCGTACACCGTGGCGAGTCCCAGGCCGGTGCCCATCCCAGCAGACTTGGTGGTAAAAAAAGGCTCAAAGATGCGGTCGAGGGTTGCCTTGTCCATTCCCGTGCCATTATCCGAGACCGTGATCAGCACATAGGCGCCCGGCCTTATCTCCGAGTGGCGCTCGACGTAATCCTCGTGAAGATCGACATTTGCCGTCTCGATGGTAATGGCGCCGCCATTGGGCATGGCATCGCGCGCATTGATGGCCAGGTTCATCAATACCTGACTGATCTGGCCGGGATCGGCCTGGATGGCGCCCAAGGCCGGGTCGAGCACGGCCACCAGGGTAATGTCTTCCCCGATGATGCGATCCAGCATGTGCACCGTATCCGTGACCACCTCATTCGGACAGAAGATTTTTAGTTGCAGGATCTGCTTGCGGCTGAAAGCCAACAGCTGCTGGGTCAGTTGTGCCGACTGATCGCCGGCGCGGAGCACTTGCCGGATTCGTTCCGCCAGCGGGTCTTGCGGATCCAGTTGTGCCAATATCATCCGGCAGTGGCTGATGATGACCGTCAGATGATTATTGAAATCGTGGGCCACACCGCCCGCCAGGCGCCCGATGGACTCCATCTTCTGTGCCTGGCGTAACTGATCTTCCAGACGGGCCTGCTCCGCTTCCGCTCGCTTGCGCTCCGTGATGTCGTGTACCACCGCTTGGAGTAACACCGTGGCTCCCAATTTCACCACGTTCAGACTCACTTCGGCGGGGAATGGCGTGCCGTCGAGCTTCGTGTGCATCCATTCGAAGAGCTGGGGCTGGCCGTTCATGGCGGCGGCGATCTTTTCGATCGCAAACTCGCCGGATTCCCGGCCGTTCGGCTGGAACGGTGGCGATAACTCATAGGGCGAATGCCCCACTATCTGGTCGCGCGTCTGGCATCCGAAGGTCTCCAGCGCGCGGGCATTGCAGTCGATGAACAGGTCCTCCTGCATAAGGAAGATTGCATCCCCGGCGTTCTCAAAGAGCGTGCGGAACTTCTCTTCACTTTCCCGCAAAGCGTGTTCTGTGCGCTTGTAGTCGGTAATGTCCCGCCCCTCGGGAATCAACAGGGCCACCTTCCCGGCTTCATCCATGACCGGTTTCAGGGTGAAATCCACCGTGTGAATCGAATCATCGGCGAAGCGGAGGGCGGCTTCAAACTGCACCATCTCGCCGCCGGCGGCGGCGCGCACCGCGGCGCGCATGCGTTCCTGCATGGCCGGCGAATGTTTGCACCACGGGGTCTCCCAAAAAGGCTGGCCCAGGATCTCCGCCAATTGTGCCCCGGAGAACTCCAGCGCCGACCGGTTGGCATCCAGCACCGTGCCTTCCGGGGTCAACAGGCCGATGAAGCCGAACGAAAGATCGAAGGCGGCCCGCGATTTTCGCTCGCTTTCCCGCAGACGCTCCATGGTTTCGACGCGGTCCGAAACGTCCCGCATCACCTCGATGGCGCCCCAGCGCGTTCCGTCGCTGCGATACAGAGGCGCAGCCACCGCCCATACATGGGCGCCCTTCCCCTCATACGCCGTGGGCAGAAACCATTCCCCGTAAACCTTGTCGCTTCCGTCCCGCAGGCGCTGGTACTGCGGGTCCCATTTGCCCTCGGGTGCATCCAGGAAATCAATCAGGATCGGCCGCCTCCGGCCATAGAGGGGAACCGCATAGGCATAATTCCCCTGCCCCAACATATCCGCTTTGGATACCCCCGACATAATTTCGATCGCGTGGTTCCAGGCGATGACCTTCTTGTTCTCATCTATGACAAAAGTGGGGTCCGGCAAGGACTCGATGATATCCACGAGTTGCTCGTGGGCTTTGTGCAGCGCGTCCACCGCGCGCTTCCGCTCCGTGATATCGCGAAACTCCCAGAGCACATAACGCTGCCCCCCCAGCTCCAGTACCTCGGCGGAAATCAAGTGAGGCACGCGCTTCGATTTCAATAGGAAGGTGACTTCGTAATCGCGAAAACGGCCGGTCTTGGCCAACTCCGCGACGAAAAATTCGCGATCGGCCGGATCGGCCCATATACCCAGTTCCAGCGCCGTCTTTCCCACCATGGCCCCATGCGGAATTCCGGTGGCGTTGCTCCAGGTGGTGTTGACGTCAACGATTCTTCCGCTGTCGAATTCGGTCAGCGCCATTCCGTTGCTGGAACTGTGAAAAATTTTGGAAAGCTTTGACTCGCTGGCCCGAAGCGCGTCCCCGGCCCGCTTGCTGTCGTCGATGTCCCGCACCGAGGCTATGATCCGCTGCTTTCCGGCAATGGTGCAGGACCGCAAAGCCACTTCACTCCAGAAAAGCTCTCCATTTTTCCGCTTGGATCGCCACGCGAACTTGCAAGAGCCCTTCTCAAGGGCATGGCCGAAGTGCTGGATGGCTTCGGCTTGCGTGAACGGCGGCTGATTGAGGCTGATGTCAGCTATCGTGAGCTGGCGGAACTCCTGGTCAGAGAACCCGAACATGGCACAGGTCCGCTCATTGACCAGGAGGATCTTCCCGGTTTCATCGTGAATGAAGAGGCCATCGCTGGTGGCATTGAAAATATCGCGATAATTTGGCTCTTCTTCCGGCAACGCCCCCCCCGCCCGGGTTTGCTCCACGCTGGCCATCCCTTCGCCATCCTACCAATCCGAGCGAGAGGTTGTCGATTTCGCGCCGGTGCCGCAAGGAGATCTGGACCGGAATCTGCACCGGAACCAGTCTGAGGGTGCCTTCCAATGCCAGCATTGCCAGCGCGGCCCAACGCCAGTAAAATAGCTTAGTCGATGAATTCCGGGCGGCCACGCCCGGCCGCAGTGCAGGCGCGTAGCTCAGTTGGTTAGAGCGTCCCGGCAAGCCGGGAAGGTCAGCAGTTCGAGTTTTAACGTAGGCGCGTAGCTCAGTTGGTTAGAGCGCTACCTTGACACGGTAGAGGTCAGGAGTTCGAGTCTCCTCGTGCCTACCATTTCTTTTTGCATGCCATCGCTTTACATTCTCCAAAGCGCGACCAACGGAAAATTCTACGTCGGCTCTGCTCTGAACCTGCCTGAGCGCCTTGCCGAGCACCAGCGCGGACGCAGTCCCTATACTCGGCACGGGGGCCCTTGGAACTTGGTTTTTCAAGAGGAATACGCCACATTAGTCGAAGCGCGCCGCCGGGAGCGCCAAGTGAAATCTTGGAAGTCACGCCGTCTGATTCAAGAGCTGATCTGTAGCTCAGTTGGTTAGAGCGTCCCGGCTTAATGCGCCGGGCGCTGGTACTGTTCGTCGCTGACCTTCTCCATCCAGTCGACGACTTTACCGTTAAGCTGTTCCTGAATGGCGATGTGCGTCATGGCGGTGGCCGGCGTGGCCCCATGCCAGTGCTTCTCGCCGGGCGAGAACCAGACCACGTCGCCCGGTCGCACCTCCTCGATCGGTCCGCCTGCGCGCTGAACCCAGCCGCAGCCAGCCGTGATGACCAGCGTCTGACCGAGCGGATGCGTATGCCATGCCGTCCGCGCGCCCGGCTCAAAGGTTACGCTGGCGCCTTGAACCAGTGCCGGATCGGGGGCCTGAAAAAGCGGATCGATGCGTACGGTGCCCGTGAACCAGTCGGACGGTCCCTTGACCGAAGCTTGCGAGCCCACTCTTTTGATTTCCATGCTTTGTATCTCCTTTAGCGGCCGGTCATTTGCTCCAGGCGTTCCGGATACCGGTCACCCTGCACCGTGATTTTCGCGGCGGCGCTGTCGATGTCGCGCAGATCGTCCGACGTCAGTTCGATTGCGACCGAGCCGATGTTCTCCTCCAGGCGGGACAGCTTGGTCGTGCCCGGGATGGGAACAATCCACGGCTTTTGCGCCAGCAGCCAGGCCAGCGCGATCTGCGCAGGAGTCGCGTTCTTACGCTTCGCCATCCTGCCGAGCAACTCGATCAGCGCCTGGTTCGCCTTGAGAGCCTCCGGCGTAAAGCGAGGCAGGGTGCTGCGGAAATCGGAGCTGCCGAATTTCGCGTTTTCGTCGATCTTGCCCGTGAGGAAGCCCTTCCCCAGCGGACTATAGGGCACGAGACCAATCCCTAGTTCCTCGAGCGCGGGGATCACTTCCTGCTCCGGCTTCCTCCACCACAGCGAGTATTCGCTCTGCAGCGCGGTGACCGGCTGGACCGCGTGCGCGCGGCGAATCGTCTTTACGCCGGCCTCGGAAAGTCCGAAGTGCCTGACCTTGCCGGCTTGAATCAGTTCCTTCACCGCGCCGGCGACATCTTCTATGGGCACCTCCGGGTCAACACGGTGCTGATACAACAAGTCGATGACGTCGGTTCGCAGGCGCTTGAGCGACCCTTCGACAGCCTGCTTGATGTGCTCGGGCCGGCTATTCAGGCCGGGCGCTCCCGGCCGATTATCGCTGCCGCTCAGATCGAACCCGAACTTGGTGGCGATGACCACTTTGCCGCGGAGCGGAGCCAGCGCCGCACCCACCAGCTCTTCGTTCAGGAATGGGCCGTACACCTCCGCGGTGTCAAAGAACGTGATGCCGCGGTCGACCGCGGCATGGAGAAGTTCGGTCATCTCCTGCTTGTCTTTGGGCGGGCCATACGAGAAGCTCATGCCCATGCAGCCGAGGCCAAGCGCTGAGACTTCCAGATGATTTTTTCCAAGTACGCGCTTTTGCATGATTTCTCCTTCTATGAAAAGGCCGTTAAGATGCTGCCTCGGCACGCTGTTTTTCGCGCCAGCGAGCGGGTGGAATCCCTTCCCAGGTGCGGAAGGCGCGAACGAATGAGTTTGCGTTCTCGTATCCGAGAAGGTAGGCAGCTTCATTCAGCTCAAGGCCGGAGTTGTTGAGATAGTGGCGGGCCAGATGGTGGCGGGCTTCTTCCAGGACGCGCTGGAAGCTGGATCCTGCGTCCTGCAGGCGCCGCTGTAAAGTGCGGGAGCTGATATGCAGCGCATCGGCGATGTCCTCGATGGTGGGACGCCGGCCGGTGAGTTTTTGCTGTACCGCCAGGCGGGCGCGCTCGACCAGGCTCTCGTCCCCGCTCTCCTGCTTCAGCTCTTTCTCGAACTGCGGCGCAAGTATTCCCAGGAGCTCGGCGTTCCGTGTCACGAAAGGACGCTGGGCGTCGGTGGCGCGGAACACGATGGCGTTGCCAGGCGCTGGGCAGACCACGGGGCAGCCGAAGTGGCGCTCAATGGTCTTTACGTGCGCGCGCGGTTGCACGAACTCCACGCGGAGCGGCGACAGGCGCGTGCCCGTGCCGTGGCGGGCGACTGAGAGCACCCAGGCAAAGCAAACGTCAATAAGCACCTGAGGCTCGACCTCATCGGCCAGCAGCCAGCGGAACTGGATTTTCCACTCTTCATCGTCTTTCTCCTGCAGGATCTCTTCCGGACAGGTGAGCTGCTTGTAGCGCGCCATCTGGCCGATGGCGGCGCCGAAGTTCCCGGTCGAGAGCGCGGCGAGCGTTACGGGGGTGAAGCGTTCGGTCCTGGTTTCCGTGCCGAGCAGGAGGCCAATCGCGGGGTTGTTGCTCACTTCGCCCACGGCGCGCCAGAGGGCAAACAGTTGCTCGGTGGTGAGGAGTACGCGCGGCTGAGCGGTGACCTCCGGCGAAAGCCCGGCTCGGCGCAGGACCGCGGAGGCACGGACTCCCAGTTCTTCCAACCGGAGAAACATACTGCCCGAGAAGCGAAAGTGCTTATTCATCGGATCACTCGGATTTCAGAGAAGCCATGTCGATGGAAAAACGGTACTTCACATCGGACTTGAGCAGCCTCTCGTAAGCTTCGTTGACCTTCTGGATCGGGATGACCTCGACATCGGCGGTGAGGTTGTGCTGACCGCAGAAGTCGAGCATCTCCTGAGTTTCGGCGATACCGCCAATGGGAGAGCCGGAGAGGCTGCGCCGGCCCATGATCAGGCCGAATGCCGAGACGGCGAGGGGCTTCTCGGGCGCGCCCACGAGCGTGATGTTGCCGTCGCGGCGCAGCAGATTGATGTAAGCGCTTATGTCGTGATTGGCGGAGACGGCGTCGAGGATGAAGTCGAAGCTGCCGGCGTGCTTCTGCATCTCATTCGCATTCCGCGAGATGACGACCTCGTCTGCGCCCAGGCGAAGTGCGTCTTCCTTCTTGTTCGGCGAAGTCGTGAAGACTACAACCTGGGCTCCGAGCGCATGGGCGAATTTCACGCCCATGTGGCCCAGTCCACCGAGACCTACCACGCCAACTTTCCTGCCCCGGGTGACGCCCCAGTGACGCATTGGTGAGTACGTAGTGATGCCGGCGCAAAGCAAGGGAGCGGCCCCGGCAGGCTGCAGGTTCGAGGGAACGCGGAGGACAAACCTCTGGTCGACGACGATGCTGCCGGAATAGCCGCCGTAGGTTACGCCTCCCAGGTGCTTGTCGGGGAAGTTGTACGTGAAGGTCGGATTCGGGCAGAACTGCTCGAGGCCCGCCCGGCACTCGGGGCAGGTGCCGTCGGAGTCCACCATGCAGCCAACCGCGGCAAGGTCGCCGGGCTTGAACCTGGCGACCGCCGATCCGGCCTTGGTGACGCGGCCTACGATTTCGTGGCCGGGAACGCAGGGGTAGACGGTGGGCATCACCCCGCTCCACTCGTTGCGGACCTGGTGGAGATCGGAATGACAGATGCCGCAGTAGAGAATTTCTATCTGTACGTCATGCTCGGTTGGGTCGCGCCGGCTGATTGTGGTGGAGGTCAACGGCGATGTCGCACTGGCAGCGGAATAGGCTTTCGTGTTGTACATGTCCCTAACTTAGATGCTCGGCGAGTGCCTTGATATGCAAAACGCGCCATTGTGTATTCAGAATACGCCAATCGCATCACGAACGCCCGATCGGCAATGGATCGCATGGCCGGCTACAAAGGAAGCCGCATGCGAACACAGCCAAACGGAAGCGGAGCCCTGGGTCCCGGCTGGGTCCTGTAAGCGTGCTTCAGGGCTGCCAAGGTGCTGTCGGCGCCGCGTGGTTTCAATGGATTACGGCCTCTGGCCGCCCTGATACGGCAGAGGTCGGGAGTTCGAGCTCCGTCCCGGCGCGCCGTGGATCTTCTGGTGCTCGCCATTTTTTTCTCAATCCCATCAATCACTCGACCCCAACTGAATCGTTCCCTTAAAATGGAAGGTTCATATCCACAACGGATTGGCGAAAGGAGCAGCAGGTGAAGATTGAACTGAAGAAGGATTGCAAGTATGCGTTGATCGTGCCCACGAGCATGGGAACTCGGATTACGCCCGTCAGCGGGCAGCCGGTGCATTGCGGCGGGACGTTTCTCATGCAGGCAACCAGCGCGGAATCGAATGTGGCGAGCGTTTCCTCGTTTCTGGGATTGCCGGTCAAGGTCCTGACGACTTTTGTCAAGGGCAGCCCGATCGCGCAGTTTATCAAGGACAACCTCAAGAGCCGCGGCATCGACTACGAAGGCGTTGAGGTTCCGCAGGGCAATCCCTGGGGCTACCGGCATCAGTTCAATATCGCCGACAGCGGTTTAGGATCGCGTGGACCCCGGGTGTGGAATGATCGCGCCGGGGAAGTGGGCCGGACGCTGAACGTGAAGGATTTCGATCTGGACCGGATCTTCGGCAAGGAAGGCGTGCAGATCATCCACTTGTCGGGCCTCATCGGCGCGCTGTCGCCCGAAACCGGGACCTTCTGCCTGGAACTGGCGCGGGCGGCCAAGAAACACGGCACCCGGATTTCGTTCGACCTCAACTTTCGCGCGTCGTTCTGGAAGAACCGCGAGAAGGAACTCTCCGCCATTTTTGCCGAGATCGCCAGCCTCTCCGACATTCTGGTCGGCAACGAGGAAGACTTCCAGCTTTGTCTGGGCATCGAAGGTCCCGAAGCCGGCGGCAAGGGCCTCAAATCCAAGATTGACGGCTTCAAAGGAATGATCGAGCGGGTGAAGAAGGCGTATCCCAACGCCAAGACGTTTGCCACCACGCTGCGCGAAGTCGTCGATGCCAACCACCACCTGTGGGGCGCGATCATGATGGCGGGCGACGAATGGCACGTGGTCGAACCCCGCGACATCACCGTTCTGGACCGCATCGGCGGCGGCGACGGATTCGTCGGCGGCATGCTCTACGCCATCCTCAAGGGTTGGGAACCCGAGAAGTGGATTCAGTTCGGCTGGGCCAGCGGCGCGCTGGCCACCACGCTGCTCACCGACTACGGACAACCCGCGGATGAAGACCAGATCTGGAGCATCTGGAAGGGCAACGCCCGCGTACAGCGGTAAGAGGCACTCGGCGGATTCGGAAGAACGGGGGCGGGAACGTTTCCATGGGAAAAACGTTTCCGCCCCTTTCGTTTTTTATAGTGCCGCAACCTCTCGCAAGAGGAAAAGCTATGAAGAAGGCCACAATGCAACAGAAGCGGGAAGTCGCCGCCATCGCAAACAGGCGAGACGCCGACATTGATCTTTCCGATATGCCGGAAGTTGCGGAGTGGAGCGATGCGGTGATGGGAAGGTTCTTCCGTCCGCCTAAGAAACCAGTCACGATGCGCCTGGACGAGGATGTCATCGAGTGGCTTAAGGGATACGGTCCCGGCCACCTGACGAAAGCAAATACGCTTCTCCGCCATGCGATGGTCAGTACCAAATCGGCGAAGGCCGCCAAGAAAACAAGGACGGCATAGGCGAGGTCCCCTTCGGCCTACGTTAACCGAACGGAGGCACGTCCTCCAGCGCCCCTTGGGACACCTTCCGGATGGCCGCCGATACGGGAATAATCTGATTTCTGGATACTTGGGCGTTTATGGCGAGCAATCTCCCAGAAGCCGACTTTTGGGGAATCAGCAGGATCTCAACATTTTGCAAAGCCGACTTTGCTGCAAGGTGTCTGACCTGAACCTTCGCAGAAACGCCGGTCCGCCTAGGTCCCCACCTTCAGGCACCCGAAGACTTTCGGCTACAACATATGCTGTTCTGGACTGTAATGGCCCTGTGCTGTCATAATCGGCCGACTCACCAATGAAGACGCGGATTGGCAATTTGCGACCGGCGCACCGGGGTTATCTGTATCAGGACCTTGCTACCGCCTACATGCTCGTACGCAGCCTCGTGGATGGATATGACCGTATTGTCGTCGATCGGAAGCAAGTCGCAGATGACCGTATCGATGATCTGGATATTGTGGTCGGTTCGAGCCGCATTCGACGGCAATTCAAATCGAGCGAAAAGGCGGATCGTAAACTTGGGCTCGAAGATTTCACTGCCGCACAATCTAGCCTTCGAATTGACCGTTTGGTGTTGACTCATGTTCGGGCCGGGAATGATTCGGCGAAGGAATATCGGCTGTGTGCAACTTGGCAGGCTCCGGACTCAAGCGACCCGCTCGTTCCGTTTCTCGCCCCGATCGAAGTGACGTCAACGGTCGCCGGTTTGCGATCACGCCATTATCGTCTTCTTGCTGAACAGCTCTGGCCGGCTAACGGAATGCCTGTATGGGCTCCCTTAGTGAGCTATGCCCAAGGCGCAGCTGAGATCGACCGCCACCACGTACTTGAGTTCTGCGATCGGTTTGTAGTCGAGCTCTGCATGCCTCCATCGTCGACTAGCTTGGCAGACCCTGGGCCACTGGAACGCGCGGTGCTGGCCCTCCTGGAAGAGCGGGTCGGCATTGGCCGGTATCCAAACCATGGCAGAGATCCACATGACGTAGCGGCCTTAGCGATTGCCTTGGCAAGCTCGGCTCGCGCCCAGGAAGTTGAACTCAGACCAGCGGACGTCGAACGCGCACTCGGAATCCGTACTGACTACGGGCGGGTCGCGCAAGCATTTCCGCTGGACGAGCAGGTGTTCTATGATCGGCCGCAATTCAGACGTCTGGTGCGCGAGACAGCACTGTCGGGTCAGCATCAGCTGGTGACAGGCGCTCCCGGTGCAGGCAAGTCCTGGGAGTTAACCCGCCTTGCAGGGGAATTGCGTGCTGATGGGGCTATTGTGGCCCGTCACTATTGCTACCTTGAACCAGGAGACGAGGTCGTGGAAAAACGAATCACGACCGATGTGTTCTTTGGAAATCTAATAGCGGAGTTGCAGGACGCCGCCCCTGAGCTTAGGGGAGCCCCGACGGCCCGATATGCTGCTGGGCTGACAGAACTCGAGGAAATGCTGACATCTGCGGCAACGTTGGGTCGTCCCATCGTATTGATTGTCGACGGTCTTGACCACATCGCGCGAGTGAGATTCGCAGCTAGCTCTCTGGCCCAGGACGATACAGACATCGTCGAACGCCTTGCCACAATCAATCTTCCGGCCGGAGTAGCTCTTATCATCGGGTCGCAACCGGGGTTGCATCTCGCCCCGCTCCGAGATCGCTGGTCAACAGCGATCATCGACCGCATGGTTCCAAGATGGGAGCGCAACGATATCGCCGGACTCGTGCGGCGCCATGGACTTGAGCAATCGCTGAGGGATGTTGGCATCACTGACGATGCCGACATTTTCGACGTCTACGCCTTACTGTCGGAGCGTGCTGACGGCAATCCCCTGTACGCAAGGTATTTAACGGTGGGATTGATCGCCGGGCTGAGTGACGGCTCGGTGGCGAGTCCAAAAGACTGGCTGAATGATTCGCCGCCAATCAGCGGTGGTATTTCTGCCTATTACGAACATCTCTATCGAACCGCCAGCGAACAAACACAAGCCATCGCTGACGTGCTTGGAGTAATCGACTTTTCCATAACGGAAGAAGAGCTTTGCGACATGCTGCCGGGATTTGTTGGTGCCTGGCTGCCTCCGGCTCTGTCCCGCCTTGCCCCCGTACTGATCGATACCTCTGGCCAAGGGGGGCTGCGAATCTTTCACGAGAGTTTCCGCAGGTTCATGACTGGAGAGCTCAGCCGGGAAGGCCGTTCCATAGCGGCGGCTTTGGAGCCGGTCATAACCTGGCTGAAAAGCCGCGGGTTCTTCGCGAATGCCAAGAGCTACCGGTTCTTGCTCCCTGCGCTGCGCAGAGCCGGGAACATCGCTGAGATTTTGGAAATCGTAGGCCCGTGCTTTGTGTCTGAGAGTGTTGAATACGGCCATGCCGCCGACGCTGTTGAACGGAACATAGCATTGGCAGCAGAGGTGGCCGCTGAAATGGTGGACTGGGTTTCCCTGGTCCGGTGCGTGGAGCTACAGCGATCCGCCTACGCGTGCTTTTCGTACGAGGAGAACATCGGACTGGAGTACTGGTCTACTTATCTGCACCTTTTCGGTCCAGATGCTGTTTCGGAACGACTGTTGTTCGACGGCCGGCCGACGTTATCCCGCGATGACGGACTGCTTGCCTGCTCGTTGGTCGACGACGCAGGGGGCATCCCTCCCTGGAGGGAGTACCTCGAATTGCCTGCCTCTGAGGAGGGCGAATCGGGCTCGATTTACGACACGAATGGGGCACTTTGTGGAAGTGACCTCGTAAAGATTGCATCGGAACACGGGTGGCTGCGCGCCGGCAGTAGAAGTGTGTTACGTCGTTTGCGCAAGTATCTGGGCGCCGTCGGCGATGAATTTAAGCCGCTCTTTATCAGGACTCTGGCTGCTCGAATCGCCAGGATGGCAGGGCCAACCTGCATTGAAAAGCTGTCAGGCATTACACAGGATATCCAGCGGCGACCAAATGATCTGGCCAGAAGTGCCGTGGCTATGCTTGCGCTTGGCGCAGCCGATGAATATACCCGGTTAGGGAATTCGGAACAGGCAAGCAAGATCGCAACGCTCGCGGCTCAAGCGACCAGCACGCCGCAGCTGGCTGTTGCGTGTCTGAGCGTGGGTGCCACCGTGGAATCGACGCTGCATATCGTGCTTGATCCGTCCAGCTTGCCCATTGCCGTTGGTCCGGACGACCACATTCACGATTCAGCCGACGTCCGAACGTGGGTAGCCTCCATACAGCTACTCGCTGCCCAGAACCATTCCTGGGACACAGTTCGCTACGTGGAGCAGCAACGAATCGCTGGAGAAGGCTGGTACCGTTGTTGGCTCCGCTTTGTTCTTGAAATCGCATCGGTTTCAGCCTCGATACAGCGCGGAAATACAGTCTCTATCAAGGCGGCGTTTGAGGAACTACGACGCGACGTGAGGCCGTTCGCCGGGAATCCTCGACCTTGCGACCTTTACCCTATTCACCAAGTCATCGCGGAAACCATCTCTTGGGCGCTAACGCTGGCGCGGTCGGAGGAGGAGTGGCGGCAGGCTCTTGATTCACTTTCTGCAGTGAGTAACGGGACGGGATCGCACCTGGACAGGGAGGATGGCGGGCCACTCCCGACGACAACTCTGCTGGAACTATTGATTTCGCATGCGGGCAGTTCCGTTGGTGGCCATCTTGTGCGAGAGCTGATCGAGCAGGAAGTGACCGCCATGAACAATCGTGGCACATACTATTCGACCCATGCGGCGTATGCGATGCGGCTGGCGCATGCACGGGTTATTGGAGGTGAATGCTCTGGAGCACGCGAGGCATGGCGAGATGCGTCCATATTCTTGACCGCGTACGGCAGTCACAAAGACCCTACGTTGTTTGATCTTGTCGAAAGCCTCCCCACGCTTGCCACGCAGTCGAAGGAGGTCGCGTTCGCCGCGTTGGCCGACAGCCAACCTCTCACTGGAGCTGTTCTTAGACATACCGACGGTCGATCCACCAACCATACTCCAAATGCGTGGTTTGGGAGTCTGCTGAAGATCTGCCCCTCGGAAGCAGTGGGATTGTTGGCACGTACGCTTCAGGAGGATGACGGGAACAGCGGCTGGGTCGGCGAGACAGCCATTCGTGACATTGCCCGCCACCTAGGGGCGACCGCCGATCCAGCACTGCTTGATTCGGTGCTCTCAACCATCCGCTTCACGACAGATCGCGACGGCCAATCCTCGGAAGCTGTCGGCTTACAGACCGCTCCGATTGTGCGTCTTGCGTCCACAGACCGAGAATTGGCAGCTGTTGCCATGCGACAACTTGCCTCTGATTTTGGCAGCCAAGGCAAAGCTGAAGACGCAACTGCTCGGCTCCAAATGGCCGCAGATGCGATCGGAGTTGCAGTGCCACGGCCGTGTGCAAACACCTCTATTGAGTCCGCTGAACGAAAGGATAATGCTCCGTCGATCATGCCGCGAACTCAGGATACCGAGGATTTCAGGTATCCCGCGTTCCCAGCCAATGCTTCCTATGTGGACTTGCTCACGGGATTGCGGATTGCCGGGCAGAGAATACGGTCTAATGATGTAACGGCATGGGACACCGTGGTCCTCCCACTTGCATACCATCTGGCGGAATTGGCCGCAAACGGGCGGCGGGATGAAGCACGCCGGCTGTTGCGATTCTTTGCTCGGCACGTATATGTGTGGGGAGGAGACAGATGCCACCCTCTGGGACGGATTGCTGATGCGTTGGGGGATGCAGGAGACAGTTCCCTCTCCGCCATGGCGTATGCGCTGGCCTATACCGCGTCGCATGACGGCTGGGGCGGCTTCGGGGGGCAAAGGCATCGTCATCTAGTTGCAAAGGGCGTTGCCGCCGATCGCGATCTCGCGCTGAAGATCATTGCGGAAGAGATTGCCTACAAGCTCCGCGGTTCATCGTACATCACAAACGCTACTCGAGAGCTGGTGGAATGCATCTCCCCACTGGACGCACCTCCTTCAGCAGAGCCTGTGTGGCGTACCGCCTTTGCGGTGGTAGCTCACCGCCTGCCTTTGCCGCCAGTTCACACCTGGTTCACGCGGCTGGATCGAGGGAACCTTCTCGGTTGGACGATCGACGAATCGCTGGTGGCAGTACTCCTCGCAAGAGTGTCGCATCCAAGACTGCAGGAAAAGATCATTGCCCTTGCCAGCGTTGTGCGGGCCATTCAGCGCCGCCCTCAGATTGTTATAAAGCCTCTTCGTTGGTGGTTCACCACGAATCCAACATTGACATCGATGCTGCTGGTCTTGGATGCCCTTCGGAAGGTCGAATCTGAACCTTTCCCAATTAGCCGTGAGATAGGGAGCACCTTGGAAACCTGTGGGTCTTTATCCTACTGGGGTGTTCAGCAGCTCTGTTTACTGATTTCACAACGGGGACAAGTGCCGGATGGCCAAGCACAAGCCAAGCCATCACGATTCGAGGGGGTGCCAGCGGATTGGGTATCAACGCCGGAGGGACGCGATGCGATCCTCAGTCTTGATTCCGGGCATGTTATGGAACGCCTATGCTCGCTCTGGCCGGGGTTGCCGGATGGTGTCGTCCGCCGGTGCGAATGGCTAATACGGAAAAAGAGCGACCAAGACAGCCAACGTTGCAAAGAAAGATGGGAGCTCGCCTATGGGCGTTCCGGCACGCCATACAGCCCGCCTGTTCCTGTGCTCCTTTGGGAAAAAGAGCTCTTTATCCAAGCTCTTCACGCGGAAATGACCAATGGCCTGTCATCGCACCTTTGGGCAACGGGCCAGTGGAGCCCCGAGGTGGAGGTTGAGATCCTCGATGCCTTATTGCCGTCGCTTTTCGTGCATCTGGGAGTTGCTGCTAGCCGTTCTGTTCGGCCTTCATGGCCTGAACCGGCGAAGCTCACAGACGGAATTGGCGCTCTTTCCGTGTTGGGGAAGGACGACAGCGTGTTTGAGGGCTGGACGCGCTTAGCGATCGTCGAACGTCAATACGTCCCCAGTTCCGCAGGATCTTATAATTCTCCGATCGAGTGCATCAGCCTCTTCGCCGCTGTATTCGCGGACCAGCTCGACAATGCAGGCCATGCGGCGCGGTTTCCGTTTGCGCGAGGCGATGTGAATGATTGGTGGCGATGCGAACGTCCCCTGCCGATCTACTCTGCCCGGATCCCGCTGGGCCCTCTCATTGGTTTGGCACGCGTGACGGATTGGCTCGGAGACGTTACCGTCCCAATCCCGCCATGCGAGCTGCGGAATTACATATATTTGGAGTCCCCGACCTTTGCAGCTCCGCTTGTTTGGGCGGATTCTGCTTCGGCTCCGGCAATCGTATTGAGGACGTGGTCCGTGCGAAACCGCGAGGTACTCGATCGCAGGCCATTCAAGTTTGTTGGAGTCGACCTAATTGCGCGTCCGGATATTGTTAGGCAGTTGGAGGTCCTCTGCGGAACGCGGCTGCGGGAATCCCGTCTGCTCGTGCACTAGCCCGTGGCCCCGCAGGCGGAGGACTGCTCTAGTGAGACACTGTCCGGATTATAAACGGCAACCCGGGAGTTTTCCAGAAACCGGCTTCTGGGAAGTCGGGCCACCCTGACCGAATCGGCCGACTAGCTAGAAGCGGAGCTGACCTTCGGCCCGGCGAGATCAGTCCCGACAAGTCGGCTTGTGGAACCTCATCGTGGGGGATTGGCTCGCGCTGCCTGCACGCGTGCCATGATGTCCGGTTAGTCCACCTTGGCCAGGGTCGTAATCAGCGCGTCCTTGCGCTGGTTGGCCAAAATATCGGAGTTGTGCAACCCGCGTAGCCAGGCCGCGACTGCCGCTCCGGCCATGGCCAGAAAAACCGGCGTCGCCAGCCACAGCCTGGCCCCGAGCGAGCAAAGCCAAAAGACCGCAAGACCCAGGCCAAGCACTACTATTTGCACTCCCATGCTGAGTAACGCGCTGGCCTGCGAGCCGCGTTGCCGCGAGATGCGTCCCAGATTTCTGCGGTAGGGCATGGTGAGCGAGAAGATATTTCCCAGAGCCAGATGGACCGGCAGCGCAAACAACAGCCATGCCGCCGTGGCCGCCAGCACCGCGGCATCCGGCCAGCCTAAGCGCAGCCCGGCGAGGACACTTACAAGCAAGGCATCCACACCAAAAACCAGCGCATGAAACAGGTTCTTGGCCGCGAACACGGTTCGGATGGGCGTCGGCGAGAGAAAGTACACCTGAATTCCAGCGCCTTCCCCGCCCAAGTTGTTGTAGAGCAGTTGCGTGAAGCCCAGCAGGGCGTATGCGAGGCAGAGCGGCAGGGCCAGCGGAAACGGATGTCCCGGCGTGGCTCCGTTGCGAAATACGCCCCCGAGAATAAACACCATAAACAAAGGCGCCGCTATCGCAAAGAGCAACGGCATGGAACGCATCAGCGTGTGCAACTCTTTCTCAAATACCGCGGCGATGGGGCCGGAGCCATCGAGCAGCCATCGGCCTTCCCGCCGTGCGGCCTTCTTCCGCAGTTGGGATTCACCCAGGTTCTCGCCGCGATGTTCGGCCCGCAAGCGCACGGCCAACACGCTGGCTGTGGCCAGCAGGTAAAGCCCAAGCGCTCCCATGAAACCTAATGCCGGCGCCGGTCGAGCCTCCGCGGCCCGCTCCATGGCAAGGGTGGCCAGTCCTGGCGGCAACCAGCCTTGAACCGCGCTGGCGGCAGCCGGCCGAGGCCGGCTCACAGCCCCGGGGTTGGAACTCACTGCTCCCGCGTGCCGGTTGCGCCGGGTATGACTGGTATGCCGTAGCGCCGGGTTCAGCAGTTGCATGCTCAGCATCAGAACTAAAAACAACGCGCCGATAATCTCCCGCGTCCGCCGCTGCGCCAGCCAGCGGTCGATCCAGGCGAAGATGGTCCGAGCCAGCAGGATGTTAATGGCGGCAAAGACCCCCAATCCCAGCGCGGCCCAGGCAAACAGACCGGGGCGCGCCACCGTGATCCCAACCCAGATGGCGAAGCTACACAGCCCGCCCATAATCGTGGACACATCCGCCAGCCCGAACACCAGGTGCAGCAGGAAGAAGGACCCGAAGCTCACCGGAAAACGCAGCAGGCCGCCGAGGTCGAATTGCTCCTGCAGCGAAGACAAGCCAATGGGGATAACCTGCCACAATCCCAGTAACACCCACAGCAGCATCGGCAAGAAAGTCCAGGCGCCGCGCGAGACCAACGCGTAAGCGCCCGCGCCCATGCCCAGACCCAGTGACAGCCCCAGGAAGGAATACATGAAGAACCCGATGGTGCGTGCACCGGTTTCGATACCGCCCCGGCTGGAGCGCAGGGAGTTATTGAACATCTGCCAACGCATGGCGGCCAGCGCGGCATACTGCCGGCGCGCCAAAGCGCCCAACGCTCCCGCGCCGTTCAGGCCAGCCATGAAAGCTCCTGCGCCGGTTCCTGCCGGTCCACTCCCACGATGGCCAGAAAAATTTCTTCGAGCGTCAGCCGCTGTTCGGTTTCCGCGCCGGGTAGCGTACTGGCCACGCCGGTTCGCAGCTCCTCCAGCGATCCGTTGGCCACCAGCCGTCCCTGGTGGATGATGGCCACATGACTGCACAGCCGTTCCACAATCTCCAGCACGTGCGTGGTGAGGAAGATGGTGGCGCCGCGCTGGATCATTCCCTGCAGCATGGTCTTGAGCATTCCCGCCGCGATGGCGTCCACGCCTTCGAACGGTTCGTCGAGAAACAGCACCTTGGGCCCGTGGATCACCGCCGCGGCCATCGCCAGCTTCTTCTGCATTCCGTGCGAGAAGTCGGTCACCAGCTTCCGGCGCTCGCCGGCCAGTTGCATGAACTCGAGCAGCTCTTCGGTGCGAAGGTTCGTGGTTTCGCGGTCCAGACCGTACATGCGGCCAACAAAGCGCAGATACTCTGAGGCGGTCAATCGTCCCATCAGGGCCATTCCTTCGGGTACCACGCCGATCTGCCGCTTCAGGTCGAGGGTCCCAGCCCCAAACGGCTGACCCAGTATCTGAATAGTGCCGGCGCTGGGCTCCAGCAGGCCGGTGAGCATTTTTATAGTGGTGGACTTACCCGCGCCGTTCGGCCCCAGAAAGCCGAAGAACTGCCCCGGCGCCACGCTCAGCGTCATATTCTCGACGGCCGCCAGCGCGCCAAAACGCCGGGTGAGGCCATGGGTTCGAATCGCAGCAGCTTCCATGTGCCGCCAGCTTAACAAGGAATCTGTCCCGAGCAAAGCGAGCCAGGAGGGCGTGTCCTCTTGAGTCTTGAGGTGGTTGCGAATCATCAGTATCGTTAAGACATTGTTGCTGTGACCGCCCTGCGCATTTTATGTGCCAAAACGCTTATGTTTTCGCGGGAACGGACGATAATTGAGGTGGGGCCTGTAGAATGCCAGTGAGTCGTTCCGTCCGGGGGTTGGACTTGGGCACGGCTTCATTGATTGTTCCGCGGTTTGCCCGAAAGCCATTTGAGGTGGCGCGCGCTATATGAGGCCTGTTCAGACGTTCAGCGTTGTACCATCCTTACCCTCCGCGATCGAACCACTGCGCCGGGTTGCGTATAACCTCCGCTGGTCCTGGAGCCATGACACCCTGGAGTTGTTCCGCCGTCTGGATAACGATTTGTGGCAGGTGACGGGACACAACCCGGTGCTGATGCTGGGCACGATTGCCCAGGAAAAGCTTGAAGCCGCAGCCAGGGATGAGACCTTCCTCGCCCATTTGAACCGCGTAGCGGCCAGCCTCGATTACTACTTAAACAGCACGACCACCTGGTACAAGAGGAAGTTCGGAACGCAAACCGATCAACCGCTGATCGCCTATTTCTCCGCCGAGTTCGGCATCACCGAATGCCTGTCTATTTTTGCTGGTGGCCTGGGAATCCTGGCGGGCGATCATTTGAAGTCGGCGAGCGACTTGGGCCTGCCCCTGGTGGGAGTCGGACTGCTTTATCAACAGGGATACTTCCGGCAGTACCTGAACCAGTCGGGCTGGCAGCAGGAAGCCTATGAGGCCAACGATTTTCATAATCTGCCCCTGGCGGTGGCCTGCGGCCCCGACGGCAAGCCGATCGTGGTGCAGGTGGATTTGCCCGGCCGCGCCGTGTTTGCCCAGGTGTGGCAGGTGAAGGTGGGGCGTGTACCGCTCTATCTGATGGATACGAATATTCCGCTGAATGCGCGCGCCGAAGACCGCCGCATTACCGATCAATTGTATGGCGGCGACCGCGAGATGCGGCTGCAGCAGGAAATTGTGCTCGGGATCGGCGGCTATCGCGCGTTGCTCGCCGCCGGGCTGAATCCCACGATTTGTCACATGAACGAAGGCCACTCGGCGTTCCTGGCGCTGGAGCATCTGGGCCAGCTCATGAAGACCTACGGATTGAATTTTTCCGAGGCGCGGGAACTGGCCGCGGCCAGCCTGGTGTTTACCACCCATACCCCGGTGGAAGCCGGGCACGATTATTTCACTCCCGAGCAAATGGAGCGGTACTTCTGGAACACGGCCCGGCAACTCGGCCTGGGACAGAAGGAGTTTCTGGAACTGGGTATGACGCGCGGGACGGGACAATTCTGCATGACCGTTCTGGCCCTCCGCCTGGCTTCCCGTTCCAACGGCGTGAGCAAGTTACACGGCGAGGTCAGCCGGCGCATGTGGCAGTCGCTGTGGCCGGGTGTCCCCGGGGACGAGATTCCCATTCATCACGTCACCAATGGCGTTCATTTCCGCAGCTGGATTTCCCTGGAAATGAATCAACTGTATAAGCGCTACATCGGGCCGAACTGGTACGATGAGCCGGCCAACGGCGAAACCTGGCAACGCGCCTACTCCATTCCCGCCGAGGAACTGTGGCGTACCCATGAGCGCCGCCGCGAACGGCTGGTGGCCTGGGCCCGGCAACGCGTGCGCATGCAGCGCATCCGCTGCGGCGCCTCGCAGACGGAAATTGAAGCCGCCAATGAGGTGCTGGACCCCGACGCGCTCACCATTGGATTCGCCCGCCGCTTTGCGACTTACAAGCGCGGCACGCTGATCCTGCACGACATGTCGCGCTTGCACCGCCTGCTGAGCGATTCCGGCCGGCCGGTGCAGTTGATTTTTGCCGGCAAAGCCCATCCGCAAGACGACGCCGGAAAGGAACTGATCCGGCAGATTACGCAGTTAAGCCGGCATCCCGAAATCGGCCGTCACATCGTTTTCCTGGAAGACTACGATCTCTCGGTGGCGCGTTATCTGGTGCAGGGCGTGGATCTCTGGCTGAATACGCCGTTGCGTCCCAATGAAGCCAGCGGCACCAGTGGCATGAAGGCCGCGGCCAACGGAGTGCTCAATTTGAGCACTCTGGACGGATGGTGGGACGAAGTGTGGAACGATCACCGCTTTTCTCCGAAGATCGGCTGGGCGATCGGCAACGGCGAAAACTACCAGGATTTGGAGTATCAGGATCAGGTGGAAGCCGAGGCGCTCTACGATGTGCTGGAGCACGACATCATTCCCACCTTTTACGAACGCGGGCTGGACCGTATTCCACGCGAATGGGTGGACCGGATGAAGGCGTGCATCGGCTCGCTTTGCCGTTACGTGAATACGCATCGCATGGTCAGCGAATATATGACCGACTATTATGCGAAGGCACATCAACAGTTCCGTGCGCTCGAAGCGGACAATGCCGTCCGCGCCCGCGCCCTGGCCGCGGCCCTGGCCCGCATCCGCCGGGAATGGAACAACGTGTGGATCGGCAAAGTGGAGGAGGCGCCGGCGATCAGCGTTGCCGTTTCCTCCAAGATCCAGGTGCGGGCTCAGGTACATTTGGGCTCGTTGGCGCCGGAGGACGTGATCGTGGAACTATATGTGGGCCGCGTCGATACCCAGGGCGAGATCGTCGAGGGCATCGCGGTGCCCATGCAGTCCGAAGGCAAGGAAAGTGACGGGATTTACGGCTACACCGGCCAGACCTCGGTGCAGCATAGCGGCCGGCACGGGTTTACCATCCGCGTGCGGCCGAATCATCCCGACTTGTCGGCTCCTTTTGCGCCCAGCTTGATTTGCTGGGCCAACGGCGCGACCGCCGGGACATCCGCCGGCCACTAAGCTTTACGAAAGGCAGTACAGGGCGTCCTCCGCCAAGACCGGCGCGGGACGCCCTGATTCTTTTTGGCCCTTCAGAGAGGCCTGAACGCAGTGGACGCAAAGGACGCGGAGGTCAAGGGAAGGATTTCAAATTTCAAATTACCAAAATACAAATGTGCCCTGGTTCCTCCGCGTTCCTTCTTGGCCGAGGGCCGACGACCGGGGGCGTTCACGTGACAAGTATCCTCGCCCTGCCTTACTCTGAGAGAGTGCCAAAGAAACTTTCGCATTACGATTCATCCGGACAGGCGCGAATGGTGGACGTCAGCGCCAAGCGAATGACGCGGCGCCGGGCAGAGGCCACGGCCTGGGTGGAGATGTCGCCCAAGGTGGTCCGGGCTTTACCCGGGAATCCCAAGGGCAATCCCTTCGAGGTGGCGCGAATTGCCGGCATTCAGGCGGCCAAGCGTACGGCGGAGCTGATTCCGCTGTGCCATCCCGTTCCCTTGTCGCACGTGGACGTGTGCATGGACGTGCGCGAAAATGGCGTCCGCATTACCAGTACCGCTTCCACGACCGCGGTGACGGGCGTGGAGATGGAGGCGCTGGTGGCGGCCGGCGTGGCGGCACTCACCATTTATGACATGTGCAAGGCGCTCGACAAGGGCATTGTCATCCGCGAAATCTCGCTCCTGCGCAAGACCGGCGGGAAAAGCGGCAAGTATGTGCGGACGAAGCCCGTTTGAGGAACGCGTAGATGGCCGGAGAAATTAAAGTCCTGTTGGTGGACGACAATCCGATGGTGCTCAAGCTGCTGGCGCGGACGCTGACGCCGCTGGCCGCCGTCACCCTCGCTGCCAACGGGGCGGAGGCTTTGCAGAAGGTTGCCGCCGACCATCCGGACTTGATCATCAGCGATTTTCAAATGCCCGGGATGAATGGCCGGCAGCTCCTGGATAAGCTGAAAGAGAGTCCGGCGACCGCGGAAATCCCGCTGGTGCTGGCGGCCAGCCGCAACGACCTGAGCGAGCTGTTGAAGCCGCTGCAGGAACGGGTGGAGGACTTTCTGGAAAAGCCGTTCTTCGCCGGTGAAGCCGCGGCAAGAATCAAGCGCATTCTGCGTAAGATCGCGCTGGAAAAAATGGCGCACGGCGCTCCGGGCGAAACCACCATGCGCGGCTCGCTGGCGCAGATGAACGTGATCGATTTGCTGCAGTCGCTGGAAATGGGCCGCAAAACCTGCGCCCTCACGCTGAAACAGGGTGACGAAGAAGGCAGGTTGTACTTCCGGGACGGGCAGATCAATCATGCGGTTTGCGGCCCGCTCTCGGGCGATACGGCCGTGTATAAGACTCTGACCTGGACCGAGGCGGAGGGCAGCTTCCAGATCGATTTCTCCGCGGCCAGCGGCGAACAAACCACCACCCGCTCCACCCAGAGCCTGCTGATGGAAGGCCTGCGGCTGCTCGATGAAGCCAATCGCGATGCCGGAGAATAGAAAGACTGAGGAACTGATCCATGTCTGATTTGCCGCCGGGCGCCGCCGCGCCGCCCATCACCGCTGTCGTGCTCACCATCAGCGATTCGGCGCATTGCGGCGAGCGCGTGGATCAGTCCGGGCCCGCCGTGCGCGCCGCGCTGGCGGCGAAGGGCTTTACCGTCGTGGGCGGCGAAGTGGTGGCGGATGATCGCACCGCCATCGAAAATTGCCTGATCGAATGGTGCGAAAAAGCTCAGTTGGTGGTTACGGCCG
>Ga0326727_10008294_pt1 | contig 26509 bp, 24 predicted proteins | sample MB2enrmetagenome_FD_207643 | JGI IMG/M metagenome (GOLD analysis project Ga0326727, IMG submission 207643) | Lab enriched peat soil microbial communities from McLean, Ithaca, NY, United States - MB29MY | ecosystem: Environmental > Terrestrial > Soil > Wetlands > Peat | place: USA: New York...
ATTCCATGTTAGTCGATCTCTGCGATGAGCCAGTGATGCGCGACGAGATATGAAATCAGGCCATGCAGCCACGTCGTCTCGTACGAGCGAATTTTTGGACGTTACGCGACCGATTAAAGTCGAGCCTCAGTAAGTTTAAGGCGTATCGATACGCCAGTCAATACCCTCTTGCGAAGTCTTTAATCGTGTGCCACAATCAACCCAATCGTGTTCAAAGACCGCAAATCCCAACAGCAGACATTGTCCATTCGCGTCTCCGAGGAGGTTCGCGCCTTCCTCGAGCGTGCGCGCAAACAGTTCTCCGATACTCGCGGTTCCAACGTCTCGATATCCGACGTAGCGAAGGTGCTGCTCGAAACCGCGATCGACAGCCGTCTGGACGACCGCCTGGAAACCGTCGATCTCCTATCAGATCCGACGGCTGCCCTGTTCGCGATTCGCAAGAAGTGGGAGGACAATCAGCCGCTGACACGGGCCGAATGGATCGTACTCGGCCATTATGTCCAAAGCGGATGCGATCATCTCTCGTCTGATCCCGAGTTACCGAGCTGCCAGTCTTTCGCGCAATTGCTTGAGGCGCTCCTCGCCATTCGCGAACTGCGGCATCATCCCGCTCTAGAGCTTGATCACTTCTACGTGAGCAACCTGTCGGGATGGGGAGATCATAGAGTTCTGACGGCCGGCCCACAAGCTGCGGAGATCTTACCGGCCGTTGTGCGGCGGATGATTCAGGATCTCGATAATGAAGCCGCGCGAAACCCGTTCGTCGGACGAACCATCTACGTAGCGCTGCGCGACGAGCAGCTCGAAAGTGTGGACAGTCTCAATCGCGCACTCCGGCCATTTCTTCCTCTTCTCTATCGCATTGCCGCGCGCGGGCACTGGCTCGTGGAACACAGACCCATCCGCCAGAAGCGCAATCCTCGGGCACCTCTCGGAGCTTTTCCTCCCGTTGTAGGGCCAGTGGAAGTGGACGATGTGAGAGTGTCAAGCTCCGTAAACGACGAGAGTGAACTAAATATGTTACTCAGCCTCAAATCGCACAGGGTCCTGTATCCGTTGGGGCCTTTTCCGCAAATTCGTGAGTTTCAGAGCATGGTGACAACAATGGCTCTCGGAGACACATGGGATGGCCAATATTTCTTTGCGCACACAAATGTTTCGGGTGTCGGGGAGCCACCGCTGTTTACGTTTGTCTTTCGAGAGTTTGGAAAAGGTGTGCAGATCGAGTTCAGCGAGAAGGAGTGGAACGCGCTGCGAATCGCACTGGACCAGGTGATGAGTTTGCCTGAGATGAAGCAGACGCTGAACGAGCTGGCGTTGGCGTATGGGGATGTTTAAGGGGAAACAGTTTGGAGATGGAAATGGCCAACAGAAAGCGAGCAGGCGACAGCGGGGAAATGAACGGCACGGCGATTACTGCCGAGAAGCGCGTAATCCTGTCCATGGGAGGCAAAGGCGGGGTAGGTAAAACCAGCTTGATGACGATGCTGGCGGAGTGGTTCGCCGCGAATGACATCCCCGTGAAACTGCTGGGGATCTCGACACCGAGAACAAGGCGCGAGGATCGCTGACGCATTTCTTCGGTGGCAGCGTGCCGAAGGTCAACATCCACACGCCTGCGGGACTGGACTCGTTCGTCGACCAACTTTCAGACGGTCCGCCGGTGATTCTTGCAGATATGGGAGCGGGCGCAGGCCAAGTCACCTACGACTGGTTCGAGACGATGTATCCCGACGTGTCCGATGCCGGAATCGTGTTCACCGCTATCGGTGTCGTCACGGCGGACCCGGCCAGCGTGGAAAGTGTTCTCGCTTGGGCGTCGCGTCTTCAGAATCGGGTCGAGTACCTGATCGTCGAAAACAGCATCACGGACCACGCCGACTTCACGTATTGGCGCGAGAGTGATCAGGCTTTGCAGTTTCAAGGAGTGTTCCAGCCGGCGGTCATTCATATGGATTACCGGCTGCCTGACCTCGAAAATGCCACACGTAACCATGGCGTTAAGCTGGGCGACGTAGCCGCGAGAACGACGACTGCTCCGGAGTTGCAGCGAGCATCTCTTGTGATGCGTGCTCAAAGCTACCGGAGGCGTATGTTCGCGGAATTCGAGCGCGTGAATGAGCTGCTGCTGCCGTGAGTGCGACGGTCCAAGTTAGTGATACTCCCGAACCGGACCTAATCGACCGGATCGCCAACGATCTGCCAGCCGAAGTGCGAGCCGACTACTATCGCGAGATGAGGCACTGCCGGACACTGCCGTCGAATGACGAAATGCTCCGCATTCTGCGAGCCATGCAGTTTCTGCACATCCTCATGGTACGGGTGCCGGGTCAGATAACGACCGAGCGAAAAAAGTTCCAACAGCTTCTAGCGGACGCATTGCGAACTCTTGAAACGACCGTCGAATCCAGCGCAGCCTATCAAAGGCAGCTAGATCAGAGGATCGAGCAACTCCCCGAAAATATCGCAAACGGAATCAACCCTGAGGCAATCGCCGCAGCGATTAACGAGAGTTTGCGGCAGCAGTTCGTGCAATCGACGATTCCGGAAACAGCTAACCGCCTTGCGGCTGTCGCCAGGCAGCTGAACGATGTCACAACAGAGTTCGGGCGCACGGCAACTGCGCTTGGCAACCAGTACCGCGGTGCGGCCCAGGAGGCCCGGCGTGCGATCGACGATATCGAGAGGACAAGCTCCGATGCGATCACGACGACTAGGCATGGCGCTGAAGAATTGTTGCGCGTCTTTCATCAAGAATACCGGTGGTCGCTTTATGCGCTGTCGAGCCTGGCGCTCTTGATCGGCATTGGGCTGGGCTTATTGTTCCAGCGCTGGATTGGCCGCACATCGCAACCAGCTGGCCGCGATCCCGTGATACAAACAGAGCCTGCAGTTAAGCCGAGGATCAAACACTAGGATGCCCCCATGCTTACGATCCGAGCCATGTCTGATGGCAAAGGATATTCCGCCCGGTATCTCGAACGGAGTGACTATTACGCCGAGGGCGAACGTGTCATTGGTCATTGGAGAGGGCGAGCAGCGGAACTCCTCGGATTGAATGGCGCGGTACAGTCGCAGGATTTTGAGGCATTGCGCCAGGGGCTTGATCCTGCGACCGGGAAATTTCTCCGTCAACGACAAAGTGCGGATCGCATAAATGCCGACGGGACAGCCCAGTCGCACGGCCGGCATCTGTACGATTTCACATTCTCCGCACCGAAGTCCGTCTCTATCATGGCGCTTGTTGGTGGCGACGACAGGCTGGTCAACGCTCACGAAAAGGCTGTTACTGAGGCTCTCCAGGAATTGGAGGCTCATGCCGCGGCACGAGTACGGCTGGATGCCGCAAATGGCGACCGTACGACCGGGAATCTAGCCGTAGCCGTTTATCTACACGATGCCAGCCGCGAAATGGACCCCCAGCTTCATACACACGCCGTCGCGGCGAACTTAACCTACGATGGCGCTGAGGGCCGCTGGAAAGCGTTGCAGGCTTCAGGTATCTACGCTCGTCGGGCGTACCTGACGGAGGTGTACCGAAATAGCCTCGCCCGCGAAGTGCAATCCCTCGGATACGAGATCGAGAATGGTCGTGATGTCAAAGGCCGAGACTGCGGGTTTGAGATTCGCGGCGTTTCCGACAAACTGCTAACCAAGTTCAGTCAGCGCAGCCGCCAACGCGATGAAGCTATCGCGGACTTCGTTACCACACACAGGCGACGTCCTACCGATAACGAGGTTGCCATCTTGGTGCGCGAGTCCCGCGCCGACAAGTTGGTCGGTCTTAGAACCGAGCAGGTACGCGCGCGCCAGCGCGCTCGACTGACTCCGGAGGACCTGACCCTCCTGTCCGGATTGCGGAGGGAGAACGGTTTGTATGGGCTCAATATGGACTCGCCCGAGCCGTCACTTCAATACGCTCAGGATCATGTTTTTGAACGTGTTTCAGTTGCCAGGGTTCATGAGATGTTCACCGAAGCTCTCCGGCACGGCCGCGGCCGCATAGACCTCGGTCAGCTTAGGACAGCAATTAGCCGCCAAGAATCGTCGGGTGCGATCTTTCGAGACGGTGGTGAGATCGCTACAGCTGCCAGTTTGCAGCGGGAGCGAGAGATGATTGCCTGCGTGAATCGTGGTATTGGTCGCTTCGAGCCATTTGGTGGAATCAACCAATTCATCGCATCGGATCGCTTGCGGCCAGAACAAAGGCACGCAGTAGAGTTTGTCCTTAACTCCCGCGATATGGCTGTGAACGTTCGCGGAGCGGCCGGTACCGGCAAAACGGCGACCCTTCAAGAACTTCGACGAGGACTTATCGAAGCTGGCCGGCAAGTGCTCGCTACAGCACCGACAATGAGTGCGGTCGAAGAGCTTCACAAGGTGGGTTTTGGCGCGGCGATTACGGTTGAGCGGTTCCTCCAGGATGAGCGCGCTCGCGCCGAACTGCGCGGCAAAGTTGTTATCGTCGATGAGGCAGGAATGGTGTCAGGACGCCAGATGTTTGAGCTGTTGCGCTTGGCCGAGCAAAAAGGTGCTCGGATTGTGTTTAGCGGTGACACGAAACAGATCCAGAGCGTCGAGGCTGGTGATGCATTGCGAATCCTGGAGGCCGAATCCCGGCTTAAGGGTACCGCGTTGATGCAGGTACAGCGGCAGACGATTGCGGATTATCGCGAGGCCATCAAAGAGCTGCGACGAGATCCCGAACGTGGCTTCGAGAAGCTAGTGGAAATTGGAGCCGTGCACGAGATCGAGTGGGCGGATCGTGCCTCCACCGTCGCGCGAACATGGGCGGAGTCGCAGGCGCGAGGCCGAGAAACGCTGGTCGTCTGCGCCACTCACGATGAAATTAATCGCGTTACAGACGCGATCCGCTCGCTACGCAAGGAGGCAGGAGACCTTGTTGAAGGCGTTCAAGTGGCCCGCGACGTAGCTCTGAATTGGACAACCGCCCAGAAGAGCGACACGCGTAACTTTCAGGTGGGCCATCGATTGGTATTTCACCGTTCTGTCAAAGGGATTGCCAAAAACGAAACACTGGATGTGGTGCGTTTAGATGCGCAAAGCGTTGTCGCTCGCAACAGGCTTGGCAGGGAGCGGATACTTACGGCCAAGCAGGCGAAGTCCTTCGACGTGCACGAAACGCGCAAAATTGAGGTTGCCATAGGCGATAAGCTGCTCCTTACTGGTAATCGGCATGAACCTGGATTCCACGCGACAAACGGGGAGATCGTCACGGTCTCTGCTATCGACGAAAAAGGGCGCATCTGCATTGAGGATGGCCGCGAGTTGCCGGCCGGTTACGGGCAGTTCGCCTATGGGTATGCCGTAACGGCGCACCGGAGCCAGGGCAAATCCGTCGATTTGGTGATCATCTCTGGAGACGGCATGCAAAAGGAACTGTTCTACGTCGCAGCGTCTCGCGGCCGAGAGGCCGTCCAGGTGATCACAAGCGACAAGGAACTACTTCGCGATTCTGTCGGGCGATCGGCGGCGCGCCAGTCAGCATCCGAGTTGGTGCGAAAAGTCAGGCCAGGATTGCACCAAGGACTTTACCGAGGCCTTGCTGCGGCCCGGGACCTCGCAAGCTATGCGAGTCGGTACCGGTCGCCACTGGTACAGGGACGGGTGTGGCAGCTGAATGTGAAACATCAACCAAGAATGGGGCATCGGTATGAACACAGCATTGACCGATAATCGGCAGCCTTGGGAAATGGGAGTGCCAGAACGGCCGGCAGGATTGGAAGTTGTCCTTCTCAAGCGAACGTTCGTGCTGCCCTGGAACCAGTTCCTTTATGCTGAGGGCGGCGATGACGAAATCCGCGCTGCTTTCACGACGCACGACGTTCTGATAAAGGGTAGCGGTCTCAACTCTCTTCTCGTCGAGTTGGCTGCTCAACGGCTCGCCCGATTGGAGCAGCCTGTCAGAGCGGACCGGTTGGCGAGCAAAGGTGGCCGATCAATCCACGAGGTTTCGGTTGTCAGGATCGAAGCAAGCGGTCAGGAGCGGTGAAGGTGGTCTATTTGCTCTTGCGTCTCCTGAGCGCATGATCTGCCAGCAGTCCCTCAAGCAAAACGGGCGACACCCGAAAGTTGGTAGCACGCAGTCGATTCAGAGCACTCGGGAGATCAATGAGTTCCTTCGTCGCCGCTTGATCTAGCACACCGAGCGTGCCCGTCACCCTGAGGCCGAGTCGAGCAGCCTCTTCCACGCCGTCACGTTCATCCATCAGGACAAGGTCTGCTTTTGTTTCGATCGCCAGCAGTAGAGCGTCACGTTCACCACGATCCAGATGTGCCATCACATCCGACGGTGGTTGCGTCGGCCGAGCGACTTCAAGCCAAGCTGGGCGGCCCCCGATCCACTGCTTTACGACCTCAGGCGTTCGTAGGTGCGTCAGCTCGGCCGCCACAGAGTCGGGAATCAAAACGCTCCCGTAGAGCGCCGGTAACAACTCCGACTCGCCGATCAAGGCTAAGTAGTGGATGGGAGAGGCGTCGGAAACGACAACGAGCATCAGAGGCCGAGCTTGCGGTGAGTTTCGCGATCTCGGTCGAGTTCCTCAGCAGTGTATTCCAGCCACACCTGATGGGCCTTTAGGAAGCCGTCTAGTTCGTAGCGAGTCTCAAAGCCTAGCAGCCGTTGAAGTTGAGCCGTTGAAAGCTTGCGTTCTCGATAGGCTTCCAGTGCAAGTGCCTCAAAGACGCTGCGAGAAACTTCCCGGCCAGGCGCCGACAAAACCGCGAAAAGTTCATCCGGAATGTCGAACGTTACCTGGGCCACAACTTAGAGGATAACGCAACTGAAAGGCATCGTGTCAAAAGAGTCGGTTTCATGCAGCTCCAAATCGTCCGGTTATCAGCTAGCCGGCATCGAATTCGGAGGTGCCGGTATAAAATTACAAAAAAGACACCATCCCTAAGCCTTCGGCTTAGAGTTGCGCGGGCCTCCGCGGCAGGCTTTCCATCAAGCATTTATCAAGCTTATGTCAAGTATTAATCAAGTCTTCGTCAAGTGACCATTCGTGATTTTTGAGGTACAGTAGAAAGTAGGCTTGCGCCTTGGCCATGGATACCAAATTCAAGGAAATCCTCGATGGCCTGCCCTTCAAGCGGCCGCGCTCACGCCTGGAACCTTACCGCGAACTCATCAGTGAACTTCGGCGCCGCAGTCGGACGTACCGTGACATTGCTCACATTCTTGGTGAGAAGTGTCAGGTTCAAGTAACCGCGAGTGGGGTTCATGATTTCGTGCGAACGCGATCGCGAGTGAAGGGGAAGTCAACCAAGCGCCTTGTCATCGGTTCGATGAAAACGGTCCCAACTGCGCCCATCGTACCTTCTGCTCGAAAGTCCTCTGCGGACGACGAAGTCCAACGGAGAATTGAAGCTCTCAAAGCTAGGAAGCCCAAAACGGAAGCGGTACCCGGCGGCTTCCAATTCGATCCAACACAACCGCTCCGACTCAAGAAGCCGGGAAAACCGGCAGTGGACAAGTGAACTTCGAGAGCTTGGTTGGGCCGGTTGCTCTGCTTTCGATCGGCCCTTGTGCGCGTCTCAGCTTAGCATCCCACCGGTAACTCACCTCGTAATCAAAGACCTTATACATCGTGTTCGCCAGCACGTCCGAAACGCCTTGAGAACATTGCACTTTCAATGCCAACGACGACCAAGAAAACCACACGCCGAAACCACCCACGCGCCAGGAAGGCGCGGCGTGGAGCGAACCGGCCATCCAGACTTGCGGACCTCTTCGGGCCCACCCGGCCTCAAGAAGTACCGCTAGTTGGTCCACGCCTTCAATCCGGTACACCGGCGGGATGTGCGCGCCCGAAACCAAAAGCCCGCGATCAGCTGGAATTGTTTCGCCGAGAGCGCGATTCGGAAAGCTACCAAAGCAGCTTCAAGCCAAACTGAATTTGCCGGGCGGGGCGGGCCTGAGTGACCTGACCGAAGTTAGCGTCACCAACGATGCTGTCGGGGTTCAAGAACTGTGTATGGTTCCAGGCGTTGAAGAATTCCGCCCGGAACTGCAACTTCAGCAACTCCCGGAGCTGAGCGCCCTTTTCGACGGCAACGTCCCAGTTGTTCATGCCCGGCCCGGTGATGATGTTGACACCGGAGTCTCCAAAGAATCCGGCTGGTGGCGCGGCAAAGCACGCCGGACCAAACCAGTAGAGGCCGTTGGTGCGGAGGTTGGTATCCTGCAGTGCGGTTGCATCGTTGCACAACCGGTTCGCACGGAAGTTAGTCAGAGGATCCGCAGTATTGTTGGGAGCGTTGACCGTGAACGGATTGCCCGACGAAAACGTGGCGATAACATCGGTGGCCCATCCCCCAACGAGGCGGTCCCAGGCCGGCGAGACATTTCTCAGCAATGCCTTCCCACGGCCCAGCGGCAACTGCCACACGGTAGCGACCGTCAGCCGCTGCGGCACGTTGAATCCAGCCATGCCCTTGTCGCAGTCCAGGCACGAACCCATTTGGTTCAGCGGCGTGTTTGCTCCTCCCTCCATGGTATTGGTGAGGGCTTTCGACCAAGTGTAATTAGCGAGAAAGTTGAAGCCGCCCGAAAACTCATGTTGGAACTTGGCGGTGAGTGCATTGTAGCCGGCGAACGCTGCATCCGCTGCGAAGTACACGTAGGAGTACTGCGCGTAGCGGAGTGCCGATGGATTGCAGACCAGAGAGCCGGGCGTCGAACAGTCGTCCACGTTCCAGCGGACAGGAAGCCTGCGCGACTGGGAGCCGACGTAGGCAAGCTCGGCCAAACTATTCTTGCCGAATGAATGTTGGACGCTGAGGTTCCATTGCTCGGAATAGGGAGTCCGCAACCCCTGATCGAGCGCGAGAACCGTGCCGGTGAGATGGTTGGCAAACTGTTGCGTGATGGGTACCTTCGACATTGGTGGAAATACGTTCTGTCCCAGAACATAGCTAGGGAGTGGATTGGACGGTTTGTTGGCGATCGATTGAACGATGGATACGCCGGGAGCCGTAATCCCAAACAGGTCGTAGAGCGCCCTCTCGGAAGGGTAGTACAATCCTGCGCCCGCTCGGATTACCGTTCCGCTCCAGAACCTCGGCGACCAGGCAAATCCCAGTCGAGGGGAGTAGTTCTTCCAGTCGGTCGAGTATATCTCGGGATTGATTTGTCCCAGCGCCGCGTACAGCACTCTGCCTGTCTGGAAATCAAAGGCGTGAGGATACTTCGAGTCGTTTCCGGACGGATTGGGCGGCGTCGTCACGTACCAGCTAAGACCAAGGTTGATAGTGAAGCTGGGTCGCAACCTCCATGTGTCCTGGACGTATGGACTGACTTCCGTCCAACGAGAGTGAGTACGGGGCATCGAGGTGACGGTTCCACTGACGGGCATGCCCAACAAGAAATCGGCAAACGAGCTTCCCGTACCGGCCACGGGAGCCAGTTGCCCGCTGACGCCGGGAGCCAGTTGGGCGGTGAAGACGCTGTTGAACACCAACGTGCCCCGCGCATTCCAGTTTGCGCTTTCCTGAACCGTCCTAATGTATTGCAGGCTTGCTCCAATCTCTATCTCATGCCTGCCCCGCAGAATCTTGAATGAGTCGTGCAGCTGATAGTTGTTGTCTATATTCCCAATTATGCTCTGCGCGGTGCCAAAGGAACTGAATCCGCCGAGAGTGATTCCCGGAACCCCATTTACGTCGGCGGTCCCTGTCATGCCAAGACTCTGCTCCACTCCGGGCCTGCCGACTCCTCCATAAAAAAGAAATGGGCGGGTAAAGCCGAGATGGAGTTCATTGACCAGCCGGGGGCCCAGGGTGCTGGTTAGTTGAACCATGGCAAGCTCGGTGTTCATGTGATAGAAGAGTCCGGAAACCGGGAACAGCGCAGGGTTGTCCACCGGGGATACCTCCTGCATGTATTGGCCAAACAACGCCTGGTTCTTGTTGATGATTGCATCCACACGCAGACCGCCCTGATCGGAGTCCTGCGTTTGTGCGGGTTCGCGAAAGACGTTCAGTGGACGCGTGTTGTAACTGGAACCCGGGAGATAGTACGCCAGCAGCTTTTGAGCAACTGGGTTGATGCGATACGACGGAATGACGTTGCCAGGGAAGGGCTGTCTCTGGCCCGTAGCCGAATTGACGCTTGATGGGTCGTAGATCACCGCGGAGAGGGCGGAGAAATCGCCGTTGAACATGGCCTCACTGGGGGCGAAGCCTCCCTGAGGGTTGTCCTGCACCTGGCGAAATCCCTCATAGTTGGCGAAGAAGAACAGCCGGTTTCGCAGAATCGGGCCGCCCAGAGCACCGCCGAACTGATTGCGACGATAGGGTCCGGGATGGGATTGCGCTTCGAAGAAATTACGGGCGTCCAAGGCGTTGTTCCGGAGGAACTCAAAAGCCTCACCATGGAGACTATTACTTCCGGATTTGGTGACCACATTGACAATTCCAGGATCCGGCCCCATGGCCGGCATGATGAATCCCTGCACCACCTTGAACTGATCAACGGCCGAGATGGAGACATTCAACGACAGATCCCCAAGGCGACTTCCCGCGACCGAGATCCCGTTGACTGTGAAACCGACGAGATCCTGCTCGACGCCGCCAATCGAGATGTCTCGATCGGCATGGCCCGTCTGGGTGGCTAGGAAATCCGAACTGGTAGGCCCACCGTCCTGCGCGGCCCCGGAGAGATAACCCAACTGCAGATAGTTACGGCCGTTCAGCGGAAGTTGTTGGACAGTGACTGGCTCGATCAACGTCCCCAATTCATTGGAGCTTGGCTCCAGCAGCGGGGCAGAATCCGCCTCCTCGATAGTCACGGTCTGGGCGAAGGGACCCAGTTCCAACTGGACGTCCAGCGTGGCGCGCTGTCCTACGGTCACCCGGAAGTCGGAAACCTCATAGACCTTGAAACCCTCTTTGACTACTCTCAGGGTGTAACTTCCTACAGGGACGGCTGGGAAGGCAAAGGTCCCGGTCTCATTTGTCCGCGTGGTGAGTACGCCGCCTGTTCGCAGACTTGTGAGCACGACACTGCAACCATGGACTACGGCTTCAGAAGGATCAGCTACGCGCCCTTCCACCACCGATGTATTTGTTTGCGTCATCGCCACAGAAGCGAACAGAAGAGCGACGACGGATAGGTGCGCGATATTCTTTTCCACGAGGCTCCTTCAACAAATCAACAACAGTGCCGCGATCAGATCCCGCTTGGGCTACCACATGAAACACTATGCTGGGGTGCCTTCCAATACTTATTAGAGCGAGACCCATAACCGCTCAAATGGTCCACCGAGGCTCATTTGAGCCAACAACGCCGCTAGCTAAGTTACGCGCCGCTAACTGCTCGACGGCAGGAAACGCGGAGGTCATCAAGAAGCGGCCTAGCCAGTCAAGAAGCAGTATCATATCCGTAACTCCTGTTCTAGGCAATAATGCAAATGGAGCATGCGTTGCGGGAACGATTCTGACCGGCTAACTCAACCCGATCGCAATCACTTCGGTCGACTGTTCAGCTTTCGCCCCCGGAATTTCCTGGATGAACTGAATCTGCCCAAGTACATCCCTTTTCAGCAACCACCACCTACTTGGGCTTTCCGGATCATGTGCGGAACCTCGTAACCCTGAATCATCCGCCGTGCTCCAGGTCGCGCTTCCGGGGTGCCTTTAGCCAGCGAGAGGTTCCTGTGCGCTCTAATGGCTCTTGCGTAATAGCTTTTACGTAATAGCTTTTACGTATTGCCCACGTTTGCCGTGGACCCTATAATTACACGATTGTCGAGCTTAGGGTGGGGGTCTTTACTCTTTTGCATTGTCGGTGTGGCTCGGGGCTGGTCCATGGCCTCGGTGCTTGAGGTATTGCCGTTCGGCCGCACTGAAATTCCACCAGACAGCGCATCGCCACGTCGCGACTCAGTGCGCCTCGCCATAAGATCAAACATAAACCGACGACGAGGTAGATAATTATGATCAATCGCCGCGCAGGATGGTTCGCCAGTAGTTTCAGCCTTTATGCCCTTGTGGCACTTATGACGGGGACCGCTTACGCGCAAGAAGTTAGCGGCAGTATTCGTGGCATCGTGACGGACGCCAGCAGCGGCAGCGTCCAGAACGCTCACGTGTCGGTGGTCCAAGTCGAAACAGGTTTCACGCGGCAGACGGTCAGTGATACCTATGGTAGCTATCTTCTCGTTCTGCTCCCAGTTGGGCATTATCGTCTCGAAGCTATCGCGCCTGGGTTTCGAAAGTATCTTCAGGATGGGATTAGCTTAAGCGTCAACGAAGTTGCTGTGGTGCCAGTCACGCTGAGTGTAGGCGAACAGCAGGATGCCGTGCAGGTGCAGGCGGACGCTGTGCTGACGCAGACCACAAGCGATTTGGGGGAAACAGTCCACGAACGGGAAATTCTGGACCTACCTCTCAATGGCCGTGATTTTGCCCAACTGGGTCTTTTGCAGCCCGGTGTGGCGCCCTTAACCCAAGGACTTAAGAATGCCGGAGGCCCCTTGCGCGCCGGACAGGCCTATTCGGTGAACGGATTACGGCCGGAGTCCAACCAGTTCCTCATCGATGGCGTCGATAACTTTGACGTAGTTTACGGCGGTTATGCTCTTGAACCCCCGATCGATGCCATCACGGAGTTTCGCATTCTGACGAACACCGCCTCCGCCGAATTTGGTCACAGTGCCGGTTCCACGACGAACGTCGTCACCCGCGCGGGCTCGAATCAACTTCACGGAGACATTTACGACTTTCTGCGAAACGATGATCTGGACGCGCGAAACTTTTTTGCGCAGAACGTCGAGCCTTTGAAGCAAAATCAGTTCGGGGGAACCATTGGTGGGCCCATACGGCGGGACAAGACTTTCTTTTTCGGGTATTACGAGGGTTTCCGTAACCGGCAGGGGGAGACTTTCACATCCACAGTGCCGTCACTACTCGAGCGACAGGGCAATTTCTCTCAAACTGTTGACCCCAGTTCCGGCAAGGTACTTCCATTAATCAACGAGCTTACGGGGGAGCTATACCCGGGTAACAAGCTGCCTTCCATCAATCCGATTTCTCAGAACCTGCTTAACTATTATCCGTTGCCGAATGCGGGCACCAATTTGTTCACGACAACCCAGACACTGAGAAGCACGCGCGATCAGTACGGGGCGCGGATCGATCATTACTTTTCAGCCAAGGACGCCGTATTCGTCCGGTACAATCTATCCAACGGATCGGAATTTGACCCGATCGCCGTCTCGGGAGCCACTGTGCCGGGCTTCCCTGTGCAGGAGAACGATCGGACGCAGAGCGCCGTCATCGAGGAAACCCGCACGATCTCGCCGACCCTGGTGAACATTGCGCGCGTCTCATTCCTGCGGCGCAAATTTCTCGACGTGCAGGGTCTGAATCATACATCCCCGTCAACAGCCGGCTTCGATTTCCCGACCTCCCTTCCCAGTCAAAACGGGCTTCCGTATATCGACATTCCGGGCTACGGAAACATTGGAGACCCGCTTACCGGCCCGCGTGATACCTGGCAGACGACGTACGCCGCCAGTGATTCGCTCACCTGGATTCTGAATAAGCATCAGCTGCAATTCGGAGGTGGATTTCACCACGATCAGATCAACGTGGTACAGGGAATCGCCTCCAACGGCTATTTCGTGTTCAGCACATTTCCGTTGAGTAATGGCTTTGCCAGCTTTCTGGAAGGAGAGCCCGTCGTCTTCCTTCAGGGGGGAGGCTATCTGAATCGCGGGTTAAGAGGAAACGGGCTGAGCGGGTACGCTCAGGATACCTGGAAGGTAACGCCGCGCCTGACAATCAACCTGGGCTTGCGGTATGAGTTAACGATTCCGTATTCGGAGATTCACAATCAGCAGGTGATGTTTGAGCCCGGGGTCCAATCCCGTGTGATGCCCGGCGCTCCGAAGGGGCTGGTTTATCCTGGGGATTCCGGCGTGCCGGCCGGGCTGATACGAACCGACTATCGCGGATTCGCGCCGCGCGTCGGCCTGGCATGGGATCCAAGCGGGAGCGGTAAGTGGATCGTTCGCTCTGCGTACGGGATCTTCTATGACCCTTACTACAACGGTCAGGGAGGTCCCCTGCAGGATATTATTTCCTCGCCGCCGTGGTTCAAAATTATCCAGATCGGACAGCCGAACTTCGCCGATCCTACTGCCGGAATCAATCCTCTGGCCCCCGGCTACAATTACCCGGTAACCTTCGATTCGCTCGACCCGAATATGCGCTTGCCTTACGCCCAGGACTGGAACTTCACCGTCCAGCGTTCATTCGGCGATGGCTGGTTGGCGGAAGTGGGTTATGTCGGAACCAAAGGCACAAAGCTTCCACGTTTTATCGAAGTGAATCCGGCGAAGTATATTCCCGGCACGTGCGGCGGCCAGCCATGCTCCACAGAATCCAATGTCGATCAGCGGCGCCCGTACTCGGGTTGCACGCTGGGCCAGCCCGAATCCGATTGCTTATACACCTCAGTCGCGTACCTTGCCGGGCTGGTCAATTCCGAATACAACGGGCTCCAGACTAGCCTCCGGAAACGGTTCAAGCATGGAGTCTCGTTCCTGGCGTCCTACGTTTACTCGAAGAGCCTTGACGATAACTCATCCTTTAACATGACCGGCGGCTCTTCACAGGACGTGGCCGGGGAGAACGACCTTGCGCAGAATCCGTACGATCTCAGAGCCGAGCACGGGCGGTCGCTGTTCGATCAGCGCCACCGTTTTGTCTTCAGCCACGAATGGCAGCTTCCAACTCTGAACCGGCAGGCCGAGTGGATCCGGCGAGCTTTCGGCGACTGGCAATTGAACGGAATTCTGACCCTCTCCACCGGCACGCCCTTTACCGTCTACGATTCAACGGATGTCGCGCTGCTGGGTAGCACGCCGGAGATCTCCGGGTTCTCGGCGGGGCGTCCCGACTTGATTGGCAATCCCAACGACGGTCCCAAGACTGCGCAGGAGTGGTTCAATATCAACGCGTTCCACCGGCTGAATCCGGTGACTCAGGCGGGCCAGTTCGGCACCGCAGGGCGCAATGTGACTCAAGCCGCGGGGCTCGGCCAGTACGACTTCTCCTTATTCAAGATGTTTCGTCTCACCGAGTCGGCTACGCTGCAATTTCGGTCCGAATTCTTTAATGTCTTCAATCGCGTGAACTTCGGTCTCCCGAATAACGACATCAGCTCTCCCACATTTGGCCAGGTGGAGAGCGCGCTGCCACCGCGCCAAATTCAGTTTGCGCTGAAACTTGTTTTCTAATCGCGGTTCACCGAGTGGAGAATCGACTATTTGGCATGCAGGCCGCCGCGAATCACAGCCGTGCCGAAAGATCGAGGGAAGCCAAGCCCAGCTATTACGGCTGGCGGGTTGTTCTCGCCGCCAACTTGGGAATCATGGTGGGCTTCTCGCTGTACGCCTACACCTTCAGCGTGTTTGTGAAGCCGCTCTCCGCGGAGTTCGGATGGAATCGCGAGACCATCGCCAGGGGTTTCGCTCTCAGCGCCCTGGCTGCCGCGATATTTTCCCCGATGGTGGGCCGCTGGCTCGACCGCCATGGTCCACGGCGTCTTCTGCTCGCCTGCATCGCCCTTTTCGGCGGCGCGTTTATGGCCCTCAGCCTGTCGCACGCTGCGGTCTGGCAGTTCTACGCGACTTGTTTCGCAATCGGCGCGGTAGGAAATGTCATGCAAATGGGCTACGCGCACACGATTTCCACCTGGTTCACCGAATACCGGGGAATGGCACTGGGATTGGTGCTGGCAGGCGAGGGTGTCGGCCTGATGATCTTTCCCGCCCTCGCACAAGCTTTGATCGCGCAGTCAGGTTGGAAAGTCGCCTACAGCGTTCTGGGAATGCTCATTCTCGTTGTCGGCCTGCCTCCGGCGTTTCTTTATGCTCGCACTCCAACCACGAACCGAACGAATTCTCGCGCCTCCGATCCGCTCGGATGCACTTGGCAGCAGGGATTACGTTCTCCCAGTTTCTGGATCATTGTCGCGGTTCTCTTCCTGGATTCCATCAGCATCAACGGCGCCATGACTCATCAGGTGCCCTTGCTGACTGACCGCGGCGTGCCGGCGGCCAGCGCCGCGTGGACCGTGTCCATACTCGGCTGCGCCAGCCTCACCGGACGATTGTCGGCAGGTTGGCTCCTCGACCGCTTTCCGGGCTCGTGGGTTACATGTGTGCTTCTTACCCTGGCTGCGGGAGGCATCCTGCTGCTCGCCCGGCTCACATCGTTCCCCTTCGGCTGTGTGGCGGCTGTCCTTATTGGACTCGGCGCCGGTGGTACCTCCAGCACCACGCCATATCTGCTGACGCGCTACTTCGGCCTGCGGTCTTTTTCAACGCTCTACGGTTTGACGTGGACCTTTTACGCTATCGCCGGGGGCGCCGGCCCCGTTCTCCTGGGGCGCGTATTCGACCGCACGGGCTCATACGCCTCGACGCTAACCGTGCTTGGATTTGCAACCGCTTTGGGCGCGGCGTTAATGCTTCTATTGCCCCGCTACCCTGTCCTGAGGCCGGCTGGAGCGGATGAGTACACTTAAAGGAGAAACTAAACATGCCGCACATCGCTCTTCCAGAAGGATTCCCGGGCATCAGCGGTCCCATGGTTTATCGTCCGGAGACAGCCAAGCCCTTGAACGAACTCGCCCAGGCGCTGCTTCGCGGACACGACACGCTGACGGCCGCTGAATGCGAGCTCATCGCCACGTACGTCTCTTCATTGAATGACTGTTATTACTGTCAGAGCATTCACGGGGCCATAGCCGCCCACCATCTGAAGGGCAATGAGCAACTCGTCCTCGATGTTAAAGCGAACTATGAGACTGCGGAGATTTCAAACAAGCTGCGCGCCTTGCTGGCGGTTGCACGAAAGGTCTGGCAGGGCGGCAAACAAGTGACCCCGGCTGATATTGAAAAGGCGCGGCAGCACGGTGCTACCGATCTCGACATTCACGATACCGTGCTCATCGCCGCGGCGTTCTGCATGTACAACCGATATGTCGACGGTCTGGCCACCTGGCAGCCGCGAGATACCGACTTCTATCGATGGCGGGGCGCCGTTGTGGGGGAAGAGGGTTATCTCAATCTTCGTCGCGAGGCTATCGCGACACACAAGGCAGAATGAACCGGCCCCGGTGCTCTTATGAATCCCGATATGAAACCGATGTATCTGCCGGAAGTGGAGAACAATCCTCAGCCTTGCTTTCAGACCGATACAATCCGCCTGTTGCAGGCCAAAGGGGCGGAGTATCCACAAATTCTGCACTTATTCGCGTTTCGTCCCGAGGCCACGGCACACCTGACGCGCTTCACACGGGAAGTGATGCGAGGTGACGCGCCGTTGAGCGCCGGCTTTCGCGAATTGATTGCGGCATACACATCGGCAAAGAACAGCTGCCCTTTTTGAATGAAGTACCACGCCGCAGTTGCGGCGGAACTTCTGGGCAGCGACGAGTTGGTATGGGGTGCATTGCGCGACCTGGAGAACTGTTCCCTCTCAGACAAGGAAAAGGCGCTGTTGCGTTTCATCGACAAAGTCAACAGCGAATCACCCGCCATCCAGGCTGAGGACATGCAACCACTCCGCGACGCCGGCTGGACCGACGAAGCCATCTACTATGCGATCACGGTTTGCGCGCTATTCAATTTCTACAATCGCTGGATCGACGCCACGGGCGTTCACCCTATGTCGGACGAAGCCCACCGGCGCTTTGGCGAAGGCACGGCTCACAATGGATATATCCAGCATGACGCGTGAAGATGGCGCTACCGCACGTTAGATGATTCCTCAGCAAACCCCTTTAGTCAAATGGGATCGAGCAGTGGCCCGTCTCGCCGCTCAAAAGGACAGCCCAGCGCTCAACTACCGCTGGTGTGCACCCCGATCGTGTAGTCACCGGGCGCCAAGCCGGTCGGCTTCGCCTGCACATATCGACACGCACGGTGCTCACCGGACGGCCAGTGGGTCCACAACGTTCTCGCTCATGGTAGCGAAGTTACTCTGCGCGGAAACAGAGCTTAGCACAGCAAAACACACCACCACACCGGCAACGCGACATTTCCAAAGCACACGTTGCGGAAAGACTACGAGGCTCCACGGCCGTTGTCTATAATACAAAACTAGTAGTGTGCGTGTGCGCCGTGGTAATCCATTTTCGCGGGGCATCCCTTCTAGTAGATTCGAATTAACAGATTAGACTTATGGCGTGTTTCTCTGCACTTTGCGTACTATTGAAACTTGTCGTTAGTCCTCACCCAAGCATGTGCAGACGGTGGGGGCTTCTTTTAACGACATCAAATAGCGATTATGTACCGGCACATCGAATTCTTGGGCCGGAAAAGCGCAGGCGCCATGGTTCCGCTTCCACTCTCCTCCAAGGTTGTTCATGCCGGATAACCTTACAACAGTGCTGCTGGTCGACGATCACGCCCTCGTGCGGCGCGCTTTCCGGCGCATGCTCGAGGATGAGCCTGACTTGGTCGTTGTAGGCGAAGCGGCTGATGGCCCCGAAGCCGTCGAAGCCGCACAGCGCGTCCGTCCCGATGTAGTAGTACTGGATTTCTCGCTCCCCAGTATGAATGGTGGAATGGCTACGCAGTGCATCCTAGAAAGGGCACCTAGCACTAAGGTGCTAATTCTTAGTATGTATTCAGAAACCAGCTATGTCCGTATTTCTTTAGATGCGGGAGCCCGTGGGTACCTCCTGAAGAACGCCACACATCTGGAACTAGCCGACGCTGTGCGCGACGTCGCGGCAGGAAAAAGGGTACTAGACTCCCAGATCGTGCTACCGACCCATCCTTCCGGTGATACAGTGCGCCGCCTGACTACTCGCGAATCGGAAATACTACAGCTTATTGTTCAGGGCAAATCCAATGAGGAAATCGGCAGGGTGTTGGGCATCTCAGCGAGAACGGTAGCGGTCCACAGACACCACATAATGGAAGCGCTCGGGGCTCACAATACGGCCAAACTAGTGCTCCATGCCATTAGTAAAGGCCTGGTCAGCATCACATGAACCGATGGCGCCTCTGGTGGCGCCGTCGTCCGCAGCATGGAAGCTTCACTCCACGCTGAGCCAACACCTAAACACACTCATCACGCGAAAAACTGCCCTACTAAAGCCCGATCAGTCAAACATTATTGCTGTCATGTGCCGAGCAGCAACTCGGGGTCTGTCCGTGAATCCTATGTAATGGCTGCTCTCACTGATTAGTGTCATCAACTTAATGCATCTGACATATGGCATCGTCTCCATGATTCAGTCAGGCGGTACTTATAGTGCCGTCCCATTATTGACATTTCACTCACACCCTTGCATATTATCCACTCAAGCTCTTCAGGAGTAGTAAGTAAGTGCGCACTAGTAGTAAGTAAGTACGTACTACGAACATATTAGGCACTTACATGTCTTCTAGTACGCTTGCGCAGCGGGCACGCCTGTAGCGAAGTTGCGCCTGAGCTTCAGGTGAACTGTCCGTTTGAGGGTCTGACACCGAATGCTAAGCGTGGACAGGAACAAATAATAACGTGGAAACAAAAGGTAAGGGGACTGGCCGCCGTGCGCTTTTAAAGACAGCCGGGCTTATTGCCGCAGCTGGCGTGCCAGTGGCCGTTTCGGCGCCCGAGGGAGGCGCCAGCGGCAAAGCATCCAGAGCTTGGTGGGTCAAGACAGTGGATCGACCCACCCTGGCGGAGAAGACAGCCGATTTTAAGCGCTTTTCGGGCGACAACATCTTCGTGATTTACCGGCCGTTGAAGACCCAGCGCGACGGAGCAGGCTCCTTCGAGGCCGAACAGGCCGCCAAAGCGAAACGCCTGGCTGAGTGGATGCGCGCGAGCAAGCCGGGCTTCCGGTTGCCCGACCACCAGTTGAGCGAAGGCGCCTGGACCTTGATGAATTCCACCGAGCCGGGCTCGGGTCTGCTGTCGTGGACGCGCATCTCCGTGCGCACGCCGGCTGAATTGGGCGTTGGGCGTCACACGGCGCCGCCGGGAGAAATGGCGCAAACGGTGAAGGCGGCCGCGCGACTTTACGGCGCCGGCCTGGTTGGAATCGCACCGATGAACGAGGCCTACGTCAACCTCAGGCAGGAGAAGAAGGATATCGTCTTCGAAGACGTCGACGTCGCCGCTGTAACTGACAAGAAGTTCGTGATTCCCCGGAAGATGAAGTGGGTGGTGGCCCTCGCAATCCCGATGGACCTTGAGCTTCTCTCCCGTGCCCCTACCTCATTGGGAGACGCCGCCACGGGGCTTGGCTACAGCCACTCTGCGTTCGCGGTGGCGTCTTTGGCCGAATTCATCCGCGGTCTCGGCTATCAGGCCATCCCCAGCGTGAACGATACGGCGTTGAGCGTGCCATTCGCGGTCGAAGCGGGGATTGGGGAACTTAGCCGCCTCAACAAGCTGGTCACGCCCGAATTCGGTCCTGCGGTTCGCTTGTGCAAGGTCCTCACCGATCTGCCGATGGCTTGCGATAAGCCAATCGATTTCGGGCTGGTCGAATTCTGCAAGACGTGCAAAAAGTGCGCGGAGGCGTGTCCATCGCGCGCTCTGTCGTTCGACGACGAACCGAGTTTCAAGACTAAAGGCCCGTGGAACAACCCCGGGCACAAGGCCTGGTTCGAGGATTCCTACAAATGTTTCCAGTACTGGCAGAAGGTCGACAACGGGTGTGGCATCTGCCTGGCAAGTTGCCCGTACACGAAAGGCGCCCAGGCATGGATTCACGAAGTGGTGAAAGCCACCGCCTCCATCGCACCGGCCGCGGACGGCCTTTTCCGTATCATGGACAACGCTTTCGGCTATGGGAGGCAGCACGACCCCGAACGATGGTGGACGAAAGATCCACCGTCCCGGGGGTAGAGGATGACCATGCGGAACGGCACCGATACTCTCACCATAACAATCCGCAAGCGCCCGTGGTGGTTTTGGACCCTCGCTGGATCGTGGGTGCTGTCGGAAGTACTGCTCCTGCAGACGGCTTTCGCCAGTGTGAGGGAGGGCGAATACCGGGCGGCCGCCATCAGTTGGATCGCGGTCGCCGTTGTGGCAGCCGCCGGTCTCCTGGTGTGGTTGCGCCAGGGCCGGCGGCGTGGACGTGCGAGCTGATCCCGCTACTCCGAGGGCTCTTCTGACGATCTTCCCCACTATGGAGATTTCACCTGTGAAACAGTTGAACTTTTTCTTCTTACTATTAGTGTCTTTGTGCGCATTTGTTAGAGCACAGACCCCCATCGGAACACTAGAAGGTCAAGTAACCGATCCAACTTCGGCGCTGGTATCGAACGCCGAAGTCAGCGTGCACAACGCGGAAACTGGACTCACGCGGACGGTACACTCCTCGCGCCAGGGTGCGTTCCATTTCTCCGACCTACCCATCGGCACCTATCAGCTCGATGTGAAGGCTTCAGGATTCGCGCCGTATTCTGCATCATCCCTTCGCATCGACCTCGGCCAGGTGGTGACGTGGACCGCGCAATTACAGATCGCCAGCGGGCACAGCGAGGTGAATGTCGCCGGAGATGCAGTCACCGTGGACACCAGCCAGACCATCGGCAATGTCGTTTCTGAAAAGCAGGTGCTCGACCTGCCTTTGAATGGACGTGATTTGACTCAACTCGGCCTGCTGCAGCCCGGAGTCGCCCCCATGACCGCCGGCCTCGCCGAGGCGGGCGGTATCGCGCGCGCCGGCCAGGCCTACGCGGTCAATGGGCAGCGGCCGGAATCGAACAGCTATCTGCTCGATGGCGCCAGCAACGTGGACAGCGTGAATGGCGGATATGCTCTGCGCACGCCCGTGGACGCCGTGAGTGAGTTCCGCATCCTCACCCTGAACGCGCCCGCCGAGTACGGCGAGACGAGCGGTGCGACCACATCGGTCGTTACCAAGTCGGGAACTAACAGTTTTCATGGCGACGTCTACGACTTTCTGCGCAACAACGCCATGGACTCGCGGAACTTCTTCGCCGCCGAGGTCGAACCGCTGCACCGCAATCAATACGGTGTAACGCTTGGTGGGCCCATCCGCAAGGACAAGGATTTCTTCTTTGTCTACTATGAGGGGCAGCGCGATTCCGAGGGCAAAACCCAGGCTGCCATTGTACCCACTGCCGCCGAGCGAAACGGCAATTTCTCCGGACTCACGGATCCCGCCACCGGAAAGACCATTCCCCTCATCAACGAGTTCACCGGCCAACCCTTCCCGGGAAACCAGATTCCGTTGTCCTTGCAGAGCTCCATCGCCCTCCAGGCCGAACAACTGTATCCTTTGCCCAATATCGGCACAAATGTATTTGAGTCCACCCAGCTCGGATCCACGAATTACGACCAGGGAGGCTTCCGCCTCGACCACTACTTTGGCGGCAACGACCAACTGTTCGCACGGTATTCCGCGTCGACTCTGCACCAACTCGACCCGCTGCCCATGGCCGGCGCGGGAGTGCCCGGCTTTCCGGTCACCGACGACATAGTAACCAATTCCGCCACCACCACCTGGGTGCATCTGATCTCGCCACAAACCGTACAGACCGTGCGCGCGTCTTTCCTGCGCAATGTGTTCCTGAACGGACAGGCAACAAACCACACGCCGGGCAGCGACCTCGGGTTCCAATACCAGCCCACCCTTGGGTTGAACGACGGTGTTCCCTATCTCATCGTCAGTGGCTACGCTTCGGTGGGAAACCCGATCACGGGGCCCGAGGACACCTGGCAAAACGACTACCAAGGGTCTTACTCGCTGGCAATGACTCGCGGGCGGCACAATCTCAAGTTTGGTGCCGATCTCACTCGCGAGCAGATCAATGTCCTTTTCGGGATCGCCACCAACGGCTTCTTCGTGTTCGCCCCCTTCCCCGCCAGCGATTCCTTCGCCAGTTTCCTGCTGGGGCAGTCGGTGCAGTTCTATCAGGGCGGCGGCCAGTTTGATCGCGGCCTGCGCAAGTGGGTCGCGGCTGGGTACGCGCAGGATGAGTACCGCCTCACCCCGCGCCTGACTCTCAACTTCGGCTTGCGCTACGAGGTGAACACGCCCTACACCGATATTCGGAATCGTCTGAATGCGTGGGCGCCGGGCCAGCAATCGGCCGTCTTTCCGAACGCGCCGGCGGGACTGCTGTTCCCGGGCGATCCTGGCGTGCCGGCGGGCATCGCTCCCGTCGACTATCGCGAATTCATGCCCCGCGTGGGCCTCGCCTGGGATCCATTCGGCGGCAACAAGACCATCGTGCGGGCCGGGTACGGCATTTTCTACGACGGTTTCACAAACGGTACGGGAGGTCCCCTGCAGGCGGGCTGCAGCTCGCTGCCGTGGACCGGATTGTACGGGTTGCCCGGTCCGGGATTCAACCTGGCTGACCCCTATGGCAGTGCTGTGCCCCCATTCGCCACCCAGAGTTTCGTCGCGTCCGCCAGTGTGCTCACCGTGCAATCGGGAATGCGCCCGCCGTATTCGCAGAACTGGAATCTCTCCATCGAGCGGGCCATTGCCAAGGACTATCTGCTCGACGTTCGCTACGTCGGCAATAAGGGCACGCATCTGCCTCGCTTTATCGAAGCGAACCCCACCATCTACGGGCCGGGCGTCAACGCGGGGAATAACAACCAGATCCGTGAGTACACCACGTGCAACGCCGCTGGAGTGTGTAATTACGGATCGGTTGGACTCCTGGCCGATGAAGACAGTTCCACTTACCATGCCTTGGAGGTCGCCTTCTCGCGCCAGTACAGAAACGGCCTGAGTTTCCTTGCCTCTTACTGGTACTCGAAGAGTCTCGACGGTATCTCCTCGCTGAATATCGCCGGTTCGGCGCCCACGCTGGTGGCCGGCGAAAATGATCTGGCACAAAATCCGTTCGACCTTGCCGCCGAGCACGGCCCGTCGATGTTCGATGCAACGCACCGGTTCGTGTTCAGTGGAACGTGGGCGCTGCCGAACAGGCGCAATGCTTCGAGGGCCGCGGCCTTCCTAACCAACGGCTGGCAGTTCAATACCATCGCCAGTTTGTCTACCGGAACGCCGTTTACCGTCTATGACAGCGCCGACGTTTCTCTGCAGGGCAGCGCGCCCGAAATCACCGGCTTCTACTCCAGTCGGCCTGACCTGATTTCCAACCCAAATGTCGGCCAGCCGCACACGGCGAACGAATGGGTGAGCCGTGGGCCTTTCCTGCAACTGAATCCGCAAACGCAGGCAGGCCAATTCGGCAATGAGGGCCGCAATGGGGTGCGCGGTCCAGGGATCGAAGACATCGATGTCTCGCTATTCAGGTACTTCAAGATCGACGAAACACGGCGCGTGCAGTTTCGCGTGGAGTGCTTCAATCTGCTCAACCACGCGAATCTCGGTCTGCCCGTGAACGACCTGGAATCTCCAGCCTTCGGCCAGGTCCTCCAGTCGGGTCCCCCACGCCTGTTACAACTGGCGCTCAAATTCGTTTTCTAAATGGCAACCATAGGGAGGTTGCCAATGCCACATTATTCAACTGCCCGAGGCATTGGCCGAAATCTCGAGCGCGTTTGTCTTTCGGCCCGAGACGGCCAAGGTAATGCGCGCCGCTGGCGGAAGTGCTGCTTCGCGGGCCGAGTACGCTGACAGCAGTGAGCGCGAGATGATCACCACTTTTGTCTTCACGCGAAACGACTGCTATTTCTGCCAAGCGAAGCGGCGGGCACGTTTCTGCTCGTCCTGTTCGGTTGCGGATCGGTCGCGGTCTCCGTGCTGTTCGCCTCGCACGCCGGACTGATGCAGGTCGCGTTAGCGTGGGGCATTGGCGTGACTCTGGCGATTTACCTGACACGCCACCTTTCGTGCACGCACCTGAATCCGGCCGGACGAGTCACTCGCCCCCGTCTTCATCGGGTTGTCGGTGGCTTCCATCATCTGTCTGGAGGCTCCGCTTACCCAGACAGGACTGAACCCCGCGCGCGATCTCCTCCGAGGCTGGTTGCCTGGCTGTTGCGATGGGGCGGCGCCGCCTTCCCCGACCGCGCCGGCGGGTTCTTCCACGTATAAGTGTTGGCCCCGCTGATGGGCGATGCTCTCGCCTCGCAGTTCTTCGTGCGGGTTCTGGAACCAGCGATGAAGGGGGCCAGGCGGGCCGATTGCTGGCGCTCCGGCGACTTCTGGTACGCGGAAGGGGATCTGATCCTACTGCGGCAACCAGACTGATCGTAGTTGGGGGGTGGACTTGCCTCGACAATCGCCCTACAGCTCGTGCCCGAGGGGCACGCGGTAAGGCCGGTCACCGAAGCGCCCCCGGATTCGGGTAGTTACTTTGGACGTTGTTGTAATGTTGCCCTTCACCAGACGCCGCGCATCGTCTATCGGCAGCGGTGTCGAGGGCCGAAACACGGATCGATTCGTGTGCTCCGTTTGTGCTCCGTTAAGAGCCGCGCGAAAGCACAGAGTGAAAACTGGGTAATCTCTATCGCCAGAACGAGGTGCACGGAAACGTAATGTTCTTTGTTTCCAAGTTGCTGTCGTCTTCCCAAGCTGGACGTCGCGGGTTCGAGTCCCGTCTCCCGCTCCAAAATCAACAACTTAGAAGCCATCGAAAATCTTCCACTACATTGCACTACATTAAGCATTCAGTTCACCAAGATTGATTCCTCGAGCTGCCGAGCGGCTTCGGCCCGGGCCTCAGTCGTCGTCTTTGTGTAAACGTCCATTGCAACACCAAGTCCATGACCACGCTGGTCAGCCTGGACTTTTGGATCGATGCCCGCCTCGTGGCTCAGACTTGCGTGAGTCCGCCGCATGACTTGGAAATCGACCCAATCCAAACCATATGGCTTCAGTTGGGGTTTGATGTGGTCTAGCAGCAGAGCGTCCCGCCATAGCGGCTTTCCCGTTTCTCCCGCAAACACGAACGCTTCGGAATCATTTGGCACCCCCATCTCCAGCCAATGGCGAAGCAGCGCCGCCGTTTTCGGCGGCACAGCGGCAGTGCGGGTCGAAGCGTCAGTCTTAGGATTATCCAACTCGCCTCGATAAACCCGCTGCTGAACCTCGATTTCATCGGCGTCCCCTGCGATATGTTTCCTCTGAAGGCCAAGGATCTCTCCAGGGCGAAAACCACCAAAGATTGCCAGTCCGAGAATCAGTTTCTCCCTAAACTTGACGGCGTCCAGAGCGATGGCAACTTCAGTCCCTGTCATAGCGCGTCCGTTCGGCTTGTTCAGACCTTGCGGTTTGTAAAGCGACAACGTCGGGTTGACCGTTACGACGCCTTCCGCAATCGCCAAGCGGAAAATCGCCTTCAGGTCGAACCTGAGATGCTGCACGGTACTGTACGAAAGTCCCGCCTCGAACTTGTCTTGCAGGTACGCCTGCAGGGATCGAGGCGTGAAACTTGTGATCCCAAAGTTGCCGAGTTCCTTCACGATATGGCTGATGATCCGTTGTTCGGAAGTGCCGGTCGTGCTGGACTTCCACTTTCCCCGCTGGAAAGGCAGGAACACGTGACTGATGAATTCGCCGAGCAGC
>Ga0326727_10008295_pt1 | contig 26508 bp, 24 predicted proteins | sample MB2enrmetagenome_FD_207643 | JGI IMG/M metagenome (GOLD analysis project Ga0326727, IMG submission 207643) | Lab enriched peat soil microbial communities from McLean, Ithaca, NY, United States - MB29MY | ecosystem: Environmental > Terrestrial > Soil > Wetlands > Peat | place: USA: New York...
GCTGTGCTGACCAACGAAATCCAGAAGTTTTTCCTGGAAAACAGCCGTCTGGGCATTCCTGTGATCTTCCACGAAGAGTGCCTGCACGGGCAGGCCGCGCCGGATGGAACCAGCTTCCCGCAACCGATCGCGCTGGGCGCCACCTTCAATCCCGAGCTGGCGGAGAAGCTCTTTTCGATGACCGCTCTGGAAGCCCGCCTGCGCGGCGCCAACCAGGCGCTGACGCCGGTGGTGGACGTTGCCCGCGAGCCTCGCTGGGGACGCGTCGAAGAGACTTACGGCGAAGATCCCTTCCTGGTTTCGCGCATGGGCATAGCCGCGGTCAAGGGCTTCCAGGGCAAGAAAAAATTCCGCGACAAGAAAAACATCCTTGCCTGCCTGAAGCACTTTGTGGCCCATGCTCAGCCGGAAGGCGGTCAGAACTGCGCTCCCACAGATGTTTCCATGCGCACCTTGCGCGAGGTTTTCCTCTTCCCGTTCAAGGAAGCGATTGAAAAGGCCGGATGCCTCGGCGTGATGGCCTCCTACAACGAAGTCGACGCCGTTCCCTCGCACGCCAACAAGTGGCTGCTGCGCGATGTGCTGCGCAAGGAATGGGGCTTCAAGGGATTTGTGGTTTCGGATTACTACGCCATCTGGGAGCTGGGCTACCGGCCGGATACGCACGGACAGTTCGTCGCCAAGGACAAGAAGGAGTCCTGCGCGCTGGCCGTGAATGCGGGCGTCAACATCGAGCTGCCCGATCCGGACTGCTACCTGCATCTGGTGGAGCTGGTGAAGAAGGGCGTGCTGAAGGAAAAGCAGCTCGACGAGCTGGTTGCGCCCATGCTCTTCTGGAAATTCGAGATGGGATTGTTTGACGATCCCTACACCGATCCCGAGGAAGCCGCACGCGTGGTTGGCTGCGCCGAGCACAACAAGCTGGCGCTTGAGGCCGCGCACGAGGCCGTCACGCTGCTCAAGAACGACGGCAATCTGGTTCCGTTGAATAAGAGCAAGATCAAGACGCTGGCGGTTATCGGCCCCAACGGCAATCGCAGCCTGCTGGGCGGCTACAGCGGCGTTCCCAAGTACAGCATCTCGGTGCTGGACGGCATCAAGGAGAAGCTGGGCGATAGCGTCAACGTGGTCTACAGCGAAGGCTGCAAGATCACCGTGGGCGGCAGTTGGAACCAGGACGAAGTGGTCGCCAGCGATCCGGAAGAGGACCGCAAGGCAATTGCAGAAGCTGTGAAGGTGGCGAAGACAGCCGACGTGATCGTACTGGCCATCGGCGGCAACGAGCAGACCTCGCGCGAGGCCTGGGCGCGCAACCACATGGGCGATCGCACCAGCCTCGACATGGCGGGAATGCAGGAGGAACTGGTCCGTCAGATCGTTGCGCTCGGCAAGCCGGTCGTGGCCTTCGTCTTCAACGGCCGCCCGCTCTCCATCAGATCCGTCAAGGAAACCGTGCCGGCGATCTTCGAGTGCTTCTATCTGGGGCAGGAGTGCGGCCGCGCGGTTGCTGATGTGCTCTTCGGCGATTACAACCCCGGCGGCAAGCTGCCCATCTCGATTCCCCGCTCGGTGGGCCACATTCCGGCCTACTACAACCACAAGCCCTCGGCGCGCCGCGGCTACCTGTGGGATGACGCTTCGGCGCTCTTCCCCTTCGGGTTTGGACTGAGCTACACGAACTTCGCGATCGGAACTCCCAAGCTGACCAAGAAGAAGATCGGGAAGAAGGGCTCGACGCAGGTTGTGGTGGATGTGACCAACACGGGCAAGCGCGCGGGAGCGGAAGTCGTGCAGCTTTACATCCGCGATCTGGTCAGCTCGGTCACGCGGCCGGTCAAGGAGTTGAAGGGCTTCAAGAAGGTCTTCCTGAAGCCGGGCGAAAAAACGACGGTCACGCTCGACATTACGCCGGCGTCGCTCGCTTTCTACGACATCAACATGAAGTACGTCGTGGAGCCTGGGGACTTTGAGATCATGGTTGGCACTTCTTCGCGGGACGCCGATCTTCAGAAATTGACTTTGCAGGTGACGAAGTAAAGTTGCCCGCTTTAGAGCCCTTTCCCCATCCTCTGCGCCTTTTGCCGGCAGAGGATGGGAGACCGGGCAACCGCGCCGGGCAACTTTGGCAGGCGCCTCACCACCCTAGATTTGTAGCGAAAGCGAGTAGAAGTCGATGAGCGGTACGAGCGTAAAACTCTCATTTGGTGAGAAATTCGGATACGGTCTGGGCGACATGGCCGCCAACTTCGTCTTCCAGGCGATGATGGCCCTGCAACTGAGCTTTTACATTGACACCTTCGGGTTGACGCCAAAACAGGCGGGAAACATGTTTCTCGTCGTCGGCCTCGGGATGGCGGTTCTCAATCCGGTAATGGGCGTCATCGCCGACCACACCAACACGCGCTGGGGAAGATTCCGGCCCTGGCTGTTGTGGACTGCCGTGCCCTTTGGCGTGATCGGCGTTCTCACCTTTACCACGCCGGATCTGAGCATGTCCGGAAAGCTCATTTACGCCTGGGTCACTTATTTGCTTCTTCGCCTCGTCTACACGATGAACAACGTGCCCTACGCCTCGCTGACCGGCGTGATGACCGATGATCCGAACGAACGCAACAGCATTGCCACCTATCGTCAGCTATTCGCCAACGGCGCGGGCTTTATCGTGCAGAGCCTGGCTGTTCCCATGGTTCTTTTCCTGGGCCAGGGCAACAACGCCCGCGGCTATCAGTTGACGATGGGGATCTTCCTGGTTGCCAGCGTGGTGATGTTCCTCATCGCTTTTGCCGTCTCCAAAGAGCGTATTCAGCCCGACCCGAAACAGGAGTCATCGGTCACGAAAGACCTGGGCGATCTGCTGAAGAACGGCCCGTGGATCGCGCTCTTCCTGGCGACGACCTTCTACTTTATCGGCCTCATGATCCGCGGCAGCGTCATGCTGCCGTACTTCAAGTACTGCGCCGGCAACCCGATCATCTTCAGTTGGTTTAACGGCTTCGGATTGACTGCGCTGTTGATCGGCGTAGCCTGCTCGACAGCCCTGGCCAAACGTATCGGCAAGCGAATGCTCTTCTTCTGGAGCATGGTGCTGACAGGCGTTCTCTGTATGGCGCTGCTCGCTTTCCCTGCGACGGCCACGACTTCCATCGTTGCCCTGGAAGCGCTGCGGCAATTCTGTTTTGGCTGTTCCGGCCCGGTGCTTTGGTCCATGATGGGCGACGTCGCCGACTACGGCGAATGGAAGACGGGACGCCGAGCCACGGGTACGGTGACCGCGGCGGTCGTATTTGCACTGTGGATTGGATTGGCTCTGGGCGGAGCGATCGCCGGATGGCTGCTCTCGTTCTATGAGTACCAGTCAAAGACATTCGGCGGACCGGAGATCCTTCAACAGAGTGCAACGGCAACGCATGGAATCACAATGATTGCCTCGCTATGGTCCGGTGCGGCCTTTCTTGCCACCGCTGCCTGCCTGCTCTTCTACGGCATCAGCATGAAGCTGAACATGACCATCGCGAACGAACTGGCCGAACGCCGCAAGGGATTTTCCTCCCAGGCGTCGTAACGCGGGACGCGGGATGCGCAATTACTTTCGGCCGCATCGGTTTACCGGTTGCGGCCGAGTTGTTTCATCGGGAGAAAGCCGTCCCTTTACCGTTGTATTGATAGGCAGTGTTTCAGGAGGATCCATGTTGAGTCGTTCACTCATAGCAGTTGCCGCAATCGTCGCCGCGAGTCTGGGAGCGGCCGCCCAGGCGCCCACATCTTTGAAAGATGCCTACAAGAACGACTTTGTGGTCGGCGCGGCAATCAATAATGCCCAGATCACAGGCCGGGATAGCCGCGGAGACGCGATCGTCGCGTCGCAGTTCAGCACCATCTCGCCGGAAAATGTTCTCAAATGGGAGCGGGTCCATCCCCAGCCAGGTGTCTACGATTTCGATCTGCCCGACAAATACGTGGCCTTCGGCGAGAAGCATCACATGTTTATCGTGGGGCATTGCCTGGTGTGGCACAATCAGGTTCCGGCATGGGTCTTCCACGACGACAAGGGAAACCTGGTGGACCGCGAAACCCTGCTGAAGCGGATGCATGACCACATTCAAACGGTCGTCGGCCGCTACAAGGGCCGCATCAACGCATGGGACGTGGTCAACGAAGCGCTGGACGAAGACGGAAGCCTGCGCCACTCTCTCTGGTTCAAAATCATCGGGCCGGACTTCATCGAGAAGGCCTTCCAGTACGCGCATGAGGCCGATCCCCAGGCGCAGCTCAACTACAACGACTATTCGCTGGAGAATGAGCCCAAGCGCAAAGGGCTTCTGGCGCTCGTCGCCAAGCTGAAGTCCGACGGAATCCCCATTACCTCCGTCGGCCTGCAGGGGCATGACAGCCTCGTCTGGCCAACGCTCGAGGACGAGGACGCCACCATCGCCGCCCTGGGAAAGCTCGGCGTGAAAGTGGCGATCACGGAACTGGACGTCGACGTGTTGCCTCGCGACCCAAGCATGTTCAGCGCCGATGTTGCCTTGAAGCTGCAGCAGGACCCGAAGATGAACCCCTACGCCAAGGGATTGCCGCTTTCCGCTCAGCAGGAGCTTGCCAAGCGTTATGCCGACTTGTTTGGTGTCTTTCTGAAACATCGCGACACCGTTACGCGGGTGACTTTCTGGGGCGTGACGGACGAGGGTTCCTGGCTGAATGACTGGCCGATCATGGGCCGCACAAGCTACCCGCTGCTTTTCGATCGCGACGGCCAGCCGAAACTGGCCTTCCAGGCCGTGCTCAAGGTGGTAGAAGCCCGGTAATCGATCCTCTGAGCTTTCATCGGACGATCTGCTGACAATCGAATGTGTCAGGGCGCGGCTTCAGTCGTGTCCTGGCACATTTTGCAGTTTTGGCGGCAAAATCGGATGGTGCGTTGAGTTCGTAAATTCCCAGGCGCAGAAAATTGAGATCTTCAGCCGGCGCTGGTACGGCTTCAGGCTGTCGCAAGCCAGTACAATCAATTGCGTGAGCAACTCCTTCGAAATCGGTCCGGTCCACGTGGGCGCGGGCCAGCTTTTCCTGATCGCCGGCCCCTGCGTCATCGAGTCCGAGGCGCATGTGCGCAGAATGGCCGAGGCCATCCAGCGCATTACGGCGGACCTCGGTATTCCCTACATCTTCAAGGCCAGCTACGACAAGGCCAACCGCACCAGCGTGAAGAGCTTTCGCGGGCCGGGGCTGGCGGAGGGCACGCGCATCCTGGGGCTGTTGGCGAAAGATACCGGCCTACCGGTGCTGACCGACGTGCACGAACCGGCCCACTGCGCGGTGGTTGCCGAAGCCGTGGACGTTTTGCAGATTCCGGCCTTCCTCTGTCGTCAGACCGACCTGCTGGTAGCTGCGGGCAAAACCGGACGCGCCGTCAACATCAAAAAGGGCCAGTTTGTAGCTCCGTGGGACATGGCGCACCCGGTCGAAAAGGTGCGCTCCACAGGAAATGAGCGCGTCTTCCTGACCGAGCGCGGCGCCTGCTTCGGCTACAACAATCTGGTTGTCGATTACCGCTCCCTGCCGGTGATGCGGCGGATGGCGCCGGTGGTCTTTGACGGGACGCACTCTGTGCAGCAGCCCTCGGCGGCCAATGGGGTGAGCGGCGGCCAGCCGGAGTTTATTCCGGTGCTGGCACGGGCCGCGGTGGCAGCCGGCATTGATGGGCTGTTCCTCGAAGTTCACGACGACCCCGCCCACGCCATGTCTGACGGCGCGAATGCGCTGGATTTGAAGCTGCTGAAGCCTTTGCTCGAGAATCTGCTGGCGATAGCCGCGGCGGCCGGAGTTTGATTTCAGCGTTGCTATTTCCCATCCTTTCGCCAGAAAAGAAGCGAAGGATGGGGCAGCCAGAACTGCAGGTGAGCCAGAAAGCTCACTTGCGCCGGGGCTGCAACGGATACGCTTGTAGAAACAGTCATTCGGAAATTGCGCCACGCGAGGTTAGAGGAGCCGCGGCGGTTCTTTGGCCGCAAAGAAGGAGCAAGACGTGACGGATCTCTCAAATTCCGGGATTCAGGACGGCGCGGCGGTCGAGGCTGTCAGAGCCGTAGATGTGGAGGAACCTGCCAAAAGGTCGAAGTGGTACCGCTGGCGCAAGGACGGCACTGCGCTGGTCTACTACCTGCTCGACAGCGAGGTGCATACCTTTGCTTTCAGCGTGGCGGCCAACGCGATTCTCTCGTTCATTCCGTTTATTGTGCTGCTCTACACGCTGGCGGATACAGTCTTCCACCACTCGAAGATGGTGGCGGATGTGATCGACGAAATGGTGCGCTACTTTCTGCCCTCGACCGCTAGTGAGAACTTTTTGACGAATAGCCTGGCTGGCAGGGCAGAGCTGGCCTCGCGGCATGGTATTCAGGTTTTCTCGCTGATCATGATTCTGGTGGCCTGCACGGGCATTTTTCTGCCCCTGGAAGTGGCGCTCAACAAGGCCTGGGGCGTGGCCAAGAGCCGCAATTATCTGGCCAACCAGGTTGTGGCCTTCGGGCTGGCGATTCTGATGGTGGTGCTGGGCATGGGCAGCGTTCTGCTGAATGCCGGCCTGCGCGAAGTGCTGACCGTTGCCTTCTTTCAGCACACGGATAACTTCGTCTTCCATGGAATCAGCTTCCTTTTGCTGGCCGCAACCACCGGCGTGGCTTCGATCCTGTTCTTCTTTTCGATCTACTGGCTGCTGCCCAACCGCAAGGTCAAGCCCGGCCCGGTCATGCGCACTGCGATCTACACCGGAATCATCTGGCTGCTGGCGAAATATGTTTTTGAGGCCGTTCTGCCTTACATGGACCTGAAGGCGCTCTATGGGCCTTTCTTTGTCTCGGTGGGCCTCATATTCTGGGCGTATGTCTCGGGGCTGATCATGTTTGCCGGCGCGCAGTTCAGCGTGGCGCGACAGGGAACTGGAGAGAAGAAATAGTCAGGCCGCTGCGGGATACCCGGTTTCGAAGTCGAGGCCTGATATGGCTCAGGGTTGAGCCAACAGCGCCTTCAACTGCGTTTCGATTGTCTTCGGATCGGTTTCGCCCTGAAACTGCGCGCGGACCGTTCCATCCCTGTCGATGAGGTAGATCAGCGGCAATCCAAGCACTCCGCCGTAGAGTTCGCCGAGCTTTTCGTCGCCCATTGCCACGGGATAATTCAGCTTGAGCTTTGCAACGAGCATGCGCGCCGGGGCGGGCTCATCGTCCATCGAGATTCCGATAACCTGCAATCCCTGTGGGCCGTATTGCCGCTGCCACGCGGCGAACCGCGGCATCTCAGCCTGGCAGGGGGCGCACCATGTGGCCCAGAAGTCGAGCAGCACAACCTTGCCGCGAAGGCTGGCCAGATCGAGCGCCTTGCCGTTCAAGTCCGTGCGCGTAAACGGCGGCGCCTTCTTGTTCAGCAGGGAATCGGCCGCTGAAGCCGTGCGTCCTCCGGCGGCAAAGGAACCCATCACCAGCAAAGCAACCAGCAGCAAGCGGAAAGCTGCGCTTCGGCTTCCAGCAGTTATGCCGGCAGACGCCAAGCCGCGCGAATCGCTCTTAGCGGCCACTCTCAACCGGGTACCCCTTTTCGACCCAATCCGTTCCAAGGTTGTTGGCCAGGTAGAGGGCCTTGACGCGAGTGAATCCCATCTGGCGCAGCAGATTGAATGCGGGTCCCAGGTTGGGACAGCGGTTCCACGGGCAGCAGCCGCAATAGAGCACGATGAAGCTCTTGCGGGGAAGCGGCGCAACCCTGTCCTGCAACTGCTTCAGGCCCGCGGCCTGGGAGCCGGCTCCTGCGTATTCGGAGCCCGCGATATGAGCCTGGGCAAACAGCACGCGCGAGCCCACCTGCAGCACCAGCGGCTTGTTTGCGCCCTGAGCGCGCAGCAGGCGGTTCAACTCCTGAGGCTGAAGCTGTTGATCCGTGGGAATTGAAAAGGCGCTCTGCGGCGATGGCGCGCCAAACTGTGCGTAGATCGGTGTGCGCGCGGCTAGCAATCCTGCCAAAGCGGCAATTGTTGCCATTCTCCAAGCCAGACCAAATCTCATTGTGGCTTCTCCGCAACCAGTAAAGCTAGAATCCACTGACGTCTTCGAGGCGCGGGGTGGATTCCGTGCCTCGAAGTCAATGGACTGTTCTCTAGATGTCGAGGTTCTTGACCTCGAGCGCGTTATCCTCGATGAACTTGCGGCGCGACTCCACGTCTTCGCCCATGAGAACGGTGAAGATGGCGTCGGTTTCGGCCATGTCTTCCAGCTTGCACTGCAGCAGGGTGCGCTTCTCCGGGTCCATGGTGGTTTCCCATAGCTGCGTGCTCGTCATTTCGCCCAGCCCCTTGTAGCGCTGCACCTGGTAGTCCTTCTTGCCCTGTTCGACGATGTAGGAGAAGAGCTCGCGGGCGGTCTGCTTTTCAACCGGCTCGCGCGCGGCGCGGGTAGCGCGGCGGCTCTGTTTGGCTTCCGCCGGGGCTTCTGTGCCTTCTTCAACTTCGGCGCCCTCGCTCTCGTCTTCTCCCGCGGTAGCGGCGCTGGCCTCTGCCGCCGTAGCCTTGCTGGCGAACTCAATCAGGAAGGGAGGCTCCAGGAATTGCTTGATCTGTACATACTTCGACATCATCTGGCGGAACTCGGGGCTGGAAGCCAGAACCCAGTCGATGTGCCGCTCGGCGCCCTGCGCGTCGGTGAAGCTGATCGACCAGGTGTGGTGCTCCTCGTCCTCAACCGGCTTGCCCAGCGTCTTGAAGTCGAAGTCCTCGGCCACCGCGGCCAGTTCGGCGTGGAGCTGGACCAGCTTGGGAGGAATTTCGTTCTCCGTCTTCGATGTGATATCCGAGCGATGCAGAATCTCGGCGCGGGCCAGCATCTCCGTGAGCTTTTCATTGTGGATGTGTCTGTCCACTCTCTCGGCGAAGCCAAGGTACTCGTTCAGAACGCTCATGAAGCGGACCAGGTCGGCGCCCTCGATGCGCTCGGCGGCCTCGCCGTGGCGAACAGCCATGCCCTCGGAAGCTCGCTTGACCATCACCTTCACAAACTCGCGCTCGTCCTTGATGTACTGCTCGAAGCGGCCCTTCTTGATTTTGAAAAGCGGCGGCTGCGCGATATAAATGTTGCCCCGCTTGATCAACTCCGTCATATGGCGGAAGAAGAAGGTAAGCAGCAGGGTGCGGATGTGCGCGCCGTCCACGTCGGCATCGGTCATGAAGATGACCTTGTGGTAGCGGAGCTTGGCGGGATCGAAGTCGTCCTTGCCAATGCCGCAGCCGAGAGCCGTGATCATGGCGCGGATTTCTTCATGGCCCAGCATCTTGTCGTAGCGGGCTTTTTCGACGTTGAGAATCTTGCCCTTCAGCGGCAGAATTGCCTGGAACCTGCGGTCGCGGCCCTGCTTGGCCGTGCCGCCGGCGCTGTCGCCCTCGACCAGATAAAGCTCGCAGCGGCTGGGGTCGCGCTCGCTGCAGTCGGCCAGCTTGCCGGGCAGGCCAACGCTGTCCATCACGCCCTTGCGGCGGGTCAGGTCGCGGGCCTTGCGCGCAGCTTCGCGCGCGCGCGAAGCTTCAATTGCCTTGCCGATGATGCGCTTGGCAACGGGCGGATTCTGTTCCAGAAACGCGCCCAGCCGCTCGTTCACAAATGCCTGCACCGTGCCCGCGATGTCGGAGTTCAGCTTGCCCTTGGTCTGCCCTTCGAATTGCGGCTGCGACAGCTTGACGCTGACCACGGCCACCAGACCCTCGCGCACATCGTCGCCGCTCAGGTTGTCTTTCATGTCCTTGAACAGGCCCAACTGCTGGCCGATGGCGTTGATCGTGCGCGTCAGCGCCGTGCGGAAGCCGGAAAGATGAGTTCCGCCGTCCACAGTGTTGATGTTGTTGGCGAAGCTGTACACATTCTCCGAGTAGCTGTCGTTATACTGCAGCGCAATCTCGATCTCGACCTTGTCGCGCTCCGCCTCCATCACGATTGGCTTGTCGTGCAGCACCGCTTTGCCGCGGTTCAGCAGCTTGACGAACTCGGCGATGCCGCCGGCGTAGTGGAATTCGGCGCGCCGCGCGTCGCCGGTCTTCGGATCGGCTGTGCGCTCATCGGTGAGCGTGATTGTCAGGCCCTTGTTCAGAAAGGCCATTTCGCGCAGCCGCTCGGCCAGCGTGTCGTAATTGTATTCACTGACGGAAAAAATGCTCTTGTCGGGCAGAAAGTGAATCTTGGTGCCACGTCTCTTGCTGGTGCCCGTCCGTTGCAGTTCGCTGGTCGGATCGCCGCAACTGAAGTCCATCTCCCAGGTGTAGCCGTCGCGCCAGATCTCCACGCTGAACTCCTGCGAGAGCGCGTTCACGCAACTGACGCCCACCCCGTGCAGGCCGCCAGAAACCTTGTAGGTCGAGGCGTCAAACTTGCCGCCGGCGTGCAGCACCGTGAGAACCACCTGCACGGCGGGCATCTGCTTGCCGTTGGACAGGGTCATCATGTCCACGGGAATGCCGCGGCCGTCATCGACCACAGTGATGGAGTTGTCCACGTGCACGATGACGTCAATCTTCGTGCAATAGCCAGCCAGCGCTTCGTCCACCGAGTTGTCCACCACCTCGTAGACCAGGTGGTGCAGACCCATCTCGCCGGTCGAGCCGATGTACATGGCTGGACGCAGGCGAACGGCCTCAAGGCCCTCAAGGATCTTGATGTTGTCGCCGGTGTAGTTGTCGTTGTCGCCGTGAATTGGGGTACCGTCAGGATTTTCAGTTGCCATGGGATTCCATTCGTAAGACCTTCGCTTTGAACGCGCGGCGGGCAAGGTGCCCGCAGGTACTGTTCAGGCCTGTATTCGGGGGCCTAACCGATTGAAAGACAGGGGCTTTCAATCAAAGCTTTCTATATCCATTTTAGCATGCGGAAGCGGTCGAAATGAGGGGGAAACAAGGACCAAAAGGGGTTGAAAACCATAGAAAATCCCCTGCCAGCCGCAGTGCGATGGTAACCACCTTTTGTTACCTTTTGTCTATGTCCATGAAGTAACATGAATAACCTTGAATGCTGTCCTATCATCTGCGCATGCAGAAGTCGAGACTTCTGCGAATTGAATTCCACGAGAGGTTACCAGTGATGAGACTTGTCATTCGCATCTTCGTTCTTTCCGTCATCGTTGCCGGTGGCGCTGCTGCTGCCACCACCTCCAAGACTCCGACCATGGTTCTTCCGAGCCACCAGTCGGCCACCGCAAGCGTGCCGGTGCCAGCCTGTGGTCCCCATATGCCCGGCGGATGCATGGTGAATCCCTCTTCGGGCAACTAGAAGCCGGGGAAGGCGAGAAAGAAACTAAAAGTAACCAGACGAAATTACCGGGGGGAACTCTGTCCTGGTTTGCGGTTGAATGGCAGGGTGCTTGGCGCTATTCTGAGTGAGTTCTAAGAATAGCCGGAGGCCCCTGATGTCCTCACAGACCGCAATGTCCTGGATGGTCGTGGTGGAATCTGCGCTTTGGATTGCCTTCGGTTTCCTGTTCTGGGCTAAGAGGCTGCAGCGTCGCTTCCCGGCGATGGGGATTTATTTGGCGCTGCATGTCGCTTCGATGCCTGTGTTTCTGCTTCTTCTTCGCGGCCAGGCAAAGCACTGGTTCAACGATTACTGCTTTGATTTCTATTTTTATACCTACTGGTTGGTGTACATCGCCAGCGCGGTTCTGCTGTTCTTTATCTGCATCGAAGTCTTCCGGTCCGCGCTTGCAGCTTTTTCCGGACTCCAGAGGCTTGGAACAGTGGCCTTTCGCTGGGCCGCTCTGGTCTCGGTGATCCTGAGTTTATCCACGCTCTCCTTCGACCACTTTCGCGTCCTTATCCTTACCGATTTGGCCTTCAGGTTGATGCGTTCGGTGAGCATCCTTGAGCTTTGCCTGCTGGGTTTCCTTTGCCTGAGCATGAACACATTGCGCCTCTCGGTTCGCGATATGACTTTCGGGGTTGCTCTGGGCTTGGGTTTGATGTCCACCAACGATCTTCTCGCTTCTTCATTTTTGTCCCGCAACCACTCGCTGACCGAACCCCTGCAGTTTGTCTCTGAAGCCCTGATCCTTTTCACGCTGGGGATGTGGGTTGTCTACGGCGCATTGCCCGAGCCGCTTCGCAAGCCTGTCGTGCTGCCCGTCGACTCCACCATCTTTCGCTGGAACGAGATTGCCTCTGCTCTGGGTCATACCGGAACCCAGGTGGCCGTGCAGCAGGCAGCCGGCGGCTTCTTCCTGACCGATGCGGAGAGAACGGTGGAAAAGGTACTTGCCCAGAATCCGCAGAGCCACGAATAGGCGGGTTGAGCCGCCAGCATCGCTCCAGCATGCAAAAGGGCCGCATCCTCTAAGGGTGCGGCCCTTTTGCATGCGCTGCTCTTCCCGTCTGGGCTACGGCGTGACACCCCGGCTTCCGGCGTCAAGTGCGCATAAAAAGAGGCCGCGGCTGTACCGTGGCCCCTGGGTAAAGCTTGAGTTGTCTTACTCGGCTTCTACGGGTTCGACCGACGCAAAACGTCCGCGGTTGCCGTGGTCGCTGAAGCTCACACGGCCGGTGACCTTGGCGAAGAGCGTATCGTCGGAACCGATGCCCACGTTCAAGCCTGGCTTGATGCGCGTGCCCCGCTGGCGCATGATGATCGAGCCGCCGGTAACCACCTGGCCGCCAAAGGCCTTTACGCCCAGCCGCTGTGCATTGGAATCGCGTCCGTTTGTGGAACTGCCTCCACCCTTTTTATGTGCCATTGCCCAATCTCCTTCATTCTCTCGTGCGCTGCCCGGTCGTTGACTCTGGACTAGACGGCGGCGGTATAGGTCACGCCGTCAGCCTCGATGGACTTGATGCGCACCTCTGTAAAATTCTGCCGATGCCCCTGCAGCTTCTTGTATTGCTTTTTCCGCTTCAGGTGGAAGACAAGAACCTTGCTTCCCCGGCCGTCGCCCACTACTTCGGCGGTCACCTTCGCGGTGGCCGGCTTGGCCACGGTTCCCGGCTCGCCCGAAACGGCCAGCACGTCACTGAACTCAACGGTCTGGTCCTTCTGCTCCTCGGCCGCGATGCTCTCAATCTTCACTACGTCGCCTGGTGCGACCCGATACTGCTTACCACCGGTACGAATGACCGCGTACATAAACCCTCCAGCGCGGCTCCGGCTCGGCCGGGGCGCACAACACAATCCAAAATAGCTCAGGCGGAAACTTCCGTGCCGCGGAACGCTCAAGCCCCTCAATCTTCGGACGAGCGTCTGGCTCCACGACTACAGGCAGGAATCGCCAAACTAGAGTAGTTTACCGGTTCTCTAGGGCAAAGGTCAATTAGCACGACTTTTGGTGCATTTCATCCGCGCCGGACAGAGCCTCCGAAGAACCGGCAAAGTGAAGCCCCAGCGAACTTCCGCCTGCTGAAAGAGAAAGACGCCCAGCAGCGTAATCAGCGGCTCCAGCGGATGCCGGAAGCGCGCGTGCGCGGTCACAATGTAATAAACCGTCGGCAGAAGAACGAAGGCTGCGGCAAACAGCCCGGCGCCCCGAATGCGCCTCCGCAGCGCCAGCACGAGGCCCAACAGCCCCGCCAGCGAGGTGAAGCCGTAATTCAGCCCCCGGCCGAAATTTGCCAGCGGGCTGATGTCCGCGTTGGGCACGCCGAACCAGAAAAAGTAAATGCGCGTTAGGCAAAGCCGGCCAAAGCGAGGCCAGTCGGCTTGAATCGCCTGTTTGGCCAGCTCGCCGCGCCATGCGGTGTAGCGCAGCTCGCCCATCTGGCCATAAAGCTCAAGCTGCCTCTCATTCACGATGGGGTGGTCAAAGGCCATCATGGCGCCGGTGGCTCCCGGACCGTTGGCCAGGTAGAGCTCCGCCCCAAAGTTAGTGCGGAAGGGCACAAATTGATGAAAGACCTGCTGGTTTCTCCAGCTCCACGGCGCAATCACGGCGAAAAAGACAAGCCCTGAAGCGATGGCTTTGGGCAGATGCTTCCCCCAGGCCATCCCGCTCCGCGCCAGCATCCAGATGCCGCAAACCGGCAAAAACAGCAGCAGCGCCGGGTTGGCCAGCGCGATCAGCCCCCAGACCAGGCCAAATCCCAGCCAGCGCAGCCACGTGGGACCGTCCTTGCAGTCCTCGTCCTCGCCCGCGCAACCAACCCGCAGCGCAATCACCAGCGCTAGCTGAAAAAGGAAGACCGTCAGCGTCGTCTCCCAGATCCACTTCACCGCATACTGCATGGCCGCCGGATAGAGCGCCCAGATCCACGCAGACCAGCGCGCCGTGCGCAGGTTGAAGCAGCGCTTGCCTGTCTCCCAGATCAGCGGAATCATCAGCGCGTTTAGCAGGCTGTCGAAGGACAGAACAATCCACGCAGAAAGCGTCGAATAGACCCCGAAGACCTTGAAGATGCCGCCGAGAAGCAGCGGAAATAGCGGCGTCACCCAGGCCGTTGGCCCGGTGTGGCCAAAGAAGGGATCAGCATAGCCGCGCCCCGTTGCCAGCGCGCGGGCTACCCGGCCCATCTCCGCGCCAAAGTGGAAGTGGTCCTCGGTGAGCCGCACGCGGTAGTAGTGGCAGAGGGCGACGACCGCCAGCCGTACCGCCAGCGCCAGCCAGAAGAGATGCCACGGCCCCCACGCTCCGGCTGTTGCGCCCTGCGGCGCGGAAGAGTCTTCTGGCTCGTTGTCTCTTGTCTGGTGCGCTGAAATCCGGCTCATGAAATCCAATCAAAGCGAGGCAAATTCGCCGCCCGCGCGGCATGAATCGCTGAAATATCTCCCCGTTTCGCCTTCATCATAGTAATCTGGGTGCCCCAGGTCCCGCTTTTGGGACCTGGGAATGCACGAACTCAAAGCATGAATCTCACAGCCAAAGGCTCGAAAGGCAACGTATGGACCCGCTTACTCACGGTCTTGCGGGAACCACATAAAACAGAATGGCGAAGTAGTGTGCGATGCTGCCGGCCAGCACAAACAGGTGCCATGTGGCGTGGAAGTAGCGCAGCCGGTCCAGCGCGAAAAAGATGATGCCCAGCGTGTAAGCCAGCCCGCCTGCGCCCAGCCACATCATCCCGTGCCAGCCGAGCGAGTGAATCAGCGGCCCGGCCGCGACCACGACGAACCAGCCCTGCCCCAGGTACACCAGCGCCGACGCCACCGGAAACCGTCCCACGGCGAAGCTCTTGAAGACGACCCCGGCCGCGGCCAGCCCCCACTCGACGCCTAGAATCGCCCAGCCCACTCTCCCGTGCAGCGTAATCAGGCAGAAGGGCGTGTAAGTCCCGGCGATCATCAGATAGATGGACGAGTGATCGAGAATGTGAAGGACGTGCCGCGCCCGTGTGCGCACCAGCGAGTGATAGAGCGTCGAGCACACATAGACCAGCACCATCGTCGTGGCAAAGACCGAGCAGCTCACGACGTGCAACATCGTGCCCTGCGTCGATGCGGCAATCAGGTAGGCCGCGCCCGCCAGCGCCAGCACTGCGCCGATGCCGTGCGTGATCGCGTTGGCCAGGATGTCGCCCAGCTTGTAGGGGCTTTGCACAGCTTGATGATAGCGCCGATCAACGGGTGCCCCACCCTCGCCGCGTCTTTGTTTTTGCGGCTAGGGTGGGATGCTGTGCTTGAGCGCGCCCGTGATTCCTCGCCCGTTGAAAAAGAACCAGGCGCCCCTATGCCCGGAACTTCCGCACTGCTCCCTCAAGTCCGCTCTCGTAGGCGTCGATAAGCTTGTCCCAGGCGGCGTTTGCTTCTTCATCGATCAGCTTGCGCCGCGGGTCGGCATCGAACCACTCGATCGTTCTCTGAATCCCCTTTGCGAATGGAACCCGAGCGCAGTAGTCTGGAACAAAGCGTTTGATCTTGCTGTTGTCGAAGACCACGCTCACGGCCTTATCCCCGGTCAGGCTGCCGACTTCCTCCGGCAGGCAAGCGCCCACAAAATCCGACGGGATGTGAACAATCCGCGCCTCCACGCCCGCGGCCTGCGCCGTGATCCGGTAGAACTGATCCCAGGTCATCACCTCGTCGCTGGTGATGTGGAAGGCGTGGCCAATGGCTTGCTTGTGACCCAGCAGGCCCACCAGTCCCACGGCGAAATCGCTGTTGTGCGTAATCACCCAGAGCGATGTGCCGTCGCCCGGCACAATCACCTTCTTGCCCCGCCGCATGCGGTCCACCGCCGTCCACGACTTCTCCCAGCTGTTCACCGCCAGCGGAATCTGCGTGTCGCCATAGGTCAGCGAGGGGCGCACAATCGTGACCGGGAAGCCCTCTTCACGATAGGCCTTCAGCAGCCGTTCCTCGCAGGCGATCTTGTCGCGCGAATACTGCCAGTAGGGATTCACCAGCGGCGTCGATTCCGTGATCAGGTAGTGTCCCACCGGCTTCTGATACGCGCTTGCCGTACTGATGAAAATGAACTGCCGCGTGCGCTCCCCGAACAGGCGAATGTCCCGCTCCACATCGGCCGTCGTGAAGGCGATCCAGTCCACAACCGCGTCGAAGTGTTGACTGCCAAGCGCCTTGGCCACGGCGGCCTCGTCCTTCGCATCCGCCGCAATCGTGCGAACATTCTCCGGCAGATCGGCTGTCCGCTGTCCCCGTCTGAGCAGCGTCAATTCAATTCCACGCTCCGCCGCCAGCCGCGTCACAGCCGTGCTGATGTTTCCCGTGCCGCCAATGAAAAGAACCTTCATCTCGCCTCCGTAAATCAAATCTAGCAGGCAAGAGTCGAGATTTCGCGGAGTAATTCATGGCGTTCTGCCGCGATGGTTTTCCAGTTTTGCATACCCAGTCTTGTGGAGCCTCGATTTGTGAGTTGCTGCGAGTGATGGTTTCACTTTAGTCTTGGGCGAGGGTCATGCCATTGAAAGATTCGCGAACTGTTGGAACGTCAACGCTCTCGATCCAGGAAAACGCTCCGGCGATGCTGCTCGGCGGGCTGCGGAAGGCTTTTGCCGACGTGGTCGCGGTCGATGGCCTCGACCTTGAAGTGGCGCGCGGCGAGTGCTTCGGCCTTCTGGGGCCGAATGGCGCGGGCAAAACGACCACCATCGAAATCTGCGAAGGGCTGACGGCGGCCGACTCCGGCGCCGTGGAGTTGCTGGGCCTCAATTGGACGACGGGAGCGGCCGCGCTGCGCCAGCGCATTGGCATTCAACTGCAGGAAACGCAGTTTCCGGAGAAAGCGACGGTCGAGGAGATCCTGCGCCTCTTCCGCAGCTTCTACCATCACGGAATCCCCGTGGACGAGTTGATCGCCAAGGCGCAGCTCGAAGAGAAGCGCAAGGCCCGCGTGGGCACGCTCAGCGGCGGGCAGAAGCAGCGGCTTGCCATGGCCTGCGCCCTGGTGGGCGACCCGGAGCTGCTGTTTCTGGATGAGCCGACCACCGGCCTCGATCCGCAGGCGCGCCGCCATCTGTGGGACCTGGTGGAGCAGTTGAAGCAGGCGGGCCGCACCATCATCCTGACCACGCATTACATGGAAGAGGCCGACCGGCTCTGCGACCGCGTCGCCATCATGGACCATGGGCGCGTCATCGCGCAGGGAACGACGCCGGAGCTGGTGGCCCTGGTCGGCGCCGACCACATTGTCGAGTTCGCCGTAACGGGCCATCAGACAGCCGCGCCGCAGGTGAATGCCGCGCAGTTGACGGCGATTCCGGGCATTCAGTCGCATCGCGTCGACGCCGGGCTGCATCAGCTTTCGGTCAGCGAGCTGCACGTTGCCGTGCCGCGCATCTTTGACGCGCTCGAAGCACAGGGGCTGCACCTGAGCGAGTTCCGCACCCACTCCGCCACGCTCGACGATGTGTTCCTGGCTTTGACGGGAAGGACGCTGCGCGATGAGTAACTTCGAAACCAGTTCGCTTTTTCAACTCACCATCCTGCGCTTTCGCCTCTTCCTGCGCGAGCCGGAGGCCATCTTCTGGACCTTCGTCTTTCCCATCCTGCTCGCCGTGGGCCTGGGCATCGCCTTTCGCAACCGGCCGGCAGATGTGTTGCAGGTGGGCGCGACGACGGCGCAACTGACTCAGGCTCTGGCTGCCGACAAGGGCCTGACGGCGGCGGCGATGGACGAGGCCGCAGGGACGCACGCGCTGGCCACGGGAGAGATTCTGCTGCTGGCCATCCAGAGGCCGGATGGGGTGGTCTACAAATTTGACGACACCAACCCCGATGCGCGCACAGCGCGTCTGCTGGCGGACCGCGCAGTTCAGATGGCGGCTGGGCGGCACGACGCGACGCGCTCCGAAAACCAGTTGGTGCATGAAACCGGCGCGCGCTACATCGACTTCGTGGTGCCTGGGCTGCTAGGCATGAACCTGATGGGCTCGGCGATGTGGGGCCTGGGCTTTGCCATCGTCGAGGCGCGCCAGAAGAAGCTGCTCAAGCGGATGGTGGCTTCGCCGATGCCGCGCTGGCAATACCTCACCTCGTTTCTGCTCTCGCGTTTGGCGCTGCTGGTCGTCGAGGTTGCGGTCTTCCTGGGCTTTGCGCGGCTGGCCTTCGGCGTGCCCTTCCGCGGGTCGCTCTGGCAGTTGGGATTGCTGTGCGTGCTCACCTCTCTGGCTTTTTCCGCGCTGGGCCTGCTGGTCAGCTCGCGCGCCAAGACCATGGAGGCCGCATCGGGGCTGATGAATCTGGTCATGCTCCCCATGTGGATTCTCTCCGGAGTCTTCTTTTCCGCCTCGCGCTTTCCCGTTGCTCTTCAGCCGCTGGTGCGCGCGCTTCCGCTCACCGCGGCCGTCGACTCGCTTCGCGGCAACATGCTCCAGGGCATGAATCTCGGCCAACTGATTGTTCCTGTTTCCATTCTGCTGGCCTGGTTGATTGTGCCCTTCACTGTCTCGCTACGGATCTTTCGGTGGAAGTAGGGCTGACAGTTTGGCCGATTCACGCTCAGGCAGAAAAGCGGTGCAAGGAACACCTCGAAACGCTTGAGTCAGAGGAGTAATTGCGATGTACAGCTTAAGAAAGCTCTGAATACGCAGCTGCTTTGAAGGGTACGGGCTTCAGCCCGTACATAATATCCGCAAAAAACAACGCGGGCTTTAGCCCCTGAGGGAATGCCCGATGTGGAATCGGACTTGATCAGAGGTCCCTTGAAGGATTACCCGTCATGTATAGACCCATTCCGGTTGAAGAAGTGATTGCAGCATTGCCGTTGGATGAGCAAGAAGCCATTGCAAAAAGGGGAGCGGAGCTGCTGGCGAATCACGACGCATGGTTCCGCGCCAAGGTGCAAGAAGCCTTGGACGATCCGCGCCCAGCGATTCCCCAAGAACAGGTTGAAACTCACTTTGCCAAACGGCGCGCCGCCGCGCTGCGCAAAGCACATAACTAGCTCACGCCCACATCGCAGAGCTGAGAGTTACGGCGCTCTGGATTTTTCTTCTTTCTGAGGGAGTAGGGTTTCGGAGGGAGCAGAGGCCTTCAGGCCTCTGCACGCCGGCTTGTCATCAAAATGGCTTTAGCCACGGGCTTGATGTGCCGATAGCGGAGAGGATGGCTCGGGCCTGAAGGCCGCGCATTGAGGCTGATCTATTCAGGGGTATAAATGCCCCAGCTCCCTCCGTCTCAAAAAACGGCTGCCGCCGGGCTGCGCGTGAGTTTACGGGTGAAGAAAGCGGCGTAAGGCGGTTCGATCTCACATCGCAAAGTCGAGATGGGCGTACCTCACAACTTGCTCGGATAAGCTTGTGAAATGAATCTTGTGACGCCGCCGAAGCGCCTGACCGAAACTCCCGCCACAATGCGCTTTGACACAATCGACCTGCTGCGCGGGCTCTCCATCATTGCGGTCATCCTGCTCCACGGCCAGATCCGGCTGCTCTTTTCCTACGACATTTCCATTCAGAATCTCTTGCCGCGCCCGCTCTTTCACGCCCTCTTCTGGCAAGGCGGCAATGGCGTCACGGTATTCTTTGCCATTTCAGGGTTTCTCATCACGCTCACTTCGGTGCGCCGCTTTGGCTCGCTTGCCCGCATGCGCGCAACGGCCTTCTACCGTATACGCTTTGCGCGCATAGCCCCGCTTTTGCTGATGCTTCTGGCTGTACTCAGCGTGCTGCACCTCTTCAATGTGGCGGGCTTTCGCATCAAAGCCTCCTGCGGAAACCTGCCCGACGCGCTTTTTGCGGCACTCACGTTTCACGTCAACTGGTTTGAAGCCGTGCACGGCTATCTCCCTGCCAATTGGGATGTGCTTTGGTCGCTCTCCATCGAGGAAATGTTCTATCTCTTCTTTCCTCTGGCGTGCCTTCTTTTCCTTAGGTGGAAACGAAAAATGCCGCTTTTTGTGCTTTTGCTCCTGCTCCTCGTCGGTACAGGCCCCTTTGCGCGCACCGTGTGGTCGATGAATCCGATCTGGCAGGACAAGTCGTATCTGGGCGGCATGAGCGGAATCGCTCTGGGCTGCCTCACGGCTCTGCTCACGGACTGGCTGCAACGCGCGAAACCAATCTGGATGACGGCAAAAGTGCTGCTGACAATTCAAATCGCAGGCGCTCTCCTGATGTTGATGATCGTTATCTGGCCCCCATGGCATTGGATGAACTTCCTCGGCCGCAGCGGCACAGATGACACGGCACTCGGCTTGGCCACCTGCCTGATCATGCTGCCGTCTGTGATGCGCGGACGTCCGGGCCGCGCATGGAGTGCGCCAATTCGCTGGTTCGGCCGCCACAGCTACGAGGTCTACCTCACCCACGAGTTTTTGGTTGTCTGGATCACCGAACTCTATCTCAAGGTGCATCGCGGCTCGCCGTTTGCATGGATTGCCGCTGAGATCCTGCTCGCCGCACTTCTTGGCGCCATTGTCGCGTATTGGTTCACCGAGCCAATGAACCGCCGCCTGCGTGGCGCTGCTTTCAAGCGGCTAGTACACTAAAGTGTTCCCCATCTTTGGGCAGACGCGCAGGAGGCCCCTCATGGCATCGATCAAAAACCCCGTAGTTTCATCCGAGTCGAAGCCGGGGCGCTTCGGCGTTTACGGCGGACGGTACGTGCCGGAGACCCTGGTGGCGGCGCTGGACGAGCTGGAGCGCGAGTACAACCTGGCCAAGGCCGATCCTGCCTTTCACGCCGAGCTGGACGCGCTGCTGAAGGACTACGCCGGCCGTCCCACGCCTCTCTACTTCTGCAAGCGGCTCACCGAAGAGCTGGGCGGGGCGAAGATCTACCTCAAGCGCGAAGACCTGCTGCACACCGGCGCGCACAAGATCAACAACGCCCTGGGTCAGGGCCTGCTGGCCAAGCGCATGGGCAAGAAGCGCATTATCGCCGAGACCGGCGCTGGCCAGCACGGCGTGGCCACGGCTACGGTTTGCGCGCTGCTCGGCCTCGAATGCGTGGTCTACATGGGCGATGTGGACATGGAGCGGCAGGAACTCAATGTTCTGCGGATGCGTCTCCTGGGCGCGGAAGTTCGCGGCGTCAGCTCAGGCTCGAAGACGCTGAAAGATGCCATCAGCGAGGCGATGCGCGACTGGGTCACCAACGTTCGCACGACCTACTACTTGCTCGGCAGCGCTCTTGGCCCGCATCCGTATCCGACCATGGTGCGCGACTTCCAGCGCGTCATCAGCATTGAGATGAAGCAGCAGATCCTCGAAAAAGAGGGCCGGCTGCCGAATGCCGTCATCGCCTGCGTGGGCGGTGGATCGAACGCCATTGGCGCATTCTACGAGTTTCTATCCGACAAGGAAGTTCGCCTCATCGGCGTGGAAGCCGGCGGACGCGGCCCGGCGCTGGGCGATCACGCGGCGCGTTTCAGCGGCGGCTCGCCGGGAGTTTTGCAGGGAACGTATTCCTACATCTTGCAGGATGAGAACGGCCAGATCTCGCTGACGCATTCGGTTTCAGCGGGGCTCGACTACGCTTCCGTCGGCCCGGAGCACGCGGAGCTGCACGATTTGGGGCGGGCGGAGTACGTTGTGTGCGATGACAAGGCGGCTCTCGACGCAGTGGTGAAGCTGTCGCGCGTTGAGGGAATTTTGCCGGCGCTGGAAAGCGCGCACGCGGTTGCGGAGGCCCTGCGGATTGCTCCCGCCATGGCTCCTCATGACATACTGGTGGTGAACCTCTCTGGACGCGGCGACAAGGATATGGGCATCCTGGCCCGCGAGTTGCACATTCAGGGAGCGTGAGAACGATGGCGATACGTTTCGATCACAAACCCGGATTAGTTATCTATTTGACGGCAGGCGACCCGACCCTGGACGCCACGCGCGAAATTGCCATTGCGGCCATTGACGCGGGCGCCGACGTGATCGAGCTGGGCGTGCCCTTCAGCGATCCCATGGCCGACGGCCCGGTGATTCAGCGCGCCAGCGAGCGCTCTCTGGCGCATGGCACCAGTCTCAAGGATGTGCTGGCGATGGCCAGTGAGATTCGCGCTGCGCGCCCAGCGGCGGGCCTGATCATTTTCAGCTACCTCAATCCGATTCTCCATTACGGTCTGCGCAAGTTTGCAGACGATGCCGCTGCGGCAGGCGCGGATGGCGCGCTCGTGACCGACCTGATTGTCGAAGAGGCAGGCGAGTATCTGGCCGAGATGAAACGCGTGGGACTTGCGCCGGTTTTCCTGGCCGCGCCCACCAGTCCCGACGAGCGGCTAGAGGCCATCGCCACCCATTCCAAAGGTTTTGTTTACGCCATCTCCCGCGCCGGAGTCACCGGCAAGCAGAAGGCCCTGGCCTCCGATGCGGCGCCCCTGGTAGCCCGCATCCGGCGATGGACCCAGCTGCCGATCGCCGTGGGGTTCGGCATCAGTAACGCGGAACACGTAGCCCAGGTGGGCCACTTCGCGGATGCCGCGGTAATCGGCAGCGCGATCGTGGATTTGATCGAAAGATCAACTCCTGAGACGGCGCCCGGCGCAGTGGCTCGATTTATCAAGGGCCTTCGCTTGCCGCAGGCGGCGCTGGCCCGGTAATTGCCCCCGCTGACGGCGCTTCAAGCCGTCTTGATCGATCCAACCCTGGTTTCTACGCATCTGGCAGCCCCGGCTCTTTTTCGCAAGCGGGGGCGCCGGACGCAATACGAGGATGAAATGACGCTGGAAGAAATGCGAGACATAATCGATGTACTGGACCGCCAGCTTGTTGAACTGCTGAGCGAGCGCGCTCGCGCCGCTCAGATGATCGGCCGTCTGAAGGTTGCCACCGCGCTGCCGATCTACGAGCCGGCGCGCGAAAAGGTGATCTATGCCAATGTGCGCGCCGCCAACAAGGGGCCCCTGCCAGACATCGAGATGACGCATATCTACGAGCGCATCATCGACGTGATGCGGACCTTGCAGCAGAACGAGTTGGCTTCCGAGAGGAACGTCCAGGCGGTTGCATCGGGGTCCCCCGCGACAGGTTTTCGTCGCGGGGGTGAGGATGCGCCTGGCCCAGGCACGGACGCTCAGACGTCCGAGACAGGGAAAAGACAATGATAGTTGCCATGCAGGAAAAGGCTACCGAAGAGCAGATCGATGCAGTTACAGATGCAATGGTGGATGCCGGAGTCTGTGTGCATCGAACGACAGGCGTGACCCAAACCATTCTGGCTGGCGTTGGACCCACCCTCAACTTGGATATGGAGAAGTTTGAGGCCTTGCCCGGTGTGCTTTACGTGCACCGCATCAGCTCGCCCTACAAGCTGGCCGGCCGCGGCTTTCGCCCGGAAGGCACGGTCGTCGAGTTTCCCAACGGCGTGAAGGTGGGCGGCCGGCAGGTGGCCGTGATGGCCGGCCCGTGCTCGATTGAGAACCGCGAGCAGATCTTCGCCATTGCCAAGTGCGTCAAGGCCGCGGGCGGCCAATTTCTGCGCGGAGGAGCATACAAGCCGCGCAGTTCGCCTTACGCCTTCCAGGGGCTGGGCCTTCCGGGACTCGAATTCATGCGCGAGGCGGCTCAGGAAAACGGTCTGCTCACGGTTACCGAAGTGATGGAAATCGCGCAGATCGAGCCCATGCTGCCTTACACCGACCTATTCCAGGTGGGCGCGCGCAACATGCAGAACTTCAACCTGCTGCGCGAGCTGGGCATGATTCGCAAGCCGGTGCTGCTCAAGCGCGGCATCTCCGCCACCATCGAGGAATTGCTGCTCTCCGCCGAGTACATCCTGGCCGGCGGCAACTACGACGTCATCCTCTGCGAGCGTGGCATCCGCACCTATGAGACCGCCACGCGCAACACCATGGACATCTCGGCCATTCCCATGGTGCACAAGCTCTCGCACCTGCCCATCGTCGCCGATCCCTCGCACGGCACGGGTCGCCGCGAGATGGTCGCTCCGATGTCCAGGGCCGCCGTGGCAGCGGGCGCCGATGCCATCATGGTCGAAATTCACCCCAACGCCGACAAGGCCGTCTCCGACGCATCGCAGACCCTCTACCTCGACCAGTTCGAGAAGCTCGTCTGCGAGCTGCGTTTCGTCGCCAAGGCCGTTGGCCGGACGCTGTAGCATGGCAGAAAGTGGAGTTAGCGTTGTTAGCGGAGCTTGCGGAGTTGGCAAAGACTAACTCCGCTAGCTCCGCTAACACGCGCGAAGCGCGGCTAACACCGCTACTATGAGGGCAGGGAATCCATGATCGAGCGCATCGCCATTCTGGGCACGGGACTGTTAGGCACGTCGGTTGGTCTGGCGCTGCGCGCGGCGGGCTTTCGCGGTTCAATCGTGGGCTGGAACCGGGGTGCGGCGGGAGCGCAAACGGCTCTGGCTGCGGGCGCCATCGACTCCATCGCCGCGGACCCCTTGCAGGCGGCGCGTGACAGCCAGGTCGTCGTGCTGGCCACGCCCATCTACTCAATCCTCGACTTCATGGAGAAACTTTCCGGCGTTCTCGGCTCCGAGCATCTGGTCACCGATGTGGGCAGCACGAAATCTCAAATCACGGAAGCCGCAGGCCGCCTCTTCAACACGCCGGAGCGCGCGGCTTTTCTTCCCGGCCATCCCATGGCGGGCAAGGAGCGCGGTGGCGCGGCGCTGGGCGACGCAGAGCTTTTTCGCGGCGCGGTGTGGCTCTTTACCGACGACGCAAGCTGGCAGCGCTCGCCGCATTCCGCGGAGCTGGTGAAAGGCTGGCGGGAGTGGGTTGCCGCCATGGGCGCAAAGACTCTCGACCTCGATCCCGCGCGTCACGACGAACTGGTCGGCTGGGTCAGCCATCTGCCGCAGTTCGTTGCTACGGCCCTGAGCGCGCTGCTGCAGGAAGAAATCGGCGACGCGCCAGAATTGCATGACGTTGGCGGCCGCGCCCTGCATGAGATGACTCGCCTGGGCTCTAGTCCCTACTCAATGTGGCGCGACATCGCCCTCACTAACACTGAAGACATTCAGGCCGCGCTTCTAGCCCTCGAAGAGCGCCTCGCCCACCTGCGCGAGAACCTGCGCACTCCGGAGTTGCGCGCCGAGTTCGAGCAGGCCAACCGCTTCCGGAGCGAGTAATGACGAGGCTATAACTACAGCTATAGATTGGCGATTCGGAGGGAGCAGGGGGCTTTAGCCTCCTGAAAAATGAACCAAGGATCAGCGCCTTTAGGCCCGGAGCGGGGCGATTCGAAGCAAGTACCTTTTGTACTAGGGAGCCAGCCAGATGACCGCTATAGAAATCTCCAAACAGGCTCGCGCGGATGCGATTGCTTCCATCAAACGCTATTTTGAAGAGAATATGACGGAGCCGATTGGCGACTTGCCGTCGGGCCTGTTGCTCAATTTCTTCCTCGAAGAGATTGGCCCCGCCATTTATAACCAGGCCATTCGCGACGCGCAGGGACGCATGCAGCAGCGCGTGGCTGATCTCGACGGCGAGCTCTACGCCGACGCGTTTCAGTACTGGCCGAAGATCGACGCCAAACGGAAAAATCGCCGCTAGGTTCCTGGCCGTTTGAAGTTGAACCATTCTCCGTGCCCCAACCATTTCGCGCACTTTGCGAAATGGTTGGGAGACCACGAACCTGCAGAAACGAAATTGTGCGGCCAAAACCCTGGCGGCCGCTCTGCCTGCGCTATTCGACAAACTTATGTGCCCGGCTTGAACGGCTTATACTGGAAAAACCTGAAACGAAAGAAGAATGTGCATGAATAACACGTTTGCGCGCCGCATGGACGGCGTGCGCACCTCGACCATACGCGAGATTCTCAAAGTTACCGAGCAGCCTGAGATTATTTCCTTCGCCGGCGGCCTTCCCGCGCCGGAGCTTTTTCCTGTAGACGACGTTCTCCGCGCCACGGAGCGCGTCCTCAGCGAGGATGGCGTCGCCGCGCTGCAGTACGGTCCCACCGAGGGCTTCTGCAGGCTGCGCGAGAGATTCGCCGCTGACTCTCGCAAGCGGGGAATCGACTGCACCGCCGAGGACATTCTCATCACGACCGGCTCCCAGCAGTCGCTGAATCTGATGGGAGAGATCTTTCTGAATGCCGGGGACTGCGTTCTCACCGAGAACCCGACCTACATGGCCGCCATCCAGACATTCCAGATCCACGAGGCTCGTTTTGCCGCCGTGCCTACCGATGCCGAGGGCCT
>Ga0326727_10008298_pt1 | contig 26505 bp, 22 predicted proteins | sample MB2enrmetagenome_FD_207643 | JGI IMG/M metagenome (GOLD analysis project Ga0326727, IMG submission 207643) | Lab enriched peat soil microbial communities from McLean, Ithaca, NY, United States - MB29MY | ecosystem: Environmental > Terrestrial > Soil > Wetlands > Peat | place: USA: New York...
CGCAGGAGGCGCGGTCGGCGTCCTGTTTTCTTGCACTTGTAGCGAGCCAAGGTTCGATATGTGTGTGCGTTGTGTGCAGGGAACCGTCGGCGCCTGAATGATCGTTCGAATCGCGAGCACTGCCATCCGTCAACACCTCGGCATCCCGAACGCCCATTGTCCAGGAAGGCGACTTGAACGAAGCCGCCCGTGCGGCGGACGCTGCGCGTGCGTGTTGCTCACCAGACTGCCCTGATCAGGCTATTGTCGGGTCATAAGGAGGTTCCCTATGACCCGTCTACGCAAGCTGATGCTCGAAGAACTCGAGCGTCGTAATTACTCTCAGGCTACCACACGTTGTTATCTGCGTGAGGTCGCTGAGTTCGCCCACTATTTCCATTGCTCTCCAGACCAGTTGGGTCCCGAGCACATTCGCAAGTATCAAGCGCATTTGTTCCGCCAGAAAAAACTGGCTCCGAGCAGCGTCACCCAACACCTCGCGGCTCTGCGCTTCTTCTTCGTCAAGGCGCTCAAGAAACCTTGGAGCGCGGCCGAGACGCCCTACCCCAAGATGGGGCTCCGCCTGCCCACGGTCTTGAGTCCAGAAGAGGTCGCCCGCCTCATTAACTCCGCACCCAACTCCTTTTACCGCACCATTCTAATGACCCTCTACGGGACCGGCGCGCGCTGTGCGGAGGTCGCTCGACTCAAAGTCCTGGATATCGATAGCTCGCGGATGGTCGTGCACATCCAGGGCGGCAAAGGCCGGAAGGATCGCTTATGGGCCGCGGCCCATAATGCGCATTCCGGGCCATACTCGTCTGCGGCCTCGACTCATCCAGAGCCAAAGACGGCCTTCACCTTTCCACGCTGCGCAAATCATACAATGGCGCCTCAAGCCGATTTTCATCAACTCGGGTGGGCCAAAGGCCCATGGAAACTCGTCTGGAAGACCTGGTCGCTGAAAGGCGGCTCCGCGCGGATACCCCTGTTCTCAACGGGAGGTCTCGCAGAGCAACTCGGCACCCGCGAATACTGCGCCGACCGCTTCTTCCGGCGCAAGTTGAACCGCTGGCTCTCGGAAATAAAGACACTCTGGCCTGAGTGCCCGGCCGCGGTTTCCAAAGACAGACATATTCTGGTCCTCAATTCTTCGAAGAAGAACCCGGCCGTTTCCTGTGGGAAACCCTCTGGATCCATCTCCCTTCCGACAGGACAGTAGATCCCTCGAAATTGTGGAGATCCCGCTCCGAACAGCACAACGCGCCTGCTGGGCAGGCAGAGAGAGTGAATGGCTGGGCAGGTGGCGACTGGGTTGCTAAGGCAAAATCGTTACACTGTGGAACTATATTGACAAACGCCTGTCCGGGTGAGTATGAGGACTAGCGGAATGTCATTACACTCAGTGAGGCGTTCTACAACGAGATTGACCACCGCCGTATTCCGGTCGTGACCGCTTTGCCTCACGCTCCTGGCGTTCTCGATTTCTATTTGTGGCTTGGGTGGAAAAGCTGGACTGTCAACAGCCATCCGGCCAGAATTCCGATAATTGCTCCAGGTGGGCTGCCGGGTTTTCGGCAAGTCGGGAGACGAACCTGTGCGGCAGATCGTGAAACCGGGTATCCGAATTTTCAGCACCACACAGATGCGGCGGAAAGCCGACGTACTGCTTTGTAAGATCCCGTAGCGCCTTGCTGGCCACTGGTCAGGCAGCTAACCATTCCACAGCTTGGTCAAGGAACTTGCCGAAGTGCTCCCACTGCTGAAACCCCGCTCCCCAATGTGGGGAGATATCGGAGGCGAGAGCCATCGTCCGGCCGTCGCCATATTTCCACACCACCAGTAGCGTATCTCCCGTTTCCTTGAACTTTGCCAGCACTTCCGACCCCTGCTTGGGCTGGAGCCGGTTATATCCAGTAAACATCGGACCGGGCGTCCAGGCGATGTTTGTCATTACGGGATGTTCCGGGGCGGTCACGTCGACAGTCACACCCTCGGGGGCTTCTAACCGGTCGTCGTTAGCGCGTAGACATTCAACCGGCAGTACCTCTTCAACCGGCGTTCCGCTGTAGTTCCCCAGATTCTGGCGGCCGGTGAATGAGTAGTAGCCGCCGATCATCCATAACGCCCCACCCTGCCGCACAAATTCGCGGATGGACTTCATCCGGTTTGGGCCCATCGGGAACCGGTTGGCCCGCTCCATAGGATAAAGCACCAGGGAATCGCTATCGACGTCGCTGAGAATGACGACATCGTAGGATTTCAGGTCGGAAGGAGTTTCGGGGAATTTGGCTAGTACATCCCAGCCCGCCAAATAGGAGACCTGGTAACGGGGATTCTTGCGCCAGCGCTCGAGGATGGGCTCAGCCGCATTCTCGACGCTGATCCCACGCAGGTCATAGGAAAAGCCGGTGCCGGCACCCAGAGTGCCGGCGGTCAGCCAGGAGTCTCCGACATAAAAGATGCGAATAGGACCTTTAGTTTGAGGCATATTTCCCCCGCCGGATTCTCAGACCATCTTGTAGATGAACGGAAACACTCCGTCCGTGTACCCTCCCGCCGCCATTTCCCCACCGTCAATGATGATGACCGAGCCTGTCATGAAACTGCTGGCGTCGGAAGCAAGGTAGATCACCGTACCGACGATTTCGTCTGGTTCGCCCGGCCTCTCGAGCGGTATCTTGGCGATGATGGGCTTCATGTACTCGTCCGAGTCAAGAAATGCCTGATTCAGCGGAGTGCGGAAAAATCCCGGAGCAATGGCGTTCACGCGGATGTGGTACTTGGCCCATTCGGTTGCCAAAGTCCTGGTCAATTGTAGAATCGCACCCTTGCTTGAATCGTAAGCGACGCAGGTGGGACTGGCGATGAATGAGAGCACAGAAGCCAAGTTGATGATGACTCCGCCTCCTTGCGGAATCATCTTGCGCGCTGCGGCCATGGCACAAAGGAAATTCCCTGTGGCATTTACCGCCATCACTTTGTTCCAGCCTTCCAGCGTCTCGTTTTCGGCCGCCGCCCCGCCGGCAATCGCCGCATTAGAGACCATAATATCGATGCGGCCAAAGCGGCGGCATGCCTCTTCCACCAAGGTGTCTACCTGTGCTTTCTCCGACACATCGGTTTTCTGGAAAACAGTACGGTCACCAAGAGATTTCTGGGGGTCGCGAACATCCGCCGCCACAACGTTGACTCCCACCCGGTCCAGCCCACGTGAGATGGCGCTTCCCAGTCCCCCGGCCGCGCCGGTGACTACCGCCACCTTGCCGCTTAAGTCAAAAAGTGCTGTGAAATCCTTTGCCATCCTGCACTCCTTTCCCCTTTGCCATCCATGATAAGTCTACTCGCGACGATGCAAATCCGTCTTACGCAATTTCTGCCTTTGGAGCTTAGTCGTGAAGGGGAGCAGGCTGATCAGTCACAATTCAAATTCAGCCGCTCACGTGGTGATGGTTAATCCGCCGTCCACCACTAGGGTATGGCCCGTCACATAAGAACAATCCTCAGAGGCCAAGAAAACCGCCGCGCGCGCGATTTCTTCGGGCTGGCCAGGCCGGGCTAGTGGGATTTTCCTCTTGCCGACATACCACGTTTTGAACAATTCAGTCTCCGTCTCGTCAACACCGTCGAGAATTGACATGGGAGTGTGAATGCAGCCGGGCGCGATGGCATTCGCCAGAATGCCGTGCGGCGCGAGGTCCACAGCCAGAGATTTGGTAAAACTGACGATGCCCCCCTTGGCGGCACAGTAGGCGCCGATGCGTCCTTGCGTGGCAATAGCTTCAACCGACGTGATACTCACAATCCTTCCCCAACCTTGTTTTGCCATGTACGGCGCCGCGAGTTTGCAACCCCAGTAAATCGCTTCCAGGTTAACCTCGATGGTACGCTGCCACTGTTCCAACCGGTCTTCCAGAAGGTCACCGTAAAAAAGCACAGCAGCATTGTTCACCAGAATATCGATCTTCTTTTCGCGCCCGACCGTGTCTTCCACGCACTGCCGATACGCTTCTTTGTCGCTGATGTCAAAGACGTATGCCGTAGCCATGCCGCCCGACTGTTGAATTGCGGCGCAAACCTGCTTTACCTCGACCTTTTGATCGATGGCGGAGATGAGGGCGCCTTCTTTTGCGAATTCCTGGGTGATTGCTTTGCCAATCCCCTGAGCCGCGCCGGTGATAATTGCCACACGTCCTTTAAGTCGCACGTGCTGTACTCCCGAAGGAAAATAGCTTCGCGCACGAGTGGTAACTGCGAAGGTTAAGGAACCTATCGCTGAATCTCACCCTCCTGTGGCCGCGTCCTGTTAGACCACAAGGGGCTTGATCAGTGAATACTGTTCCGCGGCGGCTGCCGCGAACTTCTCAACCGCGGCGGGGTTCAGTTCGATACCCAGCCCGGGACGCTGCGGCAGGGCTATCCTTCCTTCCTGGATGACAAGTTCGTCCCTTACCAATTCACGCCGCAGTATGGAAGGGGCGACTTCCGCGGGAAGGAATTCGATAAACCGGCAAGCAGGACAAGCGGCCGCCAAATGCGCCGTGGCCGCAATCCCAATTCCGGTCTTCCAACAATGCGGCACAATAATCAGACCTCGGTCCATGGCCATCTCGGTCACCCGCATGGCTTCGGTAAGACCTCCCACACGGCCTACGTCCGGCTGAACCACATCGACTCTACCCCGGTCCATCAGTTCCTGGAACTCGAATCGGGTTTGCAGCCATTCCCCGGCGGCGATGCGGATGTCGGTGGCGCCTGCCAGCCGCGCCAAACCTTCGAGGTCGTCCGAAAGCAGCGGAGTCTCCAAAAAAAAGATGTCAAATCTCTCCAGACTGCGGCAGACACGCAAGGCTTCCTTCCAATTGGACCAGCAATACGCGACATCCACCATGAGCACCATGGCTTTGCCTGCAGCTTCCCGGCAAGCGCCCACCAGTTCGACGATGGCTTCGTCACCTTCTCGCAGGCGGTTGTGTGCGTACGGACCCTTAATACACACCTCGAGCTTGGCGGCGGTAAATCCGAATTCGCGCGCCCACTTTACTTTTCCAATCAAACTGCGTCGCTGGTCAGCGAGGGTCTTGCCGTCGGGAATGAGGCTGGCATAGGGGGTGATAAAGTCTTGACGCGCCCCCCCGAGTAGCTTCCAGATAGGTTTCCCCTCCGCTTGCCCATAGATGTCCCACAGGGCGATGTCCAGAGCGCCGATGGCGCAGATACCTGCGCCGCGCCTCCCCGTCATCGCCGTGTATGTATAGAGGGAGTCCCAAAGCGCCTGCGGCTGGGTGGGGTCCTGGCCCACCAAGAGTTCCACCATTCCCCGATTCATGATGTGGGACCCGGGCGCCTCGATCAACGCCTTGACAGCCCAAGGAGCCGTATCGACCTCACCGAGTCCGGTAACTCCCTCGTCCGTATTAACCTTTACGACAACCGTGTCCTGAGATGAATCACAAGCCTCAGGATCCATGTTCGTCGCGAGAAGCACAGTGCAATCGAGCGATGTAATCTTCACCGGGGTGAACCTCCCTTTGTCCGCCCATTCAGACACGGACCTAAGCTAATTTCCTGCGGGCCCGAAAAGTCAGGCCTTTTCCTGCGGTCAGCAACACTTATTACCGGTGCGAGTGTCCACCCACCCGGTGTTACTGTACTTATCATACAGGTACGCTACGTGTCAACGGCTGTGTCGAATCTCCGCTAGGCGCTGTCCAGCAGCGTGTTGCTGTCGTGCTGCGGAGAGGCGCCACTTCGCGGGAACGCGAGCAGACTTCAATCCAGCACTCGGACTGCGGCGTAGCCATTTCCTCGCAGTTGAATTGTGATTTGTCCATCCACCACAGGCAGTTCGCGAAGGTTCCGCTCCAGCAGGTCGGTTTCATAGGCTCGCCGAAAACCCCGCACGCCGAGCTTGAGCGGCCCCGATTCTCCCGCCACCTCCTTGATCCTCAAAACCGTACCTCCCAAGTCGGGATCATCGGCCGGCTTAAGGCAGGTTGAGATAGCACGCGACCCGTCAAGGCTGATGCCATGCGCCGAGTCTGAACGGGTCGCCTTTCCGAGCAATGCGAGGAGGGGCGAACGAACACTCCGGCTCCAGGTAAGCGTGTCGGGACCGTTAAATGCGCCCGCATGCGCGCGGAGTGAGTAGCGGAATTGGAATTCCGTGGCTCCATTTTGGTCCCGCGTGACTTCCTTATAGTTTTGGTCATTGCCAAGAACTTCAAAACTGATGGGATCCAAGTCGTTGCGCAAAGCGAACGCCTCGCGGGGAGCGAGAGTCACACCAGGACCCAGAGAAGGTGAGACATCCACGAAATCCTGCATGGCGGTTCGGCGCGTGTCCGCGCCCGGGAGCAAATCGCCTTCAGGCTGGGGACGGAATCGAATGACTGCGCCCATGTCCGCAATCCTCTCAATTGCCCCGCCTGTCATCACGGGGAAAATCTGTATTAAACGCTGCTCCTGCGTGGTCGCCGGTTTCATGATACGAGTGTCGAAGTCCACACGATCAAGCCCCGCGTACACGGTTATGAACGTTGTGACCTCGATTCCCTCAATCGAACCCGTAAGCCTGAGTCTGGCCAGCACGGGACCGGCGGCCGCCACCTCGGATTGGCCCCCGTTGAGAGTGTGTTCCCGGCCATCGAAGAAGATCAGCTGTCCCAGCTTGCGCCCGCTGTGGCCCGCAACAAGTTCGGTTCCAGAGGGTTTGAACAGGAGGCTCGTGACCCCGCCTGTCGCTGGGTCAACCTTGAGGCGGTAGTAGGGACTCTCTAATTCACGATCTGACAGATGGAGGCCGGACGTCTTAGTTGCACGCTTCCGAGTGGACCGCAATTGCAAAGTACTCAAGCCAAAACCGGGCACTCGGGGCGAGACGAAGTAAAGCGCGGAAGTGCCATCCTCGTTGACCCGTTGCGATGGCAATTCCGCTCCATCAGAAAGCACGACGTTGACGCCGGCCGGGCCCGGAACACGAACCAACTCGGCGCGAGGAAAGCTGAGGCTGTTGAAAACCGTCACCTCACTGTCCGTGGCTTGGAGGCCGAGAGCCGCCCAGGCCTGTTGTGAAAGGCTCTCCGCCAATCGCCCAAGTTGCTCGCTCCATCGGCGCCGAAGGTCCGCATTGACAACTCGGTTGCGATCATCAGCGCCATTCCAGGCGTGATCCGCCAGCATGGTCCATGCCCATTCAGCCTGAAGACGGCCGGAACGGGACGCCGGGAGGACTTCGGGACGGCGCAGTGCGGCAAGGGCGAGCAACGTTTCCGCAGCCCCGTAGGCTTCCTCGTTCACCCGCAGCGCAGACACGTATTTCGCCAGGCTGACCGGCCAGAGTTCCCAAGAGTGGCCGAATGAACCGCGCAGGGTGGGCATAAACGGATGTGTGCCTTCAGCTTCGTCGGCCACCTTACAGAACTGAGGGAACGTGGCGTTGATAAGCGTCGGGTGAGAGCCTTGGCGGCTGTTGTAATCCAGAATGCCTTTCGCAAATCCCGCAGTCTGGGATGCACTGGTCAAGGACAGGTCACTGTGGGTCCCGCTAGCCAAGACCGCCCTTAAGGGGTATGCCTTCCCAAGCTCCGAGTAATGTGGAATCCATTCCTCGGTTAGACGCTCCGGCCGTTTAAGCAGGCCTGCGCCCTGGCCGTAACCTTCCTTCAACGACGCCCAGGAATCCATCACCACATGAATGCGGCTCCCGTCGGGACCTTCGAGTACAAATAGAGGTGGCGAGTTCAGGCCGGAAAAAGTGGAGTCGTAGTTGAGGAACGGGATCACCAGCCAGCGGAAACCGCAACCCGCGAGGATAGAAGCAACGCCCCACGGGAGAGAGGGAAGTTCGATGTGCTCGGCAACATCCGCGCGGACTCCCCACTCTTTTTCCAACCTGCGGATGGGATAAAAACAACGGATCGCACTTTCGACGCTTTGAAGTCCCCAGAGGGTGTTGTTCAAGAACGGACCGACGTGAACTCTGCCGTCTCGAATGCGGCGAAGAAGTTCCGCCTTATGCTCAGGGTAGCGTTCGAGAAAACAAAGCGCCTGCTGCGTCACCGGCATGTTGAAACGGTCGCGAACCTCCGACGGCTGGTTATCGGTCTCGGTCATTTCTTTGAGGTGAGAAAGCACGAGGTCCGCAGCGCTTTGGCGGCTCTCCTCCTCGGTCAGTGCCCAGGTGTAGTCGAAGCAGGTGTCGTTGGTGATATAGACGGTCCACCGGGAACCATCGACCGCGTCTTGGCCGACGGCTACGGTGACGCTCGCGAGCAGCAAACCCGCTAGGGTGATGAGCGATTGTGGTTTCATCCTGGGCACCCCCGTAAGGCAGACTCCTGGCAAAGGAGCGGTTTGTTCCACCGCCCCACACGGTGCGGCGGAGCGCTGTCATACCTAACATATCGGGCCGTGCCGGTCAAGCTGCTTTTGCCAAGCCGGCCGGCCCGGCAGTACTCCGCAAGTCTTCGAAAGTCCCGGCCTTGTAATCCCGGCCGAACAGCGTGAGCCGGTCTAACCAGTCATACCATTGAAATGCGATGCTATTGTTGTTAGACTGTGCCCGTTGCCGTCCGCGGAAACCTTTCCGGCCGGGAACGAACTCATATTATGAAGGGAAATGATATGCGAAAAGTTATTCGCACCAAGGTAGCACCCCAACCGCGTGCGGCGTACTCGCAGGCGATTGTCGCCAACGGTTTTGTCTTTTTGGCAGGCCAACTGGCATTGGACCCCAAAACCAATGATTTCGTTCTGGGGGACATTCGCTCCGAAACGCGTCTCACGCTTGAGAACATGCGAGCCCTTTTGCAGGCCTCCGGAAGTTCAATAAAGGATGTGGTAAGCGTCCGCGTGTTTCTGGCAGACATGAGTGATTTCGAAGGCATGAATGAAGTCTACCGGGAGTTCTTTCCGGTCGACCCGCCTGTCCGCACCACCGTGGGGGTTACACTGTCGAAAATCAAGGTCGAAATCGAGTGTGTCGCGGTGCTGCGCCGGGCAGGGAAGAAGAAGCGGGCGTAAGCGAATCCGCGGGACTCTGGGCTGTACGGAAGAACCCCCGGCAAGTCTGTTCGCGTATTCACGCAATTGGCAGGGCGTTCCGAGGATGTGGGTGGGACATTGAGCGTCCGCGCCGCAGGCGGACCCGGCGAGTGTGCATCCCCAGTCAAGATCGGCTGTAAACATTGAGGAGAAGATTCTCTATGGCAGTTTACAAGAAGCAGTGGAACCCCGAGAAACTGAAGCTGAAGAGCGTCAACAAGCTGAAGGTTGAACTAGGTGGATACGTCGCCTCAACGCGGGTCGAAATTCCCTTTTTTGCGCTGATCGGCAAGACTCGCGAGCCCAAGTTCAGCGTGGTGGCTGCGGTTCACGGCAACGAGTTCGAAGGTGTCGCGGTTCTGCTTGATTTGGCGCGCGAGCTGGATCCCCACCGGCTTCGTGGTACGCTGACTCTTGTCCCCGCCGTCAATCCCCAAGCGTTCCATGCGGGCTTAAGACGGAATCCCATCGACCTCGCCGACCTGAATCGCACTTTTCCAGGCAAACCCGACGGGACGCTTTCGGAACGTCTGGCTTATACCATCCTGCAAGAATTTGTATTGGGTAACGACTTGGTTCTTTCCATGCACGGCTGGTGGCACGAAGCCGCGGTGATCCCCTATGTGGAATACCCACTCGGCTCTGGAGCTGCGGTGCGGCGGAGTAGGGATGCGGCCCTAGCCACGGGACTCAAGTACCTGCATCCTTACAAGTGGCTTCCCGGCCAGCTCGGCGCCCAAGCCGTTCTGAACGGGGTGGCGGCGCTTGAGCCCGAGGTAGGAGGGATGGGGACGGTCACACCCGAGGGCCAGCGCACCTACCGGAACATGGTGTATCGCTTGCTCGTGCACCTGGGCATGCTGGATGCAAAAGACTCGCGCGCCGATCCTCCCGGTCACGCCCCCAAGCTTATTGATCATGGGGCGTACCTGGCAAACTACGCGGGTCTTTTCCGTAGCTGCGTGCGCGTTGGCGAGATGGTCAAGAAGGGTGACCTGCTTTGGAAGACCTTTAGCTTAGCGGGAGACTGCCTGGAAGAGTTTCGTGCCTCCCGCCCTTCGATGGTGGGCATGCTGCGCACCTTTGCATCCGTGCAGCCGGGCGACTTACTGTGCCAGCTTTTCTGGGAGTCGGGAAAGAAATGAGATCAGAATCCCATTTCGAGCCAGCAAGCATGCCGGCTGGCGTCTTAGCTCGCCGTCGGTTCTGTGGTCGTAACCAGGACGGTTCCAGTTAAGGTCACCAAGCCTCCTATCAACATTCGTCCCGTAATGCTTTCGTGCACGGCGACGGCAGAGACCAGTACGCCCAGAAAAGGTAGGAGATACACCGAAACCGAAGCTTGGCTGACATCCAGGCGCTTCAACAAGAACAGCCAAAGCACCATGGCCAACCCCCAACTGAGGCCGCTCAAGGCCAGTAAAGCAATCCAGGTGGCGAGATGATAATGGGTGATGGATGCAGGTGAGTACGCCTCCAGCCAAATGCTCAACGGCAGGCAAAGCACAACGGCCAGAAGGTAGCCATAAATCAGAACCTCGAGAGGGGTGAACCGGCGGAGCAGTTCTTTGCAATAGACATTATAAAACGCACTCGTAGCGCAAGCCAGCAGCACGAGGATGTTCCCAATCAGATATCGGTTGCTGGTGAGTTCCAGATGGCGCCAATCGAAGTCGGAGAGAATCAGTACCCCAGCCAGAGCAATGATGAGACTGATCCAGCGGACGAGGGTCATCTTCTCATCGAGAATCACCGAGGCTAAAAGAGCCGTGATGATGGGAACGGTCAAATAAATGAGCGCGGCGTTGGAGGCCGATGAGCGGTTAATTCCCCACGCCAGAAAGACTGAGGCCGGCATCAATCCCAAGATTCCGATCATCAGAAACCCGACGACATTCCGCTTTTCCAGTAAACGCGGTTTTCCGCTGGAGGCGGGACGCTGGAGAATGCCCGGGTCGCCGTGCTTGTGTTCCCGCAGCCGCTCATGTAAAAGGAAGGGAAGCAGTACCAGGGCTGCCAGCAGGAAGGTCCAGCCGCTGAGCGTAATGGGCTGGAGGACTTCGCCGGCAACTTTGTATCCGGGATACTGGACGGCCCACATGGCATTCACTAATACCAGAAGTGCAACATCGATTGCCGAGCGGCGAGAGATTCTCATATCTGTACAAGCTCGAGCAGTGGCGGCCCGGAGCTCGCTTCGCGCGAACCAGAGCGGCCGCCTCGGCGCTTCAAGAGCGTGGCCAGGCATTCTACGATATCGGAGACCGGCGATGCAATTGCCAACCCGGAATCTGCTAGGCTCCGAGACGACAGAGACGCTTCTTGAGGCTCGGCAAAATTCATTGACCCGCCGAACAGACGTGTGTTAAGACTTACGGCGGCCGTTAACCTCTGCAGCGCTTGAGCCGGCGGCCGAACCGGCCGAGAGTTTATTCGGACGTTGCAGCCAGGGGGGTTGAGGAAACATGGGAGTAAGAGAGACCATCAATTCCAAGTGGTTTTGGTGCATGCTGTTTTGTTTGGCCTGCTGGGGACCTTGGGCATTATTCTCGAAGCTCGGTTCCATTGAGATTCCTCCTTTGGGCATGCAGTTCCTGTTTACGATCGGCGGACTGCCGGTTGCAATCGCTGTTCTCATCGGGAAGAAGTTCAAGCTCGAAAAAAGCCCTAGGGGAATTCTCTACGGCCTGGCGGTCGGCTTGCTGTCGGCGGCCGGAAGCTTCGCGTTCTTCGGCGCTTATCACTCAGGTGGAAATGCGTCCGTAATCACCACCGTCACGGGTCTCTACCCCATGGTAACCGTGGTGCTGGCGGTGTTGACCCTGCACGAGCGGCTTACCCGGTCGCAGATTTTGGGCCTGGGTTTTGCCGCCGTCGCTTTCATCATATTCTCGCTGGGATAGGAAACTTACGATGCACGTGGCACCTTGGTTCTGGTTTGCCGTAGCGGTACTCATTGCTTGGGGTGCGGTGGGGATTTTCCAGAAGCTCAGCACTAATTACATTTCCGCGGAATCCACACTGGTCTGGCTAATGGCAGGTTTCCTTCTGTTCGAGCCTTTTATTTACCCGGGCAAAGCATTGTTCCACTATTCGCGTCATTCCGTAGTTTATGGCGTGCTGAGCGGTCTGCTCAGCACGCTAGGGGCTTGGGGTTTGTTCGCCGCTATGAGGTACGGGGGCAAAGCTTCCATCGTCACTCCCTTCAGCGCCTTATATCCCCTGATTGTTGTAGTGCTGTCACCCTTCGTTCTCCATGAGTCGGTGACCCTGCTGCAGGGCGTCGGAGTCCTGTGCGCACTGATTGCGGTATATCTGCTTTCCACCTGACAGGGACCTCTGGCCCAGTTACCCACTACCGCTAAGGCCCGACGTGGAACTGCCCTCTTCAGCCTCTCTCCGTGTCAAGTCATTTAAGAATGTAACCCGGGGGAAAGTTGTTGAGCCGTCTAGAATGTAACCCTCCTCAATTTGATGTTAGGAACCCGCGGACTCTGGCGCGTGTGGGCCAGAGCGTAAATTCGCTGCAGCTTGCGATCGATCTGGCGGCTGAGTTCGAACGGGTCCTGGGCTTCGCGGAGCTGGGCGAGGGCGGCGAGTTGGACGCCTGCCATAACCTCCTGTTCTTGCTCAGCCTGCAACCGATCCAGAGGGGTGCGCGGGAGGTCGTAACGACGGCGCAGCTTCGAGCCCACGCGCACCTTCTTCAGCAGCTTGGCCGAAGGTTGGAAGAGATTGAGCCACAAGCGCAGTTCCTGGCGATAGAGGTCATTCATGGCTTCCACCGCCTGCGGGGTGTCGTAGCGGTCCCAGCCCATCAGCTTGCGGACATGCGTCCAGTTCTTCTGCTCGATGTAGGCGTTGTCGTCCTGCTTGTAGGGGCGGCTGTGGCTGAACTGCACCTGATGGTGAGCGCACCAACTGCCCACGTGCCAGTTGATGAATTCCGAGCCATTGTCGGAATTGATCCCCCGCAAGGGAAAGGGCAGCGCCGCCTGGATCTCCTCCAAAGCGTCCAAGACCGCCTGGCGGCCCTTGCCCAGAATGGCCCGCGTCTCCGTCCAGCCCGTGTGCACATCAGTCAGATTGAGCGAATAGGCGAACTCTCCACTGCCGGAGTTTCCCGAATGCGATACCAAATCCACCTCCGCGAAACGCGGCAACCTCTCCTGCCAATGGTCGGTGCGGAGAGGGATCAGGTGCTTGAGCAGCGTGCCGGCCTTGCTGCGCCGGGTTCCTCCGTAAACACGTTGCCCCACCCGCCTCTTACGCTCTTCCAGCCGGCGGTCAATTTGACGCGCACTGATGCGCAGCAGTCCCCGCGCCGTCCCCGCGGTCGGCCGGAAGCGTTTTCGCACCCAGGGCATCCAGAGGGGAAGCAGAGCTCTCAACCGCACCGCACACGGGTAACCGGCCGCCTCCCACAACGCCCCCAGGATGGCGATCACGCCCGCGCTGTAGGTCGCCGATCGCCGCCGCTGCCGGGGGCGCTCCGGCCTTGGGTCCGGCCCAGGACCGTTCAGCAGACGGATGGCATATTTCCGGTTGTAGCCCGAGTTGCGACAAAACTCGTTCAAGATCACCTGCTTCTCCCGCAGATCAGCCTGGCGGTAACGCGAGTAGATCGCCAGAAGATATTCTCGTCTCGACCTTCCATTCATAGCAACCCTCCCGGAGAATCTCCCCTGAGGGTTACATCGAAAACGGCGCAACGGGTTACATTTCTAAATGTCTCAACACGCGCTTATCGGTTACATAATAGATGTCTCAATTCGCTCTCTTGACAGTGGTATACCGGTATGATAGGCTCCGACCCTCAAGTCAAAAGGAGGGTAGATGGATAACTGCGCGTCATGTGGCTTCCACTTGAAGTCGCTCGTGCTCTTAATTCTCCTGCTGGTTTCCGCGGGTATCGGAACGGGCGCCGGTCCACATCCCGACTTGACTAGCGTGAGGCCTTCCGAGATCGATGGTCCCTTACCCAATCCTTACATGGGCTGGGGAATCTGGGCGGGCCCACAGCAGTTTGGATATAACGAGAAACAATTCACGGTGGAGGACAACACCACGGGCTTCGGCGACGATGCGCCGCTTTTCAATTGGGTCATGGTCGACTGGGCGTGGAAGGATCTGGAACCTCAGGAAGGGCAGTTCAACTGGAAGGATTTCGACAGGGTTCTTGACTTCTGGTCCGCGCGCGGGAAGCAGTTCGTTGTGCGACTTTGGGTGTCCGATGATGCCGGCTGGGCCACGCATCCGGGCGCGCCCGTGTGCCCCGCTTGGTTATGGGACAAAGGTCTGCATGGCCGGGACTACGTCGGACAAGCCAAGAGCAAGCAGCGGGAGCCGGATTATTTGGACCCTTCTTACGAGAAGATCTACCTCCCCGCGTTGAAGAAATTGGTGACCACGTTCGCGGCGCGTTATGACAAGCCGGACAGCCCCATCAGTTTCGTTCAGGTGATGGGCTACGGGCAATGGGCTGACTGGGCGACTTGGTATTCGAAATACCCCTGGCCCAGCACTGAAGCCAAGCACCGGGTGCTGGCCAAACTCGTGGACATCCATGCCGCCGCATTCAAGCATATCCAACTCCTAATGGCCATCATGGGGGACTGGGACAACGAAAAGCCTTTTTCGCTAGAAGAGTATATGCGTCGCATGGCTCTCGACGAGGGCATCGCGCATGGGACGGGTTTAATCCACACAGGTTTTATCCAGGGCCTCAGCGACAACCCCTGGGTTGAACCGATGGTCGGGCGCTATTGGCAGAAATTGCCAGTTATCGGCGAAGGCTGGTCGTATGAGGAAATCAAGGACGACGGCACACACGGGACACTGGAAGAACATCTGCGCGGCATGCTCTTGTACCACCTGAATGCTTTCCACTATTACTCCGACTTCTACAGTTACCGCCGCATGATGCGTGATGACCCCGCCACTATCAAGGAAGGACTGCGGGGTGGCGGCCTCGGCTACCGGCTCGTGCTTACCTCCGCAAGCTGGCCTTCGGAATTGCAAGCCGGCCATTTCCTGGTCCTCGATCAAACCTGGGTCAATCGAAACGTAGGGCGCTTGTACGTGCGCCATCCCATGAAGATTTACTTGACGGACCAGGACGGCAAAGAGAAGTACAGCGCGCTTGATGTTGATATTGATGAAAGCCTTTGGGTGAGGGGCGAGACGTACACCCATCTCAGCCCCGTGCCATTGCCGGAGAATCTTCCTCCTGGCGACTACGACCTGCGAGTAGCGCTCGTGGGCCGAGATGGCAAGCCACGTATTGCCCTGGCCATCCAAGGGGTGGACGCGGAAAAGCGTTACAGGTTGGGGACCATCCGGGTCCTACCGGCGGCGCACTGAAAGGCTGCCAATCCCATCGGTTTTTCCGACCTCAGGTCAGTGGGTAGCTGCCGATCCTATGGTCAGCGCCACAACATTGCGCAGCAACAGGAGAATTATGGTTCACAAACACCTCTATGCCGCGATGACTTACGAAGAAGTCAATGAGGCAGTCCTCGAGCGCCGGGTAGTCCTGCTGCCGGTGGGCCAGATTGAGACGCACGGCCCTCACTTACCAATCGATGTTGACGTCGTGCAGGTGCAGCACGTGTGCGATGAAGCGGCGCGCCGGGCGTCCGAGATCCTGCTCAGCGCGCCCCCGATTTATTACGGCTTCTCCGAGCATGTGATGGACTTCCCCGGCACCATGAGCATTCGGCCGGAAGTGCTGATCGATTACCTTTTCGATATCGGACGGAGCTTTGCCCGCCAGGGTTTCACGAGACTCGTTCTGGTCAATGGCCATGGCAGCAACCGGCCTATGTGTGAAATCGCAACCCGGCGCATCACCAACGAAACTTCTGCCTACTGTGCCACGCTGGGGCACTTCAGCTTGGCGGCTGACGCCTTGCGGGACATTCGCCAGTCTCCCATAGGCGGGACGGCTCACGCCTGCGAGGCTGAGACCTCCGAGTATATGTTCTTGCGCCCTGAGTTGGTGAAGAAGGAAAAAATCGCCGATGAATACGCTCCTGACTATCGCCCTTGGCGTTGCGACGACTTCACCGCCGACCCGGGTCCCGTCCATTTCATGGAGTTCTGGAGCCAACGATCGAAAGGGGGTGCGGAAGGAACGCCCAGCCTGGCCACGGCCGAGAAAGGGCAACAGTTGCTCGAGGCCTCTATTACCAAGCTTATCGAATTCGGAAAGTGGTGGAAGGAACTGGTTTTCCCTCCGCGCGTGGACCACACGGTCCGCGCCGAGAGGACGTAAGCAAGACTCACAGAGATCTGAAATTCCGAGGCGTTCCGCATGAGGGTCTTTTCGCGGCAAGAGATGGAACGTAGGTGGGCGAATCTGCGGAAATCAATGGAGTCGTCTGGCTTCGACGCACTCATCGCCACCTCTTATGCCGGTTCTTATTATTTGAGCGGGGCGCCGATTCATCAGTTCGGGCGCCCACTTGCAACCATCCTCCCGCTCAAGGGGGAGCCGGCAATGGTGCTCTCGATTATCGAGCGCGAGCACGTGGAGGAACAATCGTGGGTCAAAGACCTGCGCTATTACTGGGATCACAATCCCAAGCCCGAATTTGGAAATCCCCGGCCGCCCTTGGAGTCGTTACTTATCCACTTAAAGGGAGCATTGGAGGACCGCGGGTTGGGCGCGAGCCGCGTCGGCTTCGAGGACGCCACTCTGCCGGCGGCGCATCACGCGAAATGGGCTGCGGCGTTGCCTCGCCTGGCGCTGGTGGGCGCTTCCTCGATGCTGGACCGCACGCGGCAAGTTCTGTCTGGTGAGGAACTGCATTTCTTGCGCGCCGCCGACGGCATCGCGGATATCGGCCAACAAGAACTTATCGAAGCGCTTCGCAGAAGGTGCTCGGCCCGACAGATCGTGGCGGCGACGCGGACCGCCATCGAGGATGCCATCCTGGCGCGTTACCCCGATTACCCGTTCGCTTTCCGCATCGTAACTGGACTCGAGTCACCCCTGCGAGGCGGCGGCCACGCGGAATGGATTACCTGGACCGCCGACAGCCGTCCCCACCCCGATCAGGTGGTCGCCACGATGGTGGACGTCCTCTTTTGGGGATATCAGGGCAATGTGGAACGTACGGTGATCATTGGACCTCCGACTGAGAAGGTCCGTTACGACTGCGAAGTGATGATCGAGGCCAACGAGGCCGCCATTGCTATCACCAAGCCGGGCACAAGGCTCGCCGATGTGGACCGGACCACGAAAGAAATCTTTAAGCGTCACGGCTACGGCACGCGCAGCGGCTCCGGGTTGGGACGCGGCATCGTGAGCTATGAAGGCAACGCACGCGAACTGACCATGGACGTTCGCTTGTACTCGGATGTCATCTTAGCCCCGGGCATGGCTTTTTCGTTGGAACCCGACCTCCAGACGGAGGACGGCACTTACAGGCATTGCAACACCCTGATCGTGACCGCGGACGGTTGCGAAGTCGATTCCAAGCTGCCCCGTGGGCTCATCTGGGTTTGAATCAGACTCCCGATCGCCGGAGGTGGGCCATGTTGAAAGCAAGCACGAGGTGCATTTCTGTTGGAGTGCTATTGCTTTTTTGGTTGCTCGTATGGGCGCCGGCATGCCAAAGCCCGCATCAACCTGAAAGTCGCAAGAGCGTTGCGCCGGTGGAAAACGACGCTCCTCTGACTAATCCCTATATGGGGTGGGGCATCTGGGCGGGGCCTAAACAGTATGGGTACAACGAAAAAGTCTACACGGTGGCGCAAAACACCACTGGGTTTGGCGACGACGCGCCCCTCTACGACTGGGTCATGCTGGATTGGCCGTGGAGAGATTTGGAACCTAAGGAAGGAGAGTTCAATTGGAAAGACATCGACGCGGTGATGAACTACTGGTCGGCGAGGGGAAAGCAGTTCGTCGTGCGCCTCTGGGTGACCGACGATGCGGGATGGGCGGATAACCCCGGCGGGCCGGTGTGCCCGGACTGGCTCTGGGCCAAGGGGGTCAGTTCCCGCGAATATGTTGATGAAGCAAAGAGCAAGCAGCGCGAACTCGATTACATGGCGCCTTCGTACACCAAGATTTATTTGCCCGCCCTGAAGAAATTTGTCACGGCTTTTGCCGGCCACTTCGACAAAACTGGCACTCCGATCATCTTCGTCCAGGTGGTTGGTTACGGCCATTGGGTGGATTGGGCAACCTGGAATTCCAAATACCCCTGGCCGAGTCCGACAGTTAAGCACGAGCTACTAGCTAAGCTGGTTGAGTTGTTCGCGGAAAACTTTCACCACATTCAATTGCTCATGAGCGACGACGGCGATTGGGATAACCGGCTGAACAGGTTTGCTACGCCGGAGGACGTCCTTTACGGAAACGCGGTGGATGTCGGGATCTCAAAGGGAGCGGGTCTCATATTCACCGGATTCATCGAAGCGATCTACATCAATGGGTGGTTGAAAGCCATCAGCGGGCAATACTGGCGGCAACTCCCTCTCGTCGGCGAAGGATATTCCTATGACGAAATTAAACGCCAGGATTCGCATGGCACGATGGACGAAACTTTACGGGTACTAGAAGACTACCATCTGAATTTCTACCATTTCTATTTGGACGCCACCGATTACCAGCATAGTCAGCGCGACGACCGAGCCTCCGTCGAAAAAGGCCTGAAGAGCGGCGGATTAGGGTACCGCTTAGCGCTTGCCTCCGCCAATTGGCGCGAAGAGGTGCGCGCGGGAGCCTTGTTCCTACTCGAACAGAACTGGGTGAATCGCAATGTAGGACGTTTGTATGTCGAACATCCGCTGAAGCTGTATTTAATCGATTCGCAGGGCAACGAGAAATACAGCGAGCTCGATTACAACCTGGATGAAACCGGTTGGGTGCAGGGTAAAGTTTACAAGCACATCAGCGTTTTCCACATACCCATCGGGCTTGCGTCAGGTGAGTACGAGGTGCGCATTGCGCTAGTGGATGTGAGTGGGAAACCTAGGATCGGCCTCGCGATCGAGGGCGCCGACTCCGACAAGCGCTACCGGCTGGGGACGGTGCACGTACTTCCGCCACAGGCCACGCATTAAGCCGCGCTCACCTGCTGGCGAGCATAGGGGGATTAGCGATGAGGCAACGCATTCTGCAATCTCTCAGATTTGCTTTCCTGCCGCGGGAAAGAGGCGGAGCATCGTCCCCTCCGTTGCGCCCCGGGAAAGTTATTCTCTATTCTTGCCTGTTTCTAGTCTTCGCCTCGCCTTGCCTGGGGCAAGGCACCGTGGCTGTGTCCCCTCACGAAATCGAAACCCCTTTGCCAAACCCTTACATGGGTTGGGGGATCTGGGTGGCTCCTCGCCAGCTTGGCTACACCAAGCCGGAGTACACCGTTGAATCCAATACCACGGCATTTGGTGATGATGCTCCCCTCTACAACTGGGTGATGGTGGACTGGGATTGGGCGCACCTCGAACCCCAGGAGGGGCAATACGATTGGAAAGATCTGGATGCAATATTCCAGTACTGGTCATCGCGAGGTAAGCAGTTTGTAGTGCGATTGTGGGTAGTTTCCGATCCAGGCTGGAAGACCGACGCCACCGCTGCTTCCGTCATTCCCGAATGGCTCTGGGCAAAGGGGCTGCGCTATCGGGAATACCAAGCAAATTTCAATGTCAACGCTTCAGGTACACCTGACATCTCCAACCCTATGAAGCACCGCGAGCCGGATTACTTGGACCCGACATACGAGCATATTTATCTGCCTGCTTTCCAGAAGCTGCTGACGGCCTTTGCCCAACGATATGACAAACCTGGTACACCGATCACATTTACGCAAATCGCAGGCTACGGGCAATGGGTTGACTTTGCCGCTTGGTTTTCAAAGTACCAGTGGCCGGATTCGGAGGTCAAGCACATCTTTTTCAGCCGGCTGGTGAATCTATATGCAAACACGTTCAAACACATCCGGCTATCGATGGCTGATATGGGCGACTGGGACAATGACCCAGAATGGACGCTGGAACAATTTCTGTACGCTACCGCGTTGGATATCGGGATCTCCAAGGGCGCAGGACTAATGGACAATGCTTTTATCGTGGGACGCAATGGAGGCCCAAGATGCCGACAAATTACGGAGCGGTTCTGGAGGAATCTCACGTTCTTGGGCGAAGGATGGGCCTACGACGAAATCAAGGACGTCGGTACTTACGGGACCATAGAGGAGAACGCCAAAGTGGTCCTCGAGTATCACACCAATTTCTACCACTTCTACAACTATGCCCAAAGCTACAGGCGTATGATGCAGGATGATCGCGCCGTACTTGAAACCGGCCTACGGAGTGGGGGCCTGGGATACAGGCTGGTTCTAACCTCCGCGAGTTGGCCGACCGAGCTGCCGGCCGGTCACCTGCTGCTTATTAATCAAACCTGGCTGAACCGCAACGTGGGCCGGCTCTACGTGATTCAACCCCTTAAGGTATATTTGACTGATTCGCAGGGCAACGAGCAATACAGCCAGATCGATTACGATTTCGACGAGACCCCGTGGGTGAAAGGTGAGAGCTACACGCGTTCCAGCGTTATCAACCTGCCAGACAGCCTGGCGCCTGGGGAATATGACGTGCGAATTGCCGTGGTGGACCGATCTGGAAAGCCGCGAATCCGCCTGGCGATTGAGGGCGAGGATGCAGAGAAGCGATACAAGCTGGGGAGAGTTCGCATCGTACCCGCGTCCCGGCCCTGAAATGGGAGTTGCCGTTCCAATGGGTAACGCGAGATGGTTCGTCCTTGTCTCCGCTCTACTCCTGTTGTTGGGTTGCACGGCATCCGCGAGTGACTCTGCCAGCCAACTGGAAAAGATCGAAAGGGCCATTCAGGCAGGAGACCTAGGCTGGGCGCAAAACGAGCTTGAGCACCTGGTGGCAGCGCAACCCGACGAGGCGCGCGCCCACATGCTGCTAGGTATCGTATACGACGAACAGAAACAACCTGAGAAGGCGCAGAAGGAGCTCCAGCGCGCCGTCCAATTAAGCCCTCGTGACGCCGTATCGCACATCAATCTGGGAAAGCACTATGCGCGCTTGGCTCGCATGGAAGCCGCTCAGCGCGAGTTTGAACGAGCGGTTCAGCTCGACCCGGGCAGCGCCACAGCCCACGATAACCTTGGCCTGGTGCTGCTTGCCGCCAGGCGCTACGAATCGGCTCGTGGCCAGTTCCAAAAAGCTGTCGAAGCACGTCACAACGACGCCGAAGCTCTGCTGCATCTGTTGCAAGCGGATCTGAAGCTGAAGGATTTCGCCGCCGCACATATCGCCGGCCTGAATTTCGTAACGAATGGCGGAAGCAGCGCCGCGGCTTACGGCCAGGTTGGCGCCATGCAAGCGGAAGCCGGAGACTATGAGGACGGCATCGAGAACCTAGAACGGGCCAGGACTCTCGATCCGCATTCCTACCAAGTGACCTACAACCTGGGGTTGGCCTACTTCAACAGACATGATGCCAAGCAGGCGGCAGAAATCCTGGAAAGTCTGCGACCGGCGCAGGATACGGCAGAGGTCGAAAACCTACTGGGAAGTGTTTATGAACGTCAAAGAAACTACCTGCCGGCTGGTAAGGCGTTTCAGAAAGCCGCTGAGCTCGACCTGAAGAACGAAGACTACCGGTTGGATTTCATATTCGAGTTGCTCGCCCACCGCAGTTTCGATGCGGCCATTCCGGTGGCTGAGGCTGCAGTTCACGACTTTCCCGACTCGATCCGGCTCGCCTTGGCACTTGGCATCGCGTATTTCGGGCGGGGGCGCCAAGCCGACGCCGTGAATGCATTTTCCGAGGCGTGCCGGAAGTTCCCGGATGCCGCGCTGCCGGTCTACTTCCTGGCCAATGCAACCGACCAGACCGGAGAGAGCGTGCAGCAGCCGGAGGCCATTGTAGCAGCTTTCTCAGCGCGACACCCGGATGTGTTCTGGCCGTATTACTTCCTGGGGAAGTACGCCTACGAGGCTGTAATTGAAGGCGAAGGCGAGGGAAATCTGGAAAAAGCACGCCGACTGCTGGAAAAAAGCCTGGAAAGGAATCCCAGCTACGCCGAAGCACACTACGAGCTCGCCAACGTCAATTCGAAACTACGGCTGTGGAACGAAGCAATCAGCGAGTACAAGAAGACGGTGGCCTTGAAACCTGACATGTCGGAGGCTCATTACAGGCTTTCCCGGGCTTACCGGCGCGCGGGTGAGACAGAGCTGGCCGAACAGGAGCTGCAAACTCACCAACGCCTGAAGGCCAAGGAAGCTGAAGACCTACGCACCCAGCGAACCGAGGTGTTTGTTTACCAGCTCCGGCAGGAGCACTGATCGCGTGTCATTACCTCAAGGACGCGAGTGCTTTTTGGAATGAGGGAGGAACATTGTGCATAAAGGGCTTCGCAAATTGAAGTTCGACGCCGGCCGGCTCGCTGCCGTTTTAGCACTTATTGTGGCGGTTAGACTTCCGCTGACGGCACAAGAGAGACTTCAAGCGGCGCTCCCCGCCGAAATCGAAAGCCCCGTTAACAATCCCTACATGGGTTGGGGATTGTGGACAGGTGCCTACAACGACTTCACGGCGGCTCGATATGCCCAGCCTCTCTCCGTCAGCGACAACACGACCTCCTTCGGCGACGATGCGCCCCTGTTTAGTTGGGTGCTGCTCGATTGGCCATGGGTGAAAGTGGAGCCTCACGAGGGAGAGTTTGACTGGCGGGAATTCGACGCCATCGTCAATTATTGGGCAGTGAGGGGCAAAGTGTTTTTCGTGCGGTTCTGGGTGACAGATGATCCGGGCTGGAACGGTAAGTCCGGCGGAGTCCCTTGCCCCGATTGGCTCTGGCAAAAGGGTGTGAGCTATCGGGAATACACCGGCAACGGCGGCGTCAGGCGGCGAGAGCCGGACTACGCTGACCCATCGTTCAAACAAATTTACCTCCCGGCGTTGCAGGATCTGCTCAGAGCCTTCGCCGCACGCTACGATCGCCCCGGCACACCCATCGGTTTACTACAAGTGATGGGCTACGGCCATTGGGCTGATTGGGCGACATGGTACTCGCACTATCAATTCCCCAGTCTCGATGTCAAGCACGCAATCCTTGCCGCCATCATGAACACTTACATTCCCATCTTCAGGCATATCCAATTAGTCGAAATGGCGGACACCGACTGGAACGCGAAGGATTTCCGAACCCTGGAGCACCAACTCTACACTAAGGCACTCGATGTTGCGCTTGAGCATCGGTTTGGCCTCCTCTGGACGGGATTCATCGATGGACTAGGGGGCTGGAACCGCGACATCAAGGACCGCTATTGGCGGGACGATCCCATTATTGCTGAGGGTAACTGGTGCTACGAGGATATGAAGTCGCAAAAGATCCACGGCACGCCCGGCGAGAATCTCGATAAAGTCCTCGATTGGCACGCGAACTATGCGCATTTTTATACCGACGCGACCGCCTATAAGTGGGAGATGTCGCAAGACCGGGACTTTCTCGAGCGCGGGCTGAGGAGCGGCGGTTTGGGTTACCGGCTGGCGCCCGCGTCGCTGAGTTGGGCGGGTGAGCTGCCCGCCGGCCACTTGATGGTGGTGCGTCAAACCTGGGTGAATCGCAATGTCGGTCGGCTTTACCTGCAACACCCGCTCAGGTTGTACCTCACCGACCAGCAAGGGGTTGAGAAGTTCAGCGAAGTTGATACCAGCTTCGACGAGCGCGGATGGGTGAAGGGTGAGCAGTATAACCTGATCAGCGTTTTCCACCTGCCCAAAAGCCTACCCACGGGAACCTACGATGTGCGCATTGCTCTGGTGGATGAGAAGGGGAAACCGCGGATTGCCTTGGCGATCGAAGACCGTGACGCGGAGGGTCGTTACAGGATCGGCAGGCTGCGGGTCCTTCCTTACGACGGCCCAGTCGGCTGCGGCGAGGGTCTTTGCCCGTAATGAACGATGTCTCGAACTTCTGCGCGAAATGGGGAGAGAACGATAGCCTCAATAGATTTTGAATAGCTGATCCGGAGGAGAAGCTCATGCGACTGTGCTACACGCGATTCCTGAATTCATTAATGATGGTACTGGTGCTGGCGATCGCCCTTGCAGGACTCGCTCACGCTGCCGAACCGGCGGAGGTCGCCGTACGGCCCGCAGAAATCACCGGTCCGATGGTCAATCCTTATGCCGGTTGGGGCATTTGGGCGGGACCGCGCGATTGGGAATTCAAGAACTTTTCGGTTGCGGACAACACAACCGCCTACCCCGACGACGCACCCCTATTCAGTTGGCTGATGCTCGACTGGAACTGGTCCGACCTGGAACCCCGCGAGGGTGAAATCAGTTGGAAGGACTTCGACACGGTGGTGCAGTACTGGGCGGCCCGCCACAAGCAGATGGTCGTCCGCCTGTGGGTCACAGACGATGCCGGGTGGAACGGCGATCCGGGCACAAATCCTATACCCGACTGGTTATGGAAGAAGGGCTTACGCCACCGCCAATACAAAGGCAACGGTGGCGTGGTGAAGTGGGAACCGGACTATGCCGATCCCACTTACCAGAGCATTTACTTGCCAGCTCTACAGAAGCTGATTGCTTCCTTCGCCGGACGCTACGACAAGCCCGGGACACCGGTGGTTTTTCTGCAAGTCATGGGTTACGGACATTGGGCGGATTGGTCCACCTGGTATTCTCACTACCCGTTCCCCAGTGCAAAAGCCAAGCACGCCCTTCTGGCCAAGATCATGGATGTCTACATCCGGACGATCAAAAACATCCAGCTTCTCGAATTTGCCGGCCCGGATTGGGACGGCCAAAAGAACAGTCTTGAGGAACGTATGTACGGCAAAGCGCTGGATGTCGCCGTCAACCACGGTTTCGGGCTGATTTGGACGGGCTTCATTGATGGGCTGGGCGGCTGGGACCGGGACGAGATGGAACAGTACTGGCGCAAGTTGCCCATCATCGCCGAGGACAATTGGGATTACCTGGAGATAAAAGACCAGCATATCCACGGGACACTCGACGAGAATCTCGACGTCATGCTCGAGTACCACTCGAACCTTGCCCATTACTACGTCCGGTCCACCACGTACCAACGCGCTATGCATGACGATCGCGCGAACTTTGAGCGCGGGCTGGCAAGCGGCGGCCTCGGGCATCGGCTGGTGCCCACTTCCCTCAGTTGGCCAAGCGAAGTGCCCGCCGGCGACTTATTGCTGGTGCGACAAACCTGGGTGAACCGCAATGTGGGCCGCTTGTATGTACAACACCCGCTCAAGTTGTACCTCACCGATTCCGCGGGAACGGATAAGTTCAGCGAAATTGATACCAGTTTCGACGAGAGGGAATGGGTAGCGGGAAAGGATTATTCGTTGATCAGCGTCTTTCACCTGCCGAAAGAACTTCCCGCAGGCGTTTACGATGTGCGTATTGCTTTGGTCGATGCTGAGGGCAAACCACGCATCCGGCTTGGCGTGGAAGGCGCCGACAGTGAACTGCGGTACCAGGTTGGGCAGATTCGCATCTCGCCCCCCGAAAAAGTCGCAGGATGTGACAAAGCTTACTGTCCATAACCAAAACGCGACTTGGCGCGGGCTGGCAACATCGCGCAACCGCGCCAGCAACCATGGAAAGAGGGCAACACTATGCTCGGGCACCTGCTTAGACACTCGTCCGTCACTTGCAAAGCGCTTTCTTCACACGGCTGTCACGCTTATCGGGGCGGGCGCAGCCGTGCTCGGAGAGTCGTCCTGGGACTGGTCTGTGTGATGTTCATAGTCGCCGCGACGGCAATTGCCGGCTCGGGCGCCGGCACGAAGACGGTTGCGCCCACAGAGATCAACGACCCGCTGGTGAATCCCTACATGGGTTGGGGCATCTGGGCAGCGCCGCGCGTGCTGGGCTACTACCGCGACGCTTACAGTCTTGAATCCAATACCACAGGCTTCGGTGATGATGCGCCTCTTTTTCGCTGGGTGATGTTGGACTGGGACTGGGCGCGCCTCGAGCCGCAGGAGGGCCAATACAACTGGAGCGAGTTCGACAAGGTTGTTACTTATTGGGCCGCTCGACACAAGCAGTTCATCGTGCGGCTCTGGGTCACGGATGACCCGGGTTGGGCCGGGATCGCCGACCACGCTTCCGTCTGTCCGAATTGGCTATGGCAGAAAGGCGTCCATTACCGTGAGTACGCGGGCGAGGGGAATATCAAGCAACGCGAACCAGACTATTTGGATCCGTCCTTCCGGAACATCTACATGCCTGCTTTTAGCAAGCTTTTAGCTGCCTTTGCGGCGCGCTACGATCAGTCTGATACGCCCGTAATGTTTGTGCACGTCATGGGATATGGCAACTGGGCGGACTGGGCCACCTGGTATTCGCAATACCCCTGGCCCAACGACCGGGTAAAACATGAAACCCTGGCGCGCATCGTCCAGCTTTATGCCGGCACCTTCAGGCACACGCGGATGCTTATGGACTATATG
>Ga0326727_10008299_pt1 | contig 26503 bp, 21 predicted proteins | sample MB2enrmetagenome_FD_207643 | JGI IMG/M metagenome (GOLD analysis project Ga0326727, IMG submission 207643) | Lab enriched peat soil microbial communities from McLean, Ithaca, NY, United States - MB29MY | ecosystem: Environmental > Terrestrial > Soil > Wetlands > Peat | place: USA: New York...
ACATCCTTTGTTTTTGGGGGGGGTTGGGGCGGGGGGGGCGTCCCCAAAAATCTCGATGTGCCGGTATTCATTTACGGCGGCTGGTACGATCTATTCCAAAAAGGAGCGATGGAAGACTTCCTCGGTGTCGAGCGCGGCGCCGGCGCGGCCTCCCGCAGCGCGGAAAGACTGGTGTGGGGACCCTGGGGACATGGCCAGTACGGCCCGGTTATTGGCGACATGGACTTCGGCAAGCAAATCAAGGTGGACCTGCGCGCCCGCGAACTTCGTTGGCTCGATCATTACATTCGCGGCTTGGCCAATGGGGCCGAGCAGGATGCGCGCGTCGACCTCTTTGTGCTGGGCCGCAATGTGTGGGAGCAAATGCCGGATTGGCCCCCGCCCGCCGTCCAGCCGGTTCACTATTTTCTGAATAGCCATGGGAATGCAAATACCTTGAAGGGAGATGGCGCCCTGAGTGAGGACTCTCCGAAAGAGGAAATACCGGATCACTTCGCTTATGACCCGGCCAACCCGGCGCCCACGCATGGTGGGGGTTACTCTCCCGCGCAGGCCGGAATGTGGGGAGTTCGCGACCAACGCCCGGTGGAAGAACGCTCCGATGTGCTGGTGTATACCACCCCTCCCTTCACCCACGATGTGGAAGCGGCGGGCCCTGTCATGGTCCACCTCTTCGCCGCGAGCGACGCCCTGGACACGGACTGGACCGCCAAAGTCGTGGACGTCGCCCCCAGCGGTTACGCCATGAATCTGACGGATGCCATCTTGCGCGCCCGCTACCACAACTCCTTCGAGCATCCTGAATTGCTGACTCCTGGAGAAGTTTACGAATTCAAAATCGATGTAGGTTATACCGATAACGTTTTCCTGAAGGGGCACTGTCTCCGCCTGGAAATCTCCAGCAGCAGCTTCCCCGCTTTTTCGCGCAACACCAATACCGGCAATCAACCCGAAAAGGACACCCAATTCAAGGTGGCCCATCAGACCATTTACCATGGCCCGGCCCGCGCCTCCTATCTCGAGGTTCACATGCGGGAGAGTAAAACAGCGAATTGAGCGCGCGGAGGTTGACGACGATGCGGTATGCTCCTGGCGTCATTTTTGCAATGATTCTGATGGCCACATTTGCCGAAGCCCAGTCCCCGCCGAACTCCCCGGTTCCGCCGGATTCGGAGATTCGGAAGATCCTTGTGGAGCGTATCGATACCTTCCACCAGGGGGTGGGAATCGTGGTAGGCGTTGTCGAGCCGCAGGGACGCAGGGTGGTGGCTCATGGAAGTTTCAATCAGGGTGATCCGCGGCCGCTCAACGGCGACACGATTTTCGAAATCGGGTCGATGACCAAGGTGTTCACCTCGCTGCTGCTGTCGGATATGGTTCAGCGTGGCGAGGTTGCCCTCACCGACCCCGTCGCGAAGTATCTCCCCGCCGAAGTCAAGGTGCCGGAGCGTGGCGGGCGCGTCATTACCTTGGTGGACCTTTCCACGCACACTTCCGGGCTGCCCCGCCTGCCTACCAACTTGCACCCCAAGGATCCAGGAAATCCCTATGCGGATTACAACACAGCGCAGCTCTACGAATTCCTTTCGTCCTATCAACTGACGCGCGACATAGGCACGAAGTTCGAATACTCCAATCTCGGCGGCGGGTTGCTGGGACACGTGCTCGCGCGCCGTGCCGGCATGGACTACGAAGCCCTGGTGCGGTCGCGCATCACCGTCCCGCTGGGCATGAACAGTACCGGCATCACGCTCACGCCGGAAATGAAGGCACGGCTCGCGCCGGGGCACAATGCTCAATTGGAAGCAGTCCCCAATTGGGACCTGCCCACACTGGCGGGCGCCGGCGCACTGCGCTCGAGCGCCAACGACCTGTTAACTTTCCTCGCCGCCCACCTTGGCTACGTAAAATCGCCGCTTGCCCCGGCAATGGCCGCGATGCTATCGGTTCGCCGGCCGCTGGGCGATCCCAAGGGGGGCGAGATCGCTCTTGGTTGGCTCGTTACCAAGCCTGCGAACGATGAGATTGTCTGGCACAACGGTGGTACCGGCGGGTACCGGTCTTTCATCGGCTATAACCCGAAAACCCGCGTGGGGGTCGTCGTGCTTTCGAACACCTCCACAGCTACGGGCGGTGACGACATTGGGATGCATTTGCTCGACGCACAGTCGGCATTGTTGCCGCCGCCGAAGGAGCACAAGGAAATCACCGTCGATCCGAAAATCTTTGATGGATACGTGGGCCAATACCAACTGGCGCCAAACTTTATTCTGACCATCACACGCGAGGGTGACCAACTTTACGCCCAGGCCACCGGCCAACCCAAGTTCCAGATTTTTCCGGAGAGCCTGCGCGATTTCTTCCTCAAGGTCGTCGACGCGCAGATTACCTTTGAGACGGATGCCAGCGGGCGCGCTACCAGCCTGACTCTGCACCAGAACGGCCGCGACCAGCCGGCGAAACGGATTCCGTAAGGAGAAACGTTCACCATGGATTTTCAAAACAAAGTTGTGGTGGTCACCGGTGGCGCTTCGGGAATCGGCCTGGCGTGCTGCCGGGAATTCGCGCGGCGGCATGCCGCCGTGGCCGTGGTGGACCTCGACGAAAAAGCCGGACGGCGCGCCGCGAAGGAATTGCGCCAAGGGGGTGGGCGGGTTGAATTCTTCCGATTCGATGTCAGCAAGCGCGCGGAAGTGGAGGCAGGGGTCGCCAAAATAGCGAAAACGTTGGGTGGAATCGACATCCTGATCAACAATGCCGGCATCCAGCGCTATGCCACGGCCACCACCTGCTCGGAGGAAGAATGGGACTTGGTGCTCAACGTCAACCTGAAGAGCGCCTTCCTGATGTCGAAGTATGCGATTCCGCTGATGATCAAGCGGGGCGGCGGGGCCATTGTGAGTACGGGTTCGGTGCAGTCGATTGCCGCGCAGAGCAACTCCGTGCACTATGTCGTCAGCAAGCACGGAATCCTGGGACTCACGCGCTGCCTGGCGCTCGATTACGCCCGGCAGAACATTCGCGCGAACTGCGTGCTGCCCGGCGCCATCGATACACCGATGTTGCGCTGGGCGGTGTCACTCGGCCCCGATCCGGAAGGCGCCCGGGCGGCCATCGACCGCATACACTTGCGCGGGAAGATGGGGAAGCCAGAGGAAGTGGCGCGCGTCATGGTGTTTCTGGCAAGCGATCTCGCTTCCTTTATCACCGGCGCCGCGATTGCCGTGGACGGCGGGATCATGGTCCCAGTGGGTGGGATGGCAAATCAGGAAGGGGGCTTGCAAGCGCAGAAGCCGTAAGGCATTATGATGCGCGCAGCAAGGCAGATTCCCGATGGGGGAAAGGAATAAACTCTTATGACCGCAGAACTGGTATGTCTGAAAACGAAATGGAACGGGCGCGAGGCGTACACCATCCATAATGATCTCGTGCAATTGGTGACTCTGACGGGAGGCGGCCACATCGCGGATTTCGAGTTTCTGGCCACCACGGGATTGCCCGTCCTCAATCCCCTCTGGGTTCCGCCCTGGAAGTCCATGGAGCCTTACCAATACCGGGCGGAAAAGCACGCCGCGGATTACGGACCGGTGAATGAAGGGAAACTGCTCTCCGGCATCGCCGGGCACAACATTTGCCTGGATTATTTCGGCCCTCCCTCGGAAGAGGAGGCGGCACAGGGCCTCTCGACACACGGGGAAGCGCCTTCGGCGAAATGGCAGAAGACGAAGCTCCACACGACTTCGCACGAGGTCAGCCTGACTCTCTCGGTGCCCCTGCCGGTGGCAGGCCTGCGCTTCAGCCGTGAAATCCGTCTGCGGCGCGGCGAGTCCGTGGCCTATATTGCGGAGACCGTGGTCAACGAAAAGAAGGCCGACCACTTTTTCCATTGGACCCAGCACGTCACCCTGAGCCCGCCCTTTCTGGGTCACGAAACCAGCCGCATCGCCATCTCAGCCACCCGGGGGAGAACGCATCCTGGCGGTTACGGGGGCAACGACTTGCTCGCCGCGGGGCGCAACTTCCATTGGCCCTTTGCCCCGGCGGTCACCGGCGGAAGCATTGATCTTACTCGCCCCTTTGCGCGCCAGGGTCTGGGATTCCTGGTGTCGCTTCTGCTGAATCCACGCCGGCAAGTGGAATACATTGCCGCGCTTAACCAAACTCATCACCTTCTCGTGGGCTACTGCTTCCGCCGTGCCGATTTTCCCTGGGTGGCCATTTGGGAAGAGAACGAGGCGAGAACCGGGCCACCGTGGAATGGACGCTGCCAAACGCGCGGCCTGGAGTTCGGATCAACGCCCTCGCCGGTAACGCGGCGGGAGGCGTTCGCCGTGGCGCCCCTGTTCGAAACACCAACTTTTTCCACCGTTCCAGCGAAGGGCAAGACGACCGCCAGCTACTTGAGCTTTCTCGCGCAGGTCCCGGAGGACTTTGGCGGCGTGCGCGACATCCAAGTTTCCAAACACGAAATCCTGATCCAAGGGAGCGGTCGCCGGTCGTCGTTACGTTTGCCCGCCTCGGGGCTCGCCGACAATGGTTGGGCGTAAGCATGAAAATTGTCGACCTCGAATACACTCCCGTATTTGTTCCCATCGAGGCGCCTCTCCGTTATTCCCAGGGCGCGCACCCGGGGTTCTCCCGCATCATCGTGCAACTGAAAACCGACGAGGGCCTGGTGGGCCTGGGCGAATGCTACGGGGGCAAAGCGCGCGAAGGCCAACTGGAAGAATTCCGCGCCTCACTCCGCGGTGAGGACCCATTTCAACTGGAGCGCATCCGCTGGAAGCTCGCCTCGCCCGGGGCCCTCAAATTATTCGGCCACATCCTGCCCTTCGCGGCGGTGGAATTTGCCTGCCTGGACTTGCAAGGCAAAGCCTTGGGAAGGCCGGTGTCCGACCTCCTGGGCGGCAGAGTGCGCGATCGCATTCCGTTCTGCGCTTACCTTTTTTACCGGTACAACAACCCGCAGGGATGGGGCGAGGTTTCGAGCGCCAAACAGATGGTGGCTTGGGCAAAGAAACTCGTTCAGAAATACAATTTCCAAACCATCAAATACAAGAACGGGGTCTTTCCGGTCGACGAAGAGATCGAGACATTCATCGCTCTGCGCAAGGCTTTTCCCCACCATAACATCCGCATGGATCCCAACGCAGTCTGGTCCGTCTCCACGGCGATTCGAGTTGCCAGGCAATTGCGCGATTACGAACCGGAGTATCTGGAGGATCCCACCTGGGGAATTCGCGGCTTGGCGCGCGTCAATCGCAAAGCTCCCTGGGTGACGCTCGCGTCCAACATGTCGGTCTTCTCTTTTGACGATTTGCCGCCCGCGGTTTTGCAGGATGCGCTGGACGTGGTCCTGCTCGACCCGCATTGGTATGGAGGAATCCATCGCGCGCGTTTGGCGGCGCAGATTTGCGAGACTTTCAGCCTGGATATCAGCATGCACAGCGGGACAGAGTTGGGAATTTCCCAGGCGGCCATGTTGCACCTTGCCGCCGTCCTGCCGAACCTCTCCAGGGCGTGCGATTCACACTATCACCACCTGCTTGACGACGTGATTAAAGGCGGGAAACTGCCCTATGAGAACGGCGGTATGGCCGTGCCCACCGGCCCGGGGTTAGGTGTGGAATTGGATTTCGACAAGCTCGCGAAGTATCACGAAATGTCGAAGAACCCGGCGATGGGCTCCTGGATTGAAGACCCCAACCGGCCTTCCGAGGTGACGTATTACCCCAAGTGGTAACCGCGAGGTTGCTTGTGCCTCCTCCCCATGCGAAAACGCGGGGGAGCCTATTCGTACGACTTAATCTTTGGCCACAACTCTGCCAGTGGCTTTTGGATCCCGCGGCAAACCATGATGGGGATACCATCTTCATACGGCATTATCCACGGCGATGTGAAAATTGCCGCTTGCTCGCTGGACGCGAACAAATGCTGGCGGGCTCCGCAATCGCCCGCCACATCGATCACTACGTTGCCGCTGTAACCATGCGTTCCCCAAAGATAGTACTGATTGTGGCCACTGATCACCGGCGGCAATCCGTACGGACGTCCGAAGAAATCGATGGCAGAGGCTTCGCCGTAGTTTTGTGTGACGATAACTGCTTGCGCTCTGTCGCCGGGCGATAGGGACTGGTAAACCTTCCCAACAGTGGCGGCCAGTTCCGGCCAACCGTGCATATCCGCCCAATCGGTAGGGAGGGGAGGCAGGCGCTGGTGCTCGGTAGCCAGCGCCTTACTCTGGATATGCAACGCGCGCATGATCACCTGTGAGTATGAAACCACCGTCGCTTCCGGCAAGATGGGCATTGCGAAGGGAACGAAAACCAGCCCCACAACAATCACGACCGCGGCCACGACCGGGCGAAGCACCTTCCATCGGTTTGTCCAGGCCTCGATCGCCACACCCCCCGCCGCCATCAGATACGGATACACGTCAGCGGGGTAATAGTGTTTTCCATGCAGCACGAGCATAATGACGATCAAGATGATGTACGTGTAACCCAGGAAACGCTGACGCGCGTTCCACAAGAGCCAGCCCAAGCCGATGATCCACACCAGAGAAAGGAACACATTCGTGATGAGGAGCTCCTGCAACAGGTATTGACCGGGGCCGACGATCAGGTTCTTTCCGTGCTGACCATTGCGCAGGAGTTCCAGCATGGGAAACCCGTAATACGCCTGCCAAAGGAAATTCGGCAGCGCGATCAACCCGCAGACGCCGCAACCCGCCAGGAACCAGCGCGAGAAGACAATCCTACGTTCAGGTGTAAGGAGCAAGCCAAGCAACAAGCCTGCAAAGAAGAACACCACGCTGTACTTGCTCTGAAGGCAGACCCCCATGACCGCGCCCACCATCAGCCATCCACGGGGATCGGCACCCTTCGTGAGGCGCAGCGTGTATAGCGCCGCCAGCGGCCAAAGCCAGAGACCTACCATGTCAGGGGAAATCTTCATCCCGAAATTCATCAGGACGGGAGCGAAAAACACCACGAGCGCGGAAATGATCTGGGCAAAGGCTCCTCCTCCCAGTTCCGCGGCAAGCAAACACGCGACGTACACGGCCGCGGCGGCAAAGAACGCGGGGACCGCGCGCAATAGTACCAACGAGTGACCGAACACTTGCGTTCCCGCGGCGAGCAGCGGCGCCACCGGTGGCTGGTCAACATAGCCCCACTGCAGGTGCTGCCCACAGATTATGAAATAGAGTTCATCGCGGAAAAATCCATAGTGCGGATTCCCCACCAGATGCAGCCCAAACGTCGCGAGGGCGGCAATCAGCGGAATTCGAAGGCGGTCGCTCGTCGGCGTATTCATGGTCCCAAGCATGAAACAAACTCCACGGTGATTCAACTCCGTTCTCGTGTCGAATGTGGGAGCGCCCTTACTGTAAATTATCATGAGGCGGCTGGACTTCGCCACCGGCTTGAACAGTTGTAGAATGCTGAGTTCGTGCCTGCGGCTCAGGCTTTGGCCAAGGCAAGACCATATCGCAACCTTGCGGAGGCAAGGATCGAAGAGGGGGAGAAATGAATTGCAGTCGCCGGAGGTTCCTGGAAGTTGCCGCGCTAGGGGGAGGCTTGGTAGGGGGCGGGAAGCTGACCCGAGCTTTTCTTTTCCCCGGCGGGGGTGAGGATTTCTCCAAAGTCCCCGGAGTGGTGGTGTCGCACTCGCCGGCAAGCACCGGCATCTATCTTTCATCACCCAGCATCGTCATCCTGCCCGATGGCAGGTATTGCGCGACCTGCGATGAATTCGGCCCACGCTCGACGGAGCGAAGCAGCGGTGTCACGCGCGTGTTCGTCTCCGGCGATCGCGGCCGGACGTGGGAAGCATTGCCCAAAGTGCAGCCAGCGTTCTGGTCGACGCTGTTTGTTCATCACAAGGCCCTGTACCTGATTGGATCGACGAATTCCGGGGAAACCAGCCGGCTCTTCATTCGGGAATCATCGGACTGGGGCCACACCTGGTCAAATCCCACTGGCCCTGATAACGGCCTGCTGCGGCCCGATGTTCCTGTCCAGACCAACGCCGGCAACATCACTATTTGCGATGGGCGCCTCTGGTTCGGGTCAGTCTTTGATCTTCTGGGCCCGCGCGGTTGGGGAACATCCTTCCGGTTTTTCGTCATGTCGGCCCCCCTCAAGGCCGATCTGCTGAAAGACTCCAGTTGGACGTACTCCACTCCCATAGTTTCCAACCCAACGTTCCTGCAAGGTGCTTTTCACGGCCTCGTGGAGGGGACGATCACTACGGGACCCACGGGCTTGCCCGTAACCCTCTATCGTGTGGACGACCGCGACCCACAGGAAAGAGCCCTGGTTGCCAAGCCGTGCCGGGATGGCGCCATCCTGGGCTTCGATCCCCTGAAGGACTTCGTCAACTTCCCCGGGGGTTGCAAGAAGTTCATTGTCCGCTACGATCGCGCGAGCAAGCTCTATTGGAGCCTGAGCGATTGGGTTCCGAAGCGCCATGCGAATCCCAAGGTGGAACGAACGCGCAACACGCTGGCGCTGATCTCCTCACCCGATCTTTACCGCTGGACGATCCGCACCGTCGTGCTGCACCACCCCGACGTTAATTTCCACGCCTTCCAATACGTGGACTTCCAGTTTGATGGGAACGATATGGTCGCCTTATCGCGCACCGCCTATGACGATGGCCTGGGTGGAGCCCATTCCCAACACGACGCCAACTTTATTACCTTCCACCGCTTTCAGAACTTTCGCGACCTGACTCCGCAGGACGCGCCGGACGATTTGGCGGGGGAAATCCTGGAATGGAACAGCGGCGCGATGAGAAGTGGATATTCCGCAAATGGGGGCTAAAGGGTGGAAATAAATAAGACCATAAAATGAACATCCTTGAAACGCAGGCGTTAACCCGACATTTTGGCGCTCTCATCGCGGTGGACAAATTGGACCTTTCCGTCCCCGCCGGCGAGGTTTTTGGCCTTCTCGGACCCAATGGTGCTGGCAAGACGACCGTCATCAAGATGCTGACCACCTTGCTGCCCCCGACCTCCGGCCGCGCCTGGGTGGCGGGGTTTGACGTGGAGCGCCACTCGGCGCGCGTGCGAGCCTCCATCGGCTACGTCCCGCAACTCGTTTCCGTGGATGGCTCCCTGACCGCTTACGAGAACCTGCTCATTTTCGCCAAGCTTTACGGCGTGCCGCGTTCGGAGCGCCGCGCGCGCATTGCCGCCTCGCTGGAATTCGTGGGCCTGGAAGAGTCTGCGCACCGGATGGTGCGAGGCTACTCGGGCGGGATGATGCGCCGCCTCGAGATCGCGCTGGCGATGTTGCATCGTCCGCGGGTGCTGTTTCTGGACGAGCCCACGGTGGGCCTGGACCCCGTGGCGCGGCAGGTGGTGTGGCAGCGCGTGCAGTCGCTGGTGCAGGAATTCGGCATGACGATTTTTCTGACCACGCATTTCATGGAGGAGGCGGACCATCTCTGCGACCGCGTGGCCATTATGAATCTGGGGCGAGTGGCGGCGCTGGGGCGGCCCGAGGAATTGAAAGCCTCAATGGGCAAAGCGGACGCCACCCTGGACGAGGTGTTCGCCCACTACACCGGTCATGAGCTGGATAACGGAGGCAATTTTCGTGAAATCTCCCGGACCCGACGCAGCATCGCCCGCCTGGGCTGAGGCCGCGGCATTATCGCCGGAGCCCAACCGCGCGGCCGCCTTCGTGCGGCAGTGTTTGGCGCTGGCGGAGATGGAGTTGCGCAAGCTGCGCCACGACCCCACGGAGCTGGCCACGCGCGCCATCCAGCCGGTGTTGTGGCTGGCGATTTTCGGCGAGGTGTTCTCGCGCATCCGGGCCATCCCCACCACCGGGCGCCTTCCCTATCTGGATTTTCTGGCGCCGGGAGTGCTGGCGCAAAGCGTGCTCTTCATCGGCATCTTCTACGGCATCGCGGTGATCTGGGAGCGCGATCTGGGCGTCGTCCACAAACTCCTGGTCAGTCCGGCGCCGCGCATCGCGTTGGTGCTGGGCAAAGCCTTGTCCGGAGGGGTGCGCGGCCTTTCGCAGGGAGTGGCGGTCTACCTTCTGGCGTGGTTTCTGGGTGTGGGAATCAACTGGCGGCCCCTGGCCTTGGCGGGCGTGGCGTTGGCCATTCTCCTGGGCGCCGCCACGTTTTCCACCTTCTCGCTGATCATCGCGTGCATCGTCAGAACGCGCGAGCGCTTCATGGGAATCGGCCAGGTGCTCACCATGCCGCTGTTTTTCGCCAGCAATGCCGTGTATCCGATTGCGATTATGCCCAAGTGGCTCAAAGTGGCCGCGCACCTCAACCCGCTGACCTACGAAGTGGACGCCATGCGCGCCCTGATGGTGCGCGGCGGCAGCAGCATTTTCGGCCTCGGGCTTGACTTCACGGTCCTGTTGGCCGTCACCCTGGCCATGGCCGCCGTCGCCTCCCGCCTGTATGCAAACCTGGTTCGGTAATTGGGGACGACTGAGGCGGCCGGCAATGGCGGGCTTCCGACGCACGGCGCCAGTGCGCGGGGCCGGCTCATACAGAAAGCAAGCAGTCAGGCGGGACTCTCCAAGCTGGAGCGGGTTCTTACGTTTTTCGCGCGCAGGCGGTCGGCAAGAACTTTCATTACGGCGAGCGCGAAAAACGGAGTTTCCTGCACCATATACTGAAACCGCCGCCGATCGACCGGCACCAGGCGGCAGTCGGTCTTGGCCACAACGGAGGCGCTGCGCGGTTCGTCGTCGATGAGCGCCAACTCGCCAACGATGGAGCCCGGGCCGGCGGTCTCCAGAAGGACCGATTCGTCAATGATCTCAACCTCGCCTTCCATGACGACGTACATGGTTTCCCCGGAGTCTCCCTTCTTGCAGACAAACTGCTCGGCGGCGTAGCCCGTGGTTTCCTTGTCGGCAAACAAATTGAGAAATAGACTGTGCGGGGTCATAGGTTTTTCTTATCCTCACTCACCGGAATCAGGTTTTTTGCTGTTGGCCGTTGGGATTATACGCCCGTTCGGGCCGGCGCCAGCGAATATCAGGGTTTGATGGATTGCAACGCCCCCTGAGCCTTTTCCACAACCTCGGGAGGCAGCGGAATGTAACCCAAATCCGCGGCGGAGCGTTGTCCATCGCCCAAAGTCCAGGCAAAAAGGTCGCGCAGCGCCCGGGCTTTGGCGGGGTCACCATAATTTTTGCGGAGAAGAATCCACGTAAACGTCGCGATCGGATAAGCGTCGGGAGCCGCCGGGTCGGGAACATAAACGCGCAGATTCTCCGGCATCTCGGCCGAGGCCAGCGCCGCCCGGAGGTTTTCTTCGTTGGGCTGGACGAACTTCCCGGCCTGGTTTTCAAGCCGGGCGTTGCGCAATCCGTACCGGTGCGCGAATTCGTACCCGACATAACCCACCCCGCCCACCGAGTGGGAGAGAAGTCCGGCGACGCCCTCGTTGCCTTTTGCCCGCATGGCGTTTCCGGGCCAATCCACCAGCGTGGACGCGCCGTATTGGCTTCGCCACTTTGCATTGATGGCATCAAGGTGTTTCGTAAAGGCGAAAGTCGTGCCGCTGGCGTCCTGCCGCACCACCGTCGTGATGGTAAGTTTCGGCAGCTTGACCCCGGGGTTGGCGGCGGCTATCAATGGATCGTTCCAGCTCTTGATCTCCCCCAGAAAGATTCCGGCATAGGCTCGTCGCGAGAGCTTGAGTTCATCCGGAACGTCGGGAAGGTTGTAAGCCAGCACCACTCCCCCGGCCGTCACCGGCAGCATCACCACGCCCTCCGGAACCTTGGCGATGTCGTCATCAGGAAGGGCAGCGTCACTGGCGCCGAAGTCCACCTTGTCTTCCGCCGTGACATTGCGGCCGACAAATCGCCGCATGCCCTCACCGCTCCCCACGCTGTCGTAAGTGATAACCGTTTGCGGATGAATTTGTTGGTAGGCGGCAAACCACTTCTTGTAGAGCGGGGACGGAAATGTGGCCCCAGCTCCCTGCAAAAGGACGCCCCCGGGAGGGATTTCGGGGGTGGGCTTCCCCCTCCCTTCGCGCGAACAAGCCAGGAAACTCCCCAAGGGTCCCAGTACCGCCAGGGCCAGCAGGAGGCGACCGAATTTCAACGGAAACCTGCTTCCCGATCCCATAAGTCCTCTCCCCGTGGTAGGACAAGCAATGTCGCAAGCCAGCCCGCCAAGCGGGCGCTGTCACTTAGCCCACGGCGAGCCAGCCGTGGGATGCAGACGTCAATCCAAATTCGTCAGCCCACCGGAAGATCTCTCTAACCGAACTCGCCGCGGATGTACTCCTTCGTATGCTTCTCTTTGGGGTCTTCGAAGAGCTGCCGGGAGTCTCCGAATTCCACGAGATAGCCGGTGCGGCCACCCTGGGTGGTATCCACGTACAGGAAGCCGGTAAGGTCCGCGACGCGCAGGGCCTGGTGAAGGTTGTGCGTAACGATGGCAATTGTGAACCGGGTTTTCAGCTCGAGCATCAACTCCTCGATCTTGCGCGTGGCGATGGGGTCCAGGGCGGAGCAAGGTTCATCCATCAGCAGCACTTCGGGCTCCGTGGCGATGGCGCGGGCGATGCACAGGCGTTGTTGCTGCCCGCCGGACAGGGAAAGCCCGCTCTTATGCAGCTTGTCTTTGACCTCATCCCACAGGGCCGCGCGCTTCAAGGCTTCTTCCACCTTCTCGTGCTTATTTCCCTTGAAGTTGTTCAGGCGAAGACCGAAAGCGACGTTGTTAAAAATGCTCGTGGCAAAGGGATTGGGCTGCTGGAACACCATGCCGATAAAACGGCGAACGGCCACGGCATCGACGGAGGGATGGTAAATGTCCTTGCCCCGGAAGTGGACATGGCCATCAAACCGAAAGCCTCGCACCAGATCATTCATCCGGTTAAGGCAGCGCAGGACGGTGCTCTTACCACATCCGGAAGGGCCGATAAAAGCCGTGATGTGGTTCTTCTTGACGGGAATGACCGTGTCCCGGACCGCCTTGAAGGGCCCGTAATACAACTCCCGAATATGGCAATCGATCACCACCTGGCCGTCCACGGCCTTGCGTGCTTCGCCCCCGTGGGGTTTTCCGTCCGGCTGTTTTTCCTGGGCGTGACTTGTTCCTGGCATAATTTGTTGCTCCTAGGATTGCACTTGGCGTCGGGAAAGACTCTGCCCAACGAGATTGGTGATCAGCACCATGAGCACCATCACCAGAGCCGCGGCCCACGCCATTTCAATCTGGTTTTGAAAGGGCATTCCGGCAAAGTTGTAGATGAGCACCGCCAGGGATGCCGTCGGCTGCATGAGGTCGAGATGGTGGTGGGAGAAAGGCCAGTAGCTGCTGAAGAGCGCGGTGAAAAGCAGTGGGGCCGTCTCCCCCGCGGCGCGCGCCACGGCCAGCATGACGCCGGTGAGAATCCCCGGAAAGGCCGTGGGCAAAAGCACCATGAGTGCCGTCTGAGTTTTTGTGGCTCCCATCCCAATCGCCGCTTCCTTCATTTTTGCCGGGACCATGCGAATGGCGTCCTCGGCGGTCAGCATGATCGTGGGTAACATCAGAATGGAGACGGCCACCGCCCCGGCAACGGCCGAGTAGCCTCCCGTCGCCAAAACGATCGCTCCATAGGCGAAAACGCCCGCCAGAATCGAGGGGAAGCCGGTGAGCACCTTGGCGGAAAACCTGACCGAGCTGGCGAGAAAGTCCCCTTCCGGCGCTTGCGCCATGAAAAGCGCGCTCAGGACGCCGAGCGGTATGCTGATCAGGGCTGCCAGCAACACAATAATTGCCGTCCCCAGGATGGCATTCCCGAATCCTCCGCCCTGCTCCAAAGGTGCAGGAGGGAGTTGGGTAAACAAGGCGAGGCTCAGCTTCCTGCCGCCTCGCCAGAGGAGCATCCAGATCACGGAGAACAAGGGAACAAGCGCCACGAGGGTCATGCAGGTCACCAACCCGGTCAGCAGCACATTGATCAGGGTGCGGGGACGGCGCAGCGATTTCTCCAGTTCGTTAAAATCCACCCCGGCGAACAAATTAACGTCCGGTTCGCCGGGGTGGGCGGAGAGGGAACCACCGGTGGTGGCGTGTGTCGCCATTATTTCGCTCCTTCCAATCCGGCGGAAGCACGTTGCAAAATGAAGGCGCCGATCATGTTGACCACCAGGGTGATCCCTAAAAGGACCAGGGCGGCGTACATCAAAATTCCGACCTCCTTATGTTGAGCCTCAGGAAAGGTGTTGGCCAGCAACGCCGCCAGGGTGTTGGCAGGCGAAAAAAGCGAAAGAGTGATGGAGTTGGAATTGCCCACGAGCATGGCCAGCGCCATGGTCTCTCCCAGCGCCCGGCCGAAGGCCAGAAGGATTCCGCCCAGGATTCCGCGGGCGGCCGTGGGAAGAATCACGGCAAAAATCGTCTCCCAGGGCGTTGCACCCAATCCATAAGCAGCCATGCGCAGCTTGGGGGGCACGGAGACCAAAGCATCCCGGCTGATGGCGGTGATGGTGGGCAGGATCATGATCGACAGAACCAAAACGGCGGGGAGAACGCCAGGACCACTGAGGTCGGTCCCAAAAGGAGCGAACCAGCCCATCTTCAGGTGCAGCCAATTGCAGGCCGGACGAATGAGCGGAATGATGACAAACAACCCCCACAAGCCGTAAACGACACTGGGGATGGCAGCGAGCAGTTCCACCAGGTTCTTCAGGATGTCTTCCACCCGCTCGGGCATCTTCCCCCAAATGCCGTGAAACTCCACGTGGAAGATCTTCAGCACCGAAAAAACAAAGCCACCCAGATAGCCCTCGCTCAAGAAAACCGCCGCTGCCACGCCGAAGGCTGTGCCGATTACCAGCGCCAGCACCGAGGTGTACATCGTGCCCCAGATTTCCGGGAGAATTCCGTATTGATCCTGATTGGGATCCCAGGTTCGCGTGGTGAGGAACCCCACCCCATACTGCCTCACCGCCGGCGCTGCGGCGAAGGCAATCCGCAGGACAATAAAGATGACCCCCAGGACAGATAGCCATGCGAACGAGTAACAGAGTCCGCGAAAGACCGAATCCGTAGCTCGCTGCATGCCTGAGGGTGGTTGTGTTATCGCTTTGGCTTCCGCCACAATTCACCTGAATTCTTGCCAATTCGACGTAGCGCCGGGCTTTAGCCCGGCACTTTAGCCCGGCACGCGCCGCCCTAAAGGACGGCGCTGTAAATAAACGCAATTTCCAGACGCAACACTAAGTGGCATTGGGGGCCAGCGTAATGTTTTGGATGGCCGCTTTTGCCTTGTCCGCGACGGCCGGCGGCAGAGGAATGTACCCGAGCGCTTCAGATTCCTTCTGCCCGTCGGTTACGCAATAGTTCAAGAGGCCTTGGAGAAGTTGGAACTTCCCCTTGTCTTTGTATTGTTTGTAACAAATCAGCCAGGTGTACGTGGCAATCGGATAGGCATCCTTGGCATCGGGGTCAGGCACCCAGGCAATGAGGTTGTCCGGGAATTCCGCCGTGGCCAGAGCCGCCTGCGCTGACGCCGTGGAGGGCGCGACGAAGCTGCCCGATTTGTTTTCCAGAATGGCCATGGGCAAGTTCTGACTCTTCGCGTAGTCGTATCCGATGTAACCAATGGCCCCCGGGGTCATCATGACGCTGGCCGTCACCCCTTCGTTCCCCTTGGAGCGAGTCCCCACGGGCCAGTTGGGAGTGCTGTTGACGCCGGGGTTCTGGGCAAATTCCGGACTGACCGCGCTCAGGTGCTTGGTGAATACGTACGTCGTGCCGCTGCCGTCGGAGCGGACGACTACGTTGATAGGAGCGTCGGGGAGAGCTACACCGGCATTGTCTTTGGCGATGAGCGGGTCGTTCCACTTCTTCACCTTTCCCAGAAAGATTCCCGTATAGGCAGCGCGAGAGAGTTTCAAACCTGTCACGCCTTTGAGGTTGTAAGTCAGCACGATGCATCCGGCGGTCATCGGCAGGAGTTGGACGCCGACGTCCACCTTGGCCATGTCCTCGGGAGTCATCGCCATGTCGCTGGCGCCAAAATCCACGGTCTTATCGATGACGCTTTTGACGCCGCCACCACTGCCGATGGACTGGTAGCCAATCTCCGCGCCATCGTGCGTGGCGCCGTAAGCTTTGAACCACTTTTGATAAAGCGGGGCGGGAAAGCTCGCTCCTGCACCTTGCAGTTTCGCGCCTTCGGAAGAGCTCTTGTTCCCACTACACGCGATGAAACTCATCATGATGAGTCCGACCAGAATGCTCAAGCTTCTGCGGGCAGTCTTCATTTTCAATCTCCTTCGAAATGGTTGGATCGTTTGAGGGCGCAGACAGATAAATCTATTCGTGGTGTGTTAGGCCAATGTTACAAGGAAATTTCATTTCCATGTAGTAAAGGGATGTCGTTCACCGATTGTCGGCAAGGGAGCTTACTGGTCGTCTCACTGCAAGTCATGGGTACTCTTACAGTTCGGGGGGGATGGTGTCAGGAACCATTTTATTTTCGAGGAAAAAGCGCCGTCCGTCTGCGTTGTCCGCATGCCCCAACTGTGGTAGGCTGTCCCCCACGATAGGTCGTATAAACCCTCTATGGCTGTGCGCGAAAAGTTGCGCGCCACAGTCGATACATGGAGTGCCGCCATGTCGCTACAGAATGAATTGAGCGAAATCGTTTCGAAGGCCGACAGGTCCGACGACCTGGAACTGTTGGCGCAGTTTCAGAGGCGATGCGAGGCAATTCTGACCAATGCCTCAAAGAGTTTGGCTGCCGAGCAGGATGCGGAATTGTGCGAGCATTTGCGGGCAATCGAGGAACAGGCCAAGGACGCATTGCGCACCGTAAAGACCCGCTTGGCAGAGGTCAAGATCGCGCGCATGGATCCCGAGTACGAACAGCACAAGCTCCAGAAACAGCAAGAGGAGCAACTGAAAAAGCAGCAGGAGATGGCCAAGGCGCAGCAGTTTTTGTCGCAGGGCGGACTGGGCAATTTGCTGGGGGGCCTCTTCGGCGCTGCCGGGGGCGCTCAAGCAGCGCCGGCGCCATCTTCGGCAGCCCCGGCCATTGCACCGGCATCCCCAGTCCCGGCTCCCGCGGCGATCCGGTGCGCGCAATGCGGTGGCGAGCTCAAAGCCAGCGCGAAATTCTGTCCCGAATGCGGCACGCCCGTCCCCCACGAGAAGCACTGCACGGACTGTGGCGCGAAGCTCGCCCCCACAACCAAATTCTGTCCGGAGTGTGGAACTAAGGCAGCCTGAGAGGCGACTTACTGCTCACATTTCGACTCAAAGCCACCGCCGAGAACAAATCGCCGGGACCTCTCTTTACCGCGACGGGGTTGGCGTACTGATTGAGGGTTCAATCGTTTTCAGAACACTCTTGGATACTTTCGCCACCACGTGCACATAGGGATCAACCACTTCGGCGATGTCATAATGCATCGATGACCCCAGCACCATGGCGATCTCAGCCCCGTTCAAGTTATAAGTGTGAGCCAACCACCTCGACATGCCGGTTGTGGCGCTGCGCAACGCTTCCTCCAGCGAATTGTCGATGCCCAATACCATAATGTATTCATCGTTTTCGGCATATGGCTGGTGCAGCCCCCAACCTTCGTCAAGATTGACGGTGAACTCAACCTCCATGGAAGTCTCAAGAGCATTACCGGTGAGCTCGCCGTCGCCTTGCGCGGCGTGGCCATCGCCCACGAATAAGAGAGCCCCGGGCTGAAATACGGGAAGGTAAAGCGTGGTCCCTTCGCGGAGTTGGTTGTAGTCCATGTTGCCTCCATAATCGCCCAGGTAGCCAGAGCGAAAGGCTTGTGAACTCGGCGGGGCGACACCGATGCAGCCCATCATGGGCGCAAGCTTCACCTGGAAATTCTTCAAGCGGTCGGTGGGCTTCGTTAATACCGCGATGCCCAACTGCCGGTCCAGCTTCCAGGTGCTATCAAAGTTTTCCACTTTTTTCTGGTCGCGGGCATAGTAGGGATCGAGTGCGCTTAGGACGACAGAGTTGCTATAGGTGCCCGCCGTGTCGCGGTTCAGGCGCACGCGTTTCAACTTGACCACCAGCGTGTCACCCGGCCAGGCGCCCTCCACGTAAAACGGTCCGGTCAGAGGGTTCCCGCCCGCCGCGACGTGTACGCCATTGGCATCCACGCCTCCTGCATCCACGGTCGTGGTGTGAACCGTATCTCCCGGGTTGATGTGCAAGGCCGGTTCGATGAGGCCCGAGAAATGATTGTGGTACACCTTCGGCACGAACTCATGCCGGGTCGCGGGGCCTTCAAGCACAGGTGCACGCCGGGCCGTCCACGCGGCTTCCTCATCGAAGAGTTTCCCGGACGCGCTCATCACCCCCTCGCTCAGGCGCCCGGTGAAAGCGCCGCAATCCTTTCCCTTTTTTTCCCGGCACCGCACCTCGATCGCGGAACCATTCAAGGATACGGAAAACGTGCTGCCAAACATCTCACCTGTCCAATGGGCGGCGTCCGCTTTCAACGTCACTCGCGCATACTCGGGCCGCCCATACTGCATGATGGTCACCTGCCATTTTCCACTCAAATCCGCGTTCTGAGCATGCGCCATCACGGCGACAAGACAGATTGCCGGCAGACCGGCCACTAAGCGGTTACGCATAGATCCTCCCTGAAGCCTGCACAAAGAAAAGTTTAAACGCCCTGGTGGGATAGCGTACCACAGCGGTCGGCCACGGTCACTGCCCTCGGGGCGGTAAGCTTTTCCTTCGATGGCGAACGGGAACAAAGGAATCGGTTAGGGGCTCGGGATACCGGAATCGGGACTGGGTGCTAGGAGCCGGGATTTAGGATTGAGGATTTGGGATTTAGGGGCCGCGGGCTAAATCCTAAATCCCAAATCCTGGATCCCCACGCGCAGCTTTCCGCATTCGGCTACCCCCCCGGGTGTGCTACCATCTCGGTCGCACTATTCATCGCAAGGAGTTCTCATGCGGAAAACCGTCATATTGCTTGCTGCTGTTGTGCTCGCGCTGCTATCGCTGATCAATCTCCACGCCGCCAGTCTGGCGGGGGTGACCCTGCCGGACACGGAGCAGGTGGGGGGCGCCAAGCTGGTGCTCAATGGGCTGGGATTGCGGACCAAATTCTTTATAAAGGTCTACGTCGCGGGGCTCTATGTTGAACAGAAATCGTCCGATCCCCGGGCCATCCTCGCGGCCGACGCGCCCAAACGGATTGTCATGCAGTTCCTGCACGGCGCGAGCAAGAGCCAAATGGCTGACGCCTTCACCGACTCGTTCAACGATAATTCGCCGGACGCCCTGAAGACCATGAAGGCCGACATCGACCGGTTGCTCGGCGCGCTCGAACCCGTCAAGGTGGGGGACCAAATGGTGTTCACTTATGTTCCGGGCACCGGCACAACCTTCGCCATCAACGGCAAGGAGAAGCTGACCATCGCCGGTCCGGCCTTCGGCCCGGTGCTCTTCGCCGTGTGGCTCGGGCCGAAGCCGCCCACTACGGATTTGAAAAAAGGGATGCTCGGGCAGTAGTGCAGGCCGTCACGATGTGGCCGCGGCTGAAAGCCCTCCCATCCCCATGGCGGGCGATCCCTCATTGCCGCCGCCGTTTCCTTCCATGACCGATCCGTTCCCCGAAGAGGAACAAAATCAATAGCCGTGGCCACCTTGCGGTCATGGTTTGATGGCGTGCAGTTACCCCAACGGGACGCCAATCCGAACCATAAAGATAATCTATGGATAAAACCGTTGCCAGATCCGCGGAGTGTCGCTAACAATAGAAGGGTTAGGCTTTCACTCAATTCAAACCTGAATCTGAGACCGAGGCGGCTTTTCCCCACTACGCGGTGGCCGTCTTCGCTGAGGTCAGTTTGAACAGTCTATTCCAAAATCCCGGTGTCAAGGAGATGCATGAGCAACGTACTGCAACAGCATTTGGAACTCCCCTACAGTGAATTGGAAGAATTGAATCTGGGCGCCAAGGAGCAGCGGCAGAAGCGCGTTCCGGTGGAACAGATTCAAGCCGAACGTCTGAAGTACCTGGCCGAAGAGAAGCAGATCAAAGCCGTCACCGTGCTTTTCAGCGACTTGGAAGGCCGGCTGCACATGCTCGATTACGACAAGAAATTCTTCATCAAGAGTTGGGATAACCTCACCTTTGATGGCTCCTCCATTCGTGGCTTTTCGGCACAACGTGAGAGCGATCTGCGGCTCGGAATCGACTGGTCGGCCTTTTACTGGGGGCCTTCCGACATCTTTGGGCCCGGGAAGGTCATGGTCTTCGGCGAGGTCATCGATAAAGATGGCAAGCCCTACGCCGCGGACCTGCGCGCCGTCCTGAAGGCCTATGCCCAGAGCCTTTACGAGAAGGAAGGCTTCACCTTGAACGCCGCCAACGAAATCGAAGGTTTCATCTTCAAAGGTGTCGACGCGGAGCGGAATTATCACGAAACGGGAAAATTCGAGTACGTCAGCGCGGGCGGGTATTACCACTCCCTTCCCGGCGACACGCTGCGCACCTTCATCGATCGCAGCGCCGAAGTGCAACGCGCCATGGGCTTCCAGAACGAGAAGGACCACCCGGAAGTCGCCCCCTCGCAATTCGAAATCAACTACGGCTATGCCGAGGTGGTGGCCGCCGCCGACCAGATCCAGATTTACAAACTGATTTGCCGGCAGATTGCCACCAAGATGGGACTCACCGCGTGCTTCCTTCCCAAGCCGATTGTGGGCGTGAATGGCAGCGGCATGCATTCCAACGTGTCGATTAGCAGGGACAACAAGAACCTTTTCTGGGATCCCCAGGGCCTGGAAAAAATGAGCCCCTTTGCATGGCAGTTCGTTGACCGCATCCTTACCCATGGCAACGACCTGTGCTTGATCATGAACTCCAGCGTCAACGCCTACCGCCGTCTCGACCCGCACTTCGAGGCGCCGAACCAGCTCAAAGCCTCGGCCGTGGATCGCGGCTCGATGATCCGTGTTCCTCTCGGCAATTCGCGCAGCGCGCGTTTGGAGGTCCGCGCGGTGGCACCCGACGCCAATCCCTACTTGTTGCTTTACTCGATCTTCAAAACCGGCCTCGAGGGTGACATTGCCCCGGTGGAAAACCTCCGGAGTGCCCCGCGCTTCTTGCCCGACAACATCTACGATGCCATTAAGAACTTTAATGATGCTGAGTGGACGACCAAGCTGCTCGGGGAAGACGTGAAAGGCCGGTTTGCTGACTTGAAAAGAGCCGCCGCTGACCGCTGCCCGCGATTGCTGGGGACAGCCGTGAAGGCGCCGGAGGTCCAGTTCCATCACGAAGTCTATACGCAGTTTCTGTGGAATCTCTTTTAGGAGTGGTGCTCCTCACCAATGTTCAGTGACTACTGAAAGCGTACGGGTTCTTGCGGCCACCCATTCCGTTTGACGACGGGCGGTTGCCGTAACGTTATCGGGCATGAGAAAATCCCACGGTCAGGCGCTGTCGCCCGCCATCAGCATCGGCGGGCTTTCAGCCGCAGCGACATCGTGACTATCCGCTGCGTTTCCATTTCCTGATCGAAAGCGGGTATTCTCATCGCACCGATATCGCTTGCATCTGTTTTGGAGACGGACGACCGCACCCGCCACCGCGTGGCCACCCATGCGCCGGGCCCTGCCGGAGTTTTGCCGCTATCCGCGGAGATGCTGCTTACCGAGCCATCAGGCAATCTCTTCGGATTGAGCCAGAGCGCGGGTATGGGTTGGGACCCGGCGAGACTCCTTGATCCCGAATTCCTGATTCTCAGCACGCACGGCGGCCTGCGCGCCGCGAATGGGGAGGCCATCGCTCTCGGCTTCCACACAGGACACTGGGAAGTGGGACTGCTGGTGGCCGAAGCGGCGCGGGAATTAAAGGAACTGCGCGCCGTCCCCTTTGCCGGCGCCTGCACTGACCCCTGCGATGGACGCACTCAGGGCACCACCGGCATGCTGGACTCGCTGCCGTTCCGCAACGATGCCGCAATCGTGCTGCGTCGCCTCATCCGTTCCCTCCCCACGGGCAAAGGTGTGATCGGCATTGCCACCTGCGATAAGGGCCTGCCTGCCATGATGATGGCGCTGGCCTCCTCAGGAAAAACTCCCGTCATCCTCGTTCCCGGCGGCGTAACGCTGCTCCCGGAATCAGGAGAGGATACCGCCAAGGTCCAAACTCTCGGCGCACGCTTTGCCCAGAACCAGATCACTGTGGAGTACGCCGCCGAGGTGGGCTGCCGCACCTGCGCCACTCCCGGGGGCGGATGCCAATTCCTCGGCACCGCGGCAACTTCGCAGGTGGTTGCCGAGGCGCTGGGACTGGCGCTGCCCCACACCGCACTCGCGCCGTCCGGCCAGGCGATTTGGCTCGACGCCGCGCGCCGCTCCGCCCGGGCGATTTTGCGCCTGCACCAGTTGCAAATCGGCGCCGCAGACGTCCTGACCCAGGCGGCGATTCAGAACGCCATGGTGGTCCACGCCGCTTTCGGCGGCTCCACCAATCTTCTGCTGCACATTCCGGCGATCGCGTTTGCGGCGAAATTGCGGCGCCCTGCGGCTGCCGACTGGGCGGAGGTGAATCGCCAGGTGCCGCGCCTGGTCGACGCGCTGCCCAATGGACCGCGCAATTTTGCCACCGTTCAGGTCTTTCTCGCCGGCGGCACACCCGAAGTGATGTTGCATCTGCGGCGGGCCGGGCTTCTCGATACCAGCGTCAGGACGGTCTGCGGAGAGAGCCTTGCCACCTGCCTCGACTGGTGGGAGGCGAGCCCTCGCCGCCAGGGATTACGCCGCTGCCTGCAAGAGCAGGACGGCATCGATCCGGACGACGTGATTATGTCGCCCGATCAAGCGCGGTCGAAGGGAATCGGTTCCACCGTCTGTTTTCCTGTGGGCAATCTGGCGCCGGAGGGCTCCGTCATCAAGAGCACCGCCATCGATCCTTCCCTCATCGACCCGAACGACGTTTACCGGCATGTGGGCCCAGCCAAAGTTTTCACCACGGAAGCCTCCGCGATTGAGGCCATCAAGAACGGAGAGGTGGCGCAAGGCGACGTGATGGTGCTCGTCTGCGGCGGGCCGGCGGGCGCGGGCATGCAGGAAATCTATCAGGTCACTTCCGCACTGAAACAACTCCCGCATTGCAAGCATGTGGCGGTTCTTACCGACGCGCGCTTCAGCGGTGTCTCCACCGGAGCTTGCATTGGGCATATCTCGCCTGAGGCGCTGGCCGGCGGACCGATCGGAAAAATTCAGGAGGGCGATCGGATTGAAATTGTGATCGACCGCAAACACCTTACCGGCTCCCTGCATCTCGTGGGTGACGTTCACGAGTTGTTCGGCGCTGAAGAAGGCGCGCGCCGCCTGGCGCAGCGGAAGCCGCGGCCGGATTTGCATCCGCATCCCTCACTTCCTGAAGACACGCGCCTGTGGGCGGCTCTGGTTCAGGCCAGCGGTGGTGTGTGGGGAGGCTGCGTCTACGACACCGACAAGATAATATCTTCACTGAAAAAAGCTGATACATTTCGGCAAAAGGAGTGAAGCATGAAAATCACCCTGGCTGGTGTGAGCATATTTTTATTGTTCTCGGCTTTACTTATAGCGACGACGACTCCGGCGCAGAAGGGTTCGAACCCCATTCTTCAGGGAGACCAGGCGACGGCGGTCGGATGCCTGCGGAGCATCAACACTGCGGAAGTGTATTACGCCAAAGAGTACAAAAAAGGCTTCAGCCCCACGCTCGCTTCATTGGGCGCGCCACCGGAAGGAACGAAGCCCTCAGCCACGGCCGCCAACCTTCTGGATAATTCCCTGACGGGCGGCAGCAAGAGCAACTACATTTTCACTTATAAGGCCGGCAGACCGAATGCGAGTTGGCGGATCACCACTTACTCCGTCGTGGCGCGTCCCACAAAGTGGCAAAAGGGCCTTTGGTCCTTCTTCACTGATCAGACGGGAATCATCCGCGGGACAGACGAGGATCGCGCTGCCCGGGTGTCTGACCCGCCGCTCCAGTAACGCCGGCGCTTGCCGCCCTAGGAATTACTTGGGGAGCTTGTGCTGCCCGGCTTTGTGGCGCAGGCAATCCACACGGCAATGCCCCACACCAGCAATCCCACGATGAGGCCCTCGACGACGCTTGACGCCAACGACCCCGCCAAGCGCTGAGGAATATTGCCGCGCGAGGGATCGAAAAAGTGGGTCTTGAAGAAGGGCACGACGGCGGCAAACACCGTGGCGAAGTAGACCCACAATCGCCACGTCCATCCCAGCACCAGGGAAGGAGCCAGAAGTTGGCGGGCCCGCGTCAATCCCATCCGCGCCCCCACCCCACCCAGGTAAAAGGCACTCAGGAAAACCAGCAGGGTGGAACTCCAGGCGGCGCTACGTAAAGGTTCGAGCCCCATGGCCTCTGTCCAATAACGCATGATCACAAACACGCCCAGCAGGGCGCCGGGAGCCACCGTCACCGGCCAACGCCACAGGACGTGAACAATCGTCATGAGCAGCAGAACGATTACAAATAGCACGCCAGTTTCCATGGCGTGCCCCATCACATGCTTGCCGAGATGACCCCAGTTGCCGAAATCTTCCTTCTCGGCAAAATGCGTGCTTGATAGGCGCAAGACCGCGGCGATGATGGTCACCAGAATAATCAACGCCTCTGTCCATGCCGCCAGGATTAAGGCAGGGAGCAAAAGTTGCGTGAACTTGCGCAAGCCGCCGCGCAACGGCCCCACCGCCGCAACGTAAATCGCCACGAAGAGCAGCCCCACATTGCTGGAAACATAGCGCGTGAGATTGTGCGGCACTCCGGCGAGTTCCAATACCAGACGTGCGACCACCAGCACCGCCAGGGTGGCCATCGCCCCACGCATCAAGTGAGCAATCGGATTCCGAGTAAGTTCCTGCGATTCAGAAGACATGGTACCCTCCTTGTACGTTAGGAGTCAGGAGACAGGAGTCAGAAGATTGAGTCACTTGGCCATCGGGTCATCGGGTCATTGAAAATCGTAAAATGGCGCATGGCCCGCTAATGCATAGACCCGAGCGCAGGGCGCCAGTCGCACCAATCCGGTTTCTAACCTCTAACTTCTGACTCCTGTCTCCTGTCTCCTGACTCCTTACTTCCATCTACTGTCTCTTCGCCTTAAATTCCGAACCCGCTTTCCAAACCGGAAACGTCTTGCCATTGGCAACGCGATAGCCAACCTCTCCCAGCAGGCGTAAATCCTCCACCGTCCCGCTCGGATCCCAGTAGGGCTTTATTTTGTCGGAGGGCTTGTGGTAGTCCTCGCTGGTGTACTGATGGCGCATCTGGAGCCCATAGCCTTCCGGCTTGCCGAGATATTCCACGCCACCATGCGTGTCGAGCGCCGGCACCCCCACCTTGGCAAAATTGAAATGGTCGGAGCGATAGTAGAAGCCTTTTTCCGGCTCGGCATCCGGCGCGACCTCTCTTCCCTGCTCCGCTGCTGCGGCTTTCAGCACGTCCTCCAGAGTTGATTGGCCCATCCCGATAATCTCAATATCCTTGGTGCGCCCCAGCATATTCACGACGTCCATGTTGATGTCCGCCAGGGTTTTGGACAACGGATAGAGGGGATGCTCGGCGTAGTACTGCGAGCCCAGCAGACCTTTCTCCTCTGCCGTCACCGAGAGAAACAGAATGGAGCGGCGTGGCGGCGGTTGCACGTGCGTAAACGCGTCGGCAAGTTCCACTAAGCCCGCAACGCCGGAGGCATTATCCGCAGCCCCATGATAGATTTTGTCGCCGTTGACCACCGGACCGATCCCCAAGTGATCCCAGTGCGCGGTGTAAATCACGTACTCGTCCCGCAGGTTGGGGTCAGCGCCCACCACTTTGCCCACCACATTCTTGGAGTTGATGGTGCGGAGGGTGTTGTGGAGCCCGAGTGAAGCCTTCACTTTCAGGTCCACGGGATGGAATTCGCGGCTGGCGGCAGCTTTCTCCAGCGCGTCGAAATCCTTCCCGGCCAAGGCGAACAGTTCCTTGGCCTTTTCGAAAGTTATCCAACCTTCCACGGCGCAGCGCGACATCCCCTTGTCGGCGGTCACTAGGCTGAACTGCTCGCCCGTATTGCTGTTCCGCACCACGCCCCAGGGATAGCCCGCCGGGCCGGTCTGGTGCACGATGAGGCACCCGAGAGCCCCCTTCGCCGCCGCCTCCTCAAACTTGTAGGTCCAGCGGCCGTAGTAGGTCATGGCCTTGCCCTTGAACATCTTCTCGTCCAGCTTGGAAGGATCGTGGGGATCAGGCACCGGCGGGTCATTAATCAGCACCACGAGAATCCGCCCCTTGACGTTCAGGCCCTTGAAGTCATCCCAGTGGTACTCCGGGGCCACGACGCCATAACCCACAAAAACCATGTCCGCCTCAACGCTGATGGCCGGCTGCACACGTTTGGTCCACGCGACAAAGTCATCGGCGAATTTGAGCGTCGCGTGCTTTCCGCTGGAATATTCCGTGAACACCAACTGCGCGCTGGGGTCCGCTTTAATGCC
>Ga0326727_10008300_pt1 | contig 26502 bp, 26 predicted proteins | sample MB2enrmetagenome_FD_207643 | JGI IMG/M metagenome (GOLD analysis project Ga0326727, IMG submission 207643) | Lab enriched peat soil microbial communities from McLean, Ithaca, NY, United States - MB29MY | ecosystem: Environmental > Terrestrial > Soil > Wetlands > Peat | place: USA: New York...
ATGGTCCCCGCCTGGGATCGAATAGATGTGTGGTGGAACCTGCCCACCGAATCGAGGCGAACGAATAACCAGGACCGACAACGCGATTTTGCTTGACGGAGCCGACGACCTTATAGATGCGCCACCCGTCGGTCCAAAAGCAGGTCTGCGCTCGCTCCGTCAGGCTTAGAAGGGAGGCCGTTCCGCTTTGGGGCGGGGTTTGCGCGCCGGCTTGGGGGCAGGTTTACGCCGCTTCACTCCTAACGCTTGTTCCAGCATGGCCTCGAGGATTTTCTTCTCCGCGTCGGTAACGGTCCGGGTGAATTTCTCCGGCCGCTCGGCGAGAACAGATTGCAACCGGGCCAGCCATTCCAAAGAAGGGGCGGCGGGATGGTCCGGCAAGCGCCGGACGATCTTGAGGGAGGCGGCAAAGTCCGGGACAGCCCGGAAGCACCGCAAAGCGTTCTTCAAGTCCCCGGCCTCGACGAAGCTCTCGGCGGCCCCGCGCGGGTTACCCAAGCCTTCGTAGCAGGCGGCCTCCAGTTTGGGATCGCGCCGCGTCACCTTAGCGAGCACTCTCAATGCCTCGTCGAAATACTTGTCTTTGACAAGCGCCCGGATCGCCCGCTGGCGCAATCCCTCCAAGCGTTCCGCAGCGTCAGGGACTTCCAACGCATCGTAAAATGCCGGGAAAAGCTGGAGAAACGCTTCGGTGTTCGATGGGTCTACCGGGGAGGCGGTTTCCAGGGTCTCGATCCAACTCTGGCGCTGGGCGGCAATCTCCACCAGAGCCCAGCTTTCAAGCTCGGATTTGTGCCGGGGCAGAACCTGCGCGAGTTCGGCCAAAGCCTGGACAGGGTTGGCGGAGGGGGCGCGGTGGACGCGTCCGATGGCGCGAATCACTGCGGCCAATCCCACTCGCCGCGCTTGCAGGGCAGCCTGCGCCGCTTCCGCGAAAAGGTCCGGATTTCCTAGCTCGGCGGGCAGGCGCGTATGGCGAACTCCGAGCAAAAAGCATATCTCCGCCAAAGTGAGATAGGCGGCGTCTCGCACCGCCTGGTCCGTGATGGCCGCGGAAGCGTCCAGCCTTCCGAGGAGCGTCGCCGCCTGCTGGGCGCGCGACCAGGCCATTTCGGGCTTGACCTCGAGATACTGTCGGGCGTCCGCCTGGCAGCGCTGCACGCGCTCCTCCACATCCAACTCTTCTTCCTGAAGCGTCTTGGTGATCGCCGCGGGCACGGATGAGGAAACCCCGGCCCCCAGCGTGCCTCCGTTGAGAAAGGTAAGGCTTGCCGTCACCACCAAGTCCGAAGGGTTGATGTCCAGCCACACCAGCCGCTCCCAAGGACGGCTCACCGCCACGCGCAACTGGTCGATGGCCAGGCGCTTGCGCACCTCGAGAAGGCCGGTGCCAATGCGCGTCGGCGGCACTGCCCCCACTATTTGTCCGATCTGGCGGCCAGGGTCGATCACACACACCGTGTGGAAGTCCAGGCCCTTCGCCTCGGCCACCGTCAGCACGGCCGGCCGCACCGACTCCGGAATGAACTCGGTCGCAGTCTCGCTGAGCGCGATGAGCGCCGCTCCCTCGCGGGCAGCCAATAATTTGAGCAGCTCCTCGAGTTCCGGGCCCGGGGCGGCGGTGCAATAAAGGATTTGATCTGTTGCATCGTCTTCAATTTCCGCCTGGCCGGCGCCGCGCGGCCGATCCTCCTTGAGGATGAAGGAATACAGGTCCCAGATGCGGTTGACCAGTTCCGCAATGCGGCGCGGGCTGCGCAGGTTGGCGGAGAGTTTGTGCTCCGCGGGAGTCGCCAGCCGGTGGTGAAGAAGATCGCTCAGCCAGGCCCATTCGAAATCGGTCGGGCGCACCGTCTGGGCCTCGTCACCCGCCAGGAGTAGTGAGGCGACCGTCTTCCGCCGCTGGAAGGCGAGCGTGCAAAGCTCAATCAGCACTAGGGCCTCGATGGGGGTCAGATCCTGCACTTCATCAACCGCCATGCAGTCGAAATCGAGCCGAACGCCATCCCCTCCGCCCTTGCTCAATCGCTCCACCGCCCGCCATGCCAGCGCCAGTTCGGGAAAATAACGGTCCGCCAGCGTCTCCGATCCGCGCTCCAGGCGGGAGGCTGCTTCGAGCGCCCCCGTGACGGCCTGGGGACCGATGAATCGCGTCCGGCGCTCTCGATAGGCCTTATCCGGCACACGCGGCTGCCGCGCCTCCCCAAAGCGCCCCACGCTTTTAGGAAGCGCCTCCCCCACCAAGTGTGCATAGATTTCTGCGAAGAGCGCCGCCAGGTTGTTCGCCCACGGCCCCAGGCTGCGCGCGTAGGGCCCGAGGTCCTGGGAAAAGCGCCGCAGCATGTCACTCTCCGGATTCACCGGTGCGCCCGAGCCCAAAATCTGTCGCACCAACTGGGGGAACACTACCACCTCGAAACGCTTGTGCGACGAACAGTAACGGTCAAAGTAGTCCCGCGCCAAGGCCGCCAGATCGCGCGAGTAGGTGACGTAGAGGATGCGTTCCGCCCCGCTCGAATCGGCCGCGTGCCAGAGCGCCGTGGTCTTTCCCGAGCCGGGATGACCCTTGAGCAGCCGCACGCGTTGCCGCGCTTGCGCAAAGCGCGTTTGCGTCGGCGTCCATGGGGCAGGCCCGTACTCCTCGCCCCGCATTTCGGCAACACTCACCGGCAGGTAATGCTCAGCCAACGATTGAGGGGGGAGAAGAGAATGATTGTCATGATGCCGAATCGCTCGGATGAATACCGCGCCTTCGGGACTTTCGGCAAACCCGTCACTTTCCCGAAGCGGAGCGGCGTTCTTCGGCGCCCACCAGAGATAGAAGTGGCTGCCCTGGCTGCCTCCCAAGCGCGAGCGGCGCCAGCCCCGGTTCTCGCCATAGGTGGGTTTGTAATGAAGCCGCCGCGGGTCCACGGTCAGCCGTTGCATCACGTATGAGGCACGCCGCCCGATCGCCGTATTGCGCTCCAGCGCGAGCCTCTCCAGGAATTCCTGGTGGCAGAAGATCGGATGAGGGGACCTCCCCGTTTCAAACATCACGCCCAAATCGAGTGGTCGTTGGGTATCCATCAGTCGCAGTCACCGACCAATTATTCTAGCACCCGATCCAGGTTTAATGGTTCAAATGTCAGGGCTAAACAGGCTGCGGCAAAAAGCTATCAGTCATGCTGAGCCCTTCGCTGTCACCCTGAGCCCTTCGCTTGTCATTCTGAGCGGAGCGAAGAATCTCGCTCTGCCGCTCAGGGTAACCTTCGCGAAGCATCTCCAGTATCTGCTTGAGAACAAGCAAATGCAGATCCTTCGCTCCGCTCAGGATGACAGCCAGAGGGATTTCTTCCGCAACCTGTAAGGCGCACCAGACGCCAGCGCGTCGGGGATAGCATCGAACGCAGGTGAGAACGGAAAAGGACGCTTGACATCGTTTCTCCCCACCGTTTCTCCCCCACTGGGCGTAGACCCCTGTTTCGGAGGGATCTCCGCCGCCAGCTTTCGCTCGCGCAAATCGCATTCACAGGGATACAATCAAAAGGCAATGCCGACGGTTCTCAGACGAGGTGCCTATCGGTTCTTCTTTGTTTCCTTGGATAGGAGCGAGCCGCCGCACATCCACGTGCGACGCGAGAACATGGTCGCGAAAATCTGGCTTGAACCCGTAGCGCTCGAACGTGCCGGGGGCTTTAGCCGGGTGGAATTGTGTATAATTCTGAAGCTCGTTGAGGAGCATCGCGAACGACTAACGAGGAGTTGGTATGAGTTCTTTGGCCGTTGAAGTCCAGGAGCCACGAGGTAAATCGGTCAAGGTAAGCGACGAAGGGCTAACGGTCGATCTGGTAGATGGGCGGACGATCACGGTGCCTCTCGGTTGGTTCCCCCGCCTTTGGCATGGGACGCCGCAGGAGCGCAATCATTTCGAAATCTTCGCAGACGGCGCCTACATCCACTGGCCCGACCTGGACGAAGATCTGACTGTTGCTGGTCTGTTGGCCGGACAGCGCTCGGGAGAGCGCCCGCAGTCTGTAAAGAAATGGCTGGCGTCTCGTAAGACGAAAAGCAATTGCAAGTGATGACACCAGGGATTTCTCAATCCAAGCCTTTCCCCTCCAAAGAGAAAGGCTTTCAGGAACCGTTTCTTCTTCTTTTTGAGATAGCTCTGCCCTTGCGCTTCGTTAGCACCTGGCGACCGGTTGATTCTTCCATGCCGATCGCATGTATCTCCCGGAGTTCCCGCCCCATGTTTGGAATCCTCCGTCCTGTTTCCACCTCACGCGCCTCCTTCTTCAAAGTGCTGGAGGAGAGATGCGAGAAATCCAGCCTGCGCAGGGCCGCAAGTGCGCAGTCATCGCAGTGTGCAAAGTCTGAAATATTCATCATCTGAAACGCGACATCGGTAGCGTTCGGCTCCTCGCTGATTTCGCCATGCATATCATGCCACTCGACGGAAATTATTCTGTCCTCACCTATGTGGGCCTTTCCAGCTCGTCTTGTAAATGAGCGTGTGAAGAATCCCAGACTCCGAAGGCCGGCAAACGTCCGAAGTAACTTGCCTTCGCTGGACCCTGTCAAGCGGCATAGGAAATCGATGTTCATGTGAACGTTATCGGGCAGGTCGGCCGGGCAAGTATGCTGAAACAGTCGGATGATGGCCTCGCGTTCCTCAAGGTTTGTGCGGCGAAGCGATTCCAGAAAGTGCTCCGCCGTTTCATAGATGAGTGCTGGATCGGCAGACCCGTAGTCCTTCACGTAGCTTCGGAGCAGAAGGTCAGGCATTGGAGGAAGGTAGGCATTGCGTTGCGCCCCGCCGAGTTTCTGGACAATCATCTCTGCCAACTGCTTTGGCGTGATCCCCTTAAGATTGATGTATCCAACTGTTCGGCGCAGTCCTGGAATGCTGGTGTTGTCGAACCGCACGGGCAAGACGTACTCGACATTTTCGCTAATCGCGCGCTCCTGCGCGGCGGCGCGTTCGTGGCTGGTCCAGACCCTCCGGGCATAGCTGGCCGACACGAACAGGACGCAGTACCGGGCCGCGGCGCTGTATATGTCGTTCAAGTGCGCGTACAGGTCCTTGCCCCACATTTCGACCTGCGCATAACGGTCATAGAATACGCGTACTCCAGTGTTGCGCAATTGCTCTGCGACCTTCTCGACGTACCGTCTGTCGTCGCCGGCGAAAGATAGGCAGACGTCGTACTTGTATTCTCCCTTTCGCGATCGTGCCCTCTTAATCATCTGCATCCTCCTGTAGGAGGTAAGGCGTGTCAGGAACAGTTTCTCCCGTTTCAATGACATTTCTGGCTTCTTTCCTGCAAATGGCACCTGACCGTTTCTTCCCTCGACATTCCCCGGATGGCCGGTACTGAAGTTCTATTGCACCAGTGCTCTTGTTTTCGAATACTACACCCTGGGCAGCAACTTGCCCGGTTACCTCGTGATGTCGATAACCCGCTGTGGGGATATTCCATGGAAAGAGCCACACTCACACTCGCGTTGCTGCTTTTGTGTCCAGGATGGGCCATCTTGGCCCAGCAATCCGGCGGGTCCCTCACCAATGATAGCATCATTAAACTGGTAAACGCAGGGTTGGGTGAAGACACAATCGTAACGATGGTGGACACGCAGCCGGGAACATTCTCACTCGCGCCCGACGACATCATAATGCTTAAGAAGGCGGGAGTTCCAGAGAAGGTCATCGCCGCGATGCTGGATAACGCGCCCGGCGCGCTCCCCCAGACCAAGCCGAGCGATGGCAAGATTCCAGTCTTTGTCGACGCGAATAGCTCAACCGATTTCACCTCTAACGAGTCGGCGCATCGCGGACTGTTCGGCGGCGTCAGTACCCACACTTCCGGCACGCAATACGTACACACGCAAGTTCCCGAGGTTATCAAGACAATCGGCGAGCGTTGCCCGGACGTGACCGTCACAACGAACAAGGAGAGGGCCTATTTCCTGGTGTCCGTTGAACACGAGAGCGCCGCCCTGAAGGGATCCGTGCGCAGGCGCAACCATGTCACGGTCGTCAACCGAGATGGCGATGTTGTTTTCAGCAAGAATGACCGCGAGCTTGGGAACTCTATAAAAGATGCCTGCCCGTCAATGCACATAAACCCTCAGCAAATCGCGGCTTACGACGCGGCGATTGCAAGGGAGGAAGAGGAGGCGGCAAAAGCTTCACGAGCACAAACGGCAGTGCAGCCGCCTACCACGCAAGCAACCGTCTTGCCGGCTCCGGTACAGGCTCCAAGTCAGGCACCAGCTGATACTGCGTCACACGAGGAATCCCTGGGCGATATAGCACGCAGGCTCAGAGCCCAGAAGGCGGCGAAGGAAAGGCCAGAGCCCCCTAATGATAAGCAGTGAACCAGAAGGAAACGGTAAGGAAACGTACCTGAACCGTTTCCCCGGTTTCTCCTCCGCAAATCACGAGAACTGAGGTAACTGTAATCGACAGCGCATATAACAGCTGAACGAATGAAGGAGAAACCATGCGACTCAAGAACATGCTGGCAGACATGGAGTATTGCGGCGAAGTCACGGCTCCTAAACGGCGATACACGGTTTTCAAGAACAGGGCAGGTTACGTTCTTTGTTCCCCGAAGTCGTACTCGATCTGGCAGGGTGATTTCGTCATCGTCAAGGCGAAGGCAGTCGAATATCTAGCCCGCCGGCTCAAGGGCCAGGCTGGCCTGACCTCTGCCAAGATCAGGGATCGCACTCGGACCGCTCAGTTTGTCAGGGACCGCTTCGACGTCTTGAATGGATTGTATGTGCTTATAGCCCTCCGCCGTGCCAAGGTGGATGAACGGTTCAAGCAGCGAGCAACGTACTTTAACGTCTACGGCTGATTTCTCCTTCGACCTGCCGACCATCAGCATGAACGGAGCCAAAGACCGTCTCTTCTCGGAATGCAAATTAAGACCCGCTCCCGTCAGCCCGTCAAGAGCGCTGCTGCCTTGAATCGCGCTTGGTCGCAGTGGCAAAGGACCTTCGCGTCCTTCATGGCTCGCGTGGACCGCGAGAAGACTGCCTACCTCAGTCACAGCAAGCTCTCCCTATTTGAGCGCTGCCCACGATGCTACTATCGCCAATATATTCTGGGCGAGAAGCCGAATTTCCCGGCCATGCTCCTGGGCTCTCTCTTTCACAAGGCCGCCCATGAGTTCTATCGCTCACACTCCGAGATCTCACCGACCAAGCTGTTCGGCCACCTGAATGCGAGGCCCCTTGACACCGAACGCCGAGGGAAACTTCGCAATGCCCTCGTCTTGTTGTGCCAGAATCGCTGGTCTGACTGTGACGTCGTCTCAGTCGAGGAACCCTTCTTTATCGATCTCGACCCCGGCCTGCCGCCCATCATTGGCATCCCCGATCTGGTGTTGTCTGATGGGAAATTGCTGAAAGTGGTTGACCACAAGACCTCGACGAAGTTCAGCAAGCCAGACGCGGGTCAACTCGTGCTTTATGCTGAGCATCTCCGCCGTGGCCACAAGAACCGCCCGATCGCCGGGTTCTTTGACGAGTATCGTCTCGTGTCCGACCTTTCCAGCATCCGCAAACCCGCCTTCCGCCGCACCCAGGTCCCAGTCGACCGGAGATTGTTGCCGGCCCTCATCAAGCGCTATCGCGCCGCGTGGAAAAGGATTACTGCCCTCAACCCCGATGACGAGCCATTCCCCGCCGACGACTGCTGGATATGTGGCAGCCCCGCGACTTGGTACTGAGACCCGCTCGATGGTCACAGAAGCGGGGGGAAAGGATGTCTGGAACCGTTTCTCCGCGGGTCAGCATGCCAAAATGGAAATTCTTATTGAATAGCAGATAATTGCAAATTGGTATCTTGACCTATACACTTACCGCTACGGGGGGATTTAGATCGGCAATTCTGGGCGATCAAGTTCGCTCGTGAGGAGGGTTTCGATGCAGGTTTCAGATGCAAGCATTCAGCAAACATTCTGGGTCATTACGGAAGGCCATCACGCAGAATTTAGAGAACGGTGGTCACGAGCTACTCTACGTCAAGGAGGGTAAGACTGATCGGTCGCCAGGCTGGGCAAAGATAAAAGCACGCGGAGTGCGGGGTATTATCAACATTGAGTGGGATGCTGACCAACGAATGCTCACGGCCCGCGCGATTGCTGAGAAAGGCAATTACCCCCATGAAGTTCTAGGGATTTTCGTTGGTTATCTAGTCCAGAAGCATCGAAAGCGGGTGACTGCGATTAACATGCAGCTTGTTTAGGGGGAAAACGGGAGAAACAGTGTCGGGTACGCCGTTTCTCCCCCGCTCGAGGTTCAAAAAGGTAAGGGTGTGAGGTACCCTTTCTTCTGGAATCGAGCAAGCTGGGCTCGACGCTTCGCATCGATGCTGGCAGAAAAAGGGGTGGGCCTGCGCTGACCGAGTCGAATGATTGCGCGTTCGACAAGTTGATAGTGATGTTGCTTAGGGAAGGCGACCATGACGCAGACAACCGAAGCCGTCTTCACTCAGGGCGTTCTGAAGCCCGCGGTCGATCTGAACCTCCGCGAGCAGCAGCGAGTCCGGGTTATCGTTGAGCCACTCGACGACGGTCTCGGGGATCGGGAGACGGCGGTGGCACGACTGAAGGCCGGAATCGCGAGCATGAAGTTCTTCTCGGAGGGGTCGCTGCCCAGGCGAGAGGACATCCATGATCGCACTTGATAACCCTTTACTCAGTGGACGTCCCTGGCCTCTCCACGCTGGGCGCACTCCAGGTCGTGAATCCGTTCAAATAAGTCGTGTTTTCGAAGGCGAATCACCAAAGGTGATAATAGCGGGTAGGGCGGAGCGGCTCTTCTCCAAGATGCTGCGGTCCGCGCCAGCCCTTCAAACTCTCCGTTGAGCCGCCCAAATACCCCGCTGCCGGGAAATTCCTTGGCAAACCACACCTAAACTTATAGGCTAGAGTCGGGCCTGCGCCCGCCCGATCAGACCGGGCGGTCAAACTGTGCCGCTCGGCCTTACCTGTCCCTTCGGGACATGGCAGACCCACGCGGCGGGGTCTGCGCCATCCGGGATTGGCCTGGCTGGAGGTGAAAGCTGATCGTCGAGAGAAGTTTCTTGGCGAACAAAGCGAGAAGGTCTATGAAAACAAATGACAATATGGCGCTTGATCAAGACCTCCGCTCACCTCTCCTCAGAATCGCGCCAAGTACGTCATTCCCGCGCAAGCGGGAATCCATCGGACTGTCAATGGATCCCCGCTTTCGCGGGGACGACGACGCTGATTTTCATTTTCTCGGGCGGGTTGGCGCAGACGTTGCCTTTGAACGTCTGCGATGCGCCGAAGGCGCAGTTCGGTCAGATTGTGCCGTACGGCCTGACCTGTCCCTTCGGGACACCGCAGACCCCACACATCGGGGTCTGCGCCACCCGGGAATCGCACGGCTGGAGGTGAAAGCCGACTGTTGAGAGATGTTTCTTGGGGAACAAAGCGAGAATCTCTATGAAAACAAAGGACAGGGCCAAGAAAGTCGAGAAGTCAAGGAGTCGAGGAGTTGAAGAGTCGAGCCGCAGAAGGCAAGAGCCGACACATAGTCCCAGTCACGCTCCGAGAAACGGTCGTCGGCTTCTCAACTCCTCTACTTCTCGACTCTTCGATTGCAGAATTGACGGAACAAAGCGAGAATGTCTATGAAAACAAAGGATGAGGGCAAGAAAGTCGAGGAGTTAAGGAGTCGAGGAGTCGAAGAGTTGAACGACAAAAGCCGAGAAATAGTCCCAGCCGCCCTCCCCGGAACGGCCGTCGGCTTCTCAACTCCTCAACTTCTCGACTCTTCGACTGCAGAATTGACGGAACAAAGCGAGAATGTCTATGAAAACAAAGCACAATGACAATATGTCGCTAATCCAACTCCTCTCCTCGACTCCCCCAGCACGGCACCGCAATAGCTGCGACAGCAGGGCCGACCTGCTTTTCAGGTGTGCGCCGTTTGTCTGACAGCACTTGCCGATGTTCACGTCATAGTGTACGCTTTAGTCAATGAGCGAAGGGCATACGGAAAAAAAGGGGTTGGCCCTGCTGAAGGGGTTGCTGCAACACTACCCGTTTGTCCTGAAGAATTTCAAACACTATTTCCAGAACCTTTACCGGCGTGAGATTCGGCGCACCAACGTTGTGGCGCCCTACGCGGCGATTCTTTACGTTACGCACAAGTGCAACCTGGCCTGCACTTACTGCACGCAGAAGGAGCCGGACGTCTTCAGCCAGGAGTTGCCCACGGCTGAGACCATCAAGTTGCTCCGAATTGCCCGCAAGGAAACCGACTCAATTCTCTTCACGGGCGGTGAGCCGACTCTGCGCAACGACATCGAGGAACTGGCGCGCGCCGCGCGGCACGACTTGAAATTCCGCTCGGTGCTGCTGATTACCAACGGCACGCTGCTGCACAAGCGCCAGGGTTTGTTCGACTCCCTGCACAGCCTGGTCGTCAGCCTGGACTCCCTCGAAGCGGACTCGAGCAAGCCCATGTCCAAGCCGGCGGTCCTCGCCAGGGTGCTGGAGAATCTGCAACTGGCCAAGGCGCGCTTTCCGAAGGCCTCGGATATCACCATCAGCACCGTCATCGAAGAATGGAACATCTCTGACATCGAGCGCATCATGGACTTTTGCGGGGAGCAGGGGTTCGTCTTCGCCACGCAGACGGCGCTGAACGAGAAACTGCCCAACCTGCGTTTGCGGCAGAACCCGCGCTACCAGGCCCTGGTGGATAAGATTGTGCAGCGCCGGCGAGAGCGAGCTCAGCCCATCAACGGCACGCCCAAGCTGATTCGCACCCTGCTCGAGTTCGGCGATTTCCAGTGTTTCCCGACTATGTTTCCGCGCATCTACCCCAACGGCGATGTCTTCTATCCCTGCGAGCCGCTCAAGAGAATTGGCGGCAACCTGCTGCGCGAAGGATCGTTCAAGAAGGTCTTTGCTCGCGGCCGAAAACTCTACGGCGACATCCCTGATTGCCACGGCATCTGCCACCTGTTCGGAAACGTACTTTCTTCCTACTACGCGAAGGATTTCTGGGGATTGGCAGGGGACACGATCAGGTAGGGAAGAGGGAATAGGGAACAGGGAAGGCCGTGAAGGGTAGAAGGGCAAAGGCTAAAGGCTAAAGGCTAAAGGCTGAAGGCTAGTGTCCCGCCACTTCGTACTATACCCTATTCCCTGTTACCTGAGTATTGGCAAGTCTCTGCGCATCACGCTGCGCACCGTGTTTTCGGCAACTCGTGCCAGGTGCTCGGCAAAGACGCCGTCGTAGCGAAAGCGGGCGATGCGCATCTCGTTTGCTTCCCAGCTAATCTCCAGGTCCCAGGTTTGCGATTCCCCTTCGGGCTCACCCGGGGAAGTGACCGGGCGCGCCTCGAGTTGGCGAACCCGGACCACCGGAATCTCCTCGAGAGTGTGCTCGCGCTCGTCGACCACAAAGAGCCGATCGGGGTTCACGAAGATGCTGACGAGTCGAGAAGGGCGGTCAGCTCCGTGCGGGATAAACGCCCCGCCATTCAGGACCACGAGGGCATCGAGTTCGCGGGCCTGCGCGTCGACTGACTTTGCTTGCGGCTTGGAGCGGACCAGCAGGCCGAAGGCCATCAGCACGATGCCAAACACCAAATCGACGAGTCCGCCTTGGGCGTGCTTATACCGCCAGCCGAGCAAACACCCCAGCCCGGCCACCACCAGACGCACTGCCGACCATTCCCAGATCTTTCGGCGCAACGCCCTGATTTTGGGGATTATAAGGATGGCGGTGAAGAGCACGGAGAGCCCTGCTCTTTTAAGCGCCAGCCGGAGCCGCACGCCGGTGGGAATGACGGCCTGAGATTCTTGTTCATCAGCCATGAGACTTGTTCTTGTTCAAGTACTCGACCACTTGCTGCGGGCTTGTCACTAGCGTCACGATTTCCATCGCCGGCGATGTCCAATCCGGACAGTTGGAGTTGAGCTGCCCTTCTTTTTCAAGGCAAGCGATCACCGGCTGCCAGTAAGGTGACATTACCAACAGAGGTTTAATCCCACCCACGGTTTTCGAGAGGCTGGCCTTGTTCATCATCTCCCAGGCCAGAGCCAGTTCCGCCAACGTGCCTGTGCCGCCGGGGAGGACAACATAAGCATCGCCGCGCTCGATGAGAGTCATGATGCGCTCAGGAAACGACTTGGTGCGCACCTCTTCCATGATCCAGGGATTCGCCTTGCTGGTCCAAATCTCGCAAGTAACGCCGACGGTGTGCCCACCCGCCTCGCGAGCCCCTCGCGCCGACGCTTCCATTAACCCCTTGTACCCGCCGTTGCAGACGGCAAACCCGGCTTCCGCCAATAGCTTCCCGAGCAGGCGAGCTTCTTCGTAAGCCGGGCTCGCTTCGCCAGGCAGAGAACTTCCGAACACGGTTACGACATTCACATTGGCTAATCTGCGGCTCAGGCTGAAGCCCTGTCAAGAACAAAGTGACCTGGAAGAACCGGCTTCTAAATAGGCCATCAAATACGGTAAGATGGTGCGATAGGCACGAGAAGGAGCTTGGATGTCGTACGATCTGGCCAGCGAGAAGCAGCAGGCGCACGAACTGATCGAGCGTTTGCCACCCGTTCAACTTGCGGCGATTGCCGGCCTCCTCAAGGCAATGGTCGATCCCGTTTCCCTCGCCACAGATAACGCTCCCGTTGACGATGAACCGGAGACGGAGGAAGAGCGTCGCGCGGTGGCTGAAGCTAAGCGGTGGCTGCAGCTTCGCCCCGGGATTCCGTTCGAGGAAGTGCTCGCTGACTTCGACCTCAAGGTGAGCGACCTCGAGAATTCCAAAGAGCGCAAGTGAAGAATATCGTCTTCTCTCAACAGGCGCGAGCCGATGTTCGCCACCTGGACCCCCAAATAGCCCTGCGCATCTTTGCCGCTTTGCACCGGCTCGCACAGACGGGTGCGGGAGATATCAAACGTCTTCAGGGAGAGTCTAAGGAGCTTCGCCTCCGAGTGGGTCAATATCGTGTCCGCCTCGTAGAGGAGGTGGACAGTTACCAGATCCTCCGAGTTCTGCACCGCAAGGATGCCTTCCGGTGACAACCGACTGACCTGGAAAAAAACGGCTTGGTTCGTCTGGCAGATGCTTTCAGGAGAAGTCGGCAACTCCACAAACTCTGCAGCCTCAGTCCGCGGCCGCGATGCCTGAGACTATTTTCCCCGGCGAGAAAACCAATCATAAACTGCCGTTGCGATTTGGTCGAGTGTGGCTTCGGCAGGCGCTTCCTCGAGGGGGTAGCTATTTCCGATGATGGAGAAGGCAAGCCGCTTGCCAGAGGGCAAATCCATATAGCCGGACAGGGCGTTCACTCCCTCGAGAGTCCCGGTTTTAGCGTGGATGCGTCCCATGAGGCGTTTTGCTTTGAAGCGATCGGCCAAGGTCCCGTCCACGCCTGCCATCGGCAGGCTGTCCAGGAACGCATCGAAAGACGGTGCGCTGGTCATGTGGACGAGCAACGTGACGACGGTTTCGGGCGTCACCAGATCATCTCGCGAGAGGCCGGAGCCGTCGGCAAAGACCGTCTCGCCCGGTTTGGCGCCGACTTGCTGCACAAATTCATTCAGTGCATCGAGGCCGTCGTCGAGGCCAGCACCGCGCTTCACCTGGCCCCCGAGCGTGCGCAAAAGCATCTCGGCGTAAATGTTCCGGCTCTCCTTGTTAGTCAGCTTCACAATCTCCCGCAGCGCTTGGGAGTCATGCTCGGCCAAGAGCAGGCGCGGCGAAGCTTGGGTAGGAGCGCGGAGGGCTAAAGCTGCCTCAAGGCGCGTGACCTGCCGAACTTGGACTCCGCCTTTAACCACCGTGCCGGCATCTTCGAGAGTCTTGCGGAAGAGTTCGCCCACCAACTGCGCGGGATGAGCAATAGCTACGTGCTCATCAGCCTCGCCCGAGCCCAGCGGGATTTGGCCCCAAACGTCCAGGCGCGTGGAATCGAGCAGGCGTTCGACTAGCAGGTGATTCTCGCTTCCGGGCGCGGAAGTTACGAGAGCGTTATTGATTTGATAATAGTCCGGCAGGGGATCGAGCGAAACCTGGGCAGGGTCTCCGACTTTCAAGCCGGGTTTTGTTCTGAGCAGCAGCGCATTCGAATTGAATGCCAGAGCCGACACCGTCGCCCCGTAGCCCCACTCGAGATCCTCGGCCGTCCAGCCGTGGATATACGGCTCGAAATCAAAATAACTCTCGTCGGCCACCAAAGGGCCGGTGACTTCGATCACGCCGTGCGCCCTTACCTGCGCCGCCATATCCTCGAGAGCCGTGCAAGTGCGATTTCCAGTTTGGGCCGGCTTGGCAGGCGGCGCCAAGAGGTCGGCGCAAAATGTAGGATCACCCCTTCCGACCAGGTACAGGCTCGGTACGATTCCCGCGGCCGGCGGTCCGGAGTCGCTTTCCACCGTAGTGCGGAAGACGAAACTCGGTCCAAGCTTCTCGAGCGCCGCCGCCGTGGTGAACAACTTCATATTCGAGGCAGGGTGGAAAAGGTGTTGGGCGTCGCGGTTGAACAGCACCTTGCCGGTCGGAAGTTCTGCCACCTCGATGCCCCAAAAGCCGCGAGAAGCGGCACTCGAGCGAAGGATTTGATCGAGGCGGGCGTTCAGCGAAGGAGCGGGGCGCTGCTTGGCGCGCTGGTCCGCGCTAACGCCGGGCGCGGCCACGCAGATCAGCGACAACGCCAGGAAAGGGAGAAACCGAGTTCGACGCTTCAATGCAAGGTCGAGAGTTGAAAGTCGAAAGTCAAAAGCCGCGCACACGCTCAGCAGGTTCATGGATGCCATCTTACAGAGTCGACAGTCGAGAGTCGAGGGTTGAGCGGCAGTTTGCCAGCCCGGGCGATTTTCAGTACGATGGCCTAGCTGAAACGAAACTGAGGTCTGCAATTATGACGCGCATTCTCAGGCGGACGATCATTGGGATTTTGATTCTTCTCCTGCTCATGGTGGTGGGGGGAGGCGGATGGCTCTATTGGCGTGCCCGGGCGTGCCTTCCCCAACTCGACGGAACGGTTCAAGTGGCCGGGCTTTCCGCGCCGGTCGAAGTGCTGCGTGACGCGCGGGGCGTTCCTCACCTTCGCTCTTCGTCGCTCGGGGACCTGTTCTTCGCCCAAGGTTACGTGACGGCGCAAGACCGCCTGTGGCAGATGGACCTGAGCAGGCGGCTGGCAGAAGGAGAACTCTCCGAGGCTTTTGGCGAGAGGACGCAGCGGATAGACATTGAGAACCGCACCTTAGGTTTCCGCCAAGTCTCGGAGCGCGCCCTGGCAGAGCTCAGCCCTGAGGCTCGGGCTCCACTTACGGCCTACGCCAACGGCGTTAACGCATTCATCGCCAGCCACCAGGGTCGCCTGCCCGTTGAGTTCCTCCTGCTTCATTACCAGCCTCGGCCGTGGAAAGAGGTCGATTCCCTGGGCGTGGCGCTGAATATGGCTAAAACCCTGAGTACAACGTGGGGAATGGACTTGATACGCGAACGCATCCGGGCGAAGCTTGGGCCGGAGCTTTCGGCGGATCTCTTCCCTGACCACTCGCCGCTGGATGAACCGGTGGCGGAACTGCCCCCAGGGAACAAGCCGCCGCCCCAATGGAAAGACGTGTACCCGCCGCCGACCTGCCTTGACCCCGGCGCACGGCACGGGCCCCTGACGAGCCAGGTCCAACTACCCCCTCACCCCCCTCTCGACCAAGGCAGGGGAGTGGTTGATCTTGACCTTACGCTTGCGGCGCTGATTGCCGAGGGCGACGAGAATACAACTGCGCTCGGAAGCAACAACTGGGTTGTCAGCGGCGCGCACACCGAGTCCGGCAAGCCGCTGCTCGCGAATGATCCGCACCTCGGCCACAGCGTTCCCAGCGTTTGGTACATGATTCACTTGAAGGGTCCGGGCCTCGACGCGAGCGGAGTCAGTTTGCCGGGGATGCCGGCGGTCATCATCGGCCACAACGAGCGAATTGCCTGGGGCATGACCAACACCGGTCCGGACGTACAAGACTTGTACGCGGAGACTTTCGATACCGCCGCACCCAATAAATACCTCCACAACGGCGCCTGGGTGGATGCGGAGGTGCGAGACGAGATTATCAAGGTCCGCGGGAAGCCGGATTACCGGCTCACGGTCAAGGTAACGCGCCACGGCCCGATTGTTTCAGAAAATTGCGGCCGTCAACTCGCATTGCGTTGGACGGCCCTTGAGCCCCACGCACTTTCGTCGTTGTTTAACGGCGCGTCCAAAATGGGCATGGCGCAGAATTGGGAGCAGTTTACCACAGCCTTGCGCGACTATACGGGCCCGATGCAGAACTTTGTGTACGCTGACGTGGACGGAAACATCGGTTATTACGCCGCGGCGTGGGTGCCTATTCGGAAGCAGGGAACCGGCGCCGTGCCGGCGCCCGGCAGCACCGACGATTACGACTGGACGGGTTACATTCCGTTTGAGGCCCTGCCGCATTCCTATAACCCCTCGAGCGGCATCATCGCCACGGCCAATGGCCGCGTGGTGCCCGACGGTTACCCCTATTTCATCACCAGCGAGTGGGATCCCCCCTATCGCACGGCGCGCATCTTTCAATTGCTCCGCGCAGGCAAGGCGTTCACGGTGGGTGACATGCTGCGAATCCAGACTGACATCCTCAGCTTGCAGGACAAGTGGCTGGCAGAACAACTTCTGAACGCCGCGGCGCACGTTCAACCACGAGACTCTGATGCAATGTACGCCCTCGGCGTGCTTCGCGGTTGGGACGGCGAGGCCAGGATGGATTCCGCCGCTACTCTGGTTTGCGAAGCGACCCGCGCGGCTCTGCGCGAGCGAATCCTCAAACCCAAGCTCGGCGACGGCCTCGCCGGCTATCGTTGGGGAATGAGTTCCACGTTCTTTGAGAATGTGTTAACGAATCATTGGACGCGCTGGCTCCCACCCGGTGACGCGTCGTTTGACGATACGCTGATGAAGAGCCTGGAAGAAGCCGTCAAACGAATTCCTAAACTGGTGGGAAGTCAGAGTCACGAAGCCTGGAAATGGGGCGACACGATTCGCCTGACTTTTTACCATCCGCTGGGCCAAGGTATCCCCCTTTTGGGCCGACTGCTCGACGTCGGCCCGTTCCCCCAAGCCGGAACCAGCACGACCGTGAAAGCCACCACTGCCAACCATGGTCCCTCGATGCGCATGATCGTCGATCTTGCGGACCTTGAACGTTCGGTTCAAAACCTGACTCTTGGCGAATCGGGCCAAGTATTCAGCCCTTACTACAAGGACCAGTTCGAGGCTTGGTACACCGGCCGAAGTTTTCCCATGCCGCTCAGCGATGCGGCGGTTGAGCCGGCCAGTGTTCACAAATTGGTTTTGGAGCCGGGACAGCGGTAGGGCTGACCTTTAGAGCCTGCCCTGAGCGGAGTGAAGGGTCAGCACGGTTGACGCGGACCCTTCGCTGTGCTCAGGACAGGCTCTAACCCGGGTCATTCATGAATACGATGAGCGGAGTGCAGACTTAAGAACGTTTCACACAGAGCTCACGGAGTGTTTTATCTTTGGAGTTACCGAACCCCTTGATCACAGAGGGCACGGAGAACATCCCGGAACCTCTCCGTGGTCTCTGTGCCTTATCTCCGTGACCTCTGTGCGAAATTCCTTTCCTCCCTCAAGTGCTCCAGGAATTTCATGAATAATCCGGACTAAAGGCCGGCGCTTCAATCCGCGGCGCATTTTCTGATTGCTTTCAGACCCATTCGATGATATCAAGTCGCGGCCACTCCTGGCGCGTCGGAGGCGAAGAGGGTCCCGAACCAGGAGAGCTAGCTCAGGAGAAAACTATGCCTTTTGCCCCCCAGTCCGGTCTGGCGAGAACTCACGTAAGGGTTGCGATTCTGTATTTGTTTGCCCTTGCCCTGCTGCTTCTGCCTTCGACTGCGTTTGGCCAGCAGACTTACGTTTCCCGCTTTAATACCTACATTGGCTACACGTTTCTTGATAGCCCCCACGTGAGCCTTTTCGAAAACGGCCTGCATTTTCAAGCCGGAGTGAACCCTACAACATGGCTCGCTCTGGGCTTCGACTACAGCTTTTCGGAGGGTAACTTGACGCTCACTCCCAATCTGCTGACCACTACCTTGCAGCAGGAACTGGGTAAAGAGCTGTCATCACTCGGGTATCCCATATCGTCGTTGGCGGTGCCGTCTCATTCTTCGACTCAGACCTTTGCCGGCGGCCCGCAGTTCGAATACCGCCATTTTTCTAAGGTGACGCTTTTCGTTCGCCCGTCCTTCGGGGTAATCAAAGAGCTCGCCACGCCGCACCCGGTGGGCGAAGTTCCAAGCCTCGTCGTGGCTAGTTTGCTGAACGGAAAGTCTTCCACCACCGATTCGACGGCCTTCTACGGGTTCGGAGGCGGCGCTGACTGGAATTTCTCGCAGCACCTGGCTCTGCGCGTGCAGGCCGATCTTGTGTACGATCACTTGTTCAGCAATCTGCTGAAAGATGGCCGGCTGACCACCCGATTCTCCATTGGACCGTGCTTCAATTTTGGAAGTAATATCAGGAAAGCGGGGTCTTTGTAGCCGACTCTGTCAGGGGCGGCTGGTAACGGTCCCGCGCTTCTCGATTTCTGCGGGAGTGCGAACGAGTAGCCCCCTGAACCTGTGACTACATCAACGGACAAACAAATCTGTCATCCTGAGCGAAGCGAAGGATCCCCGCAGTTGGCGTTTGTGTTGGACGGACTACGGACAACTGCAGGGATCCTTCGCTTCGCTCAGGATGACAAGTATCCAATTCGCTTCGCTCTGTCGAAAGCCCCCGCGTGTAGTGCGGGCGTCCCGCCCGCTGTCCCGCGGGCATCCTGCCCGCGCGTGGGAGCGGGACGCTCCCACGACAGCGGGCGGGACGCCCGCACCACAACGCCGGGCCGTCGCCTTCCCCTTCCATTTCTAAGGGTTTCGGTTCCGATCCTACTCATCATCTTCTTACTCGCCGGTTTGGCAGGACCGATGCGAGCGGCGCAAGAGCCTGCCTCCCCGGCACTGGCGCTGGAATATCATCTCATCCTGTCGCATCCCAACTTGCACCTTGTCAGCGTCGAGATCTCCGCCGGTAAGGTATCCGGCGAGTTCATTGACTTCGTCATGCCGGCTTGGGCGCCCGGCCGTTACGCCATTTATGACTTTGCGAAGAACGTGCAGGAATTCGAGGCGGAAGGCGCGTCGGGGCAGCCGCTGCCATGGAGCAGTCTCGACAAGCAGACCTGGCGAGTCGACCTCCGGCAAGCCGCGGGCAGCGCAAAGGTGCGCTATCGCGTATTCGCCAACGACCTCAGCGGCTCCTTTTCTCAGTTTGACAGCACTCACGCCAATTTGAATGGCCCTTCGATCTTCATGTACATCGCGGGGCACAAGCCTGACCCGCTCACGCTGAGTGTGGACGCTCCGAAAGACTGGCAGTTCATAAGCGGCTTTTCTGACGATACAAGTGTGCGGACGTTCCGTGCGCCGAATTACGACCGCTTGGTTGACACTCCCATCGAGGCCGGCGCCGAAACCAAGCTGGCCCAATTCCAAGAACGAGGGAAGACTTTTCGCGTCGCGGTGCACTCGTACGGCGAGGAGGACGTTGATCTATCGAAGCTGGGCGAGGGCCTTCAAAAGATTGTACACGCGGAAATGGCCCTGATGCCCGCCCCTGATTTTGATCACTATACCTTCATCTTTCACTTCGCTCCCGGTATTTCGATGGGCGACGGCATGGAGCATCTGAACTCCACCCAGATCGTCATCCGGGACACCCTCAGCAGCGGCCTTGCCGAGGCGCTGGAAACGGCCGCGCACGAGTTTTTCCATGTTTGGAATGTCAAGCGGCTGAGGCCTGCGGCGCTGGGGCCCTTTGATTACACGCGCGAAGTCTACACGTCCTCCTTATGGCTTGCCGAGGGAGTGACCAGCTATGTCAGCTATTGCAGCTTGTTGCGTGCGGGCCTGTGGACACGGGATCAATTCCTGGCGCGGCTCTCGGAGGAAGTCCGTGAGCTCGAAGGAGAGCCTGGACGCACACTGATGTCCGCGGAAAGTTCCAGCTTTCACGCCTGGTTTTACGATCGCGCGCCGCAAATGCAGGAGACTGATTTCGCCAACTCCACGATCTCCTATTACAACAAAGGTGCGCTTCTCGGCATGTTGCTCGACCTGGAGATTCAGTCCCGGACACAAGGCGCAAAATCGCTTCCGGATGTGCTGTCGATGCTCTACCAAATGTTCTACCAGGCGCCGCAAGCCACTTACTACGGCCCCGGCCGCGGCTACGAAGAGCAAGACATACTCAAAGCAGTCAACGAAGTTGCGGGAAGTGACTTCACTCCCTTCTTCGATAACTACGTTCGCGGGACGGCGCCGCTGCCGTACAACAACGACCTGGGCGTCGCCGGGCTGGCGCTGCGAGTCACTGTTCCCGCAGGTTCCCCGCCCAGTATCGGAATAACAACCCTGCCCGATAACCTCGGCGCCAGGATTTTCGCAGTTCGGCCGGGTGGAGCGGCCGACCGTGCCGGCTTGGGCCGCGACGACCTGCTGGTAGCCGTTGATAACCAATCGCTGGCGACAGAGGAACTGGACACACGGCTGCGAGCTTATCTGCCCGGGGCGAGCGTACCGTTCACGGTCCAGCGGCAAGGGCGGAGGGAGATCATCAATGTGACCCTTGATCCGCCCGTGCCGAGTTCGTATACCATTCAGGAACTGCCCGGCTCCACGCCCCCACAGGTTGCCATCCGCAACCGTTGGCTGGGGGGAAAAAACTAGAAAATAGAAAATGGAAAATGGAAACTGGAAAATAGAAACGGAACCTGGAAATGGAACCGAGTCTCCTCAGTCAAAGGATCGTTGAACAATTCAGCCCGTCAGCCGACGGGCGGCAGCCTGTAGCCCACGGCGCAAGCCGTGGGCCCGCTGCCCACGCCCTCACCCCCGTCCCCTCTCCCGCCCGGCGGGAGAGGGGTGTCCGTCAACCGATGGACGGGGTGAGGGCCATCCAACCCAGGGCTCACGCCCTGGGCTACTCTATGTCGCCCCTACCGGGGCTCAAAGAAGCGGACGCGCCCGAAAAGCCAAAGGACAAGTTCTCGAGTTTCTATTTTCCAGTTTCTAATTTCCATTTTCGAACTTCCAGTTTCCAGCTTCTATTTTCCAGTTTCTGCCTCCTGCTTTCCGCCTTCTGCATTCCAGTTTCCGCGCGCGCCGCCGATCACGGCAATGCCGAAGCGTTGATCGAAGCCGGGCACTGGAAGCGGGCGCGGGCAATAGTGGAGCCGCGCGTTGCTGCCAACCCGCGGGATGCGCAGGCGGTCTGGCTCCTCTCACGAATCAAGCTGGCTTTTGGGTATTTGGACGGCGCGCTCGTCCCTGCACAGCAGGCGGTGGCGCTCGAAGACGGGAACTCCGACTACCACTTCCAACTAGCGCAGGTGTATGGCGAGATGGCGGCGCGCGCCAGCATGTTTGCTGCGGCAGGCCTTGCCCACAAATTCAAGGGTGAGTTGGATGCTTCCCTCGCCCGCAATCCCAAGAATCTGGATGCGCTCGATGCTTTGATGCAGTACAGCTATCAGGCGCCTGGCCTGATGGGTGGGGACAAGGGCAAGGCCCGCTCCATCGCCGACCAACTCGTGCAGCTCAGCCCTGTGCAAGGACACCTAGCGCAGGCGGAACTGGCCCGAGAAGCAAAGGACGAAGCCAAGGTTGAGGAGTCTCTTCGTCAAGCCGTGAAGGCCGATCCGAAAAACTACGAGGCGCAGACGGCGCTCGCAGGTTTTTACACCAACCTCCCGCGAAGGAACACTGACGAAGCGGAAAAGCACGCGCGCGAAGCGCTGCGGCTCGATCCCGGCCGTGCGAAGGCGTATTCTATCCTGGCGAAGGTTCTGGCTCTCGAGCGCCGATGGAATGAGCTGGAAGCGGTTCTCGCCGCTTCTGAAAAAGCCGTCCCCGACGATCTTGCCCCTTACTTCCAATCCACGAACGCTTTGCTGGAAGCTGGCGTCGAGCTTCAACGAGGCGAGGCATACGTGCGGAAATACTTGGGGCAGGAACCGGAGGGCGAGGAGCCGGATGCAGCTCATGCCCATCGGCTGTTGGGGTTGGTACTGGAGAAGCAGGGCCGACGTCAGCAGGCGATTTCCGAGCTCGAGACTGCCGTGCAAATGAATCCCCGCTTCAAAGAGGCAAAAGAAGATCTAAAGAGAGTGAAGGCCGCCTCGCGATGAGCACGGCACGGCGGCACCACCCCCTACCCCCTCCTCAGAGAGGAGGGGAACAAACGGCGGACACTGTCCGCTCTGTCGAGGAGGGGAACGAGCGGGGAACACTCCCCTCCTCGTTGAGGAGGGGGCAGGGGGTGGTGGAGCCGTGCTACCCGGTCTTTGCACGGCGTCGAAAATAGAAGATCAGTGTCACTAAGGCCAGAACCGCAACCAAGCCCAGCATCGCGCGGTGGAAGTCCTTGACCACGTGCGCCAGGTTCTCCCAGTTGTCTCCCAGCAGAAAACCCACAAAACCGATGGCCGTGGCCCAGATCACCGCTCCCGTGAAGTTGAAGAGTAAGAAACGAGCGTAAGGCATCTTGAAAAGCCCGGCCAGCGGCCCCGCGAATACCCTCAGCCCGGTGATGAAGCGTCCCGTGAATACCGCCCAGTGTCCGTGTTTGAGAAAAAGCGATTTGGAATTCTCAAACTGGCGCGCCACGAACTTGAAGCGCAGAACGTAGCGATCGAAAAAGGGGTTGCCTCCAAAGCGGCCGAGCGCGTAGCCAAGGCTGTCGCCGATGGTCGCTCCGGCAATTGCGATCCCGATCGCCCATTCCAGTCGAAGCTCCCCTTGGTAAGCAAGGAATCCCGCGAACAGCAGAACAGTTTCACCGGGCAGAGGCAGACCGCCGTTTTCGAGCATCACGCCGAAAAACACCACCCAGTAGCCGTACTGGGCGAAGAAATCCCTCAAGGTCTGGAAGAGTGATTCAATCACGGGCCATAGAATTATGCACCAACGCGGCCCGTTTGGCGAATTACGCTGCAGGGAGGGCAACGGCTACCTCCCTGTGAACCGACGTGTTAAACTAACTAAAGCATGCGGGAACCTTTCCTGGAGAAAATTGAAAGCAAGGTCTTGGTCTGCGACGGGGCGATGGGGACAATGCTTTACGCGAAAGGCATCTCCCCAACCCGTTGCTTCGATGAGTTGAACCTTAGCTCGCCGCAACTCGTCAAGGAGGTTCATGTCGCCTACGCCAAGGTCGGCGCGGAAGTTCTCGAGACCAATACCTTTGGGGCCACACGGCGGCGCCTGGAAAAATACAATCTAGGTGAGAAGGTGCGTGAAATCAACCTGGCGGGGGCGCGGTTGGCTCGCGAGGTGGCGGGGGATGCGCTCTATGTTGCGGGTTCCGTGGGACCGTTGGGGGTGCGTTTACAGCCGCTGGGGCCGACTTCACTCGAGGAGGCCAGGGCGGCGTATGGAGAGCAGATCGCAACTCTGGCCGAGGGCGGCGTGGACCTGATCATGGTGGAAACCATGAGTGATCCGAACGAAGCTCACCAAGCCTTGCTGGCCGCGCGCGACGCGTGCTCCCTGCCGGTGGTCGTGCAGATGACGGTGCAGGAAGACGGCAGCACGTCCACGGGGGCGCTGCCCGAGGACTTCGCCCGCAAACTGGACGAATGGGGCGCCGACGTCATCGGGCTGAATTGCAGCGTGGGTCCGGCAGCCATCCTGGAAGCTTTGGAGATCATGGCGGCGGTAACCGACCGCAAGCTCTCCGCGCAGCCCAACGCGGGCATGCCACGCACGGTGCAGGGCCGCAACCTTTACCTCAGCCCGCCGGAGTACCTGGCCAGCTACGCCCGGCGTTTCATTCAATGCGGAGCGCGGCTGGTCGGTGGTTGCTGCGGGACGACGCCGGAGCACATCAAAGCAATCAAAGCGGCGGTCCGATCGCTGAGCCCGCAGCGCTCGCGCATCGCGGTGGAAGTCCTGGAGCGGCCGGGGCGGACGCTGGAGCCGGTTCCAATCGAAAAGCGTTCGCGGCTCTCTGGAAAGCTGGCGCACGGTGAGTTTCCTGTACTGGCGGAAGTGCTTCCGCCCAAGGGCTGCGACGCTACCAAAGAAGTGGAAGGCGCGCACTTCCTGCTGGCCAAGGGAGTGGATGCCATCAATATTCCCGACGGCATGGGCGTGATGGGCCGCATGAGCCCCCTCACCCTCGCCGCTCTCCTCCAGCAGCAAGTGGGCATCGAAGTTCTCCTCCACTACAGCGCCCTCGACCGGAGTGTAATGAGCATTCAGGCTGATGCTTTGGGAGCGCATGCCTTGGGCCTGCGGAACGTTCTTGCCATCACCCGGGATGCCGCGCAGTTCTCGACGCTCCTTGAAACGGCGATCTCCGAAGTGGATTCCATTGGCTTGGTCAACATCTTTTACAACCTGAACCAGGGCCTGGACGCCGGGGGAAATCCCCTGGGCCAGCAAACAAGTTTCCTGATCGGGGTGGCGCTGAACCCCCATGCCGTAAACCCTGACGAGGAGCTTCACCGTTTTCAACTCAAACTGCAAGCGGGCGCCAACTTTGCCGTCACCCAACCGATTTTCGACGTCGACCAACTGGCGGCCTTCATGAAGCGAATGCGATCTGCCGCGGGCTCTGTTCCTGTCGTGGCCGGCATCTGCCCGCTCACGAGTTATCGCAACGCCGAATTCATGAATAACGAAGTGCCCGGAATCTCTGTCCCGCCCGCCGTCATGGATCGGATGAGAAAGGCGGACACCGGCGAGGCGGCTCGTGCGGAAGGTGTCAAGATCGCCCAGGAAACCCTGCTTTCAATCCGCCACCTGGTGCAGTGTGTGCAGATTGCCGCGCCCTTCGGCCGCTACGCCCTGGCGGTGGAGGTGGCGGAGGCCCTGGGAAGCCGAGCGGTGAGCGAGCATGCTTAGGGGGACGTCGGTAGTCCGTTGTCCGTGGTCCGTCGCAAGCCGGTGCGGCCGGTTCTTCCGAAGTGATCGGCCGTGCGCCCTTTTGCAGCCAGAGGGCCGCTGTCTGCACGACGAGCCACTGACAAAGGACAACCGACGAAGGACCACGGACTACTGACAACGGACAACGGACTAATCTCAATGACCCAAACACCCAAATCCTCGAAACCCGACTCCTTCGAAAAAAACCTGGAACGCCTGGACGGAATTGTGCGTGAACTTGAGGACGCTGATTTGCCACTCGAAAAGGCCTTGCAGCTTTATGAGGAAGGGATGAAACTTTCCGAGGTCTGCCACAAGCAACTGGAAGAAGCGGAAGGCAAGGTGGAAATCCTGACCAAGAAAGCCGGGGGCAAAGTGGTGGCGGAACCGTTCGACGCGGGCGAGAAGGCAGTGACGAGTGACGAGTGACAAGTGACGAGCGGTGCCGCGCTACGCCCTGCTCTCAAAATGCTTCCCATTCGGGCCAATTCAAGTCACAATTAAGGTTCTCAGGCAAGATGAGTAGGCAGGCATCATTCGCCGATGAAAGAATTGTGAACGCTGCTACAACATTAACCATCCGAGAGTACCTCGAATCGGCGCGCCGCCGCATCGATGAAGAACTGGACCGCCTGCTTCCGCCTCCCGACCAGTTCCCGCCCAGTATTCATGAAGCGATGCGCTACTCGGTGCTGGCTGGTGGAAAGCGATTGCGGCCAATCCTCTGCCTGGAATCGGGACGCTTGCTGCGCGGCGACGAGCGAATGCTTTTCCGCCTGGGTAGCGCACTGGAGTTGATCCACACGTACTCTCTGATCCACGATGACCTGCCGGCGCTGGACAACGACGATCTGCGTCGGGGCCAGCCCACCTCCCACCGCGCCTTTGGGGAGTCCACGGCCATCCTCGCCGGCGACGCCCTGCTGACCCTGGCGTTCGAAGTTCTCTCCTGTCCGGGCCCGCCGCCTGAAGACTGCAAGCTGCGCGTGATTCACGAAGTGGCGCACGCCATTGGCACGGACGGCGGCATGATTGGCGGCCAGGTCATTGACCTCCAGATGGCCGGCCGGGCGGTTGACAGCCAGGCGCTCGAATACCTTCACTCCGCCAAGACGGGCGCTTTCATCCGCGCCGCAGTTAGGGCTGGGGTGTTCTACGCGCAGGGCAGGGAAGAGGACTTGGCCCGCCTCACCCGCTACGGCGAGAAAATTGGACTGGCCTTCCAGATTGTCGACGATTTGCTGGACGTGCTGGGTACTCAGGAATCGTTAGGCAAGACGGTGGGCAAGGACGACCGGCAGCAGAAAGCGACCTATCCGGCCGTCCATGGAATCGAGGCGTCTCAGCGCATGGCTGCACAGCTTGTGGGGGAGGCCTGTGAGGTTCTTGAGCCTTACGGAGACCGCGCCCACATCCTGCAAGGTATCGCGCGCTACCTGCTTGTGAGGCAGAACTGATGGACTATAAATACCTTCCCCGCATTGATTCACCCGCGG
>Ga0326727_10008304_pt1 | contig 26487 bp, 20 predicted proteins | sample MB2enrmetagenome_FD_207643 | JGI IMG/M metagenome (GOLD analysis project Ga0326727, IMG submission 207643) | Lab enriched peat soil microbial communities from McLean, Ithaca, NY, United States - MB29MY | ecosystem: Environmental > Terrestrial > Soil > Wetlands > Peat | place: USA: New York...
AGAGTCCCAACATAAATCTTCTTGCCCATAACAGTGTCCTTCGCCGGCGCGGGGGCCGGTCGTGTAATTGGCTTATCCTAAGATAAGCAGGCTTTTTCTGATCCGCCAGCAGAAGGGTATTGCCCGATGAGAAACGGATCGGTTCCCCGTACGCATGATGCGTGCGATAAAAACCTAGGAGGGACTATACACCCTAATTTAAATAATTGCTAGATGTGAAAACTCTCTTTTTTACAGTGCATGGGTTCTAGCGAAGGACCGCCTCGGCGGCGAGGACCCAGTCCATCTTCTCAGGCTTCTGCCCGTCTATTAGCTCGAAGAGGAGAGAAGCCGCCCTGGCGCCTATATCGTGAAGAGGCTGCCGCATGCGAGAAATGGGAATGCCGAGGTAATCGAAGAAGCGGTAGTCGTCGAACACCGCCATGCCGAAGCCCGATAAATCAGGGTGGAAGCGCTTCACCGCGTCGATCGCATCGAGTATGAACTCGCCGCCCGCGGTCAAGTAGAGACCATCGAGGTCGGGATGGACCGCTAGCAGCCGGCCGACCGCCGTATCGACCTCGGACGCGAGATAGGGCGCGTACTCGACGGCTTCCCATTCGAGGCCCGCCTCGCGTAAAGCAGCCTCATAACCCGCAACGCGCTCTTGGATATACGGATACTCCCGGGGCCCGGCGAGGCAGGCTATGCGCCTATGCCCCTGGCTCGCCATGTGGGCGACGATCTTGCGCGACGCGGGCTCATTGTCGATGTCCACAAAATAGTGATGGATATTGGGACTGCGTCCAATTAGCACGAAAGGCACGTCCTCGAGGATGAGCGTGGATACCGCCTTTGGATCGAGGTGTTCCGCCCCGATGACCAGGCCATCGACATTGCGGCGCTTCAGGACCGACTCGATAGGATCAGCCACGTTGTCGTCCTCTCCGGGCGATAGGATGAGGAGGTTGTAGCCGCGCGCGCGCGCCTCTTGAGCGACAGCCGTGATGATGGCGGACCAGAAGGCGCCGGATAGACTGAAATCCGCCTGATGAGGCAGCACGAGGCCGACGGAGAGGGACCGATTGGAGGCCAGAGCCTGGGCGGAGGCGTTCGGATGATAGTCAAGCTGCTCGGCAAGCTTAAGGATGAGATTCCGCTTCTCTTCGCTCACGCCTTTCTGGCCGTTAAGCGCTTTCGAGACAGTGCTCTTCGCCACCTGAGCAAGTTCGGCTATTTCATTAATCGTCAGCTTCATCGGCTCCTGCCCCATCGACATAGAACAGAAAGATACGGCACGGCGAGCATGCTGTACAACCCGGTACTTATCTACCAGGTTTTTGGCAGTGTAGCACGAAACCGTTTTTTTTACGAGGATAATCAACCTTGACACCTCAAGAAATCGTGCTAGGATAGCATTACTAAAAACCGGTTTCTCACAATTTCATCACTCCCAATCTAAGGGAAATCCGATTGTATCAAGGAGGGCTTTATGAAGAGGAAGATTCTACTAACATCCCTTGTAGCGCTCGTTCTGCTCGTGGGCGGACTCAGCGCCCAGGACAAGAACCTATCGGGCACTATCACGGTGCTCACCCATCATACCGACATGGTGGACAACCTTTTCCAAGACTATATAAAGGCTTTCAACGCAAAGTACCCGAATGTCAAAGTCGAGCTCGAAGGCATAACCGACTACGCGACCACGGCGCGGACGAGGATGAATACCGACGACTACGGCGACGTGCTCATGATGATCGCAAACCCGCCGATTCCCGCCGACTTCGCGAAATTCTACGAACCCCTCGGCCAGAAAGCCACGCTGGAAAAAACCTATAAGTTCCTCACGCCGAGTTCCTTCAATGGCGTGACGTACGGCATATCGCCCAATGCGAACGTCGCGGGCGGCATTCTCTACAATAAGCAAGTCTTCAAGGACGCGGGCATAAAGAACCCGCCCAAGACCATCGACGAGTTCTACGCCGACCTCAAAGCGATCAAGACGAAGTTCCCCGACGTAGCGCCGCTTTATATGAACTATCCCTCGAAATGGACGCTCAACGCCTGGGAAGGGAATATCCTCACTGTCGCGGGCGATCCTGATTATCTCAATAAGCTGGCGCATATGGACGACCCCTTCTCCCCAGGGAAGCCCCTCTACACCCTTTACAAGGTCATGTACGACGTCGTGAAGAACAAGCTCTGCGAGAACGATCCCCTCACCTCCGACTGGGAGCTCTCGAAGCAGATGCTCGCCGACGGAAAGATCGGCTGCATGGTGCTCGGCTCCTGGGCGATCTCCCAGGTCCGCGCACTCGCCAAGGACCCCGAGAATATCGGCTACATGCCCTTCCCCTACTCCATCAAGGGCAAGATCTACGCTCAGGTCGCTCCGGACTATCAGGAGGCGATCAACGTCCACAGCAAGAACAAGGCTGCCGCCAAGGCTTGGGTCGACTACATGCTCGACGACTCCAATTTCGCGGTCACGACCCTGAGCATACCGACGAAGGTCGGCGCCAAGTTCCCGAGCGTCCTCGACGCTTTCACGAACCTCGGCGTCATCTATATCGAGGCCAAGGATCCCCCCAAGGCCGAGGAAGGGCTGACCGACAAGATCGACAAGGAAGCCGAGATCGGCTTGTGGAACGAGCCCTGGAAGCAGAGGATCGTCGAGGCGGCCCTCGGCTCCTCGAAGGAAACCTACGACGATATAATGAAGGACCTCAACGCCCATTGGGCCAAGGCCCGTGCCTCCGTAGGCGCGAAATAAGCCGCAAGGCATCCCGCGGCTAGGGGAGGTCCGGCGGCAGCGCCGGACCTCCCCTTCGTCCGCCGATTAGAGGTCTTTGATGACAAGCGTTTTCCATCCCAGCTACAGGAACGAGAAGCGGCTCATAATCGTGCTATTCCTCATAGCGCCGCTCGTCCTGCTGTTCACCTTCAGCTACCTGCCCATCTTCAACATGTTCTCCTACAGCTTCACCAAGTGGGACGGGCTCGGCGAGAAGACCTTCATAGGCCTGCAGAATTTCGCCGACCTCTTCACTCGCGAGGAGAACTACAAAGTCTTCAAGGTGAGCCTGTACTACTTCGCCGGCTCCTTCATCCAGCTGGGACTCGCGCTCTATTTCGCGACCATCCTGAGCTTCGAGGTCAAGGGCAAGAGCTTTTTCAAAGGAGCGCTGTTCTTCCCGAACTTGATAAACGGCGTCGCCGTGGGATTCATTTTCCTCTACTTCTTCCGCGACACGGGCACGCTCAACACTCTTCTCAGGCTTATGGGGCTCGGCTCCCTGGCCCAGCTCTGGCTCACGAACCCCGACCTCATCAATTACTCCCTCACGGGCGTTTCGATCTGGCGCTACATGGGCTTCAACATGGTGCTCTTTCTAGGCGCAATACAATCGATCTCGGCAGAAATATTCGAGGCTTCGGAGCTCGACGGGGCCGGACGTTGGCAGCAATTCAAGTACATCATCTTCCCGAGCATCAGGCCGATAGTGGAGCTCAACGTGATCCTTTCGGTCTCCGGATCGCTGTCCGTCTTCGAGACGCCCTACATCATGACAGGAGGCAGCAACGGGAGCATGACCTTCGTGATCAAGACTGTAGAGCTTGCGTTCACCTACAACAAATTCGGTCTAGCATCCGCAATGGCCATAGTCCTCACGATTTTTATACTTGTTCTCTCGGGCCTGCAGAAGCTTCTTTTCAAGGAAAGGGCGTAGCGGATGAAAGCGACAAAAATGGAGTCGAAGGTTTGGCCGAAAATCAAGGGAGGGATCGCGGTCTTCTTGAAGTACCTATCCCTCATACTCGCTTCTGCCATCATCATCCTGCCTATACTCGTCATCTTCCTCGGGTCATTCAAGGACAAGATCGAGTTCAACACCTCCGGCCCCTTCGACGTGCCCAAGGCCTTCGATTTCACGAACTACGTCACTGCCTTCGTCAAAGGTAAAATGCTCCTGGGCCTCGGCAATACCGTCATCCTCATCGGCTGCACTGCCATCGGCACGATACTCATCGGCACGATGACTGCCTATGTGCTCGACCGATTCCAGTTCCGCGCGAACAAGCTCATACGGACGCTCTTCCTCTGGGTGACATTGATCCCCGCGGTTACGACCCAGGTAGCCACCTTCAAGATCGTGCACGCCCTCGGGCTGTATAACACGCGCTTCGCCGGCATCATCCTCTCGGTCGGGACTGACGTGGTCTCTCTGTACATCTTTCTACAGTTCCTCGAGAGCATTCCGAAGTCCCTCGACGAGTCCGCCATCATCGACGGCGCGGGCTACTTCCGCGTGTACTTCAAGATCATCCTACCGCTCCTCATGCCGGCCATCACGACGGTGCTCATCATCAAGTGCATCGGCGTGTACAACGACTTCTACATGCCCTTCCTTTATATGCCCAAACAATCGCTGCAGGTCATTTCGACGGCACTCTTCAAGTTCAAGGGCCCCTACGGCACGCAATGGGAGATCGTATGCGCGGGCGTCATGATCGCCGTAATCCCGACGCTCGCCGCCTTCATCGCGCTGCAGAAGCAGATCTACAACGGACTCGTGCAGGGGGCGGTCAAGCAATAGCGCCCCCTAGAACGGCCCGAACTTGATAGCCACCGCGAGGGCCATGAACGCGAGGCAGACGAGAATGGTCACGACTTGCAGTGGCACGGTCCAGCGCACCCACTTAGGGTAGCTTACGACCGTGAGCCCCAGGCAGACCATGAGGAAGGGGTTGGTCGGGTAGAGTATGTTGGCGAACCCATCGCCGCAGTCGAAAGCGAAGACGACCGTCTGGCGCGTGAGGCCCACGAGGTCCGCGAGCGGCGCGAGGATTGGGATGATGAGGAAAGCCTTGGCCGAAGCGGAAGGGATGAAGAACTCAAGCGCAAGGGTGAGGAGGTAGGCGAGGAAGACGGCCGCATAGGGCCCCGCCTTGCCGATGGCTCCCGAGGCCGTGAAGAGGATTGTGTCGAGGATACCGCCCTTCATGATGATGATCTTTACGCTCATGGCCATGAGGATCATGACTATGGCGGGCAGGATGGATTTCATGCCTCTAAGGAAGCAGGAGAGAAGGCTATGGCCACTCTCGCCCGCGATGACCGCCGCGCCATTGCAGGCTACGACGAAAAAGAGGCCCATGATCGGGAAGGCGTATGTCGAGAGCCCCGGAACGCGGGCGGCTACGAGAATGAAGGCAACCGCTCCGAGGAGCCAGATGCCGAGCCAGCGCACCGCGCGCTTCATGCGAGGAGCGGCGGCGTCTTCGGCGCTCGCGATCGCCGCGGCGACGTCGATAGAGGCGCGCAAGGCGAGGTCCTCGGCGCGCACGATAGAGCTTTCGGGGTCCGCCTCGACCTTGCGGGCGTGTCGCCTCACGAAGGAAAACACGAGACCGAACATGCAGGCGAAGAAGATGGCCCGGAACCAGAGGCCGGAGTAAAGCGGCAGTCCCGAGAGGGACTGCGCGATGGTGATCATGAAGGGGTCCATAGTCGCCGCGGCGAAGCCGAAGCCCAGGGCAAGGAGGCTCATGCCGAGGCCCGTGAGGCTGTCCCAGCCGAGGTAGAGGGCCAGGGGCACGATGAAGACTACCAGCGGCGCCGCTTCCTCGTAGATCCCGAGGACTGAGGAGGCGAACATAAAAAAGAAGATGATGGCGGCCATGAGGCCGTATTTATTGCCCTTGAAGCGATCGACGACGAGGGAGAGGGCGATTTTGAGAATGCCGCTCGAGTCGAGGACCGTGAACGAGCCCCCGATAAGGACGAGGAGAATGATGATCGTAATGACCTGGAGATTGCCTGGCGACCAGAGGACCTCGACCGGGGCGGTGAGCCAACGCCAAGCAGGATAATCGGGCCTGGGCGTATAGGAAAACGAGCCGGGCTGGACGCGGTCGACGCCGGCTTCGATCGTGTGGGTATAGCTTCCGGCGGGGACGATGTACGTCAGGATGCCGGCGCCGACCATGAGGGCGAGGATTATGGCGATGGTCGTAATGAATGCGCGAACGCTAATCTTGATAGCCGCTTCCCCGCTTGAACCCGGTCCGGGCATAGGCCTTGCCGTGTCGCTCATTTCCAGTCCGAATGGAAAGAGTCGCCGCGCGGCCGGTCGATGCGCTCGTAGCCTGTGCCCTCGCGCCCGTCGCGGAGGGCCACGACCATGTTCGAGGGGAGCCATGTGCTGCGGAAGCCGTCGTAGAATGAAAGTGCCGCCCAAAAGCCGGGCATATGGAGGCCTCCCTCGGCTGATCGCGAGCAGATCCGCCTGAGGCTCGCGAGGCAGGGGTCCAGCTGCGACTTGACGCTTGCGTCGAGGAGGATGCTCTCATGGGCGCGAGAGCGGTCGCGAGCCCCGGCGGCGGCGGCGGCGACGGCGGACTTCTCCTCGGCTAAGGAGCGGAGGGCCTCCTCCTTGCCGATCTTGGCGGCCGCGAGGAGCGAGTAAGCCTCTGCATAGCAGATGACGATGGATGCGAGGAGACCCTTGCGAAGCTCCTCGATCATGAGGTGCTTCTCCCCCGAGGGGGCTGACTTGGGGCCGGAAAGAACGGCGCTCGCATCGACGCGCTCGTCCTTCATGCCGGCAAGATAGACGCAAAAGGCCGCCTGGGAGACCATAGGGGCGGGAAAGTCGAGCTCGTGGGCTAGAGCGGCCGCGCCGCGGCAGAGCACGGGACCGCGAGAGACGTCGAGGACCTTCTCGAGCAGGGGATCTCCATCCTCGTCCCTGAGGCCGAGCACGTCGGCCGCGGCGGCGACCAGAGGATCGGCGAGATCGCCTCGGTTCCACTCGGAGAAGACCGTCCGCATCTCGTCATGGCTCACCTTAATCGATGACTTGAGGGCGGAGTAAGTCTCGGCCAAAAGCTCGAGCTTAACTCCCTCAACAGCCTGCGCCACTATAGAGCAGGTCTCGACCATATCCGACCCCCGAATGGCAGATTGCATAAAAAAGCCCCCCAGCGCCAGAGCACGGGGGGGCGGCTGTCGCGGGACGGCAGAGGCCACTACGAACCCTGGGCCGCAAATCGCGGCGCGCGGCCGTACCCGCAGGCGGTCGACGCGCCGACCGCCGATCCCGAAGGACCGACGGCCGGCAATGATGTCAACCGGCGACGATCGCTTCGGTCGGGCAGACCGAGGCGCAGGTGCCGCAGTCGATGCACTTCGAAGGATCGATGAAGCGGGCGCCGTTCTTCTCGCTGATGGCCTGGACGGGGCATTCGCCCTCGCAGGCTCCGCAATTCACGCAAGCATCGGTGACCTTATAGGCCATGGGATACCTCTCTAAAAATGGAGTGGCCGTACTATAGCACCAGGACTTTAGACTGACAAGCAGCGCCTCATCCTTTGACTCGTTCGATCTTGAACAAGCGAGAGCCGTGCCGCCGCATGCTCCGCAGAACGAGGGTTCCGCCCGCGTCAAAGCGTTCGCCGCTTCGCATATCGACGAGGGCCGCGAGGCGCGGCTCGTACTTCCGCAGGATCGAGAGGTCGTATTTCCGCTCGCCGCAGCCGTAGAAGTTGAAGAAGCCGACATAGCCTGAGGTGTTGTAATAGATCTCAGGCAGCTCCTTCTCCATGACGTCGATGGCTATGGCCTGCCCCTTGAAGCAGTCCTTCGAAACTGCGTCGACGAGCCTGAGATCGGCCAAGGAAGAGGGCGACAGCGAGGAAAAGTCGTCGGAGTACATCAGTATGCCGCCCGAGAGGGCGATCGCATCCATCTGGGCGCGGCGCTCGGGGATCTTGAGGCCACTATCTGCGTCGCGGATCATGACGCAATCAGGGTCGTTCAGCCACAGGCGCTTGTGCATCGGGCTGCGCACCATGAAGTTGCGAAGGGAATTCCTCGCGCCGACCATGGCGCCCGTCCGGAGGATCTTCGCCGAGACTTGGATCCAGTAATCGCCCGTATCGGGGCCTACCCGCATGGCGTCAACCACGCCGATGCCCGAGGATAGGGGCATGCCGCAACCGATGATCATCGCTTTGGGCCCCGCTTGTCTGCGGATCATGCGCATTCCCTCTTTAAGGACGCAGCTGCGCGAAAGCTCGAGCTCGTGATGGGCGGCGCCCCTGAGGCAGGCTGCAAAGAGGAAATCGCACTTGAGGTAGTCGAAGCCCCAGTCCTCGACCATGGTCCGCACGACCTCCCGCAAGTACTCGGCATAGCGCGGATGCGTCGCGTCGAGACCGTAGTAAAAGCCGCGCCAGATCGGATTGTAGCCGGCCTTGAGCATACGGCCGTACTCGTTCTTGAGCACGTACTCGGGGTGCAGCCTCACAATCTCCGAGTCGGAGGAAGCCGCAAAGGGCGCGAACCAGAGCCCGGGCCTCATGCCCGCCAAGCGGATAGCGTCGACGATCTCGCGCATCCTGCCCGCGAAGGCCGCCCCCGGCTCGAGCCAATCCCCGACCTTGGACTGCCATCCGTCGTCTATCTGGAAAAAGTCGAAACCAAGTCCCTCGGCCTTGATGGCCTTCAAATTTCGATAGAGGATATCAGGCGTTATATGATTGTAATACTGATACCAGGAGCACCATCCGCGGAGGTTCTTCGCGGGCGGCTTGTAGCCTATGCCTTCCTGGAGCCCCCTGAAATAGCGCTGCTCGACGAAAGGACGCGTGCCGTAGAGGAAGACTATGCCGTCGAGCTCGATTTCCTGGCCGCTCTCGATCATCTGTCTGCCAAAATCGTAGATGAGCTCGAAGAAGCTCCCTCCGCGCCGGTCCACGTTGAAGACGATATAGAAGAACTGGTCGAAGGGCATCTCCTGCCCCACGAGAAGGGATTGGCCAGTCTGGAGATCCATGATGACCGAGTACATCTCGGAGGAGAGATGGCCGGGCGTGTTCGATGGCAGGTTGGCCATGTTCGAGGTCGCGAGCGACACGAGGCCGAAGCGGGGGCGAAGAGGCTTGTCCGATATCCTGTACGAGCGCGCGGTCGACCAGGACTGGTAGCCGTTGCGCAGGAAGGCGACATGGCGCGGATCCGCTCCTTTAAGGAAGGCCCCGAGCCCGCCCTCCTCGGGGAAGCGCAGGCGTGTGATGCGGAACGAGCTGCGCCCAACGTTGGCGAGCGACAAGCGATAACGGACGCCGTGCCCGAGCGGTTCCTTCTTTACGTTAAGGCGTATCCATTCATTATGGTAGGAAAAATCCGATGTGCCGCCGTCTACGGCCTCGAGGGGGAAGGATTTCCTCTCGATGCCGAACTTTAGCTCGACCTTGGCTTGAGGAAAGAAACTCGCCAAGGCGCTTGTCGCTTGAATTGCCATACTTTTCCTCGCCTTCCGCGTCGCGAGCCCTAAAGGGCCGTTGATTGACCTTAGCGCCTCCGCAGAGTTATCCTGAGGTCCATGAAGGATATTCGTGTCGGACTTTTCTCCGACGGATTCGTCCCCGCGATGGATGGGGTTACTACTACCGTTCGAAACTACGCCTATTGGCTAAATAAAGAATTCGGCCCAGCCTACGTCATCACTCCTCGCATGCCCAGGCACATCGATGAAGAGCCATATACTGTCTTGCGCTTCCTTTCAATCTCGACGATAGTCAGGCCACCCTATAGGATCGGCCTTCCGAATATCGATGTCAAGCTCAAACGCGCTATCAGGGGAAGCGACTTCGCCATCCTGCACGCGCATACTCCCTTCACCACGGGCAAGCTCGCGCTGAGGATCGGCCGAGAGAAGGGCATCCCCGTAGTCGCCACCTTCCACACGAAGTACCGCGAGGACCTCATCCGCGGAGTCAAGATAAAGAGGATCGCAGAGGACGAGCTCAAGCGCATCGTGGATTTCTACTACTCGGCCGACGCCGTCTGGGTCCCTCAAGAATCCGTGGCGAAGACGCTCAGGGAGTACGGGTATAAAGGCACCTACGACGTGGTAGAGAACGGCATCGACATGGAGGTCCCGCCCTCCGTCGCGCCCTATCGAGAGCACGGGGCCGCCGAACTGGGCCTGCCCGAAGGCATACCCGTCGGCCTCTACGTCGGCCAGTACATCTTCGAGAAAAACCTCGAGTTCCTCTTGCGATCGCTTCCCTCGGTCATGGAGGCCATGCCGGACTTCCGCATGGTCTTCGTTGGCGGCGGCTACGCCAAGGCCGCGCTAGTCTCCCTGGCCCAGGATCTGGGCATAGGAGACAAGGTCATCTTTCACGACGTCGTCTTCGATCGCGAGCTGCTCAAGGCCATCTATGCCCGCGGCGACCTCTTCCTCTTCCCCTCCCTCTACGACAACGCCCCGCTCGTGGTCCGCGAGGCGGCGGCCTTCCAGACGCCGTCGGTGCTCATCTCCGGTTCCACTGCCGCGGACGTCATCCGCGACGGCGAGAACGGCTTCCTCGCCGAGGGGACGCCCGAGGCCTTCTCGGCCAAGATAATCGGTGTCATGAAGGACGAGAAGCTCCTCGAAAAGGCCAGCGTCGGTGCCCAAACGACGCTCTGCCGCACATGGGAGGACGTAGTCCGAGAAGTGGGCGAGCGCTATCTCGCGATACTCTCGAGATGGGCGCGGTGACCGAGGCCTGGCGCCAAGGATATTTATGAAAGAGCAGCTCATCGTAAAGAATCTCCCCTTCATCAAGATCCTGCCCTCCTGGGCGCAGGAGCTCTCCTACAAGTACCTGTCCAAGACCGCCAACCTCTACATAGTCCACGGCAACATACGCGACTTCCTGCCCCACAAGATGAACGAAGGCGAGTTCCTCTTCGTAAAAATCCAAGAGTACATCTCCGAGGTACTCTTCGGGAACAAGGACGTCATCGCCTTCTTCGACCGCTCGAGCGGGGTGAGCTTCTGCGATAAACAGATGGAGCGCGATTACCTGGCCGCCCTGCGCAGCCGTCACCCGGACGAATCGGACGAGAGCTTCCTTGCGAGCGATCCGGCCGTCGCCTTTCCCTACCTCGAGCAGTACTTCATTACGCAGATACCTTTGAAGCGCCGCATTGTCCTCATCATCGACTATGCAGAGACGGTCGCCCCCGCCAGCGACGTCGCGCGCCTGTCCGAGGACGACCGCTACTGCTTCGTCACCTTGAACCGCTGGTCCCACGATCCTATATTCACGCGCGGCGACGTGTCGGTGATCCTCCTCACCGAGAACCTCGCGGATCTCAACGCGCGCATCGCATCGAGCCCCACGACGGTCAAGGTCGAAATACCCATCCCCGACGAGAGCGTGCGTTGCCAGTTCCTGCACTTCCTCGAAGGCAAGGGACAGCTGCTCCTGGACAAGGGCCTTTCCTGCGAGCAGGTGGCCGCCCTCGCCTCCGGACTCAACCTCATGAACCTAAACCGTCTCGCCGCCGAGAGCTGGCAGGAGGACAGGCCCATCTCCCTCGAGTACATGCGGGAGAAGAAGAAGGACATCATCGAGTCCGAGGCCGCGGGCCTTCTCGAGTTCCTCGAGACCGAGCACGACCTCTCCTACGTCTCCGGCCACGAGTTCGTGAAGCGTCGCTTCAAGAACGCGGCCCGCGCGATCAAGCAGGGCAGACTCGACGTGCTGCCCATGGGCTACCTCATCGCGGGTCCCGTGGGCACGGGCAAGAGCTTCATGGTCTCGGCCTTCGCGGGCGAGATCGGCGTGCCCATGGTCAAGTTCAAGAACTTCCGCTCCAAATGGCAGGGCGTCACCGAGTCGAACCTCGAGAAGGTCCTGTCCATACTCAAGGCCATGTCCCCCGTCGCGGTGATGATCGACGAGGCCGACGCCTTCCTCGGAGACCGAGATCAGGACGGGGACTCCGGCGTCTCGAACCGCGTCTTCAGTCAGATCGCGAGCTTCATGGGCAACACCGAGTACCGCGGGAAGATCATCTGGTTCCTCATAACCTGCCGCCCTGACCTCCTGCCCATCGACCTGAAGCGCCAGGGCAGGGCCGAGGAGCACCTCGCCCTCTTCTACCCCGACTCCGACGAGGAGAGGATAGCTCTCTTCGAGACGCTCGTGCGCAAGCTCGACCTATCCATCAGGCGCTTCTCCGTCGCCGATCTGCTCAAGAAATTCACCCACGAGTTCTCGGGAGCGGACCTCGAGGCCGTGCTCATCAGGGCGAAGTTCAAGGCCGCCATGGAAGGCAGGACCTTCGTCACGAAAGAGGACATGGACGAGACGATGGCCGACTTCGTGCCGCCCGCGTATCCCCACGAGATCGAACTACAGAATCTCGTCGCCGTGATCGAATGCACCTCGAAGGAGATGCTTCCGAAGCGCCTGCAAAACCTCAATCGCACGAAGCTTGTTAAGGACATACAGGAATTGAAGGCTCTTCTCGGTGAGGCCCCGCTGGGTTGAGCCGAGTACGCTCGAATTGAGGTGACAGCCGGCCATCATTGAGCGATAATGCTCGCGATGGACGCGACAAAGATCACCACCGGCGTTTGGTTCGTGCGAATTCCCGAGGCAGAGCTCTACGTCCTCTGCGGTTGTCCGCCGGACGTAGTCAAGCACCTCATGCGCCGCGGCGCGATAGCCGAAACCAACGTCAGGGGCACGGTATTCGAGACCGGGCCGAACGCCATACTCCTTTCGGACGTGGCCATCCAAGGCGGGACCTTCTGCAACATGGCGGAGTTTCCCCTCTTGCAGATGTTCTACCGCCAGGGCATCGCCCTGCCGGGGCACGTGAACAACAAGGGCCGCAAGCCCATCTTCATAGGCCTTCTCTCGCAGCTCGTCGCCCAGTCGGCCTACATCCTGCGCGGCACCTTCGGCCTCGAGAGCGAGGAGGAGATCGAGGCCGCGGGCGTAAAGCCCGAGTTCGCCCACGAGATCATGCGCTACAAGCTGCGCTTCGCGGGGGGCACGCCGCGAGGCCTGGGGGAAACCGCCGAGTTCGCCCCGACCGACTCGGGGACCGCCCAGCTCCCGGGGGGCGTGACCGTCATCCGAAAATCGCTCAACGTCTACGCCTTCAAGCGGGGCGAGGACGAGGTCGTCGTAGACATGAACCTCGCGCCGGGCGCGGCTTACGAGAGCCCTGTGCGCCTGGACAGCCACCGCGTCGAGCGCGACTATTTCTCGGTCGTCCACTCGGGAGAGGGCAACGGCTGGGACAAGGACAGGCCCTGCATGTCCTCCATCGTCGTGTTCCAGGGCAAGATATACCTCATCGACACGGGGCCCTACGTGCTCGACTCGCTCACCGCGCTGGGCATATCGGTCAACGAGCTCGAGGGCATCTTCCACACCCACGCCCACGACGACCACTTCGCCGGCCTCACTTCGCTCGTGCGCACCGACCACCGCATCAAGTACTTCGCCACGCCGCTGGTGCGCTCGTCGGTGATGAAAAAACTGTCGGCCGTCATGTCTCTGCCGGAGAAGAGCTTCGAGAGCGCCTTCGAGTTCCACGACCTCGCCTTCGGCAAGTGGAATGACATTGGGGGGCTCGAGGTGCAGCCATTCCTCTCCCTCCATCCCCTCGAGACGACCATTCTCTACTTCCGCGCCCTCGGCTCCGACGGGTACAAGACCTACGCCCACCTCGCAGACATAGCGCCCGAAATCGTCCTCAAGGACTATCTGCTGGACGATCCCCAAGCGGGGGCCCTGGCGGCGAAGCTCTACGAGAGCTCGCAAAAGAGCCTCCACCTCGCGGTCGACCTCAAGAAGATCGACGTGGGCGGTGGCATGATACACGGCCGAGCCACAGACTTCACGGGCGACGGCTCTACGAAGGTCGTCCTCTCGCACACCTCGGGGGATCTTTCCCCGGCGGACAAGGAGATCGGCTCGAGCGCCTCGTTCGGCATGCAGGACTCTCTCATCGAATCGCGCGTCGACTATACGCGCGCCTCGGCGCAACACTACCTCGCGGCCCACTTCCCCGAGGCCTCGGACGAGGACCTCGGCATGCTCCTCAACTGTCCGCTGGCGGTCCTCAACTCGGGGCATGTCATCCTCCGCAAGGGATCTGAGGCCTCCGAGGTCGACCTCGTCGCCTGCGGGGTGGTCGAGATGATCGATTCGGGGCTGGGCGTCCAGCACATGCTCTCCACCGGGACGATGATCGGAGAGGTGGACGTCCTTACGAGCAAGGCTTCGAGCCGCACTTACCGCACTAAGAGCGCGGTAACCCTCCTCAGGATGCCGGGGCGCCTCTTTCTCGAGTTCGCGAGGCGCAACTACGACACGCTCGACATGCTCAGGCGCCTCGAGATCGAGCACTTCCTCCAGGGGACGAGGCTCTTCGGCGAGATGGTCTCGAGCGCGGTGCACAACGTCATGGCTCGCGAACTGTCCTCCGAGCGCCTCGCGGTCGGAGAGTCGCTCACCACCATAGCGGGCACTTCCCTCGTCGTCGCTCGCACGGGCAGGGCGCGCGTGCTCATCGAAGGATCGGAGGTCGACTCGATCGGTCCCGGTGACGTCTTCGGCGAAGAGTCGGTCTTCTTCGGCCGCCCCTCGCTCATGAACGCGACGGTCTCCGAGGAGGGGGAGTTTCTCTCCGTGCCGCGCGAAACCATAAAGAACATACCGATCGTCGAATGGAAGCTCCTCGAGACCTATGAGCGTCGCATTACGCGCTTCGGGCTCTCGAGCATGGCCACGAAGGCGACGCAAGGCAAAGGCAGCACGTAATACGGGGAGAAGAAAGGCATGAACAAGGCTCAACAAAGATTCACTTTGATCATAATCGCCCTGATAATGGCGGTATTCAATCTCGACACTAACGTCATGGCACCGACACTGAGCACGATCGAGGCCGAGTTTAAAATCAACGACGGATCCATAGGGCTCATGATGCTGCTCTTCACCATCATTGGCGCGGCAGTCTCTCTTCTCTGGGGATACTTCTCGGACAAAGCCTCGCGCAAGCTCCTCTTCACGCTCGCCGTCGTCCTGGGCGAGCTGCCCTGCGCCCTCACCGCCTTGGCGCCGAACTACCCCGTCTTCTTCGGCCTGCGCATCCTTTCGGGAATCGGGCTCGGCGCGGCCTTTCCCCTGGTGTTCGCGATAATCGGGGATACTTTCGATTTCAAGAGCCGTCCGATGGCCACGGGGGTCATTTCGGTCGCGATCGCGCTCGGCAACATAGGCGGCTACCTTCTCGGCGGATACCTCGGTGCGAGCGGCAACTGGAGGCTCCCTTTCGTCGTGGCGGCGGCGCCTAACTTCCTGCTCATCCTGCTCTTCTGCGTCTTCTGCCCCGAGACCAAAAAGGCGGCGAGCGAGGAGGCTACCCGTGAGCTCGTCGATGCCGGACTTGTATACCCTAAGACCATCAGGCTCTCGGACTACACTGGGCTCTTTAGGAACAGGACGAACCTCTTCCTCCTCTTCCAAGGCATAGCCGGCACCATTCCCTGGGGCAGCTTCTTCTATATCACCAAATTCCTCGAGGAAAAGGGACTCTCCATCACCGACGCGACGAACGTCTTCTCGTTCTTCGGGGCCGGGATGGTCGTGGGCACCATATTCGGCGGGCAGATCGGCGCCGCCATATTCAAGAAGTCGCCCAAGCGCCTCCCGGTCTTCTGCGCCATCACGACCTTGGCGGGAGCCTTGGCCGTGCTTTACGTCGTGCTTCTGGCCCCCCAGGACTTCATCCCCCTCGCCGCCGCCGGCTTCATCGCCGCTTTCTTCGCCGCCATGACCGGCCCCAACATGAAGACCATGCTCCTCGACGTCAACGCTCCCGAGGAGCGCGGGGCGATCTTCTCGATCTTCAACTTAACTGATTCGCTGGGCACGGGCGTCGGACGGGGAGTAGCGGGGCTGCTCTCGGGCCTGATCGGCAGCCTCGCCCTGCCGATAGTTATCTGCACCTCCTTCTGGGGCTTCTGCACGGTGTTTCTCATGGTCGTCTCCCTCTTCTTCGTCGCGGACGTGCAAAGGTTGCGCGACGCTATGCGCAAGGCCGCCGAGGAGATGAAGGCCGCCAAGGCTTAAATTATATTCTTTTCATGCCCCGCCGCGCCCTCTATTCGCGATACTAGAGGTGTACGGGAGGTATGATAGCCATGATAAACTCTATAGCTTCGCAGGTTAGCGCGCTGGCCAGTCAGGGCCAAAGAGCGGCGTCCACCGAAGTCAGGTCGGCCAAGGCGAGCACTGAAGCATCTACGCAGGTTTCCGCACAGAACCAGGCCGACACAGAGCAGAGCGCCGCCGTGAGCGTGGAACTTTCCGCCCAGGCCCAGGCTAAGGAGCTTAAGACCGAGGGCATGAGCGTCTCGGAGATAGCAACCAAGCTGAAGCTGGACGAAAAGACGGTCGACACCTACCTGGGCGTCCAGGCCTAGTAGCTTTTCAGTCGCGGACTATGCCCAAGACAGCGAAGGCGGGAACGAATGCGGCCCAGGTATCGTAGTCCGTCGTAGCCTTAGGGCGATGTATTGTTCGCCCGGCAGCTCGATGCGGAAACCTCCGGAATAGCTGTCTTCCAGCCTCGAGACGATCATGTTCCAGGTATCGATGATATCGCACATGAACTCGCCGTCCGCAGGCAAGGAGAAGTCCCGGAAGCGCGGGCGATTAAAGCCGAAGTAGAAGAGATAGTATTCTCCCTCCTTGCCCCCGCAGGGCAGGTCCCAGCTCGACCATCCGAACGAAATCGGCGTCATGCCCTCGGATGGTCCTTCTCCGGCGATCTTCCGCAGGAAGGCGATCCTCGCGGGACTCTCGCCCCGCAGGCGCCCGCCCTTCGACCACCAAAGCACATCGTTCGGATCGAGGAAGGTCTCGCCATGCCCTACGTAGCCCCCGCGCACGTAGCCTTCCCAGCAGCGCCTCACTAGCTCCTGAGCCGTTATATTGCCCCAGCCCCAATTGATGTCGCCTTCGTAGGCGCACTCGTCGATCACGACGGGCTTGCCGTACTTCGTCCGCCATTCGTCTGTATACTCGGCGGTCTTGTAGACGTCCTGGCGCTGGATGCTGCAGTGCGTGATCCAGCTCTTCGCATGGTCGTAAAAGCCCATGCAATTGTGGATGGAGCGCAGGTGGCCATAGGGATCGTCATTCTCGACTATGCCCGCGAGGCGCTCCCAATCCTCGATCGACTTACCCTTCATGAGATCGTACTCGTTCGCCAGTGCCCACCAGACATTGCGGTAGGCGGCGAGGCGCGCGATGAGGTAACGCAGGTAGAGACCGTCCGCCTCGGGGCCCATAGTCGCGAAGCCCCAATGGTCGTAGGGGTGGAAGAGTATGAGATCCGCCTCGATCCCGAGATGGCCGAGCTCGGTTATCCGCTTCTCGAGATTCCGGAAATAGGCGGGGACAAAACGCTTGTAGTCCCAGCCCTTCTCGAGCGAACCCTCGAATGGGAAGAGCTCAGGTTCGTCGCGATTGTAGTCGTAGTATTTCGGAAAGACGCACATCCTGATCTTATTGAACGGGGACGAGGCCAAAGTCCTAAGCGTCACTTCCTGAAGATCCGCGCCCTGATGAGTCCAGGCGTAGCAGGTAGTGCCGAAGGGCAGATAGCGCGTCCCGTCTGAGTAGGCGAAATGGAAGCGTTGCGCGACACGCACGGGCCCATGGTTGCCGGCGGCTGCCGCGACGCAGGAGAACGAGCCCCCTTGTCCGTCCAGCCCGTCACGGTTGCTCCTCGTCTTGAATGTCCATGTCCCCTCGCGATCCGGCATAAAGCGTATCGCATAACGTCCCTCGCCATCGTAGAAGCCGCGGGTCTCGAAGGCTCGGTCCTCGGATTCGAAGCGGGCGACGAGCTCGACCTCGACGAAAGGATTGCCCGAAGCCGGTCCCTCGAGACGCAGCTCGAAAAGGCCCCACTTCGCAACCTCGTCGGGATAAGCGCGCCCGTCCGCGGTTTCTTTGCATTTCCTCATCGCTTACCCCTTGACCGCGCCTATGGCGATGCCTTTCACGAAGTACTTCTGGAAGAAAGGATAGATCGCAAGGATCGGCACGACGCCTATCACCGCTATAGCCATCCGCACCGTAGCGCTCGGTATTTTCGCATAGGCCTCGCCGGCGTTCGAGCCTAAGTCCGAGTTCGCTAAAAATTGGATGTCGTTGATGATCCGGTTCAGGATGTTCTGGATGCTGAAGAGCCTCTCGTCGGTGAGGTAGATAAGGCCGTTATACCAATCGTTCCAGTAGCCCAAGGCCTGGAAGAGCCCCACCGTCGCAAGGATCGGCAGCGATAGAGGCAGAACTATCGACACGAAGGACCGGAACTCCCCCGCCCCGTCGATGCGCGCGGACTCTATGACCGCCATCGGGATAGAGTTCGCGAAGAAGGTCTTCATAAGGAGGACATTGAAGGCGTTCATGAGCAGCCCTGGCACGATGAGGGCGAGTATGGTGTTCTTGATGTGCAGACCCTGCGTATACATGAGATAGGTCGGCACCAGCCCCCCCGAGAAGAGCATCGTGAAGAAAACGAAAAAGGATATGATGTTCCGGCAAGGGAAGTCCTTGCGCGAGAGCGGATAGGCGAGGAGCGCCATCAGGCAGAGGCCGACGGCAGTCCCGACGGTCGTAGCCAGGATGGTGATGCCGTAGGCCCTCCCGATCTCGTCCATGTGCACCCACAGGTACTTGTATGCCTCGAGACTGAAATCCTTCGGGAAGAAGGAGTAGCCGTAGCGCAGGATTTCCTTCTCCGCAGTGAACGACGAGACTATGAGGAGCACGAAGGGCAGTATGCAGGCGATCGAGGCGAAAATGAGGATAGCGTGGATCAGTATCCTCCAGCCGAGCGAGTTCTTCACTCCATCCTCCTAAAAAAGCGCGTTCTCGGGGTTGATCCTTTTGACCAAGAGATTGGACAGGAGGACGATGACAAAGCCCACGATCGACTGGTAGAAACCGGCGGCCGACGACATGCCGATATCGCCTAACTTCAGTAGCCCGTGGTAGACATAGGTATCGATGACGCTCGTCGCGTTCGAAAGCATCCCCGAGTCGAGGGGCACCTGATAGAAGAGCCCGAAATCCGAATAGAAAATGCGGCCGATCGCCATCAGGGTCATGAGGATGATCACCGGCAGGATGAGGGGCAGCGTGATCTTACGTATCTGCTGGCCCTTGCCCGCCCCATCGATCGTGGCCGCCTCGTAGAGCTCTTGGTCGATGCCTATGATCGCCGCGTAGTAGACCACGCAGAGAAAGCCGGCTCCTTTCCAGACGTTCACGACCGTGAGGATGAAGGGCCAATACTTCGGCTCGTTGTACCACGATATCGGCCGGGCACCGAGAAAGGGCAGGATTGTCTTGTTCATGAAACCCGTCTCGACGGACAGGCATGCGTACACGAGATAGCTCACGATCACCATCGAGATGAGCATGGGCAGGAGGATGACGCTCTGGTAGAACTTCTTGAGGCCTCGATTGCGGACCTCGTTGAGGAAGAGGGCCAGCGTCACGGCCACGACGAGGTTCACGACGATAAAGGCGAGGTTGTACAGGAGAGTGTTCCGAGTGATGACCCACGCGTCGCTCGTGGCGAAGAGGTACTTGAAGTTCCGGAAGCCCACCCAATCGCTATGGAAGATGCCTTTGGCGTAGTCGACATCCTTGAAGGCGATGAACAGCCCGATCATCGGGACATAGTTGTTGATGAAGAAGTAAAGGAGCCCGGGGATCATCATGATCGCGAGGGACAGGTACCTCTTGGTATCGCGTCGCTTTGCCATGCTCGATATGCTCCATTGACGAGGGAAGAGGCGGGCCTCGGCCGAGGCCCGCTTGTTGCCTATGACTTACTTCGAAGCCGCCGCCCAAGCGTCGAGCTGCCTCTGCTTCTCCGCGATTATCTTGTCGAGGCCCGCGGCCTTCATGTCCTTGACCATCTCCGGAAGCGTCTTGTCGGGGTCGACCGCGCCGCATTCGATGGCGAGCTTGTAGCGATTTAGCGCGTTGGTCACCGCAGCGACTTCGGTCTTGACCGACGAGTTGTCGAAGGTGAAACCGAGAGCCTTTGACTTTGTCGCGCTTCTGTTGAAGGCGTCCAGTTCCTTGAACAAGGTCGGGGAATCGCCCTTCCAGATATAGGAGATGAGCTGATTCCCGAAGAGCCAGCCCATGGTAAGGCCATAGCCGGTGTTGGTCGCGTCGACACCCTCTGGGTAGCCGATGACACCACCGTCGAGCTTGACGTAGTGCTTTCCCTCGATGCCCCAGTCGAAGAGGTTGACGAGATCGGGATCCGAATACATGAGGTCGAGGAACTGCACTGCCTTGTCGGGCGCGGTCGAATTGCGGGGAACCGACCACATCACGTTGGCGACAGAGGAGGTGGTCGCGAGGGCGGGGAGTATCCCGACCGTCACCATCTCCATCCCGCATTCCTTGGTCTCCTGGGCCTGAATGCCGGGCTTCATCGTCGTGAGGAAGCCGAAGAGCTTGTCGGCGCGTACGAGGGAGGTACAGTGATCCTTGTTGGTCGTCGCGTCCTTCTGCAGGATGCCTTCCTGGTACCAGCCATAAAGCTTCTTGACGAGGGCCTTGTATTCAGGGGTCTCATACAGGTCCACTACCTTGAGGCTCGCGCCGTTATTCATGAGTACGCCGAAGCCGTCCGAAAGGCTATCCCAGGTGTACATGAAATCGACGAATGAGCGATTCTCGATGCCTGGCGCGAGGGGCACTAGGTCAGGCTCGGCCTTGGCCACTTTGCGGAGGACCGCGGCCAGATCGTCGTAGGTCTTGATCGATTTGGGATCGATCTTGCATTTGTCGAGGATGTCCTTGCGCATCGCGACGCCGAGGTTTGAGGCGAAGTCGCGGACTGAAGGGACGGCGTAGAGCTTGCCCTTCATCTTGCCCGCGGCGAGATAGGCGGGATCCATCGACTTCATTATGCCGCTCCCGTATTTCGCGACGAAGTCATCGATGGGCAGGAGCTGGTTCTTGGCTATCTGAGGGCCGAAAGTGGCCCCGCCGCTCGCCATGAGGTCGAGCTTCTCGCCGCTCGCCAGCATGAGGTTAAGCTGCTGTTCCCAGGACCCATACGAAATGGGAAGGAATTTTACGGTAACGCCGATCTTGGATGAGGATATTTTGTTCACCTCGTCCTGTACGAGCTTCATGTCCTTGGGCGTGCTTCCGAAGATGAAAAACGCCACCGTCAATTCGGTGCCGGCCGCAATGGCGGTGAAGGGCAATACCGCAGCCAATAGCGTGGCGAAGAGCAGAGACTTCCTTTTCATGTGTACAACCCCCTCATTCAGGAAAATGCGATAGTGGCAGGATAGGCCCGCGGAGTCGAGAGCGCCGCCCCCGAGCCGACTTCAGCCTACGACTATTCCGACTTCGGGCTACGGTTCGGCCGTCTTCGGCGCGGGGCGATTCCTGGTTCGGTAGGCTGAAGGGCTTTGCCCCTCGGTCTTCTTGAAGATTTCGGAAAAATGCGAAAAATTGGTATAACCGACGCGCGAGGCTATCTCGCCTATGGGCAGGTCGGTCTTGTCGACGAGATCGGCGGCGACGCGCATGCGCTCGCCTATGATGTACTCGGAGACCGACATCCCCCTTTCTCTTTTAAAGATGCGCGAGAGGTAATCCGCGTTGAGCGACACTTCATGGGCGATGAGCGAGCAGGAGAGGTCGCCGCCTATATGCCTGTCGATGTAGCGCATCGCGCGCTCCAGGGGGCTGCCCGACTTCTCGAGCTCGTCGAGCTTTGCCCCGACTCCGTCGAGGAGGTGATCGACCCAGGCGGCGAGGTCCGAGAGCGATTCTGCGGCCTTGCGCTCGAGCTCGAGCGAGCGTGGATCGTCGAAGAGCTCGTGCGCGGGCACCCGCTTCGACTTGAGTATCGAGTAGACCGCCTGAGAGAAATCCTGCTTGAAGCTTTGGAGGGCGCCGCCCCGCCATAAGCCCCCGCGGCTCATGGTCTCGATATATGCCCGCGCTTCCCGCCTCACGTCCTCGCTGTTGCCCGAGGCGAGCATCATGGCCCATAGCATTACGTCGGGAGTCCTCGGTTCGCAGCTGCCACTGTCTTCAAGGCTGTCCGCGGCCGCGACCTCGCCCCGGCAGGCGAAGCGATTGGCGTCGAGGCCGCGCAGCTCGTCGACGGCGCCCCTGAATCCTTCGAGGCCGACGGCGCGACCGATATAGCAGGAAAGCTCGCAGTAAAAATGCTCGCGGCAATAGGCGACGACAGACTCGAATACCCTTATGCGGGCGGGAGAAGAGACTTCGCCCGCGAGGATGCCGAGTGCCTTCCCCTCGCCCAGCCTGAGAACGCGAGCCTCCTCGCCGGAGCGAGCGCAGCTTTCCTCGACGCACTTGCGCAGGGCCGTCTCTAGGAGCTGCGAATCGCGCGCGCTTAAGGCGCGAGTCCAGCCGCGCACGGAGAATAGGATGGGCGAAAGCAGGCTGTCGCGAACTATGGCTACGCCGCTCTCCGAGGCCGCGGCAAAAAGCTCAGACGAGCTTCCGGAAACGCTGCCGCTAGCCAGGCCGAGCCAAAAAGCGTTGGCGAGGGCGCTGCGGTTGCGCAGCCAGAGCTCGCCCGCCAAGGCCTCGTCGCGCAGAGCCGCCTCGCGGTCACGTTTGGCGAAGAGGCTCGCCAAGGTCTCCTCGAGCTTCTTGTAGGGGACGGGCTTGAGTATGTAATCGAAGCCGCCGAGCCTGAGGGCGGTCTGCGCGTAGCCGAAGTCGGCGTGGCAGGTGAGGAAGACCGTATCGACGCCGCGCCTATTCTCGGAGACCCAGGCGACGAGGTCGAGCCCCGATCCCTGCGGCATCTCGATGTCGCAGAGGAGGACGTCGAAGTCTTCCTTAAGAAGGACGGCCTCGGCCTCGCGGAGGCTATAGGCCCCGAGGACGCGAGTCACGCCGAGAGAGACCCAATCGACGTAGCGAATGAGACCCTCAACCGCGAATTTCTCGTCGTCGACAACAAGAACCCGCCTCACCAGCACAACTCCTCGCCTACGCGAAAGCACGGTATACTCGCGGACATGCAAATCCGCCCGATCAACCGCTTCTCGATACGGGGCAAGCTCATCGCCTTAATGCTCGCCGTCACGATTCCGCTCGGTACGCTGTTGATAGTTCAGAATTTATACGCGATATCGACGATGCATGACAAGGTTGCCCAAACCAACAAGGATCTCCTCTCCGTATATATGGGGCAAATCGATCAAGGTCTGCGCTTCGTCGACTATTATATGAGCGCTCTCACCACCCGGGAAACCGCCCTTCTCGCCCTCGAGAGCTACGCCTCGAACGACGATACCGCCTATCAGCTCGCCAAGCTCGAAATCCAGGGCGAGCTGTCGAACACCGTCCCCCTCTTCGCGGTCATGGACGCGATGTTCGTCTACTCGAGCGAGCGCGACGAGTTCATCGAGGCCTTCAACGCCCAGCCCGGTTACGAGGAGAAGCAGCTCATCCGCGGCTATATCAGGGGGGTGACGGCGGATGCCTCGATCGAAGGGAACAACGTGTGGAAGGCGCAGAAGATCGGAGGAAAATATTACGTCATGCGCATCATGAAGCTGGGCGGCAGCTATCTCGGCGCATGGGGCAGGGCCGAGGGAATCCTGACTCCACTCGAGCTCATCGATTTGAGCAAAGGAGGAAAGGCGCTTTTCGCGACCTCGGACGGAAAGCCAATGGGCTTCGTGCCTTGGATCGTAGAGCGGGGCATCGATCTCGGCAAGGGCTTCTCTTCCTACCATCTCACGGGGTCGAAGGAGAAGTATCTCGTCGTCGGCGCGAAGTCGAAGATGGGGGACTTCGCGCTCGCCGCGGTGATCCCGGATTCGACTGTCAGCGCGGGCCTCCCATCCTCGCTCAGCCTCATCCTTTGGTTGTCGATCTTCGCGATGCTCCTGATACCCTTCGCCTTATTCCTGGTGCAAAGGAACGTCCTCGATCCGCTCGGCCGCATGGTGGCGGCCATGCGCAGCATCCAGGGCGGGGAGCTCGATACGAGAATGCGCACGACGCCCTCGTCGAGCGAGTTCGCGATCGTTGACTCGACCTTCAACGGAATGATGGAAAGGATCCGCGACCTCAAGATTGACGTCTACGAGGAGAAGCTCAACGCGCAGAAGGCGGAGCTCAAACACCTGCAGCTTCAGATCAAACCGCATTTCTATTTGAATTCGCTCAACATCATCTTCCATATGGCGCAGATGAGGGAATTCGAGCTCATCCAGGAGATGACGCTAAAGCTCGTCGACTACTTCCGCTACATGATGAAAAGCGATTCGAGCTTCGTGAGTCTCGGCGAGGAAATCGAGCATGTGCGGACCTATCAGAGGATCCAGGAGATCCGCCTCGCAGGGGAGCGAAGCCTCGCGCTCGAGGCCCCGGGCGAAGCGATGACCGCCGCGGTGCCGCCGCTCCTCATCCAGACTTTCGTGGAAAACTCAGGCAAGTACGGCATTGAAGAGGACGGTTCGCTTCATATCTCGATCGGAATTTCCCTGAGCGAAAACCGCGAGAGCATCGCGATACGCATCGCCGACCGAGGCAGGGGCTTCAGCGAGCCTATGTTGGCGTCTCTCAATACGGGTACGCTAGAGCCCGACGAAAACGGGGAAAAGATAGGCATCTTCAATATGCGCAGGCGGCTTTCCATCCTCTATCACGGCAGGGCAAGCCTCGGCTTCGAGAACGGAGAACCGGGCGCTATCGTATCGATCGGCATTCCCTTCACTGAATAGGCGATCGCAGTGTCTCCCCTCTTTCAGGCTTTCGTGCCCATCTCCTCTAAAAGCTTCATGCAGATCTCGCGCAGCCGCACGCATTCCTTAGGCGTAGTCTCATAGCCCGAACCGCCCGTCTTCTGCCGTATGACGACGGTCCCGTACTCTTCGTCTCCGCCGGGCTCGATCTCGTAGCCCCGTACCTTCGCCCGCTCGGCGATCTTGAACGAGCTCCCCGACTTGCCCTTGGTGAGGACGACCGCGTACATATAGGGCACGGCCCCATTGGGGCCGTTGTTGATCGAGGCCTGCACCTGTATCCCGACGAGGTCCGCAGGCGGCCGCTTGAGCTCGTACATGACGCGCAGGTCCTGGGGTATGCCGGCCCCGCGGGCGTCCTTGTCGAAGCAGATGTAGGGCGCGATCGCGATATCGGGAGGGAGGGCCTCGGCGAGGATGGCCCGGAAGCAAGGCATCTTCTTGTCGATATCAAAGGGCGTGAATACGGCTACGCGGCCGAAGAAGACCGCAGGGACGAAGAAGGCCAGCGCGTTCAGCAGATAGAAGGCGATGTCGGTCCGGCCTTCGCCCTTCGCGAAAAAGATAACCATGATCCCGACGCCGATAGCGATGAAGGTGGCCAGAGCCCCCGTGCCCGAGGTCTTTCGCTTGAGCTTCTTGGACTCGCGCAGGCTGTCGTCGAGCCGGTCGATCTCGGCCATCGGGACGGGCCGCCACCCATCGAGGCCCTGGTCGTCGGGCTTGTTCGTGGCCCTGCGGAGCGCGAGCGGGGACCAACCGAGGATGGCCACCGCCGCGCCAAGGGGCACGAAGAGCGCCACCTCGAGAAAAGCGCCGACTGCGAAGAGGCCGGCCGACAGCGCGAGGCGAGAGCCGAGGCCGAGCCTCCAGAAACGGAAATCGTCCTGCATCACGTCCTCCCCTTGCCTTGTATCTCTTTTTCGCCAGCGTAGCGCCAGTACAAGGGGCATGCCCCCTGGCAGGCCATGAAGGTTCCGCAGCTCGAGCACTGCTCGCTCGCGAAATGCTTGTGCTTGAAGAAATCGCCACGCTCTGAGAACCAGATATCGCGGAAGCTCTTCTCCTTGAGCGAGCCCAGGCTCTCGGGCCACGAGGAGCAGGGCAGGATCTCGCCCCGCGGGTTCACGTGCAGGAGGCCGTCGACGGCGGCGCAGCTCTTGTTCCCAAGGCCGCGCGCCACCGGGTTGTAGAGGCAGTAGGGCGTGGGGCTGTACCAGAAGAAAGTCCGCCCTGACTCGTGGGCGACGCGCCTGATTTCATCCACGAAGGGCCCGGCCTCGCTGTAGCTCACGAAGAGATCGTCGGCGCCCAGTCCGCGCCCGGCCGGTATGAAGAGGTTCATCGAGAAGCGCTCGACGCCCACAGACGCCAGGAAGGAAGGCAGCCCGAGGAGGGAGCCGGGGCCGGGCGCCTTGTTGAGCGCGGTGAGCGTGCTATTGGTCTGCACCGAGATCCCCGCCTCGCGCAGCGCCTTTATCCCGGCGACCGTCCTCTCCCAGGCCCCATCTACGCCGCATAACGCGTCGTGGGTGCTTGCATCCGGGCTCTCGAGGCTCACCTGGGCCGTGTCGATGCCTGCGGCCTTGAGGCCGGCCGCGCGCTCCGCCGTCGCGAGGCTCCCGTTCGTGATGAGGTTGACCCTGAGCCCGAGGGAAACGGCGTAAGCGGCGAGCTCTTCGAGGTCGGGCCTCAAGAGCGGCTCGCCGCCTGTGAAGGAGAAGAAGGGTATCTTCGCCTCCTCCTTGAACATTCGGATGATGCGCTTCCACTCGTCGGTGGGGAGCTCGGGCGCGGCGGCCAGAGCTTCCGGCCCGCAACCTGCATAGCAAAAGCGGC
>Ga0326727_10008305_pt1 | contig 26484 bp, 22 predicted proteins | sample MB2enrmetagenome_FD_207643 | JGI IMG/M metagenome (GOLD analysis project Ga0326727, IMG submission 207643) | Lab enriched peat soil microbial communities from McLean, Ithaca, NY, United States - MB29MY | ecosystem: Environmental > Terrestrial > Soil > Wetlands > Peat | place: USA: New York...
GAGGGCAGGTTCCCGAATTTCGCGATAAACTCTTTCATGGCGTTCTCCTCCGGTGTTTGGTCTTGGAAACACTACTCTACCGGAGTTCTAGAACGCCACTTCTATTTTGGTTGCGGCTATGCCGGGCCGCGTCTCCGCGCCTCCGCGTCAAGAAACTGTCATGAACGAATCACTTACCCGAAGCCCAGCAACGCGCTACAGTATTGTGTCGCACGGCAGGGGCCGGGCACGCCCGGTCCGATCGAAGATCCGGGAGAGAGCCCATGAGCAAGTTGACGAGACGCGATCTACTGACCGGCAGCCTGGCTGCATCGGCGGTGGCCGCCGCCGGCGACGCCGCCGGGCAGACCGGCGCGGCGAAACCGCCGGCCAAACAGGCGGCCGCCGCGCCGGCGTCCAAGCTCGCCGGCAAGCTCGAACGCGAGCGGCTGCTGCTCGATTTCGGCTGGCGGTTCCATCTTGGCAACGCCAACGACGAATCCAAGGACTTCGACTACGGCGGGACCCGCGGTTCCGAAGAAGCCTTCGCCAAATCGGGCGGATTTCTGCCCGTGTGCAACGCCAGTTTCGACGACAAGGCATGGCAGAAAGTGGATCTGCCGCACGACTGGGCGGTGGCTCTGGCCTTCGAGAACGCCAACCCGCTCATCGCCCACGGCGCCAAGCCGCTGGGCCGCAACTATCCCGAAACCAGCATCGGCTGGTACCGGCGCGTTTTCGATATCCCGGCCGACGACGCCGGCCGCCGCTTCACTATCGATTTCGACGGCGTCTTCCGCCATGCCATGGTCCTGTTCAACGGCCACTACCTGGGCGAGAACTTCAGTGGCTACGCGCCGTTCTCCTACGACGTGACCGATTTCATGAACTTCGGCGCGCCGAACATTCTGGTGGTACGCGTGGACGCCACTCTGAACGAAGGCTGGTTCTACGAAGGCGCGGGCATCTACCGCCATGTCTGGCTCAACAAGACCAGCCCCGTGCATGTGGCGCAATGGGGCACGTTTGTGCGCTCGGAGGTGAAGCCCGGCGCCGCCACGGTGACGGTCACCACGGAAGTTCAAAACGAAACCGACGAAGCCCGCATGTGCCAGGTGGCCTCCACCATCGTGGACGCCAAAGGCAAGGTGATCGGAAAGGCCGCGCCGGCCGGCGCGAACATACCCCCGCGAGGCAGCCGCGAAATCGAACAGCGCATCGCCGTCGCCAATCCGGCCCTGTGGTCCATCGAAGAGCCGAACCTTTACACCATGCAGACGGCAGTGGAAACCGGTGGCGCGGTGACGGACCGCTGCGAAACCACCTTCGGCATCCGCACGCTGGCCTTCGACGCCGATAAGGGTTTCTTCCTCAACGGCAAGCACGTCCAGATCAAAGGCACGTGCAACCACCAGGACCACGGCGGAGTGGGCGCGGCGGTCCCCGACCGGGTCAACGCTTACCGCGTCGAGAGGCTGAAGGAAATGTGCTCCAACGGCATACGCACATCGCACAACCCACCCACCACGGAGCTGCTCGATGCCTGCGACAAGCTGGGCATGTTGGTGATGGACGAAACACGCATGATGGATTCGAGCCCCGAAGGGCTGAGCCAGTTGGAGCGGCTGATTCGCCGCGACCGCAACCACCCGTGCGTCTTCATCTGGTCGCTGGGCAATGAGGAACGCGAGCAGGGCAGCGAGCGCGGCAAGCGCATCGTCACGACCATGAAGCGCCTGGCCAGGAAGCTCGATCCCTCGCGCCTGATCACCGTGGCCCAGAACGGTGGATACGGCCCCGCCGGCATCAGCACGGTAGTGGACGTGGGGGGATTCAACTACAACGAGCGGTCGGTGGATGGCCTGCACAAGAGTTTCCCCAAGCTGCCGCTATTCGGCAGTGAAACTGCCAGCACCGTGTGCACGCGCGGCTGGTACGCCGGCGGCGACGCCTCCAAGCTGAGCAACAGCGCCGAAAGCCGCGAGGCGAGCTACGTCAGCGCGTATGACGCCAATCGCCCGGGCTGGGCTTCGCTCACCGAAGTGTGGTGGAAATTCTACGACGAGCGGCCCTTTTTGGCCGGCGGCTTCGCGTGGACCGGCTTCGACTACCGCGGCGAGCCCACGCCTTTCGGATGGCCGTGCGTCAACTCGCACTTCGGCATCCTAGACATGTGCGGTTTCCCCAAGGACAACTTCTACTACTACACGGCCTGGTGGGGTTCCAAGCCCTCGCTGCACGTGCTCCCGCACTGGAATTGGAGTGGAAAGGAAGGGCAGAACATCGATGTCTGGGTTCACAGCAATCTCGACCGGGTGGAACTTTTCCTGAACGGCCAGAGCCTGGGTTCGCAGACGGTGGTCAAGAACACGCACCTGGCATGGAAGGTGAAATACGCTCCGGGGACGCTCGAAGCCCGCGGTTACAAGGGCAGCCAGGTGGCCCTGACGGAGAAGCGCGAAACCACCGGGTCGGCCGCGAAAATCGTGCTGCGGCCCGACCGCGCACAGATCCGCGCCGACGGCGAAGACGTCTCCATGGTGACGGTGGAGATCCAGGACGCGCAGGGGCGGGTGGTTCCCACCTCCGAGAATGAAGTTACGTTTCAGGTGAGCGGAGCGGGGGCGCTGATCGGCCTGTGCAACGGGAACCCCACCGATCACGAAATCGACAAATCCACCAAGCGTAAGGCCTTCGCCGGTCTGGCCATGGCCATCGTGCAAGCGGGCAAGCAGGTGGGAGACCTGCGCATCGAGGCTTCCTCGCCCGGCTTGCAGAGCGCCACGGTTGCGGTGGCGTGCCGGGCGGCCAAGGCGCGGCCGGCGCTGGCCTGAAGACAGATTGGCCAAACCGCTCCCTGACGGTCGCGGCTCGTTAGGCGTCGGTCTTGGAGAGCCGCAACCGGTTTTGGCGAGCCGCGACCGGTTTTGACGAGCCGCGACCGTCAGGGAGCGGTTGAGCTGGCACTTAGAAGCACGCACCAAGGAGGAGCACGATGAACCGGCGGCATTTCCTTTATACTCCGGCGCTGCTCGGCGCCGGAACGTCGTATGCGGCCAGCGAAACCGCGGCCACCATCAAGACGCGAATCGCCAAAGCCACGGCGGCGGCGCTGGCCATGCAGCGCCGCGATTGGGAGCAGGGAACGCTGGCGCAGGCATTTCTCGAAGCCGGCGACCACGCCAACGTAATCCTGCTGACCAAGGCGGCCATGGTGCTGAAAACTCCCGACGGCCGCCTGGCCGTGGTGGGCTCGGGCAGCGCCACCGACCCCGCCATGGGCGGCGAGGCTTATCTCTTAGCGGCCAAGCTGACCGGCGATCCGGCCGTCCAGGCCGCCGTCCAGGGCATGCTCGACTACCTCCTCAAAACGGCCCCGCGCGCGCCGGATGGAACTCTGTACCACGTCTTCAACAACCCGCAGGTGTGGTCCGACGGCTTCTTTAGCTCCCCGCCGTTCCTGGCCGCCGCCGGCCAGTTCGACGAGGCGTTGCGCCAGATCGACGGCTTCCGCAAGCGCCTCTGGAATCCGCAAAAGAAGCTGCTCTCGCACATCTGGGACGACGGCAAACAGGCTTTCAACGACCCGGCTTTCTGGAGTTCGGGCAACGGATGGGCCGCCGCGGGCATAGCGCGCGTTATCCGCTCGCTGCCGGCCGAACGCAAGGATGACCGCGTCCGCCTGGCCGCCTTCGTCAAGGATATCGTGGATGGCTGCCTGGCGTATCAGCGCCCCGACGGCCTGTTCCACGACAAAATGGACAAGCCCGATTCGTTCGTCGAGACCAACGCCGCGCAAATGCTCGCTTTCGCCATCTACACCGGAGTTCGCGGGGGCTGGCTGCCGCGGGAATACGCCGCCAAGGCCGACCGCATGCGCGATGCCGCCCGCGCCAAGGTGGACCAGTTCGGCTACGTCCAGGGGGCCTGCGGAGCCCCCGGCTTCAACCGCCCGGGAACCTCGACCGAAGCGCAGGCCTTCTTCCTGATGATGGAATCCGCCAGCGCAAAACTGGCAGCCGGAACGGGCCGCGGCAAGAAGTAACGTGAATAGCCGCGGTTTCCTGAGTTGTTGGCAGGCGCTTCCGCCTGCCAACCGCCAGAGTTGCGCTCGAGTTGACAGGCGGAAGCGCCTGTCCCACCAAAGCTCAACCTCCCGCTATCACTTCCACCAGCGCATCGCCGTTCTTGAAGATCTCGGGTTTGATCTCGGCCCCGATGCCCGGCCCCTCGGGGGGCGCGATGCTGCCGTTGGCCGGCTGCGGAACGTTGCCGATGAAGTACGGGAACTGGTGCGTGTACTTCCAGTAGTTGCTTTCCATAATCAGGAAATTGGGAACCGCCGCGCACAGGTGCGCCGCGCACATGTAAAGCAGGGGCCCCCCGCAGGTGTGGGGCGAAGTGGGAATCTGGTAGGCGTCCGCCATGTCGGCGATCTTCTTGGCTTCCCACGGGCCGCCGCACCAGGTAACGTCGTACATCAACACATCGCACGCCTTTTGCTCCAGGAATTCGCGAAACTCGTAGCGCGTGGCCAGCGTCTCGCTTTCGCAAATGGGCACGCTGGTTTCCGCGGCCAGCCGTGCGAAGGCGCTCACATTGGTGTTCTGCATGGCGTCTTCCAGGTACATGATGCCGTACGGCTCGATGGCCTTGGCGATGCGCTGCGCGCTGGCGAGATCGAACCGGCCCCAGCAATCCACGCAGATATCCATGCGGTTCGCGGCCAGGTCGCGGATGTCGCGAATCCACTTCAATCCGTTTTCGAGCGCCGCGTTCGAAAGGTAATGGTCGGCGGCGTCGAACGGGTAGATCTTCATGCCGGTGATGCCCCGGTCGAGCAGGAACTGGACGATCTTTTTGGTGTCCTGCCCCATCTTCATTCCGTCGATGGCCCAGTAATCGGTGGTGGTGTTGTAGACCCGGATGCGCTGGCGCGTCCGCCCGCCCAGCAGGCGGTACAGGGGAAGGCCGGCGGCTTGGCCCAACAGATCGAGCTGCGCCATGTTGACGGCGCTCAGAATCCGCATGTCGGCGCCGCCCGCGTTGCGCATGACCATGTCGTGGTAATACGTGCGCCAGATGCCCTCCAGGTCGCGCGCGTCGCGTCCCACAAGGCGCGGGGCGTAGTTCTTCAGCGCGCCCACCAAACCCGCGGCGTCGGGGTACGTCTCCCCCGTTCCAACCAGGCCCGTGTTGGTGTGCAGGCGCACCCAGATCCACTCCGCGCCGTCGTTCCGGCTGCCCGAACCGCCGCCGATATGCAGATCCTGGCGAAAGGTCACCGCTTCGATGCGCGTGATCGTGAGCGGTCCGGCCGTGGCGGCCGCGGCCGGCGCCGCCGCGGGAGTTCCAAGCCCCAGGGCCGCCGCGGGCCATCCGGCCTGTTTCATCAGAGTCCTGCGCGTAATCCCGCTCATTGCCTAGCCTCCAACGTAATCATAGTGCGAAAATGCACCGTCGATGGTGACAGAAGCGGGGAGATGGTTGCAAGATCGAATCGAGCGGCGCCATTTCGGAGGGAAGCGCCGCTACCTCTCCTGCGAGGGGCCGCCAGCAAACCACCTATCCTCGGACGCAGGAGCGCGCCTCTCCACGCGCTCCTGCAGTCTGTCGTCGGCAATTGGGCGAGCTATCTCGGAATTCCCCTTGACAATCGGACATAAATGTCCGACAATGGGGTTATGAAGGCGCCGAATTCGAACGGCGGGTGCGCAGGCTGGCGCGGCGCAAGAACATCACGTGCGAGTTCGTGGCCGATAAAGGCAAAGGCAGCCATGGGCGTTTGTACTTCGACGGCGAATCCACCACCCTCAAGGATCGCAAGAAGGAAATCGGCGGCGACCTGTTCTCCAAGATGTGCCGCGATCTCGGAATCGATCCCCGCGAACTGTAGGAGGTATGCATCGTGTCCGCACTAAGCTATCCCGCAAGATTCACCACCGGCCGTGACGGCCGCGTGCTGGTGGAATTCATCGACCTGCCCCGCGTCGCCACTGATGGCAAGGACGAATCCGAAGCCGTGGAAGAGGCCGTTGACGCCCTGGGCTCCGATCTCTCCATCCGGCTCTCGCGAAAGGAAGACATCCCCAGCCCCTCGCAGGCAAAGCGCGGCCAGCGCCTAGTTCCGGTTCCGCTCTGGCTGGCGCCCAAGCTGGCCTTGTATATCGCCATGCGCGACCGCCAAATCACGAATACCGGCCTGGCACGGCAGCTCGGCGTCCACGAGAAGGTGATCCGGCGCATGCTGGACCCGGAGCACGCCACCAAGGCGGCGAAGATCCAGGCCGCGCTTGCCGTGCTCGGCAAACACCTCACCGTGGAGATTCGAGACGCGGCGTAGTCACGACGCACCGGCCGCCCGCGTATGCCTCCAGGCGCTCAACAGGGTGGCGGAGAGAATCACCGCGCCGCCCGCGAGCGGCCATCCGCCGGGGCGTTCTCCATGGACCAGCCACACCCAGACCGGGTTCAGGGCCGGTTCGAGCAGCAGGATCGTGGTGGCCTCGAAGGCGGTCACCTGCCGCATGGCGCGGGTAAGGAACCAGTAAGCCAGGCCGATCTGGAATGCGCCGAGGTAGACGACCACGGTGACGCCGGCCAGCCCCCAGGCGGCCACCGGCAGCGCTAGCGGAAGCGCCGCCAGGAAGGCGATGATATTGCCCGCCGCTACCGCCGCCATGCCGGCGCCGCCGCCCTTGCCGCGCGATAACCAGCGCAGCCCGGCCAGCGCCAGGGCCCAGAAGAACCCGCCGGCCAGCGCGCAGGCGTTGCCCGTGCGCGGATCGGGCGAAGTGGCCAGGGCCCGTCCCCCTCCGAACGCAAAGCAGGACATGCCTGCCACGATGGCCAGGATGTAGACCACGTCGGCGCGGCGCAGCGGCTCCCGGAGCAGCCACGGTCCCAGCAGCAGCAGGTAGAGCGGCGCCGTGGATTGCAGGAAGATGGCGTTGGCGGCCGTGGTGAGGCGCGTGGCCAGCACGAACAGGATCAAGGTGGCGGCATACGCGGCCCCCACCGGCGCCACCCGCCAGGACCAGCCTTTGCGGGCTTCCGGCACACCCAGCAGCAAGACCAGGGCGGCCACCGCGGACCGGAAACTGGCCACCTGCCAGGGCGTGAGCGCGGCGGCCTTGATGGCCACGCCGCCAGTCGAGAACAAAACGGCCGTCGCCACCAGCAGCAGCCGGTTGCGCAGGGGTGAGGATGGCATGTATGTGGGGGCGATTCCTAAGGATTCACGGTATCACGGCAAGGGCTTGGGATTCGTTCCGAAACAACTGTTCCAACCGCTCCCTCACGCTCGCGGCTCTTTACCGGTCTGGCGAGCCGCGACCGTCAGGGAGCGGTTGGTGTGGCCATTTCATTACTGGATCCAGGGTCTGCCCGGTTCACCCCACCGCCCGCGCGGCGTGATAGGAGCTGCGCACCAGCGGCCCCGATTCCACGTGGGCGAAACCCATCTCATACGCCGCGCGGCGCAGTTCGCGGAATTCCTCGGGCGGGACGTAGCGCACGATAGGCAAGTGCCTGGGCGAAGGCCGCAGGTACTGCCCCAGGGTGAGGATGCGAACCCCGTGGTCGCGCAGGTCGCGCACCACTTGCAGAACCTCTTCCACGGTTTCGCCCAATCCGAGCATGAGCCCGGACTTGGTGGGAATGCCCGGGGCCGTTCGGGCGGCATGCGCCAGCACGTCGAGCGAGCGCTCATAGCGGGCCCCCAACCGCACCTGCCGGTAAAGCCGCGGCACGGTTTCGGTGTTGTGATTGAACACCTCGGGCGCGGCTTCGAGCACGGTTTCGACGGCTGCGTGGCTGCCTTGGAAATCGGGCGTCAGCACTTCCACGCCGCATCCCGGCACGCGCTGGCGAATGGCGCGGATCACCAAGGCGAACAGCTCCGCGCCGCCATCCGGACGGTCGTCGCGGTTCACGCTGGTCACCACGGCGAACCGCAAACCCATGGCTTCCACGGCTTCCGCCACGCGGCGCGGCTCGTCGGTATCCACCGGTAAGGGCGCGCCTTTCTCCACCGCGCAGAACCCGCACCGCCGCGTGCATACGTTGCCCAGAATCATGAACGTGGCGGTGCGATGATTCCAGCATTCGCCCACGTTGGGGCAGGCCGCGCTTTCGCAAACGGTGTGCAGGCGGAGGCGGTCGATCAGCCCCTTGAGATCGCGATAGTTCTCACCGACGGGGGCGGGCGCACGCAGCCACGGGGGACGTTCTAGCTTTGGGGCGATGGAAACCAGCACTAGTCCTATTCTAAAGGCCTGTGGCACGGTCGGCCAGGCTGCCGCGTCGAGACGCGCCTTCGAGATTGGATTCTCTATAATTTTCCCGGCATTCCCGGCGTTCCGCGCACAGTGGTGTTGTGGGACAGACGCTTCCGTGCACAGTGGTTTTGTGGGACAGACGCTTCCGTCTGTCAACCCCTGCCAATCCGGGCGATTGGCCGTGGTCGAGTGCGCGTTTTGACAGGCGGAAGCGCCTGTCCCACAACACCGGAACACCGCCAGGCATTCTAAACCGCCGGCGGGGCTACTCCTACCCGTTCCGCCGCCTTCAGCATGTCGCGCCAGTTGCCGTCGTTGATGGGGATGCCGTTGCGCCGGCGCTCGGCCTCGGTGCGCCATTCCGGGTCGCCGGCCACCAGCACTTCGTGGTAGCCGGGGCCCGTGGGCGTGGCCTTGATGTTCCGCACCAGCTCTTCCATGCGCGCGGTGAAGGTCTCGATCGGCAGGAACCGCGCCAGGTCAATGGCGAGGTACATCTGTCCGGTGCGCATGGGACGGCCCACCGTGCGGATGCCGCCCACTTCGGTGGACATGGCCGCGCCGCCCAGCACGCCGCACAGAATCTCCACCATCATCCCCAGGCCGCTGCCCTTGTAGCCGCCCAAAGGCATGAGCGTGCCCTTGTAAGCCTCCACGGTATCGGTGGTGGGTGAGCCGTCCGGGCCAAACGCCCAGCCCGCCGGGATGCTGGGCTCCCCGTTGAAATACGCTTTGAAGATTTTGCCGGCGGCCACCGTGGTAGTGGCCATATCGAGCAGCCACGGCCCCGGCACGGCCATGCTGATGGGGTTGGTACCGATCCGCCCTTCGCGGCCCTGCCACGGCGGCACGATGGCGGAAGCGTTGCACATCACAATTCCGATCTGCCCCACCGCGCGCATCTTTCCGGACCACCAGGCGGCCGCACCGAAATGGTTCGATTCCCGCGCGAGTACCAATCCCAAACCGTGCTCCCGCGCGATTCGCACCGCGTGCCCGCAGCAGGTCTCGGCCACCCATTGCCCGATGGCGTTCTGGCCGTCGAACAGCAGACACGCGCCCGATTCGCAGATAACCCGCCCATCGGCCAGCGGATCCATTGAGCCGTCCAGCAGCCTGGTGGCATAGAACGGCAGAAGCTGGATGCCGTGAGAGTCCACCCCGCGCAGGTTGGAGGCCACCAGGGATTGGGCCACGATGGCGGCCTTGTGCGGCGGCGCTCCGGCGGCGGTCAGGATGCTTTCCGCAAAACCAGTCAGTACGGACGCGGTAAGAATGGGCATGTGCTTTCAGAATACAGCAGGCGAGGCGAGCCGCCATTCTGAAGGCGGTTTTGACGCTGAGACGCAGAGACGCCGGGAATTCGAGAGAAGGCGGCAACCTCTCCAGCCTCCAAATTCTCCGCGCCTCCGCGTCTCTGCGTCAAAAGGCGGTCAAAAGGAGAATTTGCAGCCTTTACTTTCAACCCTTTGGAATGGTAGCCTAAGTGTCTGATAATGCGCACAGTTGACTTGATACAGCGGAAGCGGGACGGGGCTGAGCTCTCTCCCGAAGAGATTGAATTTCTGGTCGAAGGTTATACCAATGGCGATATTCCCGACTACCAGATGTCGGCTTTTCTTATGGCCGTTTACTTCTCCGGTATGTCGGACCGCGAAGTCAGCCGGCTCACGGAATGCATGCTTCGCTCCGGGGACACAGTCGATCTGTCTCAGATCCCCGGGGTGAAGGTGGACAAGCACTCCACCGGCGGCGTGGGCGATAAGACCAGCCTCATCGTGGCCCCTCTGGCGGCCGCCGCGGGAGTGGTGGTGCCGATGATGTCGGGGCGCGCGCTCGGTCACACCGGCGGGACCCTCGACAAGCTCGAGTCCATTCCCGGTTTCCGCACCGACCTCACCGCCGAGGAATTTCAGAAACAACTCGCCGAGCTGGGGCTTTGCTTCATCGGCCAGACCGACCAGTTCGCTCCCGCGGATCGCAAGCTCTACGCCCTGCGCGACGTCACCGCGACGGTGGAATCCATCCCCCTCATCTCGTCTTCCATCATGTCGAAGAAGCTTGCCGAGGGCGTGGACGCGCTGGTGCTCGATATCAAGGTGGGCAGCGGCGCGTTCATGAAGAAGCAGGTGGATGCCCGCCGCCTGGCGCAATCCATGGTGGGCATCGCCCGCCGCATGGATAAGAAGGCGCAGGCGCTGATTACGGACATGAGCCAGCCTCTGGGCTACGCGGTGGGCAACGCGCTCGAAGTCATGGAAGCTTCCCAGACGCTGCAAAACGCGGGGCCCACGGACCTCACCAAGCTGTCGATCGAGCTGGCCGCCCGCATGATCTTCCTGGGCAAGAAAGCCGCCACCCTGGATGAGGCGCGGCGCACCGCGGAGGGGCGCCTGGTGGATCTTTCGGGCTACAAGAAGCTCAAGCAGGTGGTGGCCGCGCAGGGCGGCAATCCCCAGGCGCTGGACCGCTTCGAACTGCTGCCCAACGCCACCGGCATGCGCGAAATCGCTTCGCCGCGCGGCGGTTACGTGAGCATCATCGACGCGCGCGACATCGGCGCGGCCTCCAATATGATCGGCGCCGGCCGCGACCGAAAAGAGGACGCCATCGATCCCGCCGTGGGCATCATTCTGGAGGTCAAGGTCGGTGAGAAGGTGGAAGCCGGATCGGTGTTATGCCGGCTTTACTACACCAAGGAGGATCGCGTGGAAGAGGCCGCCGGCATGGTGGAGGACGCGTTCCGCATCTCCGGCCAGAAACCCGAGGAGCGCGAGCTGATCCTGGAAGTAGTGGGCTGAACCCAAAATGGGCCGCTTCACCGGCTTCGCGGGCCTTCTCGTCATCATGGGGGTCGCTTGGCTGTGCTCCTCCCATAAGCGCGCCATCAAGGGGAAGCTGATCGCCTGGGGACTCGGCCTTCAGTTCGCCTTCGCCATCCTGGTCCTCAAGACCGATTTCGGAAAGATCTTCCAAGCCATCGGCGTGGGCGTCAACGCCATGCTAGGTTATTCCGAAGCAGGCACCAGCTTTCTGTTTGGCCAGCAGTTGGGAACCAAGGGCGGACCATACGGGGTGATTTTCGCGTTTCAGGTCTTGCCCATCATCATCTTCATCGCCTCGTTCTTCGCCATTCTGTACTACCTCGGCGTGATGCAGTGGATCGTGCGCGCGATGGCCATCGGGATGCAAAAGGTGATGGGGGTAAGCGGCGCCGAATCGCTCAACGTCGCGGCCAGCATCTTCATGGGCCAGACGGAAGCGCCTCTCACCATCAAGCCGTTCCTGGCGGGCCTCACCGAATCCGAGCTGTTCGTGGTCATGACCAGCGGCATGGCGCACGTCTCCGGATCGGTGATGGCGGCTTACGTAAAGGTGGCCGGAGTCTCGATAACTCACCTGCTCACCGCCGTGATCATGACGGCCCCGGCCACCATCATGCTGGCCAAGATCTTCATCCCCGAAACGGAAAAGCCCGTCACCGCCGGACGCGTGGATATCAAGGTGGAGAAGACCGCCGTCAACGTGATCGACGCCGCGGCCCAGGGCGCCGGCGATGGCCTGCATCTGGCGCTCAACGTGGCCGGCATGTTGATCGCCTTCCTGGCCCTGATCGCCATGTTCAACGGCATCCTCGCCTGGGCGCACGGACTTCCGTGGATGAGCTGGCTTCCGTCGTCGCTCGAACATATCTTCGGTGTCGTGTTTTCGCCGCTGGCCTGGCTCATGGGCGTTTCGTGGAAAGACGCCCCGGCCATCGGCAACCTGCTGGGAACGCGCCTGGTTACCAACGAGTTCGTGGCGTTCCTGCAACTCGGGCAAACCAAGGGATCGCTTGATCCGCGGTCCTTCACCATCGCCACTTATGCGCTGTGCGGGTTCGCCAACTTCAGTTCCATCGCCATCCAGATCGGCGGCATCGGCGCGCTGGCGCCGAGCCGGAAGTCCGACCTGGCGCGGCTCGGGCTGCGGGCCGTGGCGGCCGGAAGCATGGCCAATTTCATGTCGGCGTGCATCGCGGGGATGTTGCTGTGATAGAAGAAGCCGGAACGTTCATCGAAGGCCGCACGGCGCGGCGGCCGTCCCTCGGAGTGGTGCTCGGCAGCGGCCTGGGCGGCTTCGCGGAGGAGCTGACCGAGCGCGTGGAGATCCCCTACGCCGAGATCCCCGGCTGGCCCCCGGCCACCGCCGTGGGGCACGCCGGCAAACTGATTCTGGGAAAGCTCGGCGCGCTCGAATTGGCCGTGATGGCCGGCCGCGCCCATCTCTACGAAGGGTATTCGCCGGCGCAGGCGGCTTACGGCGTGCGCGTGCTGCGGCGCCTGGGCGTGGCCTCCATGGTTTTCACTAATGCGGCCGGCGGCATCAACCTCGCGCTCGAGCGCGGCGGCCTGGTGCTGATCTCCGATCACATCAACCTGCAAGGCTCGAATCCCCTGGTGGGACCGAACGACGATGCCGCGGGCCCGCGTTTTCCGGATATGTCCGACGCCTACTGCCGGCGGTTTCGCGAAGCGGCCAAGCAGGTGGCCGTGGATCTCTGCATTCCCCTCCCCGAGGGCGTCTACGCAGGCATGCTGGGGCCGTGCTACGAGACGCCAGCGGAGATCCGCTATCTGCGCGCCATCGGGGCCGACGTGGTGGGCATGTCCACCGTGCCCGAAGTGATCGTGGCCAACCACCTGGGCATGCGGGTGCTGGGCATTTCCTGCGTCACCAATATGGCGGCGGGCATCCTGCCGCAAAAGATCACTCACGAGGAAGTGCTCGAAACCGGCGACATGGTGCGGGATACCCTGGCGCGGTTCCTCAAGGCCCTGCTGCCCAAACTGGCGGAGGCCGCGGCCGGGTGACCGACGCCCTAATCGCCGCCGCCCTGGCCGTGCGCGAAAACGCCTTCGCGCCGTTTTCCAAATTCAAGGTAGGGGCCGCGCTGGAAGACGCCGATGGCGGCATCCACACCGGATGCAACGTGGAAAACGCCACCTATGGGCTTACCGTGTGCGCCGAGCGGGTAGCGGTGTTCAAGGCCATCTCCGAAGGCGCGCGCCAGTTCCGCCGCATGGCCGTGGCGGCGGATACCGAGGTTCTCACCCCGCCCTGCGGCGCCTGCCGCCAGGTCCTCTGGGAGTTCTGCGGGGATATCGAAATCGCGCTGGCCAACCCGCGCGGCAAAATCGAAACTTGGCGGCTTAAGGAGCTTTTCCCAAGACCCTTCGATGTTTCGTATCTGTAGTTTCTTCTTCTTCGTTTGGGCGCTGGCGGCGGAACCCGCCGATTGGATTTGGAGCGCCCGCTATGTGCTGACCGCCAACCCCCAGCGGCCGGTGATCGAGAGAGGCGCGGTGGCCGTCCGCGGCGAGCGCATCGTGGGCGTGGGAACCAAAGCCGAAATCGACAGTCGCTTCCAGCCCCGCCACCGCCTCGACCGGGGGGAAGCGATCCTCGCTCCGGGGTTGGTCAATACCCATACCCACGCCGCCATGTCCCTGTTCCGCGGCATCGCCGACGACCAAAAGCTCCAGGACTGGCTCGACAAATTCATCTTCCCGGCCGAGGCCAGGAACATCACCCCCGATTTCGTCCGCTGGGGCACGCGCCTCGGCTGCCTCGAAATGCTGCTGGGGGGAACCACCACCTTCACCGACATGTACTACTTCGAGGACGTGGTGGCCGAGACCGCCAAAGAGGCCGGCATGCGCGGCGTCCTGGGCGAAACCATCATCGGTTTCCCGGTGGCCGACGCCAAAACGCCCGCCGATGCCCTGGCCTTCACCGAAAAGTACTTGCAGCGCTTCCACGACGATCCGCTCATTGTTCCCGCGGTGGCCCCGCACGCGCTCTACACCAATTCCGACGAAACGCTGAAGGCCGCGCGCGCTCTGGCTAACAAGTACAATGCGCCCCTCATCATCCACCTTTCCGAAACCAAAAAGGAGAACGACGACGAGCAGGCCAAGCGCCACGCCAGTCCCACCGCGACCCTCGATGCGCTCGGCGTGCTCAGCGGGCGCACGGTGGCCGCGCACTGCGTGTGGATGAGCGACGCCGACCTCGGGATCATCAAAGCCCGCGGCGTGGGCGTGGCCCATTGCCCATCGAGCAACATGAAGCTCGCGAGCGGCGTGGCCCCGGTGGTGAAGATGCTGGCGATGGGAATCGCCGTCGGTCTGGGGCCCGATGGCCCGGCCGGCAGCAACAACGATTTCAACCTCTTCGAAGAGATGGACCTCGCCGCCAAGCTGCAGAAGGTCGCAACGCTCGATCCGCAAGCCCTGCCGGCCGCCACGGCGTTCGAGATGGCCACTATCGGCGGCGCACGCGTCCTGGGAATGGAAAAGGAAATCGGTTCGCTCGAGCCCGGCAAGCGCGCGGACATGATCCTGGTGCGCCTTGACCGGCCCAACGCCGTCCCCCTCTACGACCCCATCTCGCAGATGGTCTACGCCCTCAAAGCCGACGACGTCCGCGACGTAATGGTGAACGGAAAACCGGTGGTCCGCGATGCCAGGATACTAACGCTCGACGAGCCGCGGATCCTGCAAAAAGCCGCCGAGTACCGGGACAGGGTAGCGGCGTCGCTGAAGTAAGGCGCAGCCCCGGGCGATGGGGAACGCGAAGTGACATGATTAAATCGCATTCCAGGGTGGTATGACAGGTATACCACATCGGTAATAGACGGGTCGAGGTACAAAGTTGCCATCAATTCATGGCGCCAATTCAGGCCAGCGGCAATGCCATAATAGGGAGCGAGGAGCCAAGACATGAAGAACTTCCACCTGCCGCTGCCCGAACAGACCTACAACCATCTCAGAGAGCAGGCCGAACGGGCGGGGGCTCCTGCGACCATTCTTGCCCGCCAAGCCATCGACTGCTGGTTGCGGCAACAGTTGCGGCAGGCGAGACACGATGCGATCGCCGCGTACGCTGCCGAAGCGGCAGGAACGGACGTCGACCTCGACCCGGAATTGGAGTCGGCCGGAATCGAGCATCTGATGAAGACCGGCAAGGCAGCGAAATGAGGCGGGGTGAGATCTACTGGGCCGGTCTCGTTCCGCGATCGGGTTCGGAGCAGACTGGCCGGCGTCCCGTAGTCGTAATCTCGCATGATGGTTTCAACGGGATTGCGACGTGGAGATCGGTCATCGTGGTCCCGATAACGACCTCGGCATCGCAGCGCAGACGCGGACCGACGGCAGTGGAATTGCCGGGCGGGGCTACTGGTCTTTCGAAGCCAAGCTTCGCCGTGTGTCATCAGGTGACTACGTTGGACCGGGCCAAACTGACCAGGAAGATCGGCGCTTTGCCTCCGGAGAATCTGCGGGAAGTCGAGGATGGTCTGAAGGCGGCGATGGACCTCGACTGACCCTGTGTCACCCCGCCAGGATGGCTGCCGCCGCCGCCTTTCCCATGCGGATGCAGTCCGGCACTCCGATGCCCTGGTAGGCGTTGCCCGCCAGGTAGAGCCCCGGAATCGCGGCCACGCGGGCTTCGAGCTCGGCCACTCTTTGCGGATGGCCCACGGCGTACTGCGCCATCGAGCGCGGCCAGCGCGCGATGCGCCAGAATCGCGGTTGCGCCGTCACGCCGGCGATCTCCCGCAACTCGTCGCGCACCGCCGCCAGCACGGCTTCGTCGCTTTCCTCCAGCACGCCCGCGTCTTCCATGCCTCCCAGGAAGCAACGCGCCAGGATCGTGCCTTCCGGCGCGCGATGCGGGAACTTCGTCCCCACCCAGGTGCAGGCCACCAGCCGCCGGCGCTCCTTCTTGGGAACCAGAAAGCCGAAGCCGCCGGGCGGGCGCGCGAAATCCGCCGCGTCGAACCCCAGCGCCACGGTCATCGAGGAGCTGTAAGGGACGGCCCCGAGCAACTCCGCCACGCGCCCATCCAGCGCACTCAGCAGCGCCGCGCCGCTGTGCGCTTCGCAGGCTATCACCAGGCGGTCCGCTTCCAACCACTCACCGGCCGCGCGGATGCGGAACCTGGCGCCGGCGCGCTCCACGGTCTCCGCCCGCGCCTGCCGCGCACGCGCCTTGCCGTCGATGGAGCGCACGATGGCGTCCACCAGTTGCCCGAGCCCGCCTTTCAGGGTTCGGAACAGCGGCGGCGCGCCCGCGCCAGCGCGCGCCCGCATGGCCTTGGCGCGCTCCGCCAGAACCCCTTTGGTCAGGCTGCCGTAGCGGTTGGCCAACTCGACGAAGCGCGGCAGCACGGCGGTTACGCTCAGCGCGCGCGGGTCGCCGCCGTAAATTCCGGAAAGCAGCGGCTCCGCCAGGTAGTCCACTGCCTCGGCCCCGTAATGCTCTTCCACGAACTCGGCCACCGATTCGTCGCGCGCCGTGGCTGCGGGCGCGCGCAGCAACTCCATGCCCATCCGCAGCTTGGTTCTCCAGCTCAGCAGCGGCGTGGTCAGCAGGGGCAGTATCCTGGTGGGGACCACCATCATCAGCCCGTCGGGCAGGGGAACCAGCCGCCCGCGTTTGCGCACGTACGTGACGCGCAGATGATCGTTGGAACCGATCACCTGGTCCGCCAGCCCCAGCTCGCGGATCAGATCCAGGGCCGCCGGTTTGATGGAGAGGAAACTGTCGGGCCCGGCTTCGATGGTGCAGCCTTCCACGCGCTCGGTCCGAATCACGCCGCCCAGACGCGAGCGCGATTCCACGATGGTGGATGCCAGCCCGCCCTGAGCCAGGTAATAAGCCGCCGAGAGCCCCGAAATGCCCCCGCCGACGATGATTACCTCAGGCACGAGGCCTCCGAAGTGGGGCAGGCCTTTTGGCCTGCCGCCGGCCTTCGGGCCGGCGTTCTTCGGGCTGCCGCGAAACGCCGGCTAGACAGCCGGCGGCAGGCTGAAAACCTGCCCCACAATGGCCTACTCCGCCAGGCATCGTTCCGCAACCCCGGCCAGAGCCGCTGTGAATTTCGGGGAATCGTTCAGGGATTCGGGCCGCGCCAGCGCAATCCTCCGCTCAGCCGCATACCCGCGGAACAGCACGTCGATGTCGTACAGAATCTCCACGTGGTCGCATACGAACCCGATTGGGGCCAGGACGATCTCGCGAACGCCCTCCGCTGCGTAACGGTCCAGGCAGGCTTCCACCGTGGGGCCCAGCCAGCGGTCGTCCGTGAACCCCTGGCTCTGGTATGCGAAATCGAAATCGGCCACGCCCAGGCGCTCCGCCACCGCCGCCGCCGTCGCGCGCGTCTCGCGGTCGTAGGGATCGCCGCCGGCCAGGATCTTCTCCGGCAGGCTGTGGGCCGTGAAGAGCGCTTTCTGCCCGGTCCAGACGCGTTCGAGGCGCTCGGCGAACGCCTCGATCAGCAGCGGGTCGGCGTGGTAGCTTTTCGCCCAGCGGATGTCCGCGCCCACGCCGGCTTCACGGGCCGCCTCTTCCGTGCGGCGCATATAGAGCCCTACGCTCATCTCCGAATACTGCGGCGCGAGCGCGATGGCGGCCAGCCGCTCGACGCCTGCTTCCCGCACCCGGTCCATGGTCTCCCGGATGAAGGGATGCCAGTTCCGCATTCCGAAGAACACCGGGATGCCCAGCGCCCGCTCGAGCGCCGCGGCTTGGGCGCGAGTCCACCGCAGCAGTGGAGAGGAGCCCCCGATGGCCTGGTATCGGCTGCGCACCTCTTCCAGGATCCTGGGAGAGCCCGGCCGGCCGCCGCGCACAAAGGAGAGGTAGCTTTCCACGTCCTCGATGCGTTCCGGCGCTCCGTGGGCTAGCAGCAGAACCCCCGCCCGCCCGTTCCCCGGGCCGGGCGTCACGGCTTGAAAATCCCCGGCCTGCCCCACCAAGCGTTCGCAGCCAGGGTACTCAGTGAAGCAGGCGCCCTGGCCTGCGCCTCGTCTCACGGCTTGAATTCCCGGACCATTTCCACCACGGCCTGCACGTTCTCCACCGGCGTCTCCGGCAGGATGCCGTGCCCCAGGTTGAAGATGTGGCCGGGCCGCGTTCCGGTGCGTTTGAGCAGCTCCTGCACCTTGGTCTTGAGCTCGTGCAGCGGCGCGAACAGGGCCACCGGGTCCAGGTTGCCCTGGATGGCCGAGCGATAGCTGATATCCATCCAGGCCTGGTCGATGTTGACCCGCCAATCCACGCCCATCACGTCGCCGCCCGCCGCGTGCAGCTCCTTGAAGAAGCCCGCCGCGCCCGTGCCGAAGTGAATCACCGGCGCTCCCGTGGAGCGGATGCGCTCGATCAGGGCGCGCGAATACGGCGCGGCGAACCGCACGTAATCGTCCGAGCCCAGCGCTCCCACCCAACTGTCGAACACCTGGATGGCGCGCGCTCCGGCGGTCACCTGCATGTGCGCGAAGGGCGCCAGCACATCCACGATCTTCCCCATCAGACGCCGCCACAGCGTCTCGTCGGAGTACATCAGCTTCTTGGTGCGCACGAAATTACGCGAAGCGCCGCCCTCGATCATGTAGCTGGCCATGGTGAAGGGCGCGCCCACGAAGCCGATCACCGGCGCCCGGCCGGCCAGCGCCCGCACCACTTGCTGTATGGCCTGCCCCACGTATCCCAGGTCGTCGGTGTTAGCGGTGCTGAGCGAATCCACGTCGTCGGATGTGCGCACCGGGTTGTCGATCGCCGGCCCCTCGCGAACCGCGTACCGCAGCTTCAACCCCATCGGCTCGACGGGCAGCAGCAGATCGGCGAAGATGATAGCCGCGTCCACATCCAGCAGCTCCACCGGCTGCAGGGTGACGGTGGCGGCCAGGTCCGGCCGTTTACAGATATCCAGAATGGAGTGCTTGTCGCGAATCTGGCGGTACTGTTTCAGATACCGGCCCGCCTGTCGCATGAACCAGACCGGGCGTACGTCGGTGGGCCGCCGGCGGCAAGCGTCTAAGAAACGGCTAGTCATTGGAGCCACGCGCATGGCTGTTCCGTCCTGTCTTCGCAAAAGAATACGCTGAATTCCTTGGGTCTGTGCCGCATCGTCCACTGCCGGCCGTTCACGAAGTACGGCTTGGTCCACGCCTCGCTGTCCAGGGTGCGCGGCGCAATCACCGAAACCGACGATGTGCCCTGCGCCGGGTATCCCGTGCGCGGGTCCATGATATGAGAGTAAGTACGTCCCTCCGCCTGGAAGAATTTCTCGTAGCTGCCCGAGGTGGACATGGACATGTCCTTCAGAAAATACTCGGCGGCCGTCTTACGGGGCTGTCTGGGGTCGCGTATGTCCACCCGCCATCCCCTGGCTTCGCTGGGCGGAGCCCCCATTCCATAAATACTGCTGCCGGACCCGGCCACCAGAGCCGTCTCGATTCCGTTTTGTCTCAAAACATCCACCATGCGGTCCACGGCGTAGCCCTTGCCGATCCCACCGGGGTCCAGTTCCACGCCCGCGCGGTCGAAACGGACCGTGCCGGCGACCGGGTCCAACTTCACGCGCCGGTACCCCACCTTGGCCAGCGCGGCGGCCACTTCCGCCCGGTGCGGCAGGCGCCCCGTACCCTTGTAAAATCCCCACACCTTCATGAGCGGCCCCACGCTGATATCGAAGGCCCCCTCGCTGGCCCGGCTGTATTCCAGGCAAGCCGAGAGCAGGCCGAAAAGTTCGCTCGAAACCGGGACGGGTTCCTGGGCCGCGCGCCGGTTCACCGCGCTCCACTCGCTGTCGGGCTTGTAGTTCGAAAGCATGTCGTCCAAGCGCCGGAGTTCATCGAAAGCGGCGTCGGCGGCGGCTTCCATCTTCACCCGGTCGCGCCCGTAGAGAATGACGGAGTAAGTGGTACCCATGGCATCGGCCGATTTCTCCAGCCGCAGAAGCTCGGGCCCGTCCGCCGCCTCGGTCCACGCGGCCGCCGCCGCCAACAGGAACAAAACTACCACAGTTTGTTTGGTTTTAGGGCTGTTTTTCGGCGCCACCACGGGATTTTCTCGCTCGCTTGAGAAGGTAGTCGATGCGGCTGTCGGCGCCCACGTTGCGGTCGAGCTCGAAATGCAGCTCCGGAACGCGTCTCAGGCTCAGGCGGGAAGCCAGCTCCCGCCGCAGATAGTGCCGGGCGTGCTCCAGGGCGGCCATGGCCTGGCGCTGTTCCCGCTCTCCGCCGCCGGCGGCCACTTTCACGTGCGCGTGGCGGGCGTCGGGGCTCACGGCGGCCTCGGTAACGCCTACCATCGCCAGGCGCGGGTCGTCCAGTTCAAAGCCCACCAGTTCGGCAAGCTCCTCCTTGACCGCTTCCGACACCCGTAATGTGCGCCGTTCGTCCATGGAAGCTGGTAGCCTGTTTCCCCAATGCATCGGGCCGGGCATACCGGCCCCTCCGGTTCACGCCAGCCACTCCACCGTCGTCCCGGCCAGGCTGCCGCCCAGCAGCGCCGCGGCCTCGTCCTCGACCGATTGCAGGACTTTTTCCGCGTGCGTGCGGTCCGAGGATACCGTCACGGCGGCCACCGCCGCCCGTTGCCACAGATCCTGGTACTCGATCTCCGCCACCGCCACGTTGAACTTGCGGCGCAGCCGGTCCTTCAGGCTCTTGACCACGTGGCGCTTGTCCTTGAGCGAGTGCGAGTCCTCGAGCCGCAGCTCGAGAGTCAGAACGCCGACCGCCGCCATTTTCTCAGGCGAAAACTTCGGTCGCCACGCGCTCGGTCACGAACGCCTCGATGATGTCGCCCTGCTTCACGTCGGAGTAGTTGTCCAGCGTGATGCCGCACTCCATGCCGCTCTTGACTTCGCTCACGTCCTCCTTAAACCGCCGGAGCGAGCCGACCTTTCCCGTGTAGACCACCACGTTGTCGCGCAGCAGCCGCGCTTCGGAATCGCGCGTCACCACGCCATCCTGCACCACGCAGCCGGCCACCGAGCCCACCTTGGTGATGCGGAACGTCTCCCGTACTTCCGCCTTGCCCTTGTAGATCTCGCGGAATACCGGCTCCAGCAGGCCGGTCATGGCGCGCCTGATCTCATCCAGCAGGTTGTAAATGATGGTGTGCAGCCGGATATCCACCTTCTCCTGGTCCGCCAGGACCGTGGCGTTGCGCTCCGGACGCACGTTGAATCCGATGATGATGGCGTTGGAGGCGGAGGCCAGCAGCACGTCCGACTCGTTGATGGCGCCCACGCCCGAGCGGATCACCCGCACCGTCACCTTCTCGTTGGAAAGCTTCTGGAGCGCCTCCGCGAGCACTTCCGCCGTGCCGCCCACGTCGGTCTTGATGATGATGGGCAGTTCCTTCACATCGCCGGCTTCCATGCGCTTGTGAAGCTGCTCGAGGGTCAGCCGGCCGGTCTTCGCGAGCGCCACCTCGCGCGCCTTCTGGTCGCGGAAGGTGACAATCTGTTTGGCCTTGGCGGTGTCGGTCACCACCTGGAAATCGTCGCCCGCCTCGGGGAGCGATTCCAGACCCAGCACTTCCACCGGCATCGACGGCTCGGCCTTGCGCACCTGCGTCCCGCGGTCGTTCATCATGGCGCGCACTTTGCCGAACACGGCTCCGCAGATGAAGAAGTCGCCCACCCGCAGGGTTCCGTTGCGCACCAGCACGGTGGCCACCGGCCCGCGCCCGCGGTCGAGCTGGGCTTCGAGCACCGTGCCCATGGCCGGGCGGGTCGCATTGGCCTTCAGGTCCAGCATGTCCGCCACCAGCAGAATCATCTCCAGCAGCAGATCGAGGTTCTGGTGGGTGCGGGCCGAAACCGGCACCACCACCGTGTCGCCGCCCCAATCCTCCGCCAGCAGGCCGCGGTCGGCGAGTTGCTGCTTGACCCGCTCGGGCTGCGCGTCGGGCTTGTCGATCTTGTTGATGGCCACCACGATGGGGGCCCCCGCGGCGCGCGCGTGATCGATGGCTTCGAGGGTCTGCGGCATGACCCCATCGTCCGCCGCCACCACCAGCACCACGATGTCGGTGACCTTGGCGCCGCGCGCCCTCATGCGCGTGAACGCCTCGTGGCCCGGCGTGTCGATGAACACAATCTTGCGCCCGTTCATCTCCACGTGGTACGCGCCAATGTGCTGCGTGATGCCGCCCGCCTCGCGCCCCGCCACGTTGGCTTCGCGGATGGCGTCCAATATCGAGGTCTTGCCGTGGTCCACGTGGCCCATGATGGTCACCACGGGCGCGCGCCTTTGCAGGTCTTTTCGATCTTCCGCGATTTCCGCGGCCTGCATGGCTTCCGTCTCATAGCTCACGGTGGCGGTGGATGCGCCGAACTCCCGCGCCATATCCGAAGCCAGCTTGGCGTCCAGCGCCTGGTTAATGGTAGCCGGGAAACCGCGCTCCATCAGCTTCTTGATCACAAAGGCGGCCTTCACGTCCAGCCTTTCGGAGAGCTCCCTCACGGTGATGCCTTCCGAAACCACGATTTCACGGCTGATGGGCGGCGGTCCGGAATCCACATGCCGCCGCGAGGCCGGTCTCAGCGTCCTCTCTTCTTCGATGCGCTCGCGCTGCTGGCGGGACGTACGTTTCTCGCCGGTGCGCCCGCGTGGCTGATCCGCCGGAGGCGGCGTCATGCCCGGCTCCAGGCGCCCTCCGCGCGGCGACGTGGGATGCTGCGGACGCGGCCCCACGGTTCTCTGGCTGGGGACGCCCGGCCGCACTCCCTGCTTGGCCACCAGCGGCTGGCCGGGACGTATGGGCCCGCGATAGATCGGCTGCCCCGGGGCCGGCGCGCTGGGCGTCGCCTTGGGTATGCCCGGCCTGGGCGCGGTTGGCTGCGCGGGCATGAAGGGCCGCGGAGTGGCCAGCTTGGCCACCAAATCCGGACGCGGCGGTACCACCGGCCGCGCCGCCGGCTGTCCAGCCAGCGGACGCCCCGCCGTGGCGGGGCCCGGCATCGCCACCGGCGCCGGAGCGCTGGTTCTGGCGGCCGGCGATTCCGGCCGCAGCGCTACTTCGCGGGGACGCGGCGCCGGCGCCGGGCGCGCCGCCGTCGGTGTTCCGGGGCGAGCCCCTTCCGCCGGGAAAGGCTGACGCGGGCCGGACAAAACCTGGCCGGGCCGGGGCGTGGTCGGCAACGGCTTGGCGGACGGGGCAGCCGGGCGGCCGGGCGCGATTACCGCCGCGAGCGGCGCTCCGCTCTTCGCCACCGCTCCCAAAGGCGCGGCCGGCGGTCGAGCCGGCTGAACGGGCTCCGCGGGACTAGGACGCAGCCCGATCACGGGAGGCTGAATGGGGCGCCCGCCCGCCAGCGGCGGACGCAACGGAGCCACCGGCCGGTGCTCCTCGGCGATCTTCCCGGCTGCCGCGGCCGGCGCTTCTTCGGCCGGCGGAAGCGCTGGGGGCGTTGCCAGCCCGAGCGCGGTGGCGCTCTCCGGCTCCGCCGCGGGCTGTTCCCCTTCGCTCTTCGCGGCCTCCGCTTCGAGTTCCGCGGTCTGGTCGGCCGCCGGCTCCTCGGCCTCGTAGGATTCCGGCACTTCGAATCCGTAGAGCCGGCGCAGCTTTATCGCTACGTCTTCGTCGATGGAGCTGGAGTGCGTCTTCTTCTCGACCACGCCCAGTTCGGGGAGCCGGTCCAATATTTCATGGGCCTTGACTTCCAGCTCCCGCGCCAGCTCGTTGATACGAATCTTCTTCATAGACAAAGCAATCTGCTTCTTGCTGCGGAGACGCCGCTATTCGCCGCGGCCTTCTTCCGGGGCGCCCGTTCCTTCAGGATGGTTGTGAGTGGGGGAACCCGCGCCTTCCATCGTACCAAACTGCTCCGCGGTTTCCTCCGCGGCTTCGGCCGGCTCTGGCCCAGGCACGGCAATCTCCGGATCGGCGGTCGGCTCGGCGCCAATCGGGAGGTCGGCGTTCCCGGAATCGGCGGGCGCCCGGAGTTCCTCCGGAATTTCCGGTTCGGAAGAGGTCTCGGCGGCGAAGACGGCTCCCGGCTCCCCTTCCGGCGTGCTCGCGTCCGCTCCGCCACCCTCCGCCAACTCCTCCCCGGAGGCGGCCGGCACCGCTTCCTGCGCCGGGCCGGCGTTGTCCGTCTCGAACTGGCTGTAGTAGGCGTTCACCGCGTCGCGAAGCTGTTCCACGGATTCCGGACCGATGCCCGGAATCTCCTCGAGCTGCTCTGGAGTCATGGATCCCAGCCTCTCGATCGTGGCCACCCCGGATTCCACAAGCTGCGCCGCCACACTCTCGCCCAGGCCGTAGTCCACCAACACCGATACCGGCGCTCCCGGGGCCACCAGCGCGGCCATCTGCGACTCCACTTCCTGGCGCTTCTCTTCCTCGCTCTTGATGTCGATCTTCCAGCCCAGCAGCTTGGCCGCCAGACGCACGTTCTGGCCCTTCTTGCCGATGGCGAGGGAAAGCTGGGAATCGTCGACAATCACCTCCATGTGCTTCTCGAGCGGATCGAGGATGGTGATGCGGCTCACCTTGGCCGGGCTGAGCGCGTGGGTGGCGAAGGTCACCGGATCGTCGGAGTACTCGATGATATCGATCTTCTCCCCGCGCAGCTCGCGGATGATCGACTGCACGCGCATCCCCTTCATGCCCACGCAGGCGCCCACGCTATCCACGTCGCGGTCGCGGCTCTGCACGGCGATCTTGGTGCGCTCGCCGGCTTCCCGCGCGCAGCCTTTGATCAGCACCGTGCTGTCGTAGATTTCCGGAACTTCCTGCTCGAACAGGCGCATCACCAACTCCGGCGCCGCGCGCGACACCAGCACCCCCGGTCCTTTGGCGGACTTGTCCACCAGCCGGATCACGCAGCGCACCCGGTCGCCCACGCTGTAGCTTTCCAGGCGCGACTGCTCCTTTTTGGCCAGCTTGGCCTCGGTTTTGCCCAAATCCAGAATGTAGTCCGGCCCTTCCACCCGTTTGATGGTGCAGTTCACCAGCTCGCCCGCCCGGCCCGAATATTCCAGATACACGGTTTCGCGCTCGGCTTCGCGCACTTTCTGGAAAATCACCTGTTTGGCCGTCTGCGCGGAAATCCGGCCCAGCGCATCCGTGTTCTTCGGAATGCGAACTTCCAAACCGATCTCAGCCTCCGGATTCAATCGCCGCGCTTCCCCCAGGGTCATCTCGTGGGCCGGGTCGGCCACCTCCTCCACCACCTTCTTCACGGCATACAGATGGATCGCGCCGGTCTTCGGCTCCATCTCGGCGATGTAGTCCTCGTTGGTGCGGTAGTGTTTCTTGGCGGCGATCAGCATGGCGTCCCTTACGGCGTCCAGCACAATTTGCGGATCGATGCCCTTTTCCTTGCTCAAGATCTCGATGGACTGAAAAATCGTTTCCAAAATGCCCTCTTTGTGCGACTGAGTTTTTCTTGCTTGCGCTTCTCCCCGGCGGGTTACCACTCGAACTTCAGGTTGGCCTTCAGGACATCCTCGAACGGAAACCGGACCAGGGTCCCCGGCTGCGTCTCCAGCGCAATAGCGCCGTCCTCGACCCCCGCCAGCGTGCCTTCCCACAGACGCCGGCCCTCCCACGGCTCGCGCAGCGTAATTTTCGCCTTCCTGCCCTGGAACCGTACATAGTCACCAGGCTTGAGGAGTTTGCGCTCCACTCCCGGCGAACTGACCGCCAGCGTGTACCGTCCCCCCGGCACCACGTCCTCGACGTCCAAAATCGTACCCACCTGCCGCGAGACAAACTCGCAATCGGCATGGCTGACGCCCTCGGGTTTGTCGATCGAAATCCGAATCAGGCGGCTGCTCCCGCCCCCCTTGACCTCGACTTCCACCACCTCCAGACCTTCCGGCCCGGCCACCCGTTGGGCGATCTCCTCGATTTTCGACGCTACCGCTTCCCGCATCGTCTAATGGCCCTGAATCCAACAAAAAAGTGGGCTTTCGCCCACTTGGAGACTTCGACGCTCAAAAGCCATTATAGCCTGTACGGGACGCCAGGGGAAGCGGCATTTGGGGTAGGTGTGTGCGACGTGAAAGTGCCGGATTCTCGGAAATCCAAAGCGAATCGCCGGAATCCAGGCGTAACCAATACTCAGGGGGCTTCTCTAGCCCGTCAGGGCGAAAGAAAGTAGCCCACGGCGCAAGCCATGGGGCTGGTGAGGGTCCGGACCGGCGACATCATTGACACTTTAGACCGGCGACATGGTTGACACTTTTGGGCTGTTAGGAGGCTGTTCGAAGCTGGGTAGCGGGAGGGACCCGGATGCCCTGGAACGCGAGGACAGCCTTGGAACAGCGAAGGAAGTTTGTGGAAGAGCGGCAACTCGAGCAGGACGGTTTTGCCGAGTTGTGTCGCAAGTACGGAATTTCTCGGCAGACTGGGTACAAGTGGGTCAAGCGAT
>Ga0326727_10008306_pt1 | contig 26483 bp, 29 predicted proteins | sample MB2enrmetagenome_FD_207643 | JGI IMG/M metagenome (GOLD analysis project Ga0326727, IMG submission 207643) | Lab enriched peat soil microbial communities from McLean, Ithaca, NY, United States - MB29MY | ecosystem: Environmental > Terrestrial > Soil > Wetlands > Peat | place: USA: New York...
TTGTGTAAGCTGATGGTGGGACATCGCTATTCTCCTTTGTAGTTAGTTAGTTGTGATAACAACTAGTCTACTAGAGAACCAGCGGTGTCCTAACTGGTTATGGTGCGATTCGATCTGGATTGCACGATAATAAGATTGATTATTTATTAGTATTATGATGTAATTAAAGACTATGCCCCGAAACCGTCGACACGCTATTAGTAGTAATGAACTATACCAAGAAATTGGTAGGTATTTTGATTCTAAAGATATTAGTTCAATCCAACGGCGTTTTGGAAGACGTGACATTGATGCTAAAACCGCTATTAAACAATTTGGAAGCACTTCACCGCAAGGCGTCTTGTGGGCCGGCGAAATTGCGGTCGAAGAAGCCGTAAGGGCCGCTAAATCTAAAACCGCGACCGCTTTGTTTAACCAAGCGGAGGACTTATTTATCCAAGCTGACCAAATGCAGCAATTACACTGGCACAATCGGATAGATTCGATTCGGGCTAGAGCACGGATTAATTTAGCTTATTTACCAGTTCATAAGCTGGTTTATCTGAATGAATTACCACCGCCAAACGTGGCTGAAGCGGTTTATCGACAATCGGTATTAACTGGGCATGATTTAGCCACCGAGTACCGCGCTAAGAATCCCGATGTTACTAAATCTGATCGCCACGATATAAATGGTACTTGTGCTAATATTGGCGTATTGGCTTTATGGCAAAGGTTACCGCTTAGGACCGGCCTCCGGCCAGATACTTTCTGGCCGCGGCCAGCCTATTATTCAGAAGAGCATAGCAATACGCATGGTTCGTTTTTAAGCCATAGTGTGGATATTGCCGCAATGGCCAAGCGGGAATCGCTAATTGAAATTGACTACCGTCTGCAAGTTAGAGCTTCCGATTTTCGCAAAGCTGATTTTCGGCCGAATGAACCGGGTATTACTTCAATCTGCGTGGACCCTGACCTTAGGTTAGAAACTGACCGGTTTAATGTTGGCTGCGTGATTATCGACGACTGTTTTAATGAAATGACCCAACCACAACGCCGTGGGTTTACCAGAAAATTAAATCAACGGCTGAATATGTTACAAGATTTGCTTGATGCGGGAACCCTCACATCAGAACCCGGTCTGCGGGTGGTTACCAATCCGGCAGTTACGGCTCCAGCTGATTATGATCTATCCGATAACTAAATAGATCTCTTTAATTCTTACCAAAATAGGATAGTACCGCTGACCAATCGGCGCAACGAATGACGTTTGGTACCACTTGGCGATTATGGTTCCAGCTATAATCACCAAACAGAATCGAGGTAATGCCGTTCGCCGCGGCGATATTGCAGTGCTCCGGTAAATCATCAATCAAATAAGTAGCGCCAATTTGCTTGCAGATATCAGACTTGGTAACTTGATTGCTCATTTCCCATATTGGCACAAAATGCATATCTGAAAAGCAAGCTCCAAAATGTTGTTCGACCCACTGTTTAGTGATATTAATCAACCGCCGGCTACGCGCGGTTACGATATAAAGTTCATATTTTTGGCTAAGCTTACGAATAGCCGGTTTAGCAGCTGTTTTAACTTTAAATGCCAACACATTTTGAGGAATATGAAATTCTAAGGAACGTTTTTCAACTTCCGCCTGTCCGATATTCCATAACCTGGCCCATTCTTCGTCATAATCAGCTATGCTGAAGTTAGTCCCGTACTGAGCATTACTAAAAGCAATTAAGGCTTCTGCCGTGCAAGCCAGCACATCATCCAGATCGACGGCAATTGATTGTTTCCCCATAAAGTAATTAGCGATTATAACATAAAGTTAATTGATTAGCAGGTTTTTGATAGTAATTATTATTCTTGCTTTTGCTTGCATTTGCTAGCCTATTACTTAGATAATAGGCGAGTATTTATGGAGATAAAATTATGTCTGAGAGTTTAGATGGTTGGGTAGAACGTCAATTAACGTATTTAGATCAGCTTAGCGACTTAGAACGTGAAGCGGTTGAGCGCGCCCGAATGTATCCTGGTAGTTTTTATGAATATTCAAAATTGCCGTTTGAAAAACGACTGGCCGCTGCAGTAATTATTCTCGACGAAGAAGTACCTAATTGTTCGTACGACGACGATAGAATGCCGGCCAATCCTTTTACTTATGATATTACGCAATTAACAACCACCGACGCTGAGAAGGTTGAAGCGCAAGTGGCTTATTCGGAAGGGATTTGGACTGATACGGCAGATGGTAAAAATTATACCAAATTACCTAATGTTAAAATTTTTGTTCGCACAACCGACAATCACAGAACCACTACGGCCGAATTTGTCGAACTAGAAGTATCAGAATATGACAAAGCTACCCTGGCTGATTTAAACGCTGATTTGCAAATGACTTTTCGGGTAACGGGTGTTGGCCCAAATGGTACTCCAACTGCTAATTTTGAAGATCCGTTGTTTGTCACAGTCAGTAAAATTTTAGATATAGGGGTCCGCGTATTGTACCGGGATAGATTATTCCGCCGGATTAAACTGCTCAATTTTATTAAGGAATGAAAAAAGCCGTGTGTGGTTAGGATTTAAGTTGGTGGGAATGAACCGGCTGGTTCAACGTCAATAACTATTGACACAATTTACACACGGCTTGGTCCCTCAGGGTTCCAGTTAGATTCACCGGCAGTGAATGACTGGGCGTCTTTACCTGAGGGATTAAATAGTTCAGTTTAATATCTTGATGATAAATGACGTAGGCCATAGTAGCCAGTAAAGGCCACTATTAATAGAACTGCGCCCCAGACAATATGACCACCTGATTGATGAATTAAACCTTCACCAAATTCGTAGGCTACTCCAAGCAATCCAACTGTAAGCATTAGCAAATACACCTATTTAATCCCTCTCTGTTTTTAATGACAGGTTAGTTACTACCTTCCGGGACTTGATCAACCGGCTGCTGCTGGAGCAGATGGTTAACGAAGATCGCCATGTAAGTCACGGCTATGGCCAAAGCAACAATACACACCAATAAGTAGGCAGATGCTAAAAGCACTGTCGAGACTCTAAAAATGTGGTAATGCATCTCGATGATCAAATAACTACGAATACTGAAACCAGCCAGCACGCCGGTCCAAGTTGCAATAAACAACGCACAAATCGCAAAGATTATGGCATAGATAACAAACTTCGGCGGTCGCCTATGAATAGGACTATCTTTGGCGGTCATATTACTGTCTCCTTTGGGTAGGTTGTGGTAAAAACGATCCTTCTCCATAGCCTGAAGAACTTTTTTACATTAGCATATTGTTATTGTTTTGTCTATCTATTTACGTTGATTAACGGGGTGTTAATTATCAGACAGCAAAGTGCTGTTGCTTGCATTAAGCTACGTTACCGTGGGTAAATAATGTCATGACCGAGCAGATTAGTAGCGAAGAATGGTTTAACCGGCGCCAGTTGACGCTGGATTTAATTGGCTTGAGCGATGAACAACGCGCCGAGGGTTCGGCGCTGCTGGGGGGGCAGTGAAGCAAAATTTGTTTTGCCAGGCGATGCTTTCGAATGGCAGAATGTGTCAACAGTCGTTTTTGAATGGGGTGATCCTAAAGCTGAGTCATTGTTTGCTGTTATGTTAGAGCACGCCGATCCGCCCAGCGAATTATATTTGCCATTTAATGCCTCAACAGTAATCGAAGATGGTCTTTGGGATTTAACTATTCTGGATAAAGTTTTTAATCCAACCGAGGTTTACGCCCAGCCGACAGATTATTTTATTTTGCCGCTTGATAAAGGCACCGCCAAACAAGCCCTGAAATATTATTTCAGTTTGCCAGCTCCCCATCCAGAATTACTAAGTCGAGTCGGCCAGCGTTGGGTTTGTTTTGGCATTGGCACCAGCATTAAAAATAATCAAGTAATTGAAGAATTTGAACCGGCTGAATCAATGTTCGAGAAGTCTAGTTATACGTCTGAGGAGGTGATTGATTATTTAGAGCACTTAATTGATCAACGCGATTTTGAGACAGAGTCAGTCGCTGATTTAAATTTGTTCGCCACTAATATTACACACTGGGTATTGGAGAACTTTGGCCATACTAAAGGCCGCAGCGATGAGTATGTCCTATATCCCAGTTCTACTGAAATCCCAGGTAATTTGCTGCCGGTCCCACTTCAACCCTTAATTACTCATACCTGGAAAGATGAGGTATTTATGAACAATACCAGTTCGGTCCAATTAGAGACCAAACACCTCTACGTTGAAGAAGATCCATTCGTACCTAATTGGGAACACATACAGGAATTTCGTTCTTTCCAGCAACAACTTAATTACTTAAGAGACCACCCGGAACTTATTTGCGGGATTAGACTTACTCAGGTTGGTGTATTTCCTCAGGTTAAGCTACGTTATGTCCATGAAAGTTATGCGCCTAGGTGGGGCTTACAATATCTTATCAACAGTGAAGCAATTAGTGTGGCGCCGTTTGGCCACGAAGGCGAAACCTGGGCGGCCACCGAGTATGTGATTGACCAACAATATAAACCTCGGCAATTGGCTAAAACTATCTGTGAACTATCGGTTTTAGCCGCTCGCTACGGAGAAGTTTGGTCAGATGTTATGCCTGTTAACAAATTAATTTCCTTGGTCCGACGTTTAAGAGGTGAAGAAAGTATTCCGCTTTGCACGGTCGAGCATCAGACCAAACCGGCAAATTCAATGATTAATCACTTAATTCAAAAAGCTCTGATGCGAGATTTTGAGTAAAGCTTAATCCGATTTTAGTCGGGTAAGGTGGATTGTTTGGTCGGAGAATTTAAAAGTTCAGACTCAGACAGAGAACTGAGTTTCTAATTGACTACTTAACCAAAGCTTTAGACACTACCGGCAAGGTTCGTAGGTTGAAGCATCCAGGTTGACATTGAATAGGACACCGTTAACGTCGCCAACACTTACCGCGTTATCGGCCGGGCAGAATTTAGCTGTGGTCTCGCCATCGGATGTATATTCAGCGTTGCCAATCCACTTATCGGCTGTTTCAAATGGCGCCCAAAGAGCAGTCGTCCCATAGTAGTTGCTTTCCTCTGAAATCATGCCTTGGGCTAGTGGTTCCATAGTGTCGACAAACGAAGTGTCACCAGTGTCATCCAGGTTCTTGGCTATCCAAGCTAAGTTTAAGCTATGCATGTAATTAGCTAAGGTAGTCAGGTAAGCCTCCTCATCGGCAGTAGTAATAGTCCAAGGTGTTGTTCCCTCGTTATTGTTGAGAGTTTCATCCAGATCAGTTTCAACACCGTCAAAGCCCTTAGCAGCACATTGCTGATCTATCATGCTTTCAATTATTGAAATAGCCGATGGCTCATTGATATTTATGAAGTATTCTGGGTAGCCTTGTAATTGATTAGTACTTAGATCACCGGCCGCTTGAAGTTGGGCAAAGTAGGTCGTTGAAATACCCTCATCGCTTGCCGAATAGTAATTGCCGGCCGTACCAACCTCGATGTAGCAGATGGCCTTGTCACCTAGAGCATGAATGGCCTGGACAGTTGAGCCCGAGTTTAAGATGCCATCAATATCAAATATGGTTGGGTCCGCTGCGGCACCACTGTACGCTGTAACCCCAGTACCCATATCGGCCGCATTGGTCGTGCTGAAAGTGCCCGTGAGTACCCATTGCCAATTAGCGGTCGGCGATGGAGTCCACACGCTTGTCGGCGTGCCACCAGTTGATGGCGGCGCGATACAGTTAGGTGGCGTGCCAGTATCGCCAACTGGACAGGTAGGAGCAACACAGTTGGGTGGCGTGCCAGTATCGCCAACTGGACAGGTAGGAGCAACACAGTTGGGCGGCGTGCCAGTATCGCCAACTGGACAGGTAGTAGTATTTGCATTATAAGTGACCGTTGCCATTTCGGACAGCGCTGATACCGGAAGGCCAGAACTGAATGTCTTAATCTGATAACTATAGGTCGTACCGCTTGTCAGCGCCGTGTCAGTATAGCTTAAGGTTGTCCCGCTGACTGTGGCAATTTGCGTGCCATTTCTAAAAACATAGTAACTGGTTATCGGCTCGGCACTAATACCAGCATTCCAAGAAACAATAACACTAGATTCACTGACTACGGCGTTAACAGATGTTGGCGGCGCAGGAGCTACGGGAGGAGAAACTAGATTCGTCGAAAATACCAAATCAACCCAGAAGTTGGCGCCATGCATGCCGCGAGTCGGGAATGCTGGGCTGTTAGTGTCCATGTAAACCCCATTAGCCGTCCGCTGACTGGTACCATTAGCTAAAGCTGTCAATGGTCCACTTACGTAAGAACCACTTGAAAAGAAATTGTTATTTAAAGAATAGTGGCCGTTGGGAGCAAGGTATGACACTACGTATACCACGTTTGCGGCGATAGCTACCGGTTGGGCAAAATTAGCTTGCTGCCAGCCGCTGTTTGTTTCGCCGCTGAAGGTTACACTAGCCAGCTGATCACCCTTGCCATCCCATAAAGTACCAATATGTGTACCGGTGTTTTGGGCACCTTTATAGAAACGCACGCCGGTTACATAGCCGGAATCCGCACTTTTAAACTTGACGCCAAGTTCGACTGAGTTACTACTAGAAACGGTAATGGTTTTTGGAATAGGGTTACTTGGGAATAAATTATAAGATGTACTGGCTGCTCGGACAAACAATAATACTCCGCCGATAATGCCAAAGCACACTATAACTAGTAAGGCCCGGATATAGTTACTACTAAATCCGCTGGCAAATCTTCTTCTTTTTGATTTTTTTGTGATAGGAATGTTATTAACTACAACTTTGGTTTCTTTCTCTGCTTCTTCCATTTTAAGTCTCTTTAAACATTTTTTAAAATATTATTATATATGACTCTCTAATATATAAAGCATAAGCAACAATAATACAATTATTTTATACACAGCTTTACTTCGCTTAATTACTTACCTAATTTATCATTAATGCGCGTTCACTTTAATAAGTTTAAATAAAGGACTAGAAAGTTATTATTTTATAACACCTGCTTAAAACAGATAAAAGTCTACATCAAGTCGTGCGCCCATCTATCGTCCATGTCGTCAAAAGCGCGGTCAATCCGCTCGAGAATTGCTTGGCTGGCGCCATTGCTGGCGGCAACTTCTAAGTAATGTCGTCTGTCATCCTGGCTGCGGCTGGCACCATGCGTGTAAACATCTACCATAGCCAGCAGTTCATCGTCTCGAAGATTTCGTTCCAGTACTTGATTAGCTAATTTATCGGCATCAGCCAAATGACAAGCATAGATTTTGGCCAGTAGTACTTTTTCAGCTACGGCCGGGCTGACCCTATGATTCATCGTTAACCAATAAGCTGTTTGCAGCTCGTCAATCGAGTGGAAAAAAGATCCTCGATTTAGACTTAAATCGGCATAAAAACTAGTTACTTTATCAATTGCGCCTTGGCTGCCATCAATTTCGGTAGCTAAAATTACCGCGGCGTGTCTTAAGCCATACCGCGCGATTATCGTATTGGAAATTACCCGTTGATCAGGGTCGTTTTTGTCGAATGCCCCCGCCGATTTGACTGATTCTGCCAGTAACCGATCAATTGCCGTGTCAAGCATTTGCTGCACTTCCGGGCTACGGGTTAAAGCCTCGTTCTGATCAGTTAAATGTTCCGACATTACAATCTCCCTCATTTAATATAATTATTAAATATTATTGGTTAACCTTGTGCAATGATAAGCGGTTTGGCTAACCTTGTTAAAGTCGCTCGAAATAGGCCTTAACCGATTGACTAGATGATTTGGTTATGATAGTGTTTTATGTGCTTCGTTGAGTGAGGTAAATTACTCCGAGGTTCTTTAAAATGTTCACTGTTTTAACTTAGCCTTCCAGCTGTTGAGGAGCTATTAACGTAATTAGATTATGTTTATGGCTCCTCAACAGAGGAGAACCAACAACCCGCACACAGTAAGATCGGAGACTACTGCATGGTCGAATTAGACCTAAAACGTGGAGAAGTCGTGAGCTACGACCGGCGGCGAAACCGGCGGCGTGGTTATCTGTGCGTGCTTGGCGACCAAGATAAAAAGACGGATGAGATTCTTTTCTTCCGCCTAAAGAATGGTTGCATTGTTGTTCATCACAATGGAGTGCGAAATCTTGTTTTACCAATTCGCCAAAATCATCGACTAGTCGTCGACGATCCCCGGGTTGGTGATGTATTGGTCTTTACTCGTGCTCAAGGATACAAAGGGCATCGCGTGGGGCAATGGACTTTTGCAAAGTGCTGGTACGATCACGTCCATGTGGCATTGAGGCCAGCTTGATCCAGACTACCGGAAAACCAGCCAAGACCATTCTTCCGCCTCGACGTTTTCAACCAATTGTGTACCGCCGAGGTCGACTCTCTTCTCAGGCAGTAAATCGCTTGCCCATACGGCTTAACAGCCAATCCCGAGTAAAAGAAGAACGTCGCTAGCCGCAAAGTTGTTTGATCATTAGCTAAATGCATGTCGTAAGTTGGTCTGTTCCTGCGGCTAAAAAGTGTCTAGTAGTGATCGATCCGTCGCAACGGGTTGTGGCAGGCGGTGATCCGACTATGACTACTGTCAGCTATCAACTGACGGGTCTTGCCGTTTCATTGCTATCATTACTGGTCAGCAGTGAACTCCAAGAGGGAGGTGATTTAAGAATCTAGTTCGAGCGCTGTTTGCTCACTCTATTCTTTCTTCACTCTCCCTCTTGGCTGTTCCCCAAAATCATAAAAAGTTTGTGGTTTTAGGAAATTGTCAGAAAATACTCTATTAAACTTGATTGAATTAATAAAATATTGAGATTATTTTGTTATGATAAAATATATCGTTATAAAATATCGGACATATAATAATACATGTTTAGAATTCTAAAATACTTAAAGCCGTACACCCTGTTCATAATAGTAATTCTTTGTTTAACCGGCGTGCAAGTATATGCCAATCTGCAATTACCGGACTATATGGCAAAAATCGTTGATTCTGGGATTGTTTTAAATAATCGCCACATCATCTGGTCAACCGGTCTCGACATGATAATTATTACCTTAATTGGCGGTGTTTGTGCGATAATTGCCGGCTATTTTTCATCGCGGGCAGCAACTGGATTTGCCAGAGATATACGCAATAAAGTGTTTAGAAAAGTCGAGGGTTTCTCGAAAGCTGAACTAGATCGATTCTCTACTGCATCCTTAATTACCCGTAGCACTAATGATATCCAGCAGATTCAATTGGTCATGATTTTACTTCTAACCTTAGTCTTATTTGCGCCAATGATGGGTTTCGGCGCTATTATTAAAGCCGTCCATTTGGCGCCTTCAATGTCCTGGATTATTGCCTTAGCAGTTGTCGCGGTGATTGCCGTAGTGTCGGTGTTTTTTGTGTTCTCACTGCCAAAGTTTCGCCGTCTGCAAAAACTGGTCGATAAACTTAACCTAGTTACACGCGAGAACTTAACTGGCCTACGCGTGATCAGGGCATTTAACCGAGAAAAATACGAAGAGGGTAAGTTTGAGCAAACCAACCGGGAACTAACGTCAATCAATTTATTTATCAACCGCTTGCAGTCAGCTCTGCAGCCAGTCATGTTATTGATTTTTAACTTTACTTCTATCTTGATAATTTGGGTTGGCGCCCACTATGTTAACACCAATAGCTTACAGATCGGTTCGGTAATTGCCTTTATGCAATACGCGATTCTAGTTATCATGGCGTTCTTAATGATAACTTTTATCTTTATCTTACTGCCCAGAGCTGCAGTTTCGGCCGGACGCATAATGGAAGTGCTCGATACTGACCCGGTAATTAAAGATCCCGCCCAACCAAAGCACATTGCTGATACCAAGGAAGTTACAGTTGAATTCAGACATGTTTTTTTTAAATATGCCGGCGCCGATGAAGATGTATTGCATGATATAACGTTTACGGCTTTGCCGGGTGAGATAACGGCGATTGTCGGTAGTACTGGTAGCGGTAAATCATCCCTTATTAATTTGATCCCGCGCTTTTATGATGTCAACGAAGGTCAAGTATTAATTAACGGGGTTGATGTCCGTGACTTAAAGTTGCATGAATTACATGATCTAATTGGTTATATTGCCCAGAAGAGCGTTTTATTCTCAGGTACGGTGGCCAGTAATATTAAATATGGCAAACCGGAGGCCAAGGACAATGAAATAGAAGATGCCGCCCGGACTGCCCAAGCTGAGAATTTCATCCGCAAACTTGAAAAAGGATTTGCTTCGCCAATCGCCCAAGAAGGCTCAAACGTATCTGGTGGCCAGAAACAACGCTTATCAATTGCACGAGCTTTAGTTAAACAAACCCCAATTTATATATTTGATGATAGTTTTTCGGCGCTGGATTTTACAACTGATGCCGCCTTACGCCAGGCGCTGATCCCAAAAATTCAACATACTACCGTCATAATAGTCGCTCAGCGGATTAGTACTGTCATTAATGCCCAAAAAATAGTTGTCTTAGATCAAGGTAAGGTTGTGGGTATTGGCACGCACACCCAACTTATGAAAGATTGTCAGGTTTATCAGGAAATAGCTTCTTCGCAATTATCGCCGGAAGAATTACGTCACGCTTTAACTGCGCCAGCTAAAAAGTTAAAACCGCTAGAAGATGAGGCCTGAAATGGCAGACGAAACTCCACCAACCACCACCCAGACCCGACCGGCAAGTATTACCGGCGGCCGGGGCGGCGGTTTCGGGGGTCGCGGCGGTTTTGGCATGGGGGCCGGCGAAAAAGCTGAACATTTCGGAGCTACCTTAAAAACATTTGCCAGTTATATGCGCCGATTTTGGCTGGCAATTATATTCGTGGTCATTTTGGCGTTGGGCAGTACGGTATTTATGATTGTCGGCCCAAGAATCCTTGGCAATATGACCAATCAAGTTGTTACTGGTTACGCCGATCGCAAGATTTATGATGATATAATTAGCCGTTTACCTAAACATACCGTCATCCCACCTGGCACAACTGGCGCTGTCTTCTTAGCAAAACTGCCGTCGGCTGAAGTAAAAGAAATTCCATCTAGCGTGCTGCCGACCATTAAAAAACTAAATTTAAGTAAACGACCGGGTATCGACTTTACTAAAATCGGTGATCTAGCAATCTTATTGATGGCATTATATTTGCTAAGTGCCATACTTAGTTTTGGTCAGGGCTGGATCATGTCCGGTGTCACCCAAACGGTAACTTACCAGTTCCGAAAAGATATTTCCGATAAAATTAACCGTTTACCGCTCAGCTTTTTTGATTCCAGGCCTTATGGCGAAGTCTTAACTCATGTCACCAATGATGTTGATACGATCAGCCAAAGCTTAAACCAGACGTTAACCCAGATTATTACTTCAGCCGCTACGATAATCGGCATCGTGGTAATGATGTTAACAATCAGTTGGAAACTAACTCTAGTAGCCCTAGTTACTTTACCGATTAGTCTGGGGGCGGTTGGTTTTATTATTAAAAAATCACAGCGTTATTTTAAAGGTCAGCAAGATATCTTAGGACATGTCAACGCCAAAGTCGAAGAAACTTACGGTGCTCAGTTAGTCGTGACAGCGTTTAACGGTCAAGCAAGAGCCGCCGAAGAGTTCCAAGGAATCAATGGACGACTTTATAATAATGCCTGGCGAGCCCAGTTCTTTTCCGGATTAACCTGGCCAGTAACTACTTTTATTGGCAACCTAGGGTACGTTGGCGTGGCGGTACTTGGTGGCTTAATGGCGGTTACCGGCTCAATTAGCATTGGTGGGATTCAGGCGTTCTTACAATATATCCGTAACTTTTCTCAACCGATTAACCAAGTTGCCAATGTATCCAATGTCATCCAGCAAATGATCGCCGCGGCGGAACGGGTGTTTGGTTTTCTTGGCCAACCCGAGGAATCAGCAGAAGCCGATAATTTAGTTAGATTGCCTAAAGTTTCCGGAAAAGTCGAATTTGACAAGGTAGTCTTTAGTTATTACCCAGATAAAGATATTATTAAAGGCTTCTCGGCCAAAGTTGAACCTGGTCAGCGGATTGCGATAGTCGGCCCGACAGGAGCTGGTAAAACTACTATGGTTAATTTACTGATGCGTTTTTACGAAGTTAAAAGCGGCAGTATTAAAGTCGACGGGGTTGATATCCGGGCTATGAAACGGGCCGATGTCCGTAAGATGTTCGGTATGGTACTGCAAGACGCGTGGCTGTTTAATGGAACAATCCGCGATAATATTGCCTATGCCGCCACTAATGCCGATGATCAAAAAGTTGAAGCAGTTGCCAAGGCGGCCCATTTGGATCATTTCATTAGGGCCTTGCCACAGGGTTATAACACTGAAATTAACGAGGATGCTGACAATATTTCGTTAGGCGAAAAGCAGCTACTGACGATCGCTAGGGCCATGTTGGAAGATGCGCCGATGATGATTCTGGATGAGGCTACCAGTTCTGTCGACACCCGGACGGAAGTATTAATTCAGCAGGCCATTGATAAAATTATGATTGGCAAAACTTCATTTGTTATAGCGCACCGGTTATCAACCATCCGCGAGGCCGACTTAATCCTGGTTATGAATGAGGGCAATATCGTCGAGCAAGGCAAACATCAACAGCTGCTGGCTCAAAACGGCTTTTACGCTAAGATGTATAATAGCCAGTTTGCGCCAACTGTTACTGCCTAAGTATTTAGTTAGTTAATAGTTCGTAATAAAATTTATTTTTTTGGGTCTTTGGCTTGGCTAAAAGAATAGGGTATTTCCACGCCTAATTCTTCAAAGATGGCCTTAATTTCCGTAGCAGAGTTAACCCGGCGATGCAAGCCATCGGGGAACCAGTAATAAAACGGCACTCTAGGCACATATTTAATTGTAAAGCCCAAATCTTTCAATTTAGTTTCATATACTTCTGGCAATTGATCAGATCGGTAGAATATATTTTCATCACCCGTAATGCCACATTGTTGTTTAACATCTTCCGGCCAGGTGTCGATTGGTTCAGGATCGACCAAATCAACTAGCCGCCAGTTTTTCCCGGGATGAAGTACTTCTAATTGTCGCTGAAGGTAATTGTGGCGCTGCTCAACCGTAAACGGCTCGGCTAGTTGGGCTGATCCGATACACACTACAACTTCATCACATTTTTGCATGGCTATATGGATAAGTTCCAAATGGCCGGGATGAAGCGGTTGAAATCTTCCCAGTACTAAGCCGGTTTTTTTGGAATAAGATTCGTTATTGTTGTTAGTTTGATCCATTTAAAAACTCCTTTACTGTTACTTTTACACCCTTATCGAACGGCGTGGCGGCCGGCAAACGGTTAGCGTATTTTTGCATGGCCGTCAAATCCATAACTTCTTGTTGTCTAGGGAAAGTTTTCCCTAAATCCCAATTAATAGTGCACTTAAAATCTAAAGCTCGCAAGATTATCTCGGCCATTTCTCCATAAGTCGGCACGGTCGCTGTGCCGACATTAAGCACTTCTTCGGTAATCGCCGTTCGGCCTAATGCCAGAACATAGCGAGCAGCATCGTCTATGTAGATAAACTCCCTCCGTTGGGTCGGCGGGCCCCATAATTCGATTGCTGTTTGACCGGTAGTTTTAGCGGCCTGGAAATCTCTGATCCAAGAAGCCAGTAAATGTGACCGGCCAACATCATATTTATCACCAGGACCATAGAAGTTTGGCAGAATTAAGTGGGTGTGAACAATATCAGCCTTAGCTAGGTACAAGGCTGAAATATCCAGTAATGTAAATCTAGACAGGGCATAGCTAACCAATTTTTGGTTCAGTTTCCCTGGGTCACCATCAAACATTGATTCACTTAGTAATTCATCACTAACTGGATAACAACCAGTTGTGCCGATAGTGACAACCTTTTTAATGCCGTTCAGGGCCGCAAAGGCAAACAGATTTTCGTATAACCGGACATTCTTTTCATAAACCTCAACTGGATGCTCGGCAGTGGCGTTTACGCCGGGGTAATAGTCAGCTGCATCGAAAATAATATCGGCATTTTTTACGGCCGCTATTTTAGGAACATTAGATTCCAGCAAGTCCAGTTCTTTACTTCCCAGCACAATTAAATCTTCGTGATTAGTCCGATTAATCGCGCTAGCTAAAAAACCATTCCGGCCTACTAAAACTTCAATAATATACTCCAAACACTTAGTGTTATATTGACACTATACTTAAAATGTAGTACTGTCAAGCAGTAACTAACGGTATATTATGAAACACAACTATATCGCACCAGTTTTAACAGTCGATGCTGTTATATTTCAACTAATTAATAACGAGCTTAATGTGCTATTAATTAAGCGCAGTCAAGCGCCGTTTAAAAATAATTATGCGTTGCCGGGCGGCTATAACCCTGAAGGTGAAACTACTATCGAGGCTTTTAGCCGAATTCTTCAGACAAAGGCCGGATTGAGTATGTCTAAGTTACAATTATTTGAGCAACTGTACACTTTTGATACAGTCGGCCGTGACCCTAGGGGTCATGCCGTATCAGTAACTTATTTGGGATTAGGACGTGGTATTGAAATTGATTCAACCAAGACTACTGAGAAACCAAAGTTCTACCCTCTAAGTAAGCTGCCTAGATTGGCTTTTGATCATCGAGCCATTATCAATTATGCCCAGGAACGGTTAAGTTCTAAGGTCAGTTATAGTAACGCAATTTATGCCTTGTTGCCAAAAGAATTTACTTTAACCCAGTTACAGCAGGCTTATGAAGCCGTTCTTGGACGGTCATTAGATAAGCGGAATTTTCGGAAACGGGTTTTAGCGCTTAAGTTATTAAAACCAACAGTCAAATATTTAGCCGACGGTGCCTATCGTCCAGCGCGAATTTATACCTTCCATAAACAAGCCCTGCAATCCAGCAAAACACTTATTGATTAATTAATTAATATATTTAGTGTTGACAATACACTAAGTATGCTATAAGCTTGATAGTATAGTTAGTGTATTAAGTACAATTACATATTGGAGGCACTATTATGACTAATCATGAATCCTACAATCACCTGATATCTATCACGGTTGATGTCCAAAATGATTTCTGTCCAGGCGGAGCTTTGGCTGTACCGACTGGCGATGAAGTTATTGAACCACTTAACCAACTTAACAATTGGGTTCGGAGCCGCGGCAATGTTTACTTTACGCGCGATTGGCATCAGCGTAATTCCAAACATTTTATAGAAAACGGCGGAGAGTGGCCTAGACATTGTATTGCCTACACGGCCGGAGCCGCTTTTCCAGATAATTTGGATATCCAGGTGGGTCGAGATTCAGTTATTAATAAAGGCGTTGATCCGGAGGATCCGGGCTATTCAGGTTTTTCAGAAAGGGCAGTTTTTGAAGAGTCTCCGTGGATGTATTACAACAACCTGAAAACCTTATCTGAATATCAATTGAATCATTACTACCCCCGAATTGCTTTTTTAATAGGCGGTCTGGCCATTGATTATTGCGTCAAGGCTACCACGTTAGATATTTTTAACTCCTTACCACGCCAAGTGGAACAAATCGGTGTTTTCGTCGTCAAAGATGCGATTCGAGCAGTCAATTTATCGGTTGGTGATGGCGCTAAAGCCATACAAGCCATGGAAACTGCAGGCGCTACATTAGTCACCGTTGAACAAGTCATGAACGGTGAAATATTTGATCTATCACTAAGAGGTAAATATCATGATTGAAACACTGCCTCGTCAAACCAGTAATTTAAGCAATGGGTTAGATTATTACAAACCAACCATGAGTCAGTTGGCCTATGAGCAAGAACCAACCGCCCAGGTGGTTTATACTTTGCACAATCGTGGCCAACAACGACTAATGGATTATGTCAATCTTGATTCCTTGCAAGAGCATCTCGACAGTACGGCTGAACACGGCTGGTCTATGACTGAACTTCAATATCTAGGTTCATTGACTTTGGCTGATCGCCGACCGGTATTTAGCGAGAGTTATTTAAACTATCTTAATAACAGTACTCTACCAATTGTCGCGGCTTACCACGATCGGGAAATTGACGATCTTTATGTTGAGACCGTTGGCAACTGGCCCATAGCCATGCTCTGGGAAACTATTGTTATGAGTGAAGTCAGCGAAAATTATTTTGAAAATTATCTGTTAGCTCATAATCTTAACCCGATTGATGTTTATAACGAAGGCGACAAGCGGTTAAGTGCCAAAATTGCGGTTTTGCAAGCTCACCCGAATATAAAAATTGCTGATTTTGGTACTCGGCGGCGCTTTAGTTTAAAATGGCATGAACATGTTCTAGAGCGACTGGTCGGTGAATGTCCGGCTAATTTAGTTGGTACCAGTAACGTGGCATTGGCTCAAAAATACGGTATTAAACCGATCGGGACTTTTGCTCATGAAATGCCTATGGTCTATGCGGCTCTGGCGGAAAGTCGAGGCCTAGACGTGCGTCAGTCACATGGCCAGTTTTTAGAAGATTGGTTCTCTAGGTATAGCAGTGATTATTCGATTGCTTTAACCGATACCTTCGGGACTGATTTCTTTTTCCAAGATTTTACGCCAGACAAAGCTGCTGTCTGGCAGGGTGTTCGCCAGGACTCCGGCAATCCAAGAGCTTTTGGTGAACAATTAATTAGTTTTTATGAAACAAATCAGATTGACCCAAAAACAAAATTAGTGGTCTTTAGCGATAATTTGAATTTTAGAAAAATTTTGGAATTAAACGGACAGTTCGAAGGCCGAATTAAAGATTTATATGGCATCGGCACCAACTTAACCAACGATCTGGGGATTACGGCTTTGAATATAGTCATGAAAGCAACCGAAGTCGAAACTGATAGGGGTGCTGTTCGAACTGTTAAAATGAGTGACGATGAAGGCAAACATATTGGACCAGATTGGTTGGTTAACAAATATAAAAACCAATATTTTAATGCCGCATAATAAATTTAATATTAATTATTAACTTGATTGTTAAAAGATATGGTGTTACGGTAAATTTTTATGAAAGTCGGTTTAGAAGTTTTCCCTCAATTTGACGATACTCATCATGATGAGATTTCTGTCCATGGCCAAAGATTGGAACCATCAGTGCTATATTTAGCCCCAGCAATGCCTGGCGTTGAAGTTGAATTTATTGCCGACAATGAACCTAGGCCAGATATTGATCTCTATTTATGTTCTATCTATACTCGAGGCTGGAAACGTTTCAAAGAATTCTCGCAGCAAGTTGGTAAAGATAAGATTATCGCCGGAGGTTATCATCCTACTGCATTGCCAGAAGATTGTTTGCCTTATGCCAATAAAGTTGTACCCGGCCTATGCGGCGATATTGAATCGATTATTGAAGAACCAGATGGTGGAATTTATACTAGGCCTTTTGTGCCGCGGGTGATGCGGCGCGACCTTGTTGATATGTCAAAAATGTACCAAGTCTTTCCAGATGTTAAGCCCGAAATGAAAGTCGGTTCATCTAATTCTAGCGTCGGTTGTCCTTTTGATTGTGATTTTTGTAGTACGCCCTTGTTGTCCGGCCGTCGAATGCACGCTTCGCCACTCGATGTTGTAGCTGCTGATATTGAATCACTTAAAGAACATGAGGTCGATGTGGTTTTTATTAGAGATGAGAGTTTTGCAACTCATCCCAAGTTTCGAGAAGTAGTTCCGCTTTATGGCAATGCCAACTTCCCGATACTTTATTCATTTGGCACCGGCCGGGCTATGACCGAAGAGAAAACACGATTATTGGCCGATAACAATTGGCATAGTTTGTGTTTTGGCTTGGAAGATGTTAGTGTAGCATACCGAAAAAATATCGGTTTAGCTGAGGCCTGCTGGTTGTGTCGTGACTATGGCATTAATATCACTTTGAGTTTTATCATCAACGATGATGGCAAAGATAAGGCCGAAGCAACTAAGAATTACCAAGCTCTCTATGATGCCTTCGTGGCGTTGCAGCCGGCTCAAGTTTGTGCCAATTTTCTAATGCCTTTCCCGGGTACTTGTTTATGGGCTAAATATAAAGACCGTTTAACTGAGGCTGATTTTGATAATTATGATTCCAAGACACCGATTTTAGCTCCGCCTGATTTAAGGCAGTGGCATCAGCAAATGGCCGTAGCTGTCCAGTTGGCTTATTATCATTCAAAGGCTTATCCCAGAGAATTTGAGTGTGGCGATACTCAGCATCTTCGTTTCCAAGAATTAGAAAAACGTTTCGACATGGCTGATGGCAAATGGGAACAATGGTTTAAGCCAGCTCCAACCAATTAATACGTTAGTTTATTGACAGTATTATTTTGAGTAGACTGAGAGGTTGCTTTTAAACTGGTTTGATAAACACTTATAAATGAGCCGCTGCAGTTATACGGATTTGTATTTTGCGACAAGGTATATAGGGCCTCGGCTACGGCTACATTAACCGGTTGTTTATTATCAAAATTACAGACCAGCGGCTGATTGTCCCAGGTTGAAATAGTGCTGTTGGTATATATCAGTTGCATCTTGCAACCAGCGGCTTTAGGGCCATAAATGGTGAAGTGGCTAGCTGTGCCGTCACCCTCGGGAACGATCGATTCAGTGGCTGGCGAACAACTAGCAAATTTTTGATTAAAACAGTTCTTCGAGCCACAGTTGACGGAAATAGTTTCGGCGCTAAGTTTTGACTGATGACTTGTGGTAGCAGCGTTGGTAGTTGGAACTGTCTGGGTATAAGTCAGGTTATTCCGGTTTATAAAAAATAGGACGAGTGCTATTACAACTACAATCAATAAAATGATAATCATAGCGATCGGGACGGATAGCCATGATCTTTTAACGGTTGGGGTTTCAAAAGATTGCGATTGATTAACTACCGGTGGCGGTAGAATTGCCTCCGGTTCCGGTGGGGCGGCCGTACTAGTTGTTTCTAGTGACGGATTGATAGCTGTTTGATCGGGTATGGGTATACCGGTAGCAGGCTGGTTATCGGTTGTTGGCGAAGTATCTTTCATAAAAAAAGTATGGCACGAAAATTAAATATATACAATAATGCTGCGATTTTAGCGAGGTTAGTTTTTGGATATTAAAACTTATGCTTAATTACTATGAGAATTCCAGCAGACTAACGTAATTAATTATTTATAATATGTTTTAGCTAAAGGATTTTTGGTAAGTTAATGGCAAAAATTTATTTATTTTGCGCAGCTGAACAATTTCAGCCTGAAGTACTCGTTGAACACGCTGTTTTAGCCGAGCAGGTGGGCTTTGATGGGATAATGATTTCCGAACACTTTCACCCCTGGGTTGACGATCATGGCACTAGTGGTTTTACGTTTTCAACCTTAGGTGCAATTGCCGCTAAAACTAAAAACATACATTTAATGACAGCGGTTACCACGCCATTATTCCGTTATCATCCGGGTGTCATTGCCCAAGCCGCGGCCACAATTGATCGCCTCAGCCAGGGTCGGTTTGAGTTGGGTATTGGTTCAGGCGAGAATATTAACGAAAGCCCTTTAGGCTTTAAGTTCCCGGCTTATCAAGAGCGTTCCAAACGTCTAGCGGAAGCGATTGAAATTATCACTCGTCTGTTAGACGGCGAAGGATTGGATTTTAACGGCGAATTTTATCATACTAATGCCGCTAAATTATACAGTCCGCCAACTCGCAAAGTACCGATTTTCTTAGCGTCGGGCGGTCCGCAGACTGCTACTCTGGCTAAAAAATATTGCGACGGCGTGATTGTCAGTGTCAAAGATGTTATTGAAGCTAGCATCCAAATTTTGAGGCCAATTTATACATCAAGACATAATTCGGAATTTAAAATTATAGCGACTCGTTGGTCGATTTTCGCGATCGATGATGAACAGGCCTGGGAAGCATTTAAAGCCCAAAGAGGGTTACGAGCTCCTAGCCGAACCACCGCCACACCTTTGGAATTACAACATGAAGCCGATAATATGCCCCGGTCAGAAATCCTCGGTAAGTATCATCGATTACGGTCAGCCGCCGATTATGTGGCAACGTATGCGCCATTAATAACTGAATTAAAAGCCGATATTGTCGGTATTCAAACAACTTCCGTCGATCAGCCGTCAACGATTACGATGCTCGGTAAAGACGTACTACCTAAATTAAAAAAGTTATAAAGGAGGAATTGTTGTGAAGGTCGGCTTACAAATTAATCGTTTTGATTTTCCGGGTGGACAGAAAACCATCGGTAAGGATGTTAGGGCAATTGCTATGGCGGCTGAAGCAGTCGGCTTTGACAGTATTTGGGTAATGGACCATTTCTTTCAATTGCCTGGCATCGGTGCTTACACCGATCCGATGCTTGAAGCTTACACCACCTTAGGGTATATTGCCGGCGTTACTAAAAAAGTGTCGCTAGGCACTATGGTCACGGGGGTTATTTACCGCGAACCTGCTTTACTAATCAATGCGGTTACCACTCTGGACGTGTTGTCCGACGGGCGCGCCTACTTTGGCATTGGTGCTGGCTGGAATGATCAGGAAGCTAACGCTCTCGGGTTCCTCGATCCGTTGCACTCTAACCGGTTTGACCGGCTGGAAGACACCCTGCAATTAGCGCTGCAGATGTGGTCAAATAACTCCAAGCCATTTATTGGCAAAAAGTATTCGCTGCCGGAGCCGCATTTATCGCCACAACCAGTTAGCCGGCCGCATCCGCCAATTCTGATTGGTGGCGGTGGCGAAGGAAAAACCTTACGTTACGTCGCCCAGTACGGCGACGCTTGTAACTTATTTGCTCGAGATATGTACCAGTTAACCCGAAAAATCGAAGTATTACAGCAACATTGCCGAAATTTAAACCGGCCTTACAAGTCAATCGAAAAGACAGTTTTGGTCGGCAATGATGTTGCCAACGCGATTAAAGAGCCTGATCAAGTAATTAAACGGGCTGAAGAATTAAAAGCGGTTGGGATTGATCATGTCCTATATTCAAACAGCAAAGATGCTGATTTGACGGTTTACGATAAATTTGCAGACATTATAAAAGTCATTCATAAAATGTAATCTTAAATTACCTTAGCCGAATTTCAACTTTGCTATTTGAATGTAGTTATTACAGGCAATTTTAGATAGTAACAATAGCAATCATACAGTATTATTCTCAAATAGTTTTATAATAAATATGCCTTAAACGTGGTGGTAATTTGAAAGGATATTACTAATATGGTTAAAGAACGTGAGGGAATACCGGTATCACGTGTTCCCAATCCTTATTTTTTCGACGGCTTTTGGCAAGCTGTAACTAAAGCCAATCGGGCACGCTCGATTTTAAGAAAAATTTATTGGCAGCAACATAATGATAATGGCCAAAAACCAGTTGGTCCAGCCGGTCTGGAAGAGTCAACCGATTTAAGTCCAAATAACCTTAATCCAACTAAAGTTAATAATACAGGTGATGGTTATATCTTTGCTCGGCTGCACGTTAAAATAATTGGTCAAACCAACGACTTAGAATCTGACCCGAGATCTTCCGACTCGACCGACTTACAGTAATATATAATTAAATAATGGATTTAAAAACCTTGTTTAAACAATGCTTGGCTACGGCTAGTGCCGTCATTAAGCAGGTTAAACCCGAACAATACCGCGATCCAACCCCGTGTACAGAGTGGGATGTCCAAACGCTGATAAATCATATGTTGTATGAGTTATCGTGGGCGGCAGACATTCTTGATGGCAAAACAATCGCTGAAGTTGGCACCAAATATAACGGTGATTTAATTGCCAGTGATTTATTTAAAAACTGGACAACGGCGGCTAATTTAGGTTTAAAGTCGTTGACAAAAGTGAATTTAGATCAAACTGTTCACTTATCTTTTGGTGATTTAACGGCTGCCTTTTACATTCAACAGCAAGCCAACGACCAGCTCATTCACGCTTGGGATCTCGGCCAAGCAATCCATGTGCCGGTAAAATTTGATCCGATCGTCGCCAAATTTTTATATGAAGTGGCCTTGCCGCATAAACGCGAATTAGCTGCCACCGGCTTGTTTTCACCAGCAATTAAGGTCCCCGAATCAGCCACTTTCCAAACTAAATTACTGGCCTTATTCGGTCGTCAATCACAAAATTAAAGTCTCTTGGTTAATTAAAAAATAAACGGTCTGATCGCGAGTTAGCCTGATAACCAATTGGCTAGTTTAAGCCGTTTATTTTTTAGATGATCATTTAATGGCTGACTAAATGCTAAGATTCCGGCTAAGGAATTATACCCAATTTGTTTGGTAACAAATTTTAAATGGGCTTTAGTTGTATTATTTTCTTTGTTCGCTTCGATGGCTCGCCAGATTCCGCGCAGGGCGGTAGTCGTAGCTATTGAACCATTACCGAACATTGCTTCGTGTGTCGCACGGTGCCGACTAAGCATTGTCCCATATCTATCCCAGTGGCTGCCTAAAGTATGCTGTTCAATTAACATCTCTTCACCATCTCTAAAAGCATCGCTGGCTTTGTGGCTTAAACTAAGGTCTGGCATTTCAACACCCACTAATGCCTGACGAATTAACCGAAGCGACAAAGCTCGGCCTTCAAGTAGGCGAGTAGCAATTTTCTCTCTATTACCACGTCGATCATTGGGTAGAACTAGATAAGATAGCTTAAACCACTGGGCAACTTCTGCAGTTGGGTGATCAGCTTGTTCGCTCCGAAAACCGGCTTTTGCGGCAGCTTCACCAAGTGCTGTCGGATCATCATGCATAACTTGTAGGTCGTGAGCTTTATTGTAAGCTTGCACCGCAAAATTATAACCAGCTTCCGGATCGGGCGTTACGTTAGTCTGACTTAAACGGAGCAACTCGCGAACTGGCGCATTACCAAAGTTATCTTTTTCCATAATTATATTTATATCATTATTAGTTGATTATATCAACTAATAAATTGTTGTTGTTCAATATTTATTGCGGATAATCTGGATAGATCTTATTTGCCGGCGGAACTTCCGTAGTATTATTGCTGACAGGCGGGGTAGGGATAATATTGTCAGTGGTTGGCGCTGTCGGCACAGTGTTGTTGACGACAGGTGGGACGGTTGGTGCGGCATTATTGGGAGAAATTGGCGTTGGCGGCATGGCGCTACCAACTACGGCTGGCGAAATTGGGATAATATTGTCAGTGGTTGGCGCTGTCGGCACGATATTATTGACGACTGTCGGCGCAGTCGGTACGACATTATCAGGAGCAATTGGCGGATTCATTGGTAAATTATTAATTGGCGCTGGCGGCATTGGAGGAGTGCTTGGGTTAGCTTGCGGCACGATTGGCTCAGCCGGATTGTTGTACTGGGCTTTGCCGAAAGCTAAAATCGGCCAACCGATATAGGGAAACAAGAATAGACCAAAAAAGCCAAACCAAGCGCCTTTATCAAAGCGTTTAGCCATTCGAATCATAGCCATGGCATAGACGACTAAAGCCACAAAACTAACAAATGGGATTAGCATTAAAAGCGCCCACCAACCAGGATAACCGCCAATTTCATATATTACCCATGCACTATAGACCGGGATGATAGCATACCAACTTTTCCGGCCAGCTTTCTCAAAAACTTTAAAATAACTAATAATTACAAAAATAAAGAACGCTAAGACTAGTAAACCAATAACCATTAAAGTGACAAACAGTGCTGCCGAACCAGCCGTTTTAGTGGTAGCAATCAAGTTAAAGTGCATTTTTAAAAGATCGGTTGGTGAAGCATAAAATAGCATATATTATCTTTATTGATTAAATTTATAGTATTAAGGACTATCGTTTCTTATATTAAGCAGCATTTAAACTTTAGTCAACAAAGCTAATGGTTAGTTAATTTTAGCTAATTTCAGTGTAGCGTTGACTTTCAGCTAACTCATACTGGGCTCTGGCTTCAGCGGCTGTCAAGCGTTCCGTGCCATCTTCGTTTAACTGGCGTGAGCCATCAGGATTAAAAATATCGGGTGGGAATAATTCGCTATTGAACAAAGTGACACTACCGATTCGGCGACTATCATTTAATACTAGATCGCGTAATATTTTTTCGTCCCGACAAATCTCGGCTGCTGCTTCATAAAGTGGCTGCCCCCGTGATAAGCCTTGATCGATAAGCTCCATGGCTCTAGCATAGACCGGGTCATGGCGTAATGGATCGTCGCTGTAGGGAAAATCTTCCATAACACCTCCTAATTTCTTGTTAAATTACTTTTGGGGCTACCATTATATAACGCTATATCCTTGGTAGTCAATAATCCAGCCATGGGGGCTCAGTCAACTAACATGGAACAAGCGTAGCTTGTAAGTAATTTAATGGGTTATTAAAGAGCTCTGGAAAGTTGTGTCTGGCTTCCCATTCTTTCAGTATTTGTGCAAGATGTTTGGTGGGTATACAGCCATAGAGTTTTCTAAGATAGCGCTTTATCTCACTCCAGACTCTCTCAATCTGGTTGGTACCGGCATACTGGCCGATACTGTGATTCCAGGCCTCATGAGAGTAGTCATACAGATCTATCTCATCATAGCCATGCCACTTGTCGGTAATAACTAGTGAGCCTTCTTTAACAGTCTCTTGGATAAACAATGAGAGGGTATCCATATCCCTGGTAGTCACGGCCTGTAATCTCAACTGCTCATTGGTAGCAATAGCTCCGACCACAATAATCTGATCTTGTTTAGACCGCAGCCGGCCGAAAAACGACTCGTCACTGGCTACCAACTCACTAAGCACAATACCAAAACTACCAGGTACATGGTCTCTAAAGCGCATATACCAGCGCTGAGCTGAGGTATAGCTGGTATTTGCTAGTAATCTAGCTGTATCCGGACTCTTCTTGTTCTGCCAGCACCATAGCAGGATGAATAACTGCTTGGGGCATAACTTCATGCCGTATAGCCAGGAGCTTTGATAGGCAGTAGCCCTGTATTTATGGCGGCAGTAGCTACGCCATAGATATTTAAGCTGGTAGTTTGGCCTTAAATTAAGCTTACAGATTGGACAGCTTACTTCCTCTCCAAACACTAGCTTGTTAAGGAGCTTCCAGTACTTCTTATTTGAGTGAAACACTGGTAACGTAGACATTGGAACAATCCTTTCTTGTTAGTTCATCACTTACAAGAATACGGGATTGTTCCACTTTAGTTTAAGGAGCCACCATGGTTTAAGCTTTTTAATGATAGTTGACGACTGCGTTGCTTGCACTTATTTAACAGCGCATACTGATAGGTAATGCTTAATTTATTTGTGTCATTAGTAGTTCTTGGCTTAGCTGCAATTGACCCGATTGGTATTGCGATTATGCCAAGCTTGTTAGTCCAGCATCTACCATACCAACGCTGCCTGATATTTTTAGGTGGTAGTTTCATTTCATTAATTGCCATGGGGCTACTTATAGCCAGCAGTTTTGGGGTAATTATCCTACACTTTACAGCCTCGTTTAACCGGTTGATGCCTAGCCTTGAAACGGCAGCTGGAGTTTTACTATTAATTATTGCAGGGGTAATTTTTTGGCAATGGCGAGCTGGCCGGTTGCTATATCAGCCATCGCCATATATTGCTCAGAAACTGCGACTAAATAATTGGCAATTATTCGTTGTCGGGGCTGGACTTGTCGCTGTCCAATCGATTATTGACATTGTGTTCGTGGTGGCCATGATCCGGATTGGCAAACTTAACCTATCTTTTATGACTTTGCTGGCGGCGGTTACAACCTACGCATTAGCCGCCTTAATTCTGCAACTAGTGGTAGTGGTGGCTTATCGGCTAACTCCGCCAACTCATCGTAAAAAAACTTTGGCGACAATTCGTCGTTGGTTGAAGGATTATGTTAATCAAATCTTAATTGTCGTCAGTTTAATATTAGGTTTGATTCTGTTAATAATTGCACATTAATCTTGATCGGCAAACATTTGCGTATGAAACTCATTCCACCTGGTTTGTTCAACCCAAAAGAATAAGTCTCGGATTTCAGCATCGTCTGATACCCGATCCTGAGCTAAATTAAATACTTCGTCTTCGGAGATGATATATTCTTCAAGACAAGTTTCGTTATTACAAATTCTGATACCATATATTGGCTTAAGTGTATTATCAATAAACCCCTTAAGCTCAACTGCCACTGAATGCTGTGGATCATAGCCGTTGAGCCGACCACCAAGCGTTAATCCGGCCGGGGTTTCCCAATTCTCATCTTGGCGAATTCTAACCAGCTCGGCTTTACTGGATATTCTGGCTAAAATTAAAAAATTTAGGTCGGCAATTAAATTGGGTGATGTTTCATGATTTAACATATAGTTAATTAACTTCTCTCCGCAAACACTACTTAACAAATTAAATAATACAACGATTTAACTAGTAGTCAATGTGCTAATTGTTGTAGACTGATCAGATAATGATTTAACGTATAAAACTCAGGAGCTTTGCAACATTTGATTGGGCGTCTTGTACTGTAGACTTAAGTGTACACGTTTAGTATTGTAGAAGTCTAAGTATTTATTGATTTTAATCTGCATTAATTGGTTCGTAAT
>Ga0326727_10008307_pt1 | contig 26483 bp, 22 predicted proteins | sample MB2enrmetagenome_FD_207643 | JGI IMG/M metagenome (GOLD analysis project Ga0326727, IMG submission 207643) | Lab enriched peat soil microbial communities from McLean, Ithaca, NY, United States - MB29MY | ecosystem: Environmental > Terrestrial > Soil > Wetlands > Peat | place: USA: New York...
CTCTCTGCTAACAAATGACTTATTTCGGTCCGACCCCGAGAGAGGTGCGGGATGATTGTAGGGATACCGAGAGAGAGTTGGGGGGAAGAACGCCGGGTAGCGTTGACACCGGCCGGCGTCCACTCGCTGTCCAGAGCGGGGCACACTGTTATTGCGCAATCCGATGCAGGTGTCGGTTGCGGCTTCTCGATTGAATCCTACCAAGAAGCCGGGGCCGCCATCGCTTTTTCCGCGGAAGAGGTTTTTGCGCGGGCAGACCTTATCGTAAAAGTCATGCCACCGACCCTGCAGGAATGTCATTGGATCGGGGAAGGCAAATTGCTCTTCAGCGTGGTGCACCTGGGTTCCGCCAACCCGGAAATTTACCGCCTCCTGCAATTGCAGCGCGTCATCGCCGTCGGATTGGAACTCATCGAAGACGCCGATCACCATATGCCGGTGCTCATTGCGATGAGCGAAATTGCGGGCATGCTGGTTCCGCAAATCGCGGGGCGGTTTCTGGAAACGACGCACGGCGGGCGAGGCGTCATGCTGGGCGGCTTGCCGGGAGTCCCAGCCTCTCACGTCGTGATCGTCGGAGGCGGGACGGCGGGCGCCACGGCTGCGCGCGTATTTGCCGGTTACGGGGCCAGCGTTACCGTCATGGATGTGAACTTAAAACGACTGCGCCTCGTGGATTCCAGTCTGCCGAGGATGGTCAACACGGCCTTGGCGACTTCCTACAATATCGATCGTTATGTCCGTTCGGCGGATGCCGTAGTGGGCGCCGTGTGGGTGCATGGGCAGACGGCTCCCCACGTCATCACGGAATCAATGGTTCGGAAGATGCGGCCCGGCAGCGTCATTATCGACCTTTCGATCGATCACGGCGGCTGTCTTGAAACAAGCCGGCCGACGACTCTGTCCGACCCGGCATTCAAAAAACACGGTGTGATTCATTACTGTGTTCCAAACATCCCGTCCTCGGTTGCACGCACGGCTTCGCATGCGCTGAACAACGTGATCGTGCCGTTTGTCGAGGACGTGGGTGAAAACGGCACCCATTCCTTTCGGGATAACCTCGCTCTTCGGCGAGGCGTTTATCTGTTTTCCGGACATTGCACTCATGAAGGGCTGGCAGGCTTGCTCGGCTGCGAATACAGCAACCTCAACATGCTTTTGAGTGATTCGACTCGTGAGGCCTGAGTATGTCAATTTCGATACCGGAAATCGATGAAAAGCGCGCGGCCAGCCGGCGAGCGACATGGCTGGAAAAATATCTCGAGAAACGGCGGACGGCTGCGGACGCGGTCAAAGTGATTCGCAGCGGCGATTGCGTTTACATCCACCCCGGGTGTGCCGAGCCGGAGCAACTGGTCAAAGCGATGGTTGCCCGGGCGGACGAACTGCGGAAGGTCAAGGTCATTCACATTTTGACCCGCGGAGTTGCGGATTATGTGCGGCCCGAAATGGCGGGAAGCTTCCGTCACGTCGCTCTTTTTTCGGGTGCGAACGTGCGCGAAGCCATCAATGAGGGCCGCGCCGATTACGTGCCCATCTTCCTGAGCGAAATCGAATCGCTATTCAGCGGCGGAAGCTTGCCGATCGACGTTGCGTTGATTCATGTTTCTCCCCCCGACGAACATGGATTCTGCAGCTTTGGGGCGGGAGTGGATACCACCAAGACGGCAGCCGAGTGCGCCCGGATTGTGATCGCCCAGGTGAATCCGAAGATGCCGCGAACTCTGGGCGATTCTTTCATTCATCTGAACAAGATCCACTACGTTGTTGAAGTCGCAGATGAGCTTGTTGAAATTCCAATGGGGGAAGTCTCTGAAACGGCGATGCGAATCGGCCGTCATATCGCCGATCTGATCGAGGACGGCTCCACCCTGCAACTCGGGATTGGCGAAATCCCCGATGCCGTTTTGACGTACCTCAGCGAAAAAAAACACCTCGGCATCCATTCCGAGATGGTGAGCGACGGCGTCATTGACCTGATCGAAAGCGGGATAATCACCAATGAAAAGAAAACGCTGCACCCGGGAAAAATCCTGGCCGGGTTTGTGCTCGGGACGAAACGACTTTTCGATTACATCCACAATAACCCCGTGTTTGAATTCCACCCCAGCCAGTACATCAATGATCCTTTCATCATCAGCCACAACGACAGGCAGGTTTCCATCAACTCGGCCATAGAGATTGACTTGACAGGTCAGATCTGCGCCGATTCAATCGGCTACAGTTTCTACAGCGGAATCGGAGGGCAGATCGATTTCGTGCGCGGCTCGGCGCGCAGCAAAGGGGGGAAGCCGATCATCGCGCTGCGCTCAACGGCCGTCAACGACAGCATCAGCCGCATCGTTCCGCATTTGAAGCAAGGGGCGGGGGTCGTCACCTCCCGGGGAGACGTCCACTATGTGGTTACTGAATTCGGCGTAGCGTATCTGCACGGGAAAACGGTGCGCGAGCGTTGTCAAGCGCTCGTCAACATCGCTCATCCGAAATTTCGGGAGGAACTGGAGAGACACGCTCATGAGAGGAATCTGCTTTAGGGGCGAGCGGCGGTAAAAAGGGGGCAGTCACCATCATTCCCCGCAGGAATTAGGGAATGATGGTGACTGCCCCCTTTGTGCCTACTTCAGATCCTGCTGAGCTTTTTCGATCATGCGCTCTTCGCCTGCCAGTGTGCCCTGGTGGCCTTCTTTCCAGATTTTGTCCAGCTGCTGTTTTGCCGAGTTCGCAGCGGCTCCTCTGATGACATAGGCTTTGGCGAAATTCAGCATGGCAGGTTGTATAGCGTTGGTCTGCCAGTAGGACATGCCGAGAAGATAGTAGGCGCCATCGTTTCTCTTGTAATACCTGGCCGCATTTTCCAGGTTCTTGATGGCTTCGGCGTATCTTCGGTTATTGTAGGCATCCTGCCCTACGACGTTGTAGGCAATGGCATAGGCTTGGTCCATCGAACCCTTCCAGACAGCCTCGTCCATTCCGGCCGGCTTTTTTGCCCCCGGCAGAGCCGTCAGGCATTGCTTGGCATACTTGAGAGCCTGGACGTTTTGCTGGGTTGACGAGTATTTCTTTATCTGCTCAACCAGGAGTTCGATATTGTTGGGATCGGAAGCCAGGACCTTCTCTTTCCATTGGAGAGCCTTTGCTTCGTTCCCTAATTTCTGGTATGCGTTTGCAATATCCATCGCAAGCCCGGCGCTGGGCTTCGCTGCATAAACCTTTTCGGCGAATGCAGCAAATTCCTTCGGATTGTTGGTTTCAGAGTAGGCGGCCGCCAAGGCGGTTTCGCTGAAATCGTCACCCGGGGCTACAGTCAGGAACTTTTCGCATAGTGGGATGATGCGAGTCCACTTCTTTTCATTCTTCAAATCGAGGACGGCCTTCTGGTACTCGGCCACCATGTTGGGGCGCAGGCCATTCTTTGGATTTTCCTTGAGGAAGGCGACGATCATGTCAACCTTCTTGGCGTCGTCTTTTTCCGCCTGGATGTCTTGGAAGATTTTGTATTGCTCTTCCGTGTAGTCCTGTGCTTTCACAAGCTTTGGCGTGACGATCAGGGCTGCAGCGAAAAGGATGCTGACGAGCGTTTTGGAGAAATAAGAAACCGTGGTGGAATTCATATCATAATCTCCTATTTTTGCGCGATGGAAGATACTCAAGCGTTCCGCTACGTAACGCCCGCTTTTTATATCACTTGCACCCATTAAAAACAATAATTGAATCCACGTGCCTGTTGTGCCATTGGCCTCTGTTTGGCTATGCTTTGTGCCATGGTGATCCAAGAGATATCGATCAAAGAGATCAACCTGGGAGACGAGCGGTTCCGGATCAGCGAAGATCTTGATTCGGCGCCGGTTCTGGAATCCTTGAGGGAGATCGGACAGCTGAACCCCGTCCTTGTCCTCGACGAGGATGCGGGCAAAATCATCGTGTGCGGCTTTCGCCGAATCCGCGCCATGCGAAAGCTGGGAATCCCACGAGTCTTTGTCCGAATTTTGCCCGGGCAAAGCCCCGATCCGGTCAGGGCCTATAGGATGGCCTTGTGGGATAACCTTGCAGGCAGGCAACTGAATCCGCTTGAAAAGGCTCGCTTTCTCTATAACCTTCGAAAGAATTTTAGCGTGGCGGACGACACGCTTGCAAAGGTTTACCTCCCGCTCCTGGGTTTGAACCCGGCTGAGAATGTTCTCGAGAGCTATCTCCTGCTCCACGCGATCCAGCCTGCTCTGCGAAAATGTTTCCTTGACTGCCGGCTGACTCTTGCCAGTGTGGAGGCTGTCTCCGAAATGCCGGCTACGGTTCAGAACCGTATCGCTTCATTAATGGAAAAAATACGCCTGAGCGCGAGCCTTCAGAGAAAATTTCTTGGGTTGCTGCAAGATCTGGCCGCAGTTTCAGGCGACGAGCTGGATGTGCCGGTCAGAAGCCCGGAGGTTTTGGAAATCATCGAGGATTCCCGGCTGTCCCCTTTCCAAAGAGGGGAGAAGGTTTATCAGTTTCTGTACAATCTGCGGAACCCGAAATTGTCCCAAGCCCTGGCTCAATTTCTTGCTAAAAGGAGAAGTCTCCGCCTCCCGGGTTCCATCCGGATTTCGGCGCACCCTTTTTTTGAAGAGCCCGGTGTGCGTGTCGAATTCGAGGCGCCGGACGTCGAGCGCTTTCGTGACCTGGCTTCGGCCCTCGAGGAAGCTGCCCGTCAGCCGGAGTTGAGGGAATTGTTTTGCGTGAAGTAGCTCTTCAGATTAGAAGATATGAATCCATACCGCCCGAAACGCATTTTAGTTCAGGAACAATCCTGGAAGGACAGTACCACCCGCGAAATCTTGGACAGACTGCCCGGCGTCGCTGCTGAAACCTTCAGCGATCTGGAATCCGGTCCTATGGAAGGTTCCAGGACCCCATATCCCTATGCGAAGGATACCCTGATCCTGATGCGCTATCCGGGCAGGTTTCTGAAGCAATGCCAGGGCTCCGGCGCGGAGATCTGCTGTAATTATTTCGTCGTCAGCTATGCGTGGAACTGTCATTTTGAGTGTACCTATTGTGTCCTGCAATCCTACCTCAGCAATGATGCCTTGGTGGTTTGCACCAACATCGAAGATCTGCTCACCGAGCTGAAAGACACGCTGGAACAGTCTCCGGGCCGCAAATTCAGGATTGGGACGGGAGAATTGGCCGATTCTTTGGCTTTGGACCACGTTACCCGGTATTCGCAGCGGCTGGTGCCGCTGTTCGCCGCTCTTCCGAATGGAATCCTCGAGCTTAAAACCAAATCCGATCAGATCGCGAATTTGAGGGATTTGGACCACCGTGGGCACACGATCGTCTCCTGGTCGGTTAATTCAAAAAGCATCTGTCGTACCGAGGAACGCAAATCGGCATCGTTTGAGGAACGATTGGCCGCAGCGGTCCAATGCGAAAAATGGGGCTACAAGTTAGGTTTTCATTTCGATCCTCTTGTCTATTCCGAAGATTGGGAAGAAGAGTACCGGGAATCCGTGAGGGAGATATTTCGCGCGGTCAATCCCGGCAGCATTGCCTGGGTCAGCCTGGGCGCTCTCCGTTTCCCTCCCCGCCTGCGGGAACTCGTACACAAACGGTTCCCCAAATCCAGAGTGACCTGCGGAGAATTTGTTCCGGGGCATCACGGGAAGGATCGCTACTTCAGGCCAATCCGGGAAGCGATGTATCGCAAAATGCATTCGTGGATCCAGACGGAAGCCCCCGGTGTGCTTATCTATTTGTGCATGGAGAACCGCGCGGTCTGGGAGCAGAGCTTTGGAAAAAAACCTCCCGACGCATCCCAGCTATCCGACCAGCTCGATTCCCGCGTTTTCCCGGGTTCATGAACCGCAGATATTAGCGGATGGTCGCTGGTTTATCTGTGCAGATCCGCGGTTAATCACGCAAAAAATTGCATTTACCTTAGAATGTTTAGCTGCCCGGGGTCGATAAGGGTTGCTGGATACAGAAAAGCCTTGTTCCGCCAGAAGGAGAGAAACCACGGCCTGCCAAGGCACAGCCTTGGGCGATCCTGCGGAAGAGCAACGGGATTGGAGCCTGGGAATCGTTATGTCTACGGGGGAAAATCTTTACAGGCAGCCCTCCAGTACTGCTTTGGGCTCGGTGCTCCCTTCTTCCCGCATTCTTGTTGTGGATGATGAAGTCGTCTTCCGGGAAGGCCTGGCGCGCAAGCTTGAGAGCATGGGATACGCCTGCGAGTGCTGCGCCCGCGGTCGGGAAGCCATCGATTTGTTGTCGAGCGGGGAATATGCCCTGGTGCTGGCAGATCTGTCCATTCCCGAAAGCGGAGGGATCGCTCTATTGAAGGAGGCAATGAGGGTCTCGCCGGGCATCGCGGTCATCCTGGTAACGTCGGTCCTCGATATTGAGGTAGCGGTCGATGCTCTGAAGGACGGTGCTTACGATTACATAACGAAGCCATTCAGCCTGGAGCAGGTATCGATCAGCGTTTCCCGCGCTCTTGAAAAACGCCGCCTGCTGCTCGAAAATCTGAATTATCGTCGCACGTTGGAAGAACAAGTTGCGAGCCGCACGCGGCAGCTCGAAGAGGCTTTGGGAGTGCTCGAACACACGTATCATTCCACTCTTGTAGCCTTGAGCAAAGCGCTCGACAGCCGCGACGCGGATTCGGAAGGGCATTCCCTGCGCGTCACCGTTTACACCAAGCAGCTTGCTCAACGATTGAGATTACCGGACTCGGGAATTCGGGTGATCGAACAGGGAGTCCTGCTGCACGACATCGGGAAAATCGCGATACCCGACGAATTGCTCCGCAATCCCGGGGACTTAGCCGGAAGGGAATGGCTTCTGATGCGGAAGCATCCCGAAATCGGCTATCGGATTCTCTCCCGCATCAAATTCCTGCGAGGGGCGGCGGAGGTGGTGCTTCATCACCACGAGTGCTACGACGGAAATGGATATCCTCAGGGCTTGAAGGGGGACCAGATTCACCTCGGGGCCAGGCTGTTTGCCGTTACCGATGTACTCGATGACCTCACCTCGAACTGCCGATTTCACCCCGCTATGAGTTTTGAAGCCGCAGCCGCGGAAATCGAAAGAATGTCCGGGGCGCAACTCGATCCCGAAATCGTCAGAGAATTCTTGAAAGTTCCGGTTTCTGGATGGCGGGGACTGCGCAGGGAAATTGACGTCAGCCCCAAACGTTCCGATTTCCTGCGCCCAGGCACCGGCAGGCCAAGTTGTTAGAGGATTTGGAAGCGCGGCAGTATAGCAAAAATCCTAGCGATCGAGAGTGTCGGATTCCTGTCGTTTGAACTTTTCAGGTTTTTTGGGGGGGATTGTCCGTGTCGCAAAAAAAAGAGCCTCGGCCCTGGCTCCGCGACCCGAGGGATGCTCTGTGTAATAGAACGCAAAGCAGATTACCAGTAGCACGGCAACAAGGGTTATAAAAATACCGATCATTGTGCTTTCTCCAGAAACCGCAGCTGTGGTTTTAGATCAGCCATTATAGACCGGAGAGGTTTCCCCTCGCAACCTGTTTTAGCGCAAGAAACCTCAAGCCTTTACAAACTCCAAAGCAACAGACTCAAAGCCGGCAGGGCTGTTTTCCTGTTGATGGACTACCCTCCACTTGGAGTTTTCGAGTCTTCGAGGTTTGCGCTGGCCTTGACTTGCTATAATTGAAATCTGACAAACACACGGGAGATCTATGGACCTGGAAAAGGTGAAAGATCCTGTATGCGGGATGCGATTCGCGCCCGAACAGGCAGCCGGGAAACTGGAGCACGAAGGGCAGACCTATTATTTCTGCAACCCTTCCTGTCTCGAGAGGTTCAGCTTGGATCCAGCAAAATACTTGGAACCCGCCGAGCCGACAGCGTTGAAGGTCACGGATCCGGTATGCGGGATGCAATTCGCGCCCGAACAGGCAGCCGGGAAACTGGAATACCAAGGGCAGAGCTTTTTTTTCTGCGATCCATCGTGCCTTGAAAAATTTCGGGCTGAGCCTGCGAAATACCTCGAAGAGAAAAAGGAGGATACGCCTTCGTCGCTGCGAGCGGATGAGACTGGGTTCTACACATGCCCAATGGATCCGGAGATTCGGCAAGGCAATCCGGGCCCATGTCCAAAATGCGGAATGGCGCTTGAACGTCTGCCACCTGAGCCCGCATTTCGCACACAGTACATTTGTCCAATGCATCCTGAAATCGTGCAAGACTCCCTGGTCGACTGTCCCATTTGCGGAATGGCTCTTGAGCCCAAAAGCGCAAGCCTGACGGATGCGGAAAATCCCGAACTGGTCCTGATGAAGCGCAGGTTCTGGATTAGCCTCGTTCTGACTCTGCCCATTCTGCTGGCTGCAATGGGCGAAATGCTTTCGGGCCTCAGCCTCAAGACAGGAGTCTGGCTTCAATTGATCCTCGCCACTCCCGTGGTGCTTTGGGGAGGATGGCCGTTTTTTCAACGCGGCTGGGTTTCGGTGGTCAATCGCAGTCTCAATATGTTTACCCTCATAGCCGTGGGCACCGGTACCGCCTACGCTTACAGCGTTGTCGCAACTTTGCTTCCGGGTCTGCTGCCGGAGTCTTTTCGCGGTCACCAGGGAACGCCGCAGGTTTACTTCGAAGCTTCGGCCGTGATCACCACCCTGGTGCTGTTGGGACAGGTGCTCGAACTCCGTGCGCGAAACCAGACGAGCAGCGCGATTCGAGCTTTGCTGGGGCTAGCCCCCAAGATGGCCAGGATCGTCGAGGAAATGGGGACGGAACGGGACGTGACGCTGGATCGATTGAAACCTGGGGACTGGCTGCGGGTCCGCCCGGGTGAAAAAGTCCCGGTGGATGGGACGATTCTTGAGGGTGAAAGTTCCGTTGACGAATCGATGGTGACAGGGGAGCCGATCCCGGTCGAAAAATTACAGGGGAGTTGCGTGACAGGGGGAACCATCAATGGGAATGGGACATTCGTAATGCGGGCTGACAAAGTGGGGAACGATACCCTTCTCGCCCAGATAGTCCGGATGGTCGGTGAGGCCCAACGAAGCCGCGCGCCCATTCAACGGGTGACCGACAAAGTTTCGTCCTGGTTTGTTCCAGCGGTCATCCTGGTTTCTGTCATCACATTCCTGATCTGGGCAATGGCCGGCCCCGAACCGCGGATGGTCTATGCTTTGGTCAACGCAGTGGCTGTGCTCATCATTGCCTGTCCCTGTGCTTTGGGCCTCGCGACACCGATGTCCATTATGGTGGGCACTGGACGCGGTGCGAGTGCGGGTGTTTTGATCAAGAATGCAGAAGCTCTCGAACTGCTGGAGAAGGTGGACACGCTGGTCGTCGATAAAACTGGAACGATCACGGAAGGGAAGCCGCGGCTTGCCTCGTTAACAGCGATCGGCGGCTGGAGCGAAAATGACCTGCTTCGTCTTGGCGCAAGCCTGGAGCAGGGGAGTGAGCACGCCCTTGCCGCATCCATCGTCGCGGCTGCCGGAGAGCGCGGGCTGAGGCTCTCCAAAGTGAGCGACTTCCGTTCGATTACCGGCAAGGGGATTGTGGGCTCAATCGATGAGCACACCATTGGTATTGGCAATCAGGGGCTTCTCGACGAGCTGGGAGTGCAAGTCGGACCTCTCGCAGAAGCGGCGGAGAGCCTTCGCCGGAACGGGCAAACGGTGGTCTTTGTGATGGTCGACGGCGGTCCCGCAGGGCTGCTGGGCGTCTCGGATCCACTGAAGGAATCCGCTCGCGAAGCGATTCAGGAGCTCCACAGACAAGGGATCCGTCTGGTGATGCTCACCGGAGACAGCCGGACAACGGCAGAAATTGTAGCCCGCCAATTGAAGATCGATGAAGTGGAGGCGGAAGTTTCGCCGGGAAGAAAAGGTGAAGTGCTGAAAGCGCTGCAATCACAGGGCAAAACGGTCGCGATGGCTGGAGACGGGATCAACGATGCCCCCGCTCTAGCGCAGGCTCATGTCGGAATCGCCATGGGAACAGGCACCGATGTGGCGATCCAGAGCGCCGGCATTATTCTTGTGAAAGGGGATTTGCGAGGCGTTGTGCGTGCCAGAAACCTCAGCCGGAACACTATGCGAAATATCCGGCAAAATCTCTTTTTCGCCTTTTTCTACAATATTCTCGGGGTGCCGATTGCCGGAGGCGCGCTCTATCCGGTTTTTGGACTGCTCCTGAATCCGATGATCGCCAGCGCCGCCATGACTTTAAGCTCGGTTTCGGTCATCAGCAACGCGCTCAGGCTGCGAAAAATCGACTTGTGATTCCTGATTCAGGGAGAGGGATCCGAGAAGCCGAATGAGGAGTCACTCCTGCGGAGTATGCCAGACATAAATGTTCTTCGCGACATCCGGTTCTAGGGCTATTTCCGTTTCCTCGCACTGCACGACGTAAGCCGGCCATTTTTGAATGAGCTTCAGCGCTATCCCCGGTGAAATGCCGAGAGCCGAGAGCTTCAACAACCTGGAGTGCTCTCGCGTGCAAAAATAGGCTACGCGCGCCGATTCTCCAATGCGCAGCTGATCACAGGTCACCACAATCGGCTTCAGCTCGTCGCGCGCCTGCCGGCAACAATCGCCTTCCGGGATGGGCTTGTTATGAGGGCAATAGCGCGGGTGACCCAGGAGAGTGCATATGGAATTTGTGATTCCCTCCGCAAGCAGGTGCTCGTATTCGCAGGCCGCAACCTCGCTCTCCTCCACCCGTGCGCCTAAGGCGTCGCAGATCAGCCTTTCCGCCAGACGGTGGCGCCGAATAATCTTTTCCGCGAGTTCGCGCCCCTTGGGGAGCAGCCGCACACGCTTTTCGTCATCCACACTGAGGAGTCCATCGTCACACAGACCCGCGATAAGCCCGTCCGTCACTTGGACGGGAGCGTTTTGAATCACTTTTTCGATTGTCGCCGCCTCCTGCTCTTCCAGCGTCCACACAGCTTCGAGCACTTCCGTAATTTCTTCCGACGTCCTGTTTTCCATAGCGTATCCCGACGTGCATGAAGGCTAATAGAACTGAATGTTGAATGCGCGCAAAACCCAACTCAGGGCCGCCCCCACTCCGATGGCAAACGGCACGATAAAACCGGTGATTGCCAGCGCCCTTTTCCATCCCTGTTCTTTGATGATGACGAGGAAACTTGCCAGGCAGGGCACGAATAACGTGATCACAACCAGGCTGACGACGACCTGCTGTCCCGTCAATTGGCCTTTCCTCGCCATGTCGTAAAGTCCTGCAGCTCCATAGTCGCGGCGCAAAAAGCCAAGCAGGAATATTCCGGCTGCTTCCGCAGGCAAGTGCAGCAATCCGGAGATCAGGGGCGCCATGGCTGCTTGGGTCCAGTCGAGCAGGCTGCGCCCCTGGACGTGGGCAGCATCCAATGAGAATAGAACCAGCGTCCCCACCAGGAAGAGCGGAACCGCCTCCTTCAAATACCACTGAACGCGATACCAGGTTTTCAGCGCCACATTCTTGAACTGAGGGATGCGGATCGGGGGGATCTCAAAAATGAATTCGCTAGGCTTGCCGTGGATAAGCCGAGAGGAAAGATATCCGATCAGAAGGAGCTGAGACGCTACGACTGCGATTACCGTCAGGATGGCCTTCTGTGAAAAGCCGGCCGCAATTCCAAGCATCACTCCGAGTTGAGCGGAACAGGGGATGCCCAAGGCCAGGAGAAGAATGGCAATCAGTCGTTCCCTCCTGGAACTGAGGATGCGAGTCGACATCGTGGCCATGGTGACGCATCCGAAACCGAGAACCATCGGGAGAACCGCCTTGCCATTCAACCCCATCAGGCGCATCAGACGATCCGATAAAATTGAAAGCCTCGGCAGATACCCGCTGTCCTCGAGAAGGCCAAAAGCGATGAAAAATGTTCCCACCACAGGCATCACGATTCCGATGGCGTAGGTCAGGCCCATCGAGACTATCCCGTACTTCCCCACGATCAGGTCCGAGATAAAGCCCGAAGGCATCCATGAACGCAGGAGAGGAACGAGATGCTCGCCGAACAGTGCTTTCTCTATCAGCCCTACAAGCGTTTGTGCACCCGTATAGCCGACGAACTCGTAAAGCAGCACCAGCACGCCAAGCAGTATGGGGATTCCCGTCGACGCTCGCCGTGTCAGAATCCCCAATTCATGGACAAAGGCTCGGCTTCGTGACAGCAACATTCCCAACGGGACGATCACCGGCGCAATCAGAAGCAGAAAATGAATGGTTTCAAGGACGAGCCCGTACTCAAAACGGCCGGCCGGATTTTTGCTCAGCAACAGGCTGCGAATCAGGCCTGCGCCGAAATAGCCAGCGCCCAGCGAAGAGTCCAGCCAATTGGTTGTCATTTGCAGGATCACGGAATAAGGGGTCCTGATGCGAAGAAGTCCGCCGATCTCATTCCAGACAAACAGCAGCAGTCCGCAAATCAGCAGTCCAAGCCAAACTCGCTTGCTTCCGCTGGATTCCTCGATGAACCGGCTCTCCCGCTTTTTCTTGAACAGGGCCACCGATTTGTCGAGCAGCCTCCCACGGATCTCGGCAATTTCGCCTGCGGGGCCGCCGTGACCGGCCGCGCGATATCTCTCCTTCCATTGCCTTAACTGCGTAAAGGCTTTTGCGCCGATGGAAGTTTCGATGGTGAGCGCAAGCTCGCGGTCCCCTTCGGCCACCCATTCAATGGACAGCAGGGCGGGAGCGGCCAGCTCCCGCGTGGAAGCAATGAATTTCGATCCGGCATCATATCCCGCCAGCGGGTTGTCCGGCGGATCCGCCGTATTCTGGATGGCGTTCAACAGCTGTCGTCTCCCGCGGGAGTAAATGGCTACGGTCTCGACAACGGGAATGGAAAAGAAATCGGATAGGCCTTCGACATCAATCTCAATGCCGCGCTCCTCGGCTTCGTCGATCATGTTCAAGACGAGCACCATCGGGATCCCGAATTCCACGAGTTGCGAGGTGACGAGGAGGGTTCGGCGCATGTTCTTTGCGTCAGCCACCTGAATAATGAGGTCCGGCTTCTCGCGCAACAGAATTTCACAGGCCACCCGTTCGTCCTCGGATTGCGGGACCAGACTGTTGACCCCGGGAGTGTCGATGACCTCATAATTGATCCCGCCCAGCTGCATCCGGCCGCGAGAGACCTCGACCGTGGTTCCCGGGAAGTTCGAGACCAATACATAGCTGCCGGTTAACAGCCTGAAAATAACGGATTTGCCGACATTGGGGTTGCCTACCAGAATCACTTTTTTCGAGAGAAGCAGGTTATCGACCGCCATGACGGTTCGCTTTCTTGAAAATTAATTTCATATATAACCCCACGATCATACCAGAACTTGGGAAAATGCCAAATGAAAGTTGGGAAAAGAGGAGCCAAAAGCCGGATACGGCGATAGGCTAGTCAATTTCCCCTGGATCAGCCGGTACAACCTTAGAATTGGGGAATTGACTAGCCTGTCACCGTATTTCTTTTATAATTTCCTTCAGGGGGGCACATTGGAAGAAAATCGAACCCGGTGGTTGGAGCTTCTGGATTCTTTGGCCGTCGACGAAGGTGTCTTGAGACGGGGAGGCGGGCAGGCATACATCGAGAAGCAGCATGCGAAAAACCGGCTGACGGCGAGAGAACGGACCGAGCGTCTGATTGATCCGGGCTCGCAGTTTTTTGAGCTGGGGATTTTTGCTGCTTATGACATGTACGGGGAATGGGGCGGCGCCCCTTCAGCCGGTGTTGTAACGGGCGTGGGCGAGGTGGAAAAGCGCCTGTTCATGATTGTTGCCAATGACGCAACCGTGAAGGCCGGATCATTTTTCCCGATGACCTCGAAGAAGGTTCTGCGAGCCCAGCGCATCGCAATGGACAATCATCTGCCACTGATCTATCTGGTTGATTCCGCCGGAGTCTTTCTGCCCCTGCAGGATGAAGTCTTTCCCGATGAGGATGATTTTGGGCGGATTTTCAGAAATAATGCCCGGCTCTCGGCGATGGGAATTCCACAGATCGCGGCGATTATGGGGAGCTGCGTTGCCGGAGGGGCCTATCTTCCGGTCATGTCGGATAAAATCCTAATGACGGAGGGGAGCGGCCTTTACATTGCGGGTCCGTCCCTGGTCAAGGCTGCGATCGGTCAAGATCTGAGCGGGGAAGATCTGGGGGGCGCGCGTCTGCATGCGGAGCTCAGCGGCACCGTCGATTTCCGGGAGAAAGACGATGCGGCCTGCCTTCGGAGAATTCGTGAGATCGCATCGCTCATGGGGCATCCCCCGCGAGCGCCTTTTGATCGCATAGCTCCACGAGAACCGCTTCATGCGGCCGAGGCCATTTTAGAGCGGATGCCGGTGAATCCCTCGCGCGAGTATGACATGCGCGGGATTGTGGCGTGCCTTACCGACAACAGCGAATTTATCGAATACAAGGCCGAATTCGGCAGATCGCTGATATGCGGGTACGCGCGTATCGGAGGCTGGCCGGTTGGGATCGTGGCCAACAACAAATCCCACAGCCGCGAACCGGGAAAGCCGATTGAGGTGGGGGGCGTCATTTATGCGGACGCGGCAGATAAGGCCGCCCGGTTCGTGATGGACTGCAACGAAAACCTCATTCCTTTGCTGTTCATGCATGATGTGAATGGGTTCATGGTCGGGAGAGAAGCGGAAATTTCCGGGATCATCCGGTCGGGGGCGAAACTCGTTAACGTTGTGGCCAACAGCGTCGTTCCAAAAATCACCCTGATCCTGGCGGGGAGTTACGGCGCCGGTCACTATGCACTTTGCGGCAAAGCCTACGACCCGCGATTTATCTTCGCATGGCCGACAGCCAGGTACGCCGTGATGGCTGGAGCTTCGGCCGCGCGCACGCTAGCCGACATCCGGGTTCGCCAGGAGGAGAAAAAAGGGAAGAAGCTCTCCAAAGAAGAGAAGGACCACATCCTGAAAAGCATCGCGGCGCAGTACACGGCCGCGTTAGACCCACGATATGCGGCCGCGCGGCTCTGGGTCGACAAAATCATTTCACCCCTGGACACGCGGAAGGCATTGATTCTCGCGTTGGAAGTTGCCGCCCACAATTCCGTTGTGGAGCAATTTAAGACAGGGGTCCTGCAGGTCTGAAGACCCGCTTGGGCTCGGCATCGGAATCAGGATCGCAATGGCTATCGGCAGGCGAGTTACGAACATTTCTTTTGCGCTCGTACGCAGTTCAGTGCCTGCAGGACGCTCTGGAGTGCGGCGCCGCTGTGTTCCCTGTGGTTTCACCCTTGAGTTCTAGGCTTTTGTTGACGCCCAGCCTGTATGCTAGTGTTAGCCCTTGGGAGCTGGACGCATGCTGAGTGGGTTTTTGGGGTTGGCGGGGCTTTTTATAGCGGGCGCTGTGGCGGGTGCGATCAATTCGGTAGCCGGAGGCGGCACTCTGATCTCTTTTCCGTCGCTGATCGCATTCGGCGTGCCGCCGGTGCCGGCTAACGCAACCAACACGGCGGCAGTCTGCCCGGGCGCTCTCAGCAGCGCTTATGCCTACCGGCATGATTTGCCCAAGGAACACGGGCTGTTGATGTTGCTGGTGCTGCCCAGCCTCATCGGCGGGTTGTTCGGGGCCTGGGTCCTGGCCGTAACGCCGAACTGGCTGTTCGCCCGCATCGTCCCGTTCCTCGTATTGTTCGCAACGATCTTGTTCGCCACCCGCAAACGATTTGCGCGCCGCATGGGCTTCGTTTCCCTCGAGGATGAGCACGCGTCGGCGGGCGCCCGCATCTGGGGATTCTTCTTTCAACTGTTTGTGGCGGTCTACGGCGGTTATTTCGGGGCGGGCATCGGAATCCTGATGCTGGCGTCGCTCGGCGTCATGGGGTTGCGCGACATCCACACGATGAATGCGCTCAAAACGATCCTATCGACGCTGATCAACGGAATGGCGCTGATCTACTTCATTATCAGAGGCCTGGTCGTGTGGCCGATTGCCCTGCTGATGGCGGCCGGCGCCGTTGTCGGCGGATATGTGGGGGCACGCGTGGCCAAGCGGGTGAATCAGCAATACCTGCAGGCTTTTATCGTAGCGGTGGGCCTTTTCGTCTCTGCATGGCTGTTCTTCCGCTGATCATCGGTATCCATCCCGAGAGGAACGGGTTGGGCAAGAATTTCCTTTGCCGATTCAGCCTCATCCGCCATGACCCATGATCGCTATGATCGGGTCAGCGGTAAGCTCTTCGACGATACAACGGCGACAGTTCCTGGACTGGCCGGAGCGCCAAAAGCGAAACCGCGGGAATGGGACGCAGTTGTCGGGCGGCAATATCCCGTTCTGCAGAATCTTAAGTTGATCGGCGAGTGTCGTCACCATGACTTCGCCGACAGCGCAAGTGCGCCAAACGCAACACGCCTCGAGGACGATGGGATGACGATCCGTGCGATGATCGGATTCTGACGTGCAATCCAGCCGATAGAACGGAGCTTGAACCATATTTAGGGCGAAATCCGGCCACCGCAAGGATCGCTTTCATAGCCAGCACGCCGATTCCCGCATCTCGTATCCTGCATCTTGAAGCTTGAGACAACTGTTTTGGGATACACTATTGGCATGACCCGAACCATTCTGCATGTCGACATGGACGCCTTCTACGCGGCGGTCGAGCAGAGAGATCACCCGGAGTATCGAGGAAAGCCGGTCATCGTGGGCTCCGATCCGAAGCAGGGAAGAGGCCGGGGAATCGTGGCAACCTGCTCCTACGAGGCACGGAAATTCGGGGTGCATTCGGCTCAACCGATCTCCCAGGCGTGGAGATTATGCCCGCAAGGGATCTATGTTCTGCCGGATATGGAGAAGTACGGACGGGTTTCCAGCCGCCTTATGAGCATCCTCCAGGGATTCACCGACATGATTGAGCCGGTCAGTATCGACGAAGCGTTTTTGGATGTGACGGGGAGCGCGAAGCTTTTTGGAGACGGCACCGGGATCGCCAAAAAGATTAAAAACCGGATCCGGGATGAATTGGGTCTGACAGCTTCCGTGGGAGTTGCGGCGAACAAATTCGTCGCCAAGGTCGCTTCCGATCTCAAAAAACCCGACGGCCTGGTGGTTGTAGAACCCGGGGACGAGAAAGCATTCCTGGCCCCGCTTCCGGTCGGACGATTGTGGGGCGTTGGGCCCAAAACGGAAGCCGGTTTGAAAAAGGTCGGACTGGAGCGTATCGGGCAGATTGCGGGCCTGCAGCACAGCGAGCTGACGGCGCGGCTAGGCAAAACCGGCGCCCATCTATGGCAGCTGGCGCAAGGCATCGATGATCGCCCCGTGATCCCGGATGAGGGTTGCAAGTCCATCGGACATGAGATCACTTTCGAGCGCGACACCGCGGACCGGCAATTGCTGCATGCGACTCTTCTGAATTTGAGCGAGAAGGTCGCGCAACGCCTTCGATCCAATGGCGCCCGGGCGCGCACGATCGCGATAAAATTTCGAGAGTCGGATTTTTCAACCTTTACCAGACGAACTACCTTGAACACTCCGGTGAATACTTCAGAGGCTATCTTCCACGCCGCGGAGAGGCTCTTCGAGACTCTCTTGCGGGAATGCGTACCGGTTCGGCTGATTGGCGTGTACGCCAGCGGCCTGGAGTTTGAGACAGGCGGGAAGCAGATGTCACTCCTGAATCCGGCGCCGCAGAAGGACCGAAAACTCGCGTCGGCTCTGGATAGCATTGTCCAGCGCTTTGGAGACAGGGCGATCACCCGCGCCGCCCTGGTTCCGAAAAAAAAGGAATCATGACATCCCGCGGATTGATGCGCGCCGGTCCGCGAGAATCCGTGCGGTTAATCAACGCCTTTTTGAACCGTCGCTGATGCCTTGCTTTTCCCCCCACCAATGCGGACGTTGATGATATCATCAACATTTTGGCTTTATGGAGTTTCTGAATGCTAAAGATGACCCTGCGGGCTTTTCTGGTTGGATGCGTCTTCCTGCAAGTGGTCGTCTGCGGTTCGGAGGACAACTCCTACTACGCCGCCAGACGCGAAGCCCTCATGAGAAAAATTGAGGGGTCGATCGCTGTCCTGCGTGGAGCGCCTGACACGCGGGGATACACCGCTTTTCGTCTGGACAATAACTTCTATTGCCTGACGGGCGTCGAGACTCCAGATGCGTTTCTCCTGGTTGATGGGATCCGGCATCGTTCGATGCTCTTCCTGCCGCAGCGCGATAAGGAAGTCGAGCACTGGGAAGGTCCACGGCTTTATCCCGGGCCCGACGCGCACAAAAGTACTGGGATTGAAGAGGTTCTGGAGTCATCTCGTTTTGGAGACGAGCTGGAAAAGCGCAGGAGCACCCTGAAATTCGTCTACACGCCTCTTTCTCCTGTAGAAACGGCGGCTGCAAGCCGCGCCAGGACGTTGCATTTTGAGTCTGTGCGTCAAAATGGTCCCTGGGATGGGCGGATCAGTCGCGCAGCCGCCTTTGAACAGAACCTGCAGTCTAACCTCAAGTCTGTCGCCATCAGGGACCTCTCTCCGATCCTGGACGAAATGCGGCGTGTGAAAGATGCCCAGGAAATCGAGCGGCTGCGGAATTCGGGGCGGATAGGAGCCCTTGGGCTAAAGGAGGCGATCCGGTCTGCCAGGCCGGGCATGTACGAGTGTCAGGTCGCAGCCCTGGCTCAGTTCGTTTTCCTATGGCGTGGCGCGTCCGGTCATGCCTTTTTCCCTATCGTTGGTTCCTGCCCCAACTCCTGCTTCCTGCACTACAGCGAGAATGGGCGAAAGATGGAGTCGGGCGATATTGCGGTCATCGATTTCGGGCCGGATTATAGATATTACGAATCGGACATCACACGGACTTTCCCGGTGTCGGGCAAATATAGTGAAGAACAGGCAAGGGTCTACCAGATCGTGCTCGATTCCCAGAAAGCTGCGATTGAGAGAATCCGGCCGGGGACCAGCTTCGGGGACCTTGCCGATATTGCGCGCGAGGTGCTTGATCGCCGCGGGTATGCTAGGTACATGACCCACGCCATCGGCCATTACGTCGGAATGTCCACCAACGACGGCGGCAACCCCGAACGATTTGAGCCGGGCGTTGTGATCGCGGTGGAACCCGGTGTGTACATGTCCGACAAGAATCTCGGGATTCGCATCGAAGATACAGTCCTGGTCACCAGAGATGGATGCGAAATCCTCACCAAGGAAGTGCCCAAAGAAATCGTGGATATCGAAAAACTGATGACCGAAAGAGGGATGACCGAAGCGATCCGTGATTGATCAACCGAAGGTACCGATATGATTCGCATCTTTCAAGAAAAAGACAAGTCCAAGGTTTTCGCCCGCCTCGAGAGCCGGAAGAATCTGGTTTCTCACGATATCGTGGGATCCGTGCGGCAGATCGTGTCCCAGGTGCAGAAAGAAGGGGATCGAGCGCTCCTGAAATTTACGGAGCGATTCGACAAAATCAAATTGACGGCGCGACAGATGCGCGTGCGGCATCAGACCTTGCACGCAGCGGCCAAAAAGGTGGATCCCGCCCTTCTGAGAGACATGGAAAAGGCCATTTTCAATATCCATGCGTATCACACGAGGCAGGTGCAGAAATCCTGGGAATTCAACAAGCAGGGAGTGGTTTTGGGCCAGAGAATCCTTCCCTTGGACCGGGTCGGGGTCTATGTGCCCGGGGGGAGCGCCGCCTATCCCTCGTCGGTCTTAATGAACATCATCCCCGCTAAAATTGCCGGGGTCGAGCGCATTGTGGTCGTAACACCACCCGGAACATTTCAGCAGAACCCCCTTGTTGCCGCGGCCCTGCATGCACTCAACGCGAATGAAGTTTACCTGGTTGGGGGCGCCCAGGCGATCGCAGCCCTGGCTTTCGGTACCGAGACCATTCCCCGCGTCGACAAGATTGTCGGTCCGGGCAATGCGTATGTGACGGCGGCCAAGCGGGAAGTATTCGGACAAGTGGATATCGATATGATTGCGGGACCCAGTGAGGTGGTGATCCTCGCCAGCGCGGAATCCAACCCGCGCTTTATCGCAGCCGATATGCTCTCACAAGCAGAGCATGATGAAGCCGCATGTTCGATTTGTTTCACCGACTCTCTTCCCCACGCAATGCTCGTGCAGCGCGAGCTGAAGACCCAGATGGAATCGCTCCAAAGAAGGGAAATTGCGAGCAAATCGCTGGAAAACTTCGGGGCTATCGTCGTGATGGACAGCTATCTGCAATCCGTCCAGTGGATCAACGAAATCGCGCCGGAACACCTCGAGATTTTTTCGAGCATCCCTTTGTCCGCGATCGACAAAGTGCGGAATGCCGGATCCATTTTCTACGGAGATTACTCTCCCGAGGCGGTCGGGGACTATTTCGCGGGCAGCAATCACGTTCTCCCGACTAGCGGCACCGCGCGCTTTTTCTCTCCCCTGGGCGTCTATCATTTTCAGCGCAGGACAGGTATCATCCGCTATACGAAGGAAGAACTGGCCCGCACCTGGAAATCCATTGACGCGCTGGCCCGCTCCGAAGGGCTTGACGCCCATGCAAAATCTGTGTGCATCCGGCAGGATGAGAATGAAGCTCCATTGGACGAGGACGCATAGCCGTGAAGAAGAACTCCCCCCTATACGGTGTGAAACCTCAGGTTCTGAACGTTCCCGCGTACACTCTCCGCGCCTACGAAGCGGAGGTGAAGCTGAATCAGAACGAGAACCCATACGATTTTCCGGACGACCTCAAAGGCGAGATATTCCGGCGTTTCCGGGGACGTCAATGGTCCCGCTATCCCGACTTCATTCCCGACTCGCTTCGGCTTCAGCTGGCGGAATTTGCCGGATGGGAGAAGGATGGGGTCCTGGTCGGGAACGGTTCGAATGAGTTGCTGCAGGCAACTCTCATGGTTCTCATCAAAAGCCGGACCCGCGTCGCCATCCCTGCGCCGACCTTTACGGTTTATCGCCTGATCTCGAATGTCCTGGGGGCGAAAATTGTCGATGTACCGTTGAATCCGGATATGAGCTACGACGTCGACGCTCTCATTTCAAAATCTCAGGAAGCCGGTGCAGGCGTCCTGATCATCAATACCCCCAACAACCCGACGGGAGCGGTATTGAGAGGAGAGGGGCTTCAGCGCATCCTGGAACAGTTTTCGGGGCATGTGCTTTTGGATGAGGCCTACTACGAATTTTGGGGCCAGACGGGTCTTGAGTTTCTCAAAGAATATCCAAGACTGATCATCACCAGGACTTTTTCAAAAGCCATGGGGATGGCGGGGCTTAGAGTCGGATATTTGCTGGCGCACCCGGATCTCGCCGCCCAGATTTCGAAGGCGAAGTTGCCCTATAACGTCAACCAGTTCAGTCTGACTGCGGCGGAAGTGGCGCTCGAAAATATCGGCAGGTTTCGCGCGGCGATCGAGGCCGTTATGAAAGAGCGAGAACGCCTGGGCGGGGAACTCGGCCGGATGCCGGGAATCAAAGTTTATCCATCGGAGGCCAATTTCTTCCTGATCGAGGTCCCGGTGGAGCCGCGAGCGATTTTCGAGGATCTGTATGGGCAGGGAATCCTCATTCGAGATGTTTCCTCTTATCCGTCGCTTTCGAAATGCCTGCGAGTGAGCGTAGGTGCGCCGGATGAGAACAACCGACTTCTTTCTGCGCTCCGTGCCGCTTTGAATGCAAGAGCGATGAAAGCCTAGAGAGCGCCTGGGACCCCATATGAAAGGACGAACGGCAGTGGTTACCCGAAATACCAGCGAGACCAACGTGTCCGTCACGCTGAATCTTGATGGGGCAGGGGTGAGCAACATACAGACCGGGATCCAGTTTCTGGACCATATGCTCAATCTTTTCGCGAAACATGGTGTCTTTGACCTGGACGTGTCTTGCAAAGGAGACCTTGGGGTCGACGCTCACCACTCTGTTGAAGACATCGGCATTTGCCTTGGCATGGCGCTGGAGAAGGCGCTGACCGACAAGCAGGGGATCGTGCGATTTGCCCACGCCTACTTTCCGATGGATGAAACGCTGGTTCGCGTGGCGGCGGATATTTCAGGACGACCCTACCTCGTCTACCATGTCAAAGTGGAAAAGGAGCGGGTCGGGGAATTGGATTCGGAGCTTTTCGAGGAGTTCTGGAAAGCCTTGGTCACCCACGCGCGCTTGAATCTTCACATTGAGCTGCTTTACGGGCGCAACACGCACCACATATTTGAAGCCATGTTCAAGGCTGCAGCCCGAGCGCTCAGCCTCGCGACACGCATCGATTCCCGTGTGCAGGGAGTGCCGTCTACGAAGGGAGTGATTTAGTTTGGCTGACTTTTTGAACACGGTGATAATCGACTACGGGATGGGGAATCTCCGGAGCGTGGAGAAGGCCGTGGAGGCCGTGGGCGGCCGGCCGTTGATTTCTGGAAACCCGGAGACAGTCCGGCAAGCGGAACGGCTGATTCTGCCCGGCGTCGGAGCCTTCGGCGACGCCATGGAGAATCTGCGACGTGACGGGATGGATCGCGCGATCCGGGATGCGGTGAGTGCCGGGAAACCGCTTTTGGGCCTGTGCCTCGGGCTGCAGTTGCTCTTTACCGAAAGCGATGAATTCGGCACCCACGAGGGCTTGAATCTCATACCGGGTAAGGTGCGGAAGTTTCAGGATCCCGGACTGCGTGTGCCCCATGTAGGGTGGAATCAAATTGAAGGAAGTCAACCGAATTCCTTGCTGAAGGGGATACCGGAGGGAAGTTATTTTTACTTCGTCCACTCCTTTTTCGTCGAACCGGACAGGACCGAAGATATCCTCCGCTGGACAGAGTATGGCCGCCGTTTTTGCTCGATTGCATATCGGGGGAAGGTGTGGGGCGCTCAATTCCATCCGGAAAAAAGCCAGGATTCCGGCAAGAGGCTTCTGCAGAATTTCCTTGAGATCACGTAGGGGCGAACGGCCGCCCGCCCCTGCCCTTTGCGAGGCATATCATCGTGTTTGAATTAATTCCGGCTGTGGACCTCAAGGGGGGCAAATGCGTCCGCCTGCAGGAAGGGATTGCCTCACGGGCGACGGAGTACAGCGATGATCCGGTGGCCATGGCTCTCCATTGGGAGAACCTGGGTGCCACGCGGCTTCATCTGGTGGATCTCGATGGAGCATTCTCAGGACAGTCGGCTCACCTGATCATCGCGCAGTCGATTTTTCGTTCGCTGAAGATCCCGGTTCAGTTCGGTGGCGGGTTGCGGACGCTGGACCAAATCGAAAAAATTCTGGATTTAGGGGCGGAACGCGCCATCCTCGGGACCGTTGCAATGGACCATCCGGAGATTGTGGCGGAAGCGGTGCGGCGCCATCCGGCATCGATCGTTGTCGGCATCGATGCGCGCCAGGGAAAGGTCGCGTTGCGCGGCTGGGTTGATCAAACGGCCATGACGGCTGCCGAACTGGCCCGGCGGATGAAGGGCCTCGGAGTGGAACGGATTATCTATACAGACGTCGCGCGGGATGGAATGCTTCGGGGCGTGAACTACGAGGAAACCGAAAGACTGTGTCGCGATGCCGGAATCAGAGTTATAGCAAGCGGGGGAGTATCCAGTATTGAAGACATACGCACCTTGTGGGAGCGACGAGAGTGTGGAATTGAGGGCGCCATTCTGGGCCGGGCACTTTATGACCGCAAGCTCGATTTCAACGAATTGCGCGAACAATTGATTGTGTGGGGCGGCTCTCCGGAGCCGCCCGGCCGAAGGCCGTTATAAAACTATGTTGGCAAAAAGAATTATCCCTTGTCTGGATGTGCGTGACGGGCGGGTCGTCAAAGGCACCCATTTTGTGAATCTGGTGGACGCGGGTGATCCCGTCGAGACTGCGGAGCGATACGATTACGAAGGAGCCGATGAACTGGTGTTTCTGGATATCACGGCATCCTCCGATCGTCGCGATATCGTCACTCGGATGGTCCGTGCCGTAGCGGACAGAATATTCATTCCCTTTACAGTCGGCGGGGGCTTACGCACCCTCGAAGATATCCAGGCAATCCTCCGCGCGGGCGCTGATAAGGTGTCGCTCAATACCTCGGCAATCGAAAATCCCAGTCTGATCGCGGAAGCCTCGAGGTATTTTGGGTCGCAGTGCATCGTCGTGGCGATTGACGCACGGCGCGTCGAGATGTGGGATCCCGAAAATCCCCGCTGGGAGGTCACGACGCACGGCGGCAGAGTGACTCGGTCTCTGGAAGCTGTGGCTTGGGCCGGCGAAGCTGCCGAGCGGGGTGCCGGCGAGATATTGCTTACCTCCATGGACTGTGACGGAACCCAGGCCGGATACGATAATCTGCTGAATCGAATGGTCTCCGAAAAAGTGGGGATCCCCGTGATCGCCTCGGGCGGGTGTGGATCGCTCCAGCACATTTCGGATGCTTTTATCGAGGGGAAAGCGAGCGCTGCGCTCGCGGCATCCATTTTTCATTTCGGACATTACACGATCGCCGAGGCCAAACGGGAGTTGCGGGCGCGCGGGATCCCAGTGCGCCTGACGGACTAGTGAAGGAAGAGAACAGGATATGAAAAGAATCGAAGATCTGAAATGGAGTTCCACAGGATTGATCCCCGCTGTCGTGCAGGACGCAGTTTCGGGAGAGGTGCTTACTGTCGCTTATGTGAGCCGGGAAAGCCTGGCGAAAACGCTCTTATTGGGCGAGACCGTTTTTTACAGCCGCAGCCGTCAATGCCTCTGGCACAAAGGGGAGACATCCGGAAACACGCAAAAGGTGGTGAAAATAACGACGGATTGCGACCAGGACGCGCTTGTCATCCAGGTGAACCCGAAGGGCCCGGCGTGTCACACCGGCGCTCGCTCCTGCTTCAATGAAGAGGTAGGCTAATCTTTTTTGCTCGACTCGTCCTATCAAATCTCTTACGAGGGCTGCCCGAACTGATATAATCGAACCCTACAGGGGAGAGAGTATGCAGGACGTCATGGGAGTGATCCTGAGCGGGGGACAGGGCCAGCGCTTGTTCCCGCTCACGAAATTCAGAAGCAAGCCAGCCGTGCCGCTCGGTGGGAAATACCGGCTGATCGACATTCCTATCAGCAACTGTCTCAATTCGCAGATCAACAAAGTCTTCGTCCTTACTCAGTTCAACTCGGCGTCGCTGAACAAGCATATTGTTCAAACCTATAAATTCGATATGTTCAGCGGCGGATTTGTCGATATCCTCGCGGCGGAGCAGACCCCCGATAATCCGAACTGGTTTCAGGGAACAGCCGATGCGGTCCGGCAGAGCATCAAACACCTGCTGCCCTATACCGATGTGAGCTACGTGATCGTCCTTTCCGGCGACCAGCTGTATCAGATGGATCTGCGCCGCGTCATCAATTTTCATATTGCTCAGAAGGCCGATATTACGGTCGGCGCGGTCCCGGTATCTGCCGAGTCGGCCTCCAGCCTGGGGCTCATGAAAGTTCAGCCGGATGGGAGGATTGTCGCGTTCAGAGAAAAACCGAAATCGGACGAATTGGCGGAGATGCGCTGTGCGAGTCGTGCGGATGGACTCGATTTCCTTGCCAGCATGGGAATTTACGTTTTTCAGAAGCATCTTCTTGTGGATCTGCTGACCGAATCGACCGCGATCGATTTCGGCAAGGAACTGATTCCTCAATCGATTCAAAAGCGCCGGGTTTCGGGCTTTGTTTTCGACGGCTATTGGGAGGATATCGGGACGATCCGTGCCTTTTACGAGGCAAACCTCGCGTTGACGGAAACCTCTCCGAAATTCAATTTTTATGACGTCAACATGCCGGTCTATACGCATCCCAGAAACCTGCCGGGTTCCAAATTGAACAACTGCAATATTCATCAGTCGGTTATTTCCGAAGGCTGCATTCTGAGCGGCTCCGATATCAGGCACTCCATTGTCGGGGTCCGGATTCGAATCGGAAGCGGGACGACCATCAAAGACTCCGTCATCATGGGCGCGGACCGATTTGAAACCGTCGAGCAGTTGGATGAGAACGCCGCAAAGCGGATTCCCAACATTGGAATCGGGAACCACTGCACGATCATCAACGCCATCATCGATAAAGAGGTTCGGATCGGCGATAACGTCTCGATCATCAATGCGCACAACCTGCAGGAGAAGGACGACGAGAACTACCATATCCGTGACGGGATCATCGTTGTTCCGAAGGGATCCTTAATCCGCAGCGGGACTGTCATCTGAGTTTTGATCCAATGACTGAGTTATTGGCAGGCGCCCACGTGTCCATCGCCGGGGGCATGCATATGGCTTTTGAACGGGGCGCGCGCCTGCGGTGCCGGGCCATTCAGATTTTTCTCAAGAACAGCAACCAGTGGAAGGCAAAGCTGCTCACGGACGACGACCGTGCTCTGTTTCAGGAAGCGCAAAAAAAGAGCGCGATCCAATCTGTGCTTGCCCACGACAGCTATTTGATCAACCTTGCATCCCCCGAACCCGGCCTGCGGCGAAAATCTTTCGGCGCCTTTGTTGAAGAGATGCAGCGTGCCAATTTCCTGGGAGTGCGTTACCTCGTTCTGCATC
>Ga0326727_10008308_pt1 | contig 26480 bp, 19 predicted proteins | sample MB2enrmetagenome_FD_207643 | JGI IMG/M metagenome (GOLD analysis project Ga0326727, IMG submission 207643) | Lab enriched peat soil microbial communities from McLean, Ithaca, NY, United States - MB29MY | ecosystem: Environmental > Terrestrial > Soil > Wetlands > Peat | place: USA: New York...
TTCTTGAACGGGTCCGAAGGGGAATATTTTATTGAGGGGGGCCGGGGGGCATCATGCCCTCCGGCGGGGTTCCAAGGGGCGGAGCCCCTTGGCCTCCGGAGGACTTCATTCATGATCGATCCCAGCGTCACCATTGTCATCGGCGGCGAGGCCGGCCAGGGCCTGGTCACGGTCGGAGAATTTTTGTCCAAGGCCCTGATCCGGGCCGGGTATGAGATTGTGGTGTCCCAGGACTACATGTCCCGCATCCGGGGCGGCCACAACCTGTTCATCATCCGGGTTTCGCCGGAGCAGGTAACAGCCCCGCGCGAAGGCATCGACCTGTTGGTCGCGCTTGACGCCGCAACCATCGCCCTGCACCGGGGCGAACTCACCGGGCGCGGCCTGGTCGTGGCCGACGAGTCCCTGGATTTCGGCGGCGCGCCCGGGATTAAGGTGCCTTTCGCCAAACTGTGTCCCCGGCCGATTTTCGAAAACGTCGCCGCTCTCGGCATCTTGGCCAAGCTGCTTTGCCTTGAGCCGTCCTGGCTGACGGGTCTGATCGGCGAAACCTTCTCCCGCAAGGGCGGTGAGATTGTCGGCCAGAACTTGGCCGTGTTCAAGGCTGCCCAGGCTTTCGCCGAGGGAAACAACCCCGGCTTTACGTGTCTGGCTCCGCCCTCGCGCCAAGATCGCCGGCTCATGCTCGACGGCGTCACGGCCGTGGCCCTGGGGGGCCTCGCCGCGGGCGTCAATTTCTGTTCCTTTTACCCCATGACCCCGTCTACCGGGGTGGCGCTCACGCTCATTGCCCATGCAAAGGATATGGGGGTGGTGGTGGAACAGGCCGAGGACGAGATCGCGGCCTTCAACATGGCGCTTGGCGCGTCCTATGCCGGGGCCACGGCCATGGTGGCCACGGCCGGCGGCGGTTTCGCCTTGATGTGCGAGGGCGTGAGCCTCTCCGGCATGCTCGAGACGCCGATCGTGGTCGTGGTCGGCCAGCGGCCGGCTCCGGCCACCGGCCTGCCCACCAGGACCGAGCAGGGCGATCTCAATCTCGTGGTCTATGCCGGGCATGGGGAATTCCCCCGCGCCGTGTTCGCGCCGGGCACGCCCGAGCAGTGTTTCCATCTGGCCCACCGGGCGGTCGACCAGGCCGAACGGCATCAATCCCCGGCCTTCGTGCTCATTGACCAGTATTTGGCCGATTGTCTCCAGGCCGTGGCCCCCTTCGACCTGGGCGCTTTGCCTCAGGTGGCCAAGCCGGGGTTCGCGGCGGACGATCCGGCGGCTTACGAGCGCTACGCCCTGACGGATTCCGGGATATCGCCGAGGCTTATCCCGGGTTTCGGCGAGTATCTGGTTTGCGTCGATTCCGACGAGCACACCCCGGACGGCCATATCACCGAAGAGGCGGGCGTGCGCACGGCCATGGTGGACAAGCGGCTGCGCAAGCTGCGGGGCCTTGTGGCCGACGCCCTGCCTCCGGATTACAGCGGCGACCCGGAGCCGGAAGTGCTCCTGGTGTGTTGGGGGTCGACGCTCGGCGCGGCCGCCGAGGCCGCCGGGATTTTGCGCGAACGTGGCACAAAAGCCGCCTGCCTGCATTTCACCCAGGTCTTCCCCCTGGTTCCGGAGACGTTTACGGCGCATTTCGCGCGGGCCGGGCAGGTGGTCATGGTCGAGGCCAACGCCACCGGGCAGTTCGCCGAACTGATCCGGGCCAAGACCGGCACGGACGTGGCCAAGCGGATTTTGCGCTACGACGGCCGTCCGTTCACGGGCAAATATATTTTGGACCGGCTCTAGGGGCCGCGAATACTGGAGAGACCCATGCTGCCGATTGAAACCTACGGTGAATACGAGACCGCCTGGTGTCCGGGGTGCGGCAACCACGACATTCTCAAGGCCCTCAAGCAGGCCCTGGCCGATCTGGAATTGCCGCCGCACAAGTTGGCCCTTTTTTCGGGCATCGGCCAGGCGGCCAAGACCCCGCACTATTTCAAGTGCAATTTCTTCAACGGCCTGCACGGCCGCAGCCTGCCCCCGGCTCAGGGGGCCAAGCTGGCCAGTCCGGATCTGACCGTGATCGTCGAGTCCGGGGACGGCTGTTCCTATGGCGAGGGCGGCAACCATTTCCTGGCCGCCTTGCGGCGCAATCTGGACATCACCTGTCTGGTGCACGACAATCAGATCTACGGCCTGACCAAGGGCCAGGCCAGCCCGACCACGGGCCAGGGCCATGCCACCAAGACCCAGCCGTACGGCGCGCCCTCCGAGGCCTTCAACCCCATGGCCGTGGCCGTGGCCATGCGCGCCTCCTTCGTGGCCAGGGGCTTTTCCGGCGACACCGAGCATCTGCGCGAACTGATCAAGGCCGGAGTGCGGCACAAGGGTTTTGCCCTGATCGACATTTTGCAGCCCTGCGTGTCCTTCAACCACATCAACACCTTCGCCTGGTACCGGGAGCGCTGTGTCAAGCTGACGGACGATTATGACCGGACCGACTGGAGAGCGGCCATGACGAAGGCCGCCGAGTTCGGCGAGACGATCCCGATTGGGGTGATTTACGAGAACGACCGGCCGACGTTCGAGAGCCGACTGCCGACGGTCGGCCCCGGGGCCTTGGCCGAGCGCGTTCCGGATCTGGGTCGGCTGGCGGACATCCTGGCCGGCTATGCCTGATGCGCCCTCCGGGCCTGGGCTTTGGGGCGCCCTTGCTTGATTAATATGTAACCGGAGGGTATTTCAGAGCCATTCGGATTACGAGGGGCGCTGCGGCGGTCATGGCATGCTGACGGAATATCCCATTTTGCCCGAGCAGTTGGTGGTCGGCCTGTTCGTCCGTTTCGAGGTCGAAGGTCAAGATCATCCCTGGCAGGGCAAGGCCTTCAAGATCGAAAGCGAGCGACAGATCGGGGAGATACGGGCCCAGGGGTTCAGCCATGTGGTCTGCGTGCTCAACAAGTCCGACCGGCTGCCGCTGCCGGCCGCGCCGCCGCCCGCTCCCCCGGCCGGGCCGGTGCACGGGCCCAAAACGCCGGTCTATCGCGAGATCGCCGGGATCCGGGGCGAGACGCTCGAACGCAACCGGGTTTTGCGTGAGCGTTTTGAGCGCACCGGCCGAAAATATCATGAGGCCATGGACGACGTGACCAACATGCTCAAGCGGATGGCCCCGAATTCGTCCAAGACCATGGAAGAGGCCGAACGGGTGGTGAGCGGCCTGACCCAGGCCTTTCTCACCGAGGGCGAGGTGGTGGTGGGGTTGATGGCCTCCAAGGCCGGCCTCGAGGAACGCCACTGCCACGCGCTCAACGTCTCGGTGCTGGCCATGATCCTCGGCCGGGAACTCAGGCTTGCCGAGCCGGATCTGCGGGCCATGGGGCTTGCGGCCGTGTTCCACGACGTGGGAAAGGGCCGGGTGCCCATGGGCATGTTGACCCAGGTCAGCACCGTGGGCATGAACCGGGCGGTCAAGAAGCTCTACCGCGAACACCCCTTGGCCGGCGCGCGCATCGTCGCCACCTATCCCAATTTCCCCGCTGCCTCCGGTCAGGCCATAGCCCAGCACCATGAGCACCTGGACGGCACCGGCTTTCCGGCAGGGCTTCGAGGCGCGGCCGTGTCCACCCTGGCCCGCATGGTGACCATTGCCGACACCTTCGACAACCTGTGCAACAGCGAATCCGGCGAGGGCCGCCCCACTCCGCACGAGGCCTTAAAGCAGCTCTACCGCCGCCATTCCTGGATGGACGAGACCCTGCTCGGGATTTTCATCCGCAACCTGGGCGTCTATCCGCCGGGCAGCGTGGTCGAATTGTCGAACGGCTTCATCGGCATGGTCGTGGCCGTCAATCTTTCCGATTCCACCCGGCCGAGCGTGCTCATCCACCATCCCGAGGTGCCGAGGAAGGAGGCCCTGATCCTGGACCTGGCCCAGGAGGAGGAATCCATCGTCAAAGCCATCCGGCCACAGGACTTGCCCGCGGGCATTTTTTCCTATTTAAATCCGGCTGCCCGGCAAAACTACTACGCCGAGGCCGTGCCCAAGGGATAACCGTCCCGCGCCGCCGGATTCCCGGAAGGGCCAAGGAGCCGCACCGGTCATGAGCGCCTTCATCATTCCGCTTCGCTTGCTTCTTGCCGGCTTACGGCGGCTTGCGGCGTCAGGCGCGCGCGACGCCGAGACGGTCCAGGCGGTCTTGGCCCAGGCCATGGCCTTTTTGGTGCGTCTTGAGGCGGACGCCCCGCAAGAAGTCCCGCCCCTGCGCTCGCAACTCGTCCTGGCTACGGCGTCCCTGGCCTCCCTGAGCGTCCAGGGCGCCGACCCCCCGCTTTTGCCCGAGTGCCTCGGCCACCTCGCCCGCTTCGGGGCGATAGGCGAGATCGCCATTGCCAGGCTGTGCCTGGACCAGGCCGGCGAGATCGCGCCCCAAACAAGCGCCCAGGCAAATGCCCAGATACATACGCTGCTCAGCGCCCTGGAAGGGCTGCCCGCCACGGCCGGACTCGGCGTGATCGATCGCCTCCTGCGCCTGCCGCGTCGCGCGGGTCAGGCCCAGGCGGCCTGGGCCCGGGCCCGGCTCGATAACCAGTGGGCCGGAGATCCCGAAGACGTCATGGCGTTTTTGGCCGCCCGGGGCGAGGCTCGTCTGCCGGTTTGCTTCGCGGTGCAAAATTGCCTGATGCGCGGGCGCTTCGGCATTTGGCTGGAAAAGCTGCTCAAAATAGAGCTTTCTCCGGTCCAGTTGGAGTTTTTGTCCAAGGTGGCCGCCAGCTTGGAATCGGACAAGCTCCATGCGCTTCTGGCCAAGCGTCTGGCCCCGGAGGAGGGCCGGCCCGACCGGCCGGCCAGCGCCGACCTGGCCGTCCTGTCCGCCTTGGCCGCGCGCGGCGTGCATGGCGGCGCCGGTGTCGTCCGGGCGATCAAGCCGCTGCTCAAGCATCCGGAGCGCGGCATGCGCGAGGCGGCGGCGGCCGCCTTGACCGGCCTTCCCTGCCCGGACCGCGGCTTGATCTTGCTCAAGATTTTTGAGGAGAATCCGGACGACCAGGCGGCGCAGCTGCGGCTTGCGGCCAGGCTCGCGCCCGAGGATTTTTTCGTGCTGCTCAAGGGCCTCGGCCCGGCGGCGCAGCGCGAGCTGCTCGTGGGGTTCACCCTGCTGGCCGGAGCGTTCGATCCGGACTGGCTGGAGACGACGTTATCGCGGGTGGCTCCGGCCTCGGGCAAGGACGCCGAGCGCCTGGTCGAGGCCGTGAAGGCCCTGGCCCTGTCGCGACGCGGCCGGGACGAGGACCCGGAGCTTTGGCCCAGGCCCGCCCCTTCGGCCGGGACGATGGAGAGAGTCCGGCTCGCCGGTCCCTTGCCCGGGGCCGGGGCGCCCGTCATGGAGGACATCTCCTGGCGAGGACTGGAAATCGAGGTTTTAAGCCTGTCCGGGTCGCGGGCCGAGGGCCTTGACGCAACCGGCGCGGCCGTGGCCAAAGGCGTGGTCCGGGATTGCCGGTTCGCCGGCGCGGTCTTTGCCGGGGCGCGGCTCACCGGCGTGGCTTTCGAAAATTGCCTGTTCCGCGACAGCGACTTCGGCGACGCCGAGCTGCGCAATTGCCGTTTCACCGGCTGCGATTTCCAGTACGTATCGTTCGTAGGGGCGCGCATGACCCTGTCGCGCTTTTCTTCCTGCCGCCTGGAATCGAGCTCGTTTTGGGGAGCGCGCCTGGAATCCGTGACCTGTTCCGGAACGCTTCTGGCGGGCTGTGATTTTTCCTTTTCCTGGTGGATCGGCACGGAACTGGCCGGCTGCGACTGCGATGACTGCCTCTTTGACCGGGCCCGACTGGAAAAGAGTGTGGTCCGCGGCGGCCGGGCGGCGGGCTGCGACTTCACGGACGCGGTTTTCACCGGCCTTCGGGGCGACGAACCGGTCTTCATGGAGGCCGTCGAACAGGCGCTGATGCGGGCCGTGGATTCAGGCCGGCCGCTTTCCGGCGCGCCGCACCCAGGGCTTGCGCTTTCCACGCCGAACGGGGCGCTGCTCTTGTCGCGGATCGCCGAGCGCTGGTTTTACGAGCGGGACCTCTCTGTCCGGCTTCGTAAGATCTTATCAAACAACCGCCGCCGCCTGGATTGGGCCATGGCCAAGATGGGCGGTACGGGGGAAATGTTTTTGGACCTGCTCCCCGGCTTGGTCGCGGCGGACGTGGTTGCCGGCGACGCCTCGCCCGCCCCGGAGGTGCATTTTCCCGGCTACCAGCCGGGCTACCTGGCGGGGCGCCGCCTGGCCGAAGTCTTGGGACGGGCAGGCCTGGAGGGGAGCGCGCAGCGGGACGTCTTGCCGGCCGAGGGCCTGTTCGTCATGGGCAGTTGCGGCACCATCGCCCAGAATTCGGATTCGGACATCGACGTCTGGCTGATCATCGACGCGGTCGCCGTGCCCCGCACCCAGGCCGCGCGCCTGCGCGTGAAACTCACGGCCATCGAACGGTACGCCGAGCGGGTCTTCGGGTTGCAGGTCCATTTTTTTCTGATGGACAAGGACAGCATCCTGGCTGGCGATTTCGGTTTCAGCGACGAGGAATCTTCGGGCTCGGCCCAGTCGATGCTGCTCAAGGAGGAATTTTACCGCACGGCCATGTGGCTGGCGGGCAAGAAACCGGCCTGGTGGTACATGCCCGCCTTGGCGTCCAGGGCGACTTACGCCGCCAGGCTCAAGCGGCTACGCGCCGGTGAGGGCGCACAGCCTTCCGAAGTCGTCGATTTGGGCCAGATCGCCGAAATGGACCGTTCGGAGTTTTTCGGCGCCTCGCTGTGGCAGATCGTCAAGGCGCTCGAAAGTCCGTTCAAGTCGGTGCTGAAATTCGGCCTGTTGGAGCGGTACTATCTGAGCCGGGGCGGCGAGCCGCTTTTGTGCGAGCGGATCAAGGACAATCTTGCGGCCGGGAGTTTGGGGTTATGGGAGACCGACCCGTACGCCGTGCTCTTCAAGGATCTCTACGAATACTACAAACGCGCCGGCCGCGACGACACCAAGCGGTTGATGGGCCTGGCCTTCCGGCAAAAAAGCGGCCTGTTCTCCGGCGAGGAACGCGACGTGGGGGCGGGGGCGAGCTTTGTGGACTTCTTCTTTCCGCCGGTGGAGGCGCGCATCGCGTCCGAGATCCGCTCGGCTTCGCTGACCGACGCCGCCGCCCGGCGCGCCGCGCGCCGGGAAAGTTTCGCGGACATGGTCACCTTGGGCGACATGATCGGCCGGTTCATGTTTTCCACCTACGAATCGATTCAGGGGCGGCTGAAGAGCCTGGAAGAAGACTTGGTCATCAACGATCAAGACCTGACCAAGGTCGGGCGCAGGCTTTTCTCTCGTTTGAAGCCGCGCAAGAACAAGATCATGCGCATCCCGTTCGTGTCCTCGCCCGGAGGGTTTTTCACCAGCCTGGAATTCAGCTGCGAGGTCACGCCCGGCGGCGGTCCCGCCTGGGTGGCCAAGGGTTTGGCCAAGGGCGGGGACGGCCGGCCCCGCATCGAGGAGGTCAGGCGCGACGTCTCGATCGTGGCTTTGGCCGCCTGGCTCGCGGCCAACCAGATCTACCGGCCGGGCATGCACCTGCTCAGCAAGACGCTTCTGGCCCCGGTCTGCCTGCCGGACATCCGCGATCTGATCGAGGCCGTGGCCAGGGCCTTTCCCATCGGGGCCGCCTTTGATCCGCCCTTGAGTGAAAGCCTGCTGAGCGAGCGCGTTTTGACGGCGCTGCTTGTGGTCAACTTTCAGGCCTCGCGCGAGGATAAAAGCGTGCGTGAAGCCTTCGCGGTTTACGCCACCAATTGGGGGGAGATGTTTTGTACGCCCTGCGGCGGGGACTTCGGCCTGCTTGAAAGCGAGCCCGCGCGCTTTTTGGCTCAGTGCGCGCCCCAGGGGATCGAAGGCGATCTGACGCTGACCGTTTTTAAACCGGACAAGTCCCATTGCCCGCTTCCGGCCTAGCGCTGCGTTCGGGAAATGCGCGGCTCATGCACGCCGCGGAGACGTCGTGATTTCTTATCGCCCCGCCGGGACCGGCTGTTCCTTGGCGTAGGCGGTGTAGAGCCAATAGGCGCCGATCGCGATCATGGGCAGGGAAAGGATCTGACCCATGGTCAGCCAGTTCCAGGCCAGATAGCCGAGTTGTTCGTCGGGTTGGCGCACGAATTCGATCAGGAAGCGGAAGCATCCGTAAAGCAGCACGAACAGTCCCGAGGCGGCCTTTACCGGCCGCGCCTTGCTCGTGAACAGCCACATGACCGTGAACAGGACCACGCCTTCGAGCAGGCCTTCGTAAAGCTGGGAGGGATGGCGCGCAATCATCCCGGCCCTGGGATCGGAGAAAACCATGCCCCAGGGCAGGTCCGTGGGCTTGCCCCAGAGCTCGCCGTTGATGAAGTTGCCCATGCGGCCGGCGAAAAGCCCGGGCGGGCACAGGGGCACGAGAAAATCGGTGACCTGGAAGAAACGCATGCCGTGCTTGCGGGCGAAGATCCACAAGACCAGACCCACCCCGACCGCACCGCCGTGGAAGCTCATGCCGCCGTGCCAGACCTCGAAAATCGAGAGCGGATCGGCCAAAAACACCGGCAAATCGTAAAACAGGACGTAGCCGAGCCTGGCGCCGACCACCAGCCCGAGCACGCACCAGGTGATCATGTCGTCGACCATCAGCGGGGTCCAGCCGGAACCCGGCTTGGCGCGGTGCCGGCCGAGCAGCCAGCCCGCGGCGAAGCCGACCAGGTACATCAGGCCATACCAGCGCACGGCCAAGGGACCGACGCGGATGATGACGGGATCAATGTCGGGATGATGGAGCATAATGTGATGAGCCTTCGGCGACCAGGGGGCTAAAGCCCCCTGGTCGCCTGTCAAGACTTGATTAATATTCGTAATACGAGCGCAGGTGTTGGCTGCGCACGGGATGGCGAAGTTTTCGCAACGCTTTGGCTTCGATTTGCCGGATGCGTTCGCGGGTGACGTTGAAGAGTTTGCCGACTTCTTCCAGGGTGTGGTCGGATTTTTCGCCGATGCCGAAGCGTTTGCGCAGGACCTGTTCCTCGCGCGGCGTCAGGTCGGCCAGCACCCGGGCGATTTGTTCGCCGAGTTTGGTGTTGACCACTTCCTCGGCCGGGGCCAGGGCTTTTTTGTCCTCGATGAAGTCGCCGAGGCTGGAATCCTCCTCGTCGCCGATCGGGGTTTCCAGGGAGATGGGCTCCTTGGCGATTTTGAGCACCTTTTTGACCTTTTCCAGCGGGTAGTCCATGCGTTCGGCGATTTCCTCGGGGGTCGGGTCGCGGCCGAGTTCCTGGACCAGGTAGCGCGAGGTGCGGATGAGTTTGTTGATGGTTTCGATCATGTGCACCGGGATGCGGATGGTGCGGGCCTGGTCGGCGATGGCCCGGGTGATGGCCTGGCGTATCCACCAGGTGGCGTAGGTGGAGAACTTGTAGCCGCGCTGGTATTCGAACTTGTCCACGGCTTTCATCAGGCCGATGTTCCCTTCCTGGATCAGGTCGAGGAATTGCAGGCCGCGGTTGGTGTATTTCTTGGCGATGGACACGACCAGGCGCAGGTTGGCCCGGATGAGTTCCTGTTTGGCGCGCTGGGCGGCGTTGTTGCCGCGTTTGATGCGCCACAGGACTTCTTCGAGTTCGCCGACGTGGTGGCAGCATTTGTCCTGGAGCCGGACCAGGATTTCCATCTTGCCGGCGAGCATTTCCTTGAAGGAGAAGAATTCCTCCATGGTCATGCCCAGCGTGTCGGAGGCGACCACGGGGCTGACGGTGCGGTCGTCGATGCCCCTGAAGATGGCTTGGATGTCGACCTGGGATTTGCCGGTGGACAATATGTACGCCGAGAGGTCGCGCTGGCAGTTGTGCATCTGGCGCACGTAGTCTTCGACGGTTTCGATGATGCGGTCGATCAGGGTCTTTTCCAGCTTGATGTCGCGCAGCTTGGCGACGATCTCTTCCTTGAAGGACAGGATTTCCTTCTGCACGCCATAGACCCGGCGGTCCAGGCAGGCGCACTGGTCGAGCTTGGAGTAGATCTTGCGCTTTTTCTTGAAGGTGGCCTTGACCTCTTCGAGCAGGAAGATGACCCGCTGGCGCTGGTTCATCTCGTCTTCGGAGGGGTCGTCCTCCTCGATGGTCTTGACCACGTCCTTGAGTTTGATGCGGCCGATCTTGAGGTCCTCGCCGACCTGGACGAGTTCCTCGATGGCCACGGGCACTTCGACCAGGGCGAAGAGCACGTCCATTTCGCCGGATTCGATCTTGCGGGCGATATGCACCTCGCCGTCGCGGTCGAGCAGGGGCACGGCGCCCATTTCGCGCAGGTACATGCGCACCGGGTCGGTCGAGCGCGAGGAATAATCGAGCGCATCTTCGGCGTTTTCGGTCAGCTCGAGGTCCGCGGCCGGTTCGGCGTCGTCGGGCTCGATGGGCGCGGTTTCGAGTTTTTTGACCTCTTTTTCCGAGTCCACGATGGCGATGTCGAGGGCATCGAAGATGGCGATGATCTCTTCGATCTGCTCGGGATTGTTGACTTCCGAGGGCAGCGCCTTGTTGAGTTCGTCAAAGGTGAGGAACCCCTTGAGCTTGCCCTTGGCGATCAGGGTTTTGATCTGGTGGATTTCTTTAAGATTGCTCATCTGCCCTCCCTAGCAGGGAACTTAATTCCGAAGTCAGGCTTTGATATCCGGCGTCGTCGCCGTCGGCCCTGGCCTTTCGCAAGGCGTCCTTGAGACGCGCGATCTCCCGCTTGCGGCGGGTGATGGCGCACAAGGCCGACAAATCGAGAAAAACCGCCTCGGCCTCTTCATCCGGCAGCGCCCCAAGCATTGCCTTGGAGACGAAAAACGATTTCTGCCGTTCGTCGAGCGCGTTGATTACCTCGCCGCCGCGCGCGGCGGCGAGAATCTCCCAAAACACAACCGCCCGTTGGGCGGAAAACACTTCAGCCACGCCCAAGTCCGCAAGCAGGGCGATATAATCCGGGTTGCGGATGATAAATTCCAAAATCTCCGAGTCCCGCTGGGCCTTGGCTCCGGCCGGGCCCCGCCTGGCCGGCGTCTTCGTCTCGCCCGCCGTCCGGCTTTCGCGGCCGCTCATCCCCGCGTCGCGGCGAAACGCCCTCTCGTCGAACCCGAGCCCCGAGGCCAGCCGAGGCAAAAAAAATGAAGCCAGGCCCGGATCGCGCAAATTGCCGACAAACCCCCTGGCCCAATCGAGCATCTCCTGGGGCGAAAAATCCCTGCGGATCATCCCCAGGCAATAATCGAGGCCCTCCGGCGCGGTCGCAAAACACGCGTCCAGGGCGGGCCGGCCCTTGGTCTGCAACAGGCTGTCCACATCCTCGCCCTGGGGCAGGATGACCACCCGGCAGCCGGCGCCGTGGGCCAAAATCATGGCCGCGCTCCGGAGCGCCGCCTTGCGCCCGGCGTCGTCGCCGTCGAAAATCAGGTCCACCTGCGGGCAAAAACCGCACAGCCTTTTCACCTGCTCGGGCGTCAGCGCCGTGCCGAGCACCCCGCAGGCGTTTTCGTAACCGAATTGGTGAAGGGAAATGACATCCAAATAGCCTTCGGTCAACAGGCCCCGTTTGGCCTTGGTGATGTTCCCCCGCGCCTTGGTCAGGCCGTAAAGATGCGCTCCCTTCTTGTAGATCGGCGATTCCGGGCTGTTTAAATACTTGGGTTCTCCACTAATAAGGATTCTCGCGCCAAAGGCAATGACCCGGCCGCCTAAATCCTCGATCGGAAATGTCAAACGCCCGCGAAACCGGTCGTAGACCCGGCCGGATTCGCTTTTCGAGGCCAGGCCGGAGTCGGCGATGTCCTGTTCCGAGAAGGCTTTGGCGCGCAGGCGGCGCTTGAGCCCCTCCCACTCGTCCGGGGCGTAGCCCAGGCCGAAAATTTCTCGCATTTCCGGGCTGACTCCGCGCCGGTCCAAATACTCCACGGCCGAGCGCCCCGCCCCGGAACGCAACATTTCCCGAAAATAATCCTGGGCCAGGCCGTGCATGGCCAGGCTCGCCTTGCGCAACCGCGCCGCCTCGCCGGCCGCCCCGTCGTCCGCCACCGCCGACCCAAGCTCCACCCCGGCCTCGGCCGCGAGCTGGACGAGGCCCTCCTTGAACTCCAGCCCGTTCATCTTGCAATAAAAATCGATCACGTCGCCCGAGGCCTGGCAGCCGAAACAATGGTACAACCCCTTGTCCGGATTGACCTGGAACGACCCCTTGGTCTCGTGGTGGAACGGACACATCCCCGTAAGCCGTCCGCCCGCGCCGCGCAAATCGACATACCGTCGCACCATATCGGCGATGTTGATGCGCTCCTTTATGGCGACGATGGCGTTGGACGAATATTTCATATGAAATGATACCGTGAGCTGACGGGCGCGAAGCGTCCGTCAGCTCACTTTAATGTCACGATTGTCATGCCGTCGCCGCCCTGGTCGGCGTTGGCGGTGGCGAACGAGTCGACCGCCGGGGAGCGCCGCAGGGCCTCGTGGACTTCGCGGCGCAGGGCGCCGGTGCCCTTGCCGTGGATGATCTCCACCTGGGTCGTGCCGATAAGTATTGCCTGGTCGAGGTAGGCTTCGAGACTGGCCACGGCCTCGTCGGCCCGCAGCCCGCGCAGGTCGAGCGAGAAGGATTCGCGCCGGGGCTGCGTGACCACGGTCACGGGCGCGGGTTTGGGTCCCGGGCCGGCGGCGGCGCGCACGTCGCCCGCGCCGACCCACATGGCCACCCCGCCCATGTCGACCTTGAGCCGGCTCCGGCGCGGGTCGATTTCCGCGACCACGGCGGTCTTGCCGAAGCCGGGCAGGCGCACGCGGTCGCCGGGTTTGAGCTCGTCCAGCGCGGGCGGCGGACCGTCCGGAGCTTGGGGTTGCGCGCCGGTCAGGCGGTCCGCGGCCCGGGTCAGGGCGGCGCGGGTTTCGGCGAGTTCCTTGAGGGCCTGCTTGCGTCCGATTTTGTCCTCGGCCTGGCGTTGCAGGATGTCCTGGGCCTGGCGTTTGAGCTGGGCCAGAAGTTCGTCTTTTTGTCTGCCGAAGGCTTCGGCCAGTTTTTTGGCCTTGTCCTTGAGCACGGCGCGTTCGCGGCCGAGATCCAGGACGGCTTTTTCCTTTTCCAGGGCCAGCGCGTTGAGCCGGTCGAAGATCGTGGCGCTGTCCGCCCCGTCGAGCAGCAGATATTTCGAGGCTCTTTCCAGAATCTCTTCGGGCAAACCATGTTCGCGCGCGACTTCCAGGGCGTTGCTCGCGCCGACCTGGTCGTAGACGATTTTATACAGCGGTTTTTTGCTGGCCGGGTCAAACAGCATGCTGGCCGCGCGCACGCCGGGGGTGGAAAGCGCATAGGCTTTGAGTCCCGGGAAATGGGTGGCCGAGGCGAAATGGGCGCCGCGCGCGAGCAGGCCGTCGACCACGGCTTGGGCCAGGGCCGCCCCCTGGGCCGGGTCGGTGCCGGCCCCGAATTCGTCGAGCAGGACCAGGGTCTGCGGCCCGGTAATGGGCCAGATGCGCGACAGGCCGCGAATCTGGGCGGTGAAGGTGGACAGGTGCCCCTCCAGGCTTTGCTCGTCGCCCATGAAGACGAAGACGTCGCGCCAAAAGGGCAGGCTGCCGCCGGAATCGGCCGGCACGGGCAATCCGGCCATGGTCATGACCGCGAGCAGGCCGAGCGTTTTGAGGCAGACGGTCTTGCCGCCGGCGTTGGCGCCGCTGATGATCAGCCCGGTCTGGTCTTCGTCCAGCTCCAGGTGCAGGGGTTTGGCCGTGCCTTCCAGGGCCAGCAGCGGATGCCTGGCGTTTTTGAGATACAGCGGCAGACCGGGCTCGGTGCGCAGGACGACCCCGTCGTAAAGTCCGGCCAGGGCGGCCTTGGCCGCGAGCAGGTCGAGCGCGGTCATAAAGGCGTAGACCGCGCGCAGTTCGGCCTCGCGGTCCCGGGCCAGCCCGGTCAGGTACGCCAGGATGCGCCCTTCGGCCTGGCGCTCCTCGTTTTTGAGTTCGCGCAGCTCGTTGTTGAGTTCGACCAGAAACAGCGGCTCGAAGTAGCAGGTCTCGCCTGTCTGGGAATAGTCGTGGATGACGCCCTTCATGCGGCCCTTGAAATTGGTTTTCAGCGGCAGGACGTAGCGGTCCGAGGAGATGGTGATGTATTCGTCCTGCAGGTATTCGGCCATGCCTTCTTTTTGCAGGAAGTCCTTGGCGTGGCGCAGGCATTTCTGGTGGATCGAGCGCATCTCCTGGCGGATGGAGAAGAGTTCGGGCGAGGCGTCGTCCTTGATGGCCCCGTCGCTTCCCAGACAGCGGGCCAGGGCGCGCTCGCACTGTTCCGGCCAGGGCAGGTCCCGCGCTATGGCGGCCAGCAGCGGGGCCTCTCCGGCGTGTTCGTCCTTGCCGGGTTTGTCCGGCGCGAGCCTGGCCCGCAAATTCTTGGCCGCGCGCAAGGTTTGGTGCAGGGCGAACAGGGCGTCGAGATCAAGCGGGGCGCGGCTCGCGCCGAGATAGGCGAACAGGCCGTCAAGCGAGGGAAAGTCCGGAACCGCAAGCGCCTTCGCGGCGCGCAGGATCATGGCCTCGCGGGTCAGCTCGCGCTGGCGCGCGGCGTCTTCAGGGGTCTGGGCCGGGGTCAGGGCCATCGCCGCCGCCCGGCCGGGCTCGCTCACGGCAAGCCCGCTCACGCGCGCGAGGACAAGGGGAAATTCAAGCAGCGCCAGAGTGCGTTGTTCCATGGGAAAAGAGCGTACGGGCGCGCCGTTAGAGGGCGGCCAGGCGCGTTTTGACCATGTCGCTGGCCATCTTGCCGTCCAGGCGTCCCTTGTATTTGGCCATGACCAGGCCCATGATCCGGCCCATGTCGGCCGGTCCCTTGGCGCCCGTGTCCGCGATCGCCTGGCCGACGAAGGCGGCCAGTTCGTCGGCGGTGGCGGCTTCGGGCATGTAGGCCGCGAGAATCGCGAGCTCCGCCTGTTCCTTGGCGGCCAGGTCCGGGCGGTTGCCCTTGGTGAACGATTCGATGGATTCCTTGCGCTGCTTGACCTGCCGGGCCAGGACTTCGAGGGTTTCCTCGTCGGTCAGGGCCCGCTTGAGTTCGACCTGCTTGTTTTTGGCGGCGGTTTTGAGCATGCGCAAAACGGCCACGGTGAGTTCGTTCCTGGCCTTGTAGGCGGTGAGAAAGTCTTTTTCGAAGCGTTCGAGGAGGCTCATGGCGTGTGGTCGCCTCGCTCGCCGCCAGGGGGGCGGCAGGTTGGGCTGTTGTGGTGGGGCGAACGGAATAAATCGGGGCGAGGGCCTGGGCCCTCGCCCCGAGCTTGCTACATGGCGTTGATTTTGCGCAGTTTTTTGAGCAGCCGTTTGCGGGCGGCGGCCTTTTTCTTTTTGCGCATGACGCTTGGCTTTTCGAAATGCTGCCGTTTCTTCAACTCGGAGAGGATGCCGGCTTTCTCCACCTGCTTTTTGAAGCGGCGGAGCGAGACATCGAAGTTGTCTGAATCATCGAGAAATACGCCGGGCAAGAGCAATCACCCCCTCGGTGCGAAAGTGCGGCCAGCTTAGGCCGCAGCGCGAAACACACTGCTTAGCCGATAAACGAAAACAACGCAAGCCCCGTGAGGGGCCGGCGAAAAAACCGCCCGGCCGGAGCCGGGCGGTTATAAAAACTCGGTCGGTGCAAAAGAAGGCTAGTGGCCGTGCGCGTCGTCCTTGCAGCAGCTGTCCTTCCAGGCTTTCATGACGCAATAGCCGAGTCCCGCCCCGATAATGATCAGCACCAGGTAGGTGACGCTAAAAAATACGAAATGGCTCGGCTCCCACCAGGGCAAGTCTTGGGGCATGGGGCTGTGGATGGTTTCCCCGGGAATCATCATAAAGGACGACATATGCGCCTCCGCCTTATTTTACTGAATCCTTGAGAATCTTGCCAGGACGGAATTTGACCACTTTTGTGGCCGGGATCTTGATCACGGCGCCGGTGCGGGGGTTGCGGCCGGTCCTGGCCTGGCGCTTCTCGACCGAGAAGGTGCCAAAGCCGGTCAGGGTCAGCTTGCCGTCGGCGACAAGGGTTTTTTCCACCTCATCGAGAAATGCGTTCAGAGCGCGCTCGGCGTTGGCTTTGGTCAAGCCGGCCTTTTCCGCGATTTTTCCCACCAAATCAGCCTTGGTCATTGATCCTTCCTCCTCAGGTTTGAGATATCCGGACAGCCCGCCCCCGCCGCGCGGGGAATTCGACGCTTGGCCCGGCGCCTTTGCTGACCCGTTCACGGAAACGATCCGCGGTAGGTTTCCCAGCAAACCGCCACGGGCGGATTTGTCCCTCCCCCGCGGCTCGCGCTTTGTGAACGACTTTCCGCCTCATTCTCACAGCGCTTTTGTTAGTGTCTCAAAACCGTTTTTCAAGTGAAAGTCAAGGGAAAATCAGTCAGGGAAATATTTTTTAACAAAAGCCGGAAGCCCTCCGGGCCTACTTCCTCGGGTCTCGAATGCTTGTTCAGTCCCAGCGAGGCGAGCGCGGCCTCGAGCCCGTCGTTCCAGTAAGGCCGCAGTATTTTTTGCAATTGCTTGCGCCGCTGCTGGAAACAGATGGCCAATAGGCGCGCGAGCTTCAGGCCTTCGGCGGCGTCCGGGCGTTCCGGCCTGGGGGTCAGGCGGATGACCGCCGAATCCACTTTGGGCCGGGGCCGAAATACGCTGGGGCCCACGGTGAAGAGATATTCGGCCGTGGCCTGCGCCTGAACGAAGGCCGAAAGCGCCCCGTAGACCTTGGAGCCGGGAGGCGCGGCGATGCGGCCGGCCACCTCGCGCTGGATCATGAACACCGCCCGGGAAAAGCGTCCGCTGGCGGCGATGTCCCAGATCAGCGGCGAAGCCACGTTGTAGGGGAGGTTGCCCAGGATGAGGGAGCCTGCCGCGCGCGTCCAGTCGAAGCGCAGGGCGTCGATGGCGACGACGCCGATGCCGGGGTGCTCCAGCTTGAGCGGCCGGGCCAGATCGCGGTCGAGTTCCAGGCAGAAATAGCGCCTGGGAGCGGCGGCCAGAACGAACGGGCACAGCGCCCCCCGGCCCGGGCCGATCTCGATGACCGTGTCGGGGCGCTCCACGGCCAGGGCGGCGACGATCTTGGCGGCCAGGTTGCGGTCGACCAGGAAGTTTTGCCCCAGGCTCCGCTTCGGCCGGAGCGGGGGCTCGCCGCCGGGCCCGAGGCTCACGACGCCGGCCGCATCTCGCTGGTGAAGTCGTACAGGTCGAGTTCCGCGCCCGGCCCGGCGAAAAGCACCGGATCGAGCATGTTCTTGCCCTTGCGCTTGCCGAAGGCGCGGGTCATTTCTCGGCCGTCGTAAGCCGCTCCGGTCAGGATCAGGTCCTCGAAATGGAAATCCTCGAAGCTGTTGTAGGACAGCGCCAGTTTGGCCGGGTCGAAGGCGGCCGGGCCGTCTTCCAGGGTCAGGATTTCCGAGCCCTTGTCCACGCTGCCGAGCAGGACCGCGACATGGTCTTTGGGCAGCCCCGGCGTCACCTTGCCAAAATCGATCTTGGCGACGTTGCGGCCGAAGTGGGTCACGCCGATTTCCCCGCAGGGCGCGTTGTCCAAAAAGGCTTGCAGGCGCAGGTTGGAGTCGTGGACGATGCCCGAAAGCTCGTAATAGGCCTGAGCCTGGGTCCAGTCGATCCAGGCGAAATCTTCCTTGGCGGCCAGACGCCTGGCGAAGTCGGTATCGAAATAGAGCACGCCTTTGAAACAGTTGTTGGCGAAATAGGGGGTGTTGTTCTTGCCCATGCAGTGGGTGAAAATCCGGGAGACAAAGCCCCTGGGCAGCGAGCAGATGCGTACGGTGTCGATGGAGCCGGCTATTTCAACGACCAGTTTCATGGCTGCGTCCTCGCATGTTGCGCCCGCCCCGCGGGCTTGGTGTCAAATTCGACTTTTCGCTTTTAACAGCGCGGGCGGCTTCGAGTCAATCGGCCGCCACGGCCCGGCCGGAGGCAAAGCTGCTTCGTCGACGGTTGACTTTACCGGGGATTCGGTCACAGTACTTGGCGTTTGGAAACGCTTGCAAGGCGTGTTGATATCCGCTGCTCCATTTGAATTCGTGAAACGCCGGGAATTTCCCCAAGGTTGACGCCCCGATGATCGCCGCCTCGGACTTGCGCAAGTCCTACAAAGACCACCTTGCCCTTAAAGGCGTGAGTTTTTCCGTCGCGCCCGGGGAGCTTTACGCCTATCTCGGCCCGAACGGCGCGGGCAAGACCACCACCATCCGGATCATGACCGGGCTGACCCGGCCCGATTCCGGCCTGGCGCTGGTCGCCGGCCGCGACCTTCTGCGCGATCCCAAAGCCAAAGCCTGCGTGGGCATGGTCGCCCAGACCATCAATCTTGACATGGAACTCTCCGTGGCCGAAAATTGCGACATCCACGGCCGGCTGTTCGGCTTAAGCCGCCAGAGGCGGCGGGAAAAAACCGCCGAATGGCTCGCGCGCGTGGGGCTCACCGACCGGGCGGCTTCGCCGGTGAAAACCCTCTCCGGCGGCCTGCGCCGCCGGGTGATGATCGCCCGGGCGCTGCTGCACGAACCGGCGGCCCTTTTTTTGGACGAGCCCACGGTCGGCCTGGACGCGGACATCCGCCGCCAGATATGGGCCCTGATCAAGGATTTGCAGTCCTCTGGCGTGGCCATTTTCCTGACCACCCACTACATCGAAGAGGCCGAGGCCCTGGCCGACCGGGTGGCCTTTCTCAAGGACGGGCTGATCACGGCCACGGACACCCCGAAAAATTTGATCGATGTCATCGGCGCCTGGGCCGCCGTGGACCTGACCGGCAAAAGCCCGGCCGCTTTTTTCAAGGACCGCGAAAGCGCCATGGCGCACGCTGCCTGCCAGGCCGGGGGCGTCACCGTGCGGCGCACCTCGCTGGAAGACGCCTACCTGCAGGCCATGGGCGGAGGCGCGTTGGAAACGGCCGCCTGCGTGGGCGACAAACCGAACGGATCGGCGGAGAAAACCGCCGGAGGCGCGACGTGATCCAGGGAGCTTTGGCGGTGTATTACCGCGAGATGCTGCTCATGCGGCGCCGGAGCCTGCGCCTTTTGGCCGGCATGGCCGTGTCTCCGCTGCTCTATTTCGTCACCTTCGGCCAGGCCGTGGGCCACTCGGCGCAGCTCGACGGCGTGTCTTACGCCGCCTTCCTGCTGCCCGGCCTGGTGGCCATGAGCTCCATGATGCAGGCCTATTCCATGGCCAGCGAGATCAACATCGCCCGGTTTTATTTCCGGATTTTCGACGAATTCATGGCCTCCCCGGTCGGACCGGCCGCCTACGTGCTGGGCGAAGTCCTGGCCGGGGTCACGCGCGGGCTGGTCGCCTCGGCGGTCATCGTGGCCATCGGCATGGCCTTCGGGATCGGCTTTCAGGCAGGGGCGCTCTTTTGGCTGGGCGCCGGACTGAACGCCTTTTTCTTCGCCAGCCTGGCCGTGGCCATGGCCATGATCGTGCGCACCCATCAGGACCAGGCCATCCTGACCAACTTCATCATCACGCCCATGGCCTTCCTCGGCGGCACCTTCTTTCCGGTGGAAAAACTGCCGGGCTGGGCCGCCGCCGTGATCGGCCTTTTGCCGCTGACCCACGCCTCCCGGGCCATCCGCCTGGCCAGCCAGGAGCGGCCGGTCCCGGACGGGGAATGGGGGCTGCTCGTCGTCGCCGGATTCTTATGCTTCATGCTGGCGATTTATCTCACCCGCCGCGTTCAGGACTGAGGACGGGGTGTTGTTTGGGGTTTTACGCCCCGGAGTAACACGAGTATGAAAATTTTATCCAGGGAGCGTGCCCGGTCGCGCGGCCCTGCCCGTGATTGGGGGGCGAGGGCCGCGAAGGCCCCGCCACGCCTTGCGGGGCGGCAAGAAGAAGACTCTTGGCCCGCGATCCGAGGCGGCCCGGCCTTAGGGGGCGGCCTTGGCCCGGTCGCGCCGGCGCATGACGAAGCGGTACACGATAAGGAAGAACACCGGCACGAAGAAGATGCCGAGCAGCGTGGCCGAAAGCATGCCGCCGATGACGCCCGTGCCGATGGCTCTTTGGCTGCCGGAGCCCGCTCCGGTGCTGGCGGCCAAAGGCAAAACCCCCAGGATGAAGGCCAGCGAGGTCATCAGGATGGGCCGCAGCCGCAGGCGCGCGGCCAAAAGCGTGGCCTCGAGCAGATCCTGCCCTTTTTCCGCCAGGGCCTTGGCGAACTCCACGATGAGGATGGCGTTTTTGGCCGCAAGCCCGATCGTGGTTAACAGGCCCACCTGGAAATACACGTCGTTGGTGAGTCCGCGTCCGTAGGTGGCCACCAGCGAACCGACGACGCCGAGCGGTACCACGAGCATCACCGCCGTGGGCACGGCCCAGCTCTCATAGAGCGCGGCCAGGCACAAAAACACCACCAGAATGGAGATGGCATACAGCGCCGGGGCCTGGGAACCGCTCATGCGTTCCTGGTAGGACAAGCCGGTCCACTCCAGGCCGATGCCGGCGGGCAGTTTGGCGGCCAGGGCTTCCATGGTGCGCATGGCCTCGCCCGAACTCACGCCCGGGGCGGGCTGGCCCTGGATCTCCACCGCGGGCAGGCCGTTGTAGCGTTCCAGACGCGGCGAACCATACGTCCAGCGCGGCGTGGCGAAGGCCGAGAAGGTCACCATGCCGCCCTGGGCGTTGCGCACGGCCCAGCGGTTGATGTCCTCCGGCATCATGCGGAAGGGCGCATCGCCCTGGACAAAGACCTTCTTCACCCTGCCCCGGTCGATGAAGTCGTTGACGTAGGCGCCGCCCAGGGCCGTGGACAGGGTGTCGTTGATGTCGGCCATGGACAGCCCGAAGGCTCCCGCCTTGGCCTGGTCGATGTCGATCTGATATTGCGGGGTGTCCTCTTGGCCGTTGGGCCGCACGGCCGCGAGCGAAGGCGTCGCGGCGGCCATGCCCAGGAGCTGGTTGCGCGCGTTCATGAGCGCCTCGTGGCCCAATCCGGCGCGGTCCTGCAGGTAGAGGTCAAAGCCCGAGGCGTTGCCGAGCTCCATCACCGCCGGCGGCGTGAAGGCGAAGGCCAGGGCGTTCTTGATCTGCATGAAAGCCCCCATGGCCCGGCCGGCAATGGCCTCGGCGCTGAGCCCCTTGCCCTTGCGCTGTCCCCAGTCCTTGAGCTGGACAAAGGCCATGCCCGTGTTCTGGCCGCTGCCGGCGAAGCTGAAGCCCGCCACGGTGAAGATGGAGTCCACCGCCGCCTTCTCGTTTTCCAGGAAGTGGCGTTCCATCTGTTTGAGCACCTCCACGGTCTGCGACTGGGGCGCGCCCGTGGGCAATTGCACCATCGAGAACAGGACGCCCTGGTCCTCCTCGGGCAAAAAGGCGGAGGGCAGGCGCATGAACAATGCACCCAGGGCCACGAGGATGAGGGCGTAGACGGCCATGGACCGCCCGGTGCGGCCGAGCATCCTGTGCAGCCCGCTCAGGTACTTGCGGCAGGCTGCGTCGAAAAGGCGGTTGAAGCCACCGAAGAAGCCTTGCTGGTTATGGGCGTGGCCCGGCTCTTTGCTGGTGGGCTTAAGAAAGCTGGCGCACAGGGCCGGGGTGAGCACCAGGGCCACCAGCACCGAGAGCAGCATGGCCGACACGATGGTCAGGGAGAACTGCCGGTAGATGACGCCGGTGGAGCCGCTGATGAAGGCCATGGGGATAAACACCGCCGAGAGCACCAGGGCGACGCCGACGAGCGCCCCGGTGATCTGGTCCATGGATTTTTTGGTGGCCTCCTTGGGTGGCAGGCCCTCCTCGGTCATGATGCGCTCCACGTTCTCCACCACCACGATGGCGTCGTCCACCAGCAGGCCGATGGCCAGCACCACGCCGAACATGGTCAGGGTGTTGATGGAGAACCCGAAAGCCGCCATGACGCCGAAGGTGCCGAGCAAAACCACGGGCACGGCGATGGTGGGGATGAGCGTGGCGCGCATGTTTTGGAGAAACAGATACATGACCAAAAACACCAGGACGATGGCTTCCACGAGCGTCTTGACCACCTCCTCCACGGAGGCGCGCACGAAGGGCGTGGTGTCGAAGGGGTACACGCAGCGCACGCCCTGGGGGAATGTCTTGGACAACTCGTCCATGGCCGCGCGCACGCCCTTTATGGTGTCCAGGGCGTTGGCCCCGATGGCCAGTTTCACCGCCAGGCCGGCGGCGGGCTTGCCGTTGAAACGCGTCACCGTGTCGTAGTTCTCGCTGCCGAGCTCGCAGCGCCCCACGTCCGAGAGGCGAACGGTGGAGCCGTCGGGATTGACGCGCAACAGGATTTTATCGAACTGGGCGGCGTTTTCCAGCCTGGACTGCGACAGGATGGTGAAGTTCATCCGCTGGCCGGGCGCCGCCGGGGTTCCGCCGATCTGGCCCGCGGAGATCTGTGCGTTCTGGGCGGTGATCGCGGCCTTCACGTCCGCCGGGGTGAGCTTGTAGTTGTACAATTTGTCCGGGTCGAGCCAAACGCGCATGGCGTACTGCGCGCCGAAGACCGAGGCCTCGCCCACGCCGTTGACGCGGCTGATGGGGTCCAGGACGGAGGCCGTGGCGTAGTCGGAGAGGTCGTTGCCGGTCATGCCGTCGTCGTCGGACACGAAGCCCAGGACCACGAGGAAGTTCGAGGCGCTCTTGTCCACGGTGATGCCTTGGCGCTGGACGTCCGTGGGCAAGAGCGGGGTGGCCAGGGCCAGCTTGTTCTGCACCTGCACCTGGGCGATGTCCGGGTCCGTGGAGGAGTCGAAGGTCAGGGTGATGACCGCTTGACCGGTGGTGTCGCTGGTGGAGGACATGTAGCTTAAGTTGTCGATGCCCTTCATCTTCTGTTCGATGACCTGGGTGACGGTGTCCTCGATGGTCTTGGGCGAGGCGCCGGGGTACACGGCGGTGATGCTGATGGCCGTCGGCGCGATGCGCGGATACTGCGAGATGGGCAGGCGCAGGATGGACAGCGCCCCCGCGAGCATGATGATGATGGCGATGACCCAGGCGAAGACCGGGCGGTCGATGAAGAATTTAGCCATGATGCGAAGCTCCCGGCGCCTATTGCTGTTCGGGCTGTTGTACGGCTGCGCCGGCGTCCGGGCCCGCGGCTTTCGCCTGTCCGGCCAGGGCCGCGACCGGCCCCGGAGCCGCCGTCGGGGCCGCCGCCTCCAGCACTTTGACCTTGGCGCCCGGCCGTATCTTCTGCAGGCCCTCCACGATGACGCGCTCCCCGGCGGCCAGGCCGGAGGTCACCAGCCAGTTGTCGCCCACGATGCGCCCAACTTCTATGGGCCTTGGCTCCACGACTCCGCCCGGACCCACGAGCATGACCAGGGGCGCGCCCTTGCTGTCGCGGCTGACGGCCTGCTGCGGGGCCAGGATGGCCTGCTCGTCGACGCCTTCCTCCAGGACGGCGCGTACAAACAGGCCGGGCAGGAGGTCGTGGCCCGGATTGGGGAAAACCGCGCGCAGGGTGATGACCCCGGTGCTCTGGTCCACGGTGATGTCCGAGAACTGGAGGACCCCCTCCAGGGGATACGCAGAGCCGTCCTCGAAGAGCAGCTTGACCCGGGCGCCGTCCGCGCCGGTCTTCGTGAGCCTGCCGCTGGCCAGATCGCGCTTGAGGCGCAACAGGTCGCCGCTGGACTGGGTCACGTCCACGTAAATGGGGTCGATCTGCTGGATGGTGGACAAGGCCGCGGCTTGGCTGGCCGTGACGAGCGCCCCGGGGGTCACGGAGGACTTGCCGATGCGTCCGGCGACGGGCGCGGTGACGCGGGTATAGGAGAGATTGATGTGCGCGGTCTCCAGGGCCGCCTTGGCGGCGGTGACATCGGCCTCGGCTTGGCCGCGCGCGGCCTGGGCGTCATCGTTGTCCTGCCTGCTGACGACGTTGGCTTTGGACAGGATGTCGTAGCGCTCGGCCTTGAGCCTGATGGCCTGGGCGTTGGCTTCGGTCTTGGTCAGAGCGGCCTTGGCGTTGTCGTAGGCGGCCTGATACGTGGCCGGGTCGATCTGGTAGAGCAGTTCGCCCTCTTTGACGTCGGAGCCTTCCGTGAACAGCCGTTTCTGCACGATGCCGCTTACCTGAGGCCGGACGTCGGCCACGAGATAGGCCGAGGTGCGGCCGGAGAGCACCGTGGTGAGCGTCACCGGTTGGGGGGCGACGGTGACCGCGGTGACTTCGGGCTCGCCGGCTTGGGGCGCGCCCGCGGCCGCCTGCGGAGACTGGCTGCAGCCGGCGAGCAGCGCCGCCAGGGCGGCACAAAAGACCAACGGAAAATAGAAAATGGTGTTGATGCGCATAGGGTGTCCTGATTCTGTTTATGGTTGCGGGAAGCCGCCGGGGGTTAGCCCTTGCGGAGCCGCCGTAGGCGTTCGATGCCGCCCAGCGAAAAATCCATGATGAAGTCCGTAATGCCCTCGATGTTGCCCGCGTTGAGTGCCAAGTCCGGAACCATCTGGACTTTGACCCCCTTGGCGAAGCTGAAGAAATGCACGCACTGGCCGAAGATGTTGGAGGCGCAACGGGCCGTGTCGGTCTCGTCCAGGCCGGGCAGCATCTCGCGCACGATGCCGGCCACATAATCGAAGACGGGTCGGCAATGCCTCTCGGAAAAGTCGACAAAAGGCTCCGACGGTTCGATGAGTTCTTGCATGAACCGCTTGCCCAGACGCTCGGCCACCGGGTCGCCGTCTCCCAAGGTCTGCCGGAGAAAACTGCTGACAAAGGCGCGCAGGCGTTCTTCCGGGCCGCTTTGCGGGGTGATCCCCAGGTCGCGGGGATGGCGTCTTTCCGCTTCCATGTAGTAGTCCTCGAGCACGCTGGTGTAGAGCTTCTCCTTGCTGCCGAAATGGTAGTTCACCGCCGCCCCGTTGGCCTGGGCAAGATCGCAGATCTCCTGAATGGTCGCGTTTTTCAGGCCCCGCTCCGCGAAGACCTGGCGCCCCGCCCGCAGCAGTCGGGCCTTTGTGCAACGATCTTTCGGTGTCTCCATGCGACGCTCTCCGCTAAAACGGAATTTCAAACCAAATTTCAAATGTTATTTTAAATACTGTTTGGCGTTCGTCAAGTACAATTTCGACCCCCAATATTCTGCGGCAAGCGTTTCGGAAAATCGCGCGGCAGGGGTCCACGGTATTTGAACGCGGACCGCGCCGGATCCGGCGACGGGGATGGAAGGGGCCGGGCGCGCTGCTCGCCGAAGGGGGGACAGGGGCGGGAGGGGGTGCCGGGCGGTCGGCTATTTTTCGGGGCTTGCCCGGCGCGGCCCGGCCATGAGCCAGGCGCCGGTGGCGGCGGTAAACGGCGCGACCAGCACCAGGCCGAAACTGCCGACCAAGGTGTTGAGCACCTCGGCGCTCACGTGGTTCATGTTGAAGACGTTGGCCAAAGGCACGCCCTGGGCCATAAACACCATGAAGAGCGCCATGAAGCCGCCGGAATACGCCAAAAGCAGGGTGGTGGTCATGGTGCCCACGACCACCCGCCCGACCCGCAGCCCGGAGGCGAAAAGCCGCCAGAACCCAAGGCCCGGATTGTGCGCGGCCACTTCCTGGATGCTCGCGGCCACGTCCATGGCCAGATCCATCACCGCGCCGCTGGAACCCAGAAATATCGTGGCCAAAAAGATCCTGGTCAGGTCCAGATGGGGGTAGCCGGAATAGATGAGCGTTTCCGCGTAGGGCTTGACCGAGCCGTGCAGATGGAAGGCCGCGGAAAATCCCAGAGCCAAAAGGCAGGTGGTCCCCACCCCGAGCAGTGAACCCAGGTAGGCGGACAGCGCCTTGCGGTTCACCCCGCCGACCAAAAAGAGCACGCAGGCCATCAGCACCGCCAAAACCGCGAGCGTGACCCAAATCGGGTCGTAATCGTTGAGGAAAAGCGGAATCAGGATCTTCCAGATCGCCAGCGCGGCGAACAGGAAACTCAGCAACGCCTTGAGCCCGGTTAAGCCCGCGTAAGCCACGAGCAAGACCGCGAACAGGACCATCAGCCACGCCTGCACGTCCAGCCGGTAGTAATCCTGGGCCGCGGCGCCCACCACCTTGCCGCCGGCGACCGTGAGCGCCATCAGGGCCGTGTCGCCGGGGACGAACTGCTTGTCGAGCTCGAGCTTGCCCAAAAACAGATTGTCCGCGACCACGGTCTGGCCTTTAAACGGTCCTTCCAGGACCACGGCTTCAAGCCGCTGGTCGCCCTCCCGGACCAGGCCGTATTGCCGCACAAAGTCGTTGTCCACGCTCGTGACCCGGGCCCGGACGGCCAAGGTGCCCGTGGGCAAACGGTCCTCGAAGCCCGTGGGCGTGAAATAGAGCGCCAGGGTCATCAGCGCGAAAACGCAGGTCAGGACAATGTCCCGACGGGTGGCAGTGGGTGTAGGCGTATGGTGCATGGCAATGTGACCAGGGGCTCCGCCCCTGGACC